>Ga0070741_10004682_pt1 | contig 31655 bp, 35 predicted proteins | sample Coa_R1_4_FD_66440 | JGI IMG/M metagenome (GOLD analysis project Ga0070741, IMG submission 66440) | Surface soil microbial communities from Centralia Pennsylvania, which are recovering from an underground coalmine fire - Coalmine... | ecosystem: Environmental > Terrestrial > Soil > Unclassified ... | reverse complement strand
CCGAAGAAGTTCTTCGGTGCGGCCCGCAACCTCGAGGAGGGCGGCTCGCTCACGATCCTCGCGACCGCGCTGGTCGAGACCGGCAGCCGCATGGACGAGCACATCTTCGAGGAGTTCAAGGGCACCGGCAACATGGAGCTGCGCCTGGACCGCAAGCTGGCCGAGCGGCGCATCTATCCCGCCATCGACGTCGACGCCTCGTCGACCCGCCACGAGGAGCTGCTGTTCGCCCGGAACCAGCTCAACATGGTGTGGAAGCTGCGCCGGGTGCTGTCGGGTCTGTCGGGTGGCGAGGGCGAGGGCCGCGGTGCGAGCGGCGCCGGCCTCGAGTTGCTCATCGACCGGATGAAGACGTTCAAGTCAAACGACGAGTTCCTCGCTGAGGTGGCGAAGGCGCCCTCGATCTCGGGTTGAGGAATAGTCGTCGACGGGCGGCCGTTGTTCGGGCGCCTCTAGAGTGAAGGACTGCCATGAAGGCTGACATCCACCCCAACTACGTCGTGACCGAAGTGCGCTGCTCGTGCGGCAACACGTTCACGACCCGCTCCACCAAGAGCGAGATCCACGCCGAGCTGTGCAGCGAGTGCCACCCCTTCTACACCGGCAAGCAGAAGCTCGTTGACTCCGGCGGCCGCATCGACCGCTTCGAGCGGCGGTACGGCCGGCGCAAGCAGTCGTCGTAGCGCCACTCGAACCCGAGCGCGCCGGCGCGCTGTTCGAGGTCCGGCTGTCGGCTCTCGTCGCCCGCCACTTCGGCGTGGCGCACAGCGACGCATCGACGTTCCCCGGCGGCGCGGCGCGCCTCGCGGGGCGCACTGCGTGGGTCTTCGCCGGCGACGACGCGGCGCGCTCGCTCGGCCGAGCGATGGCGTGGGCGCGCCAGCACGACGTCGACGAGCTGCATCTCGTCGTCGAGTCCGACGCGCCCGCGCTGGCGGCCCGTGCCGCGCAGTTCGCCGTGCCACCGACGGTGTGGGAGCTGCGCAGCACCGAACTCCACGCGCCGGTCGCCGCGCCACCCGGCCCGCCGCCCTCCCCGCCCGACCAGCCCGCGCTCGCCGCGCTCCTCGTCGACGCGGGGCTCGACGTGGTGGCCGAGCACGACCACCTCAGCGGTGAGCGGCGCGGCCTCGAGGTCGCGCGCGTCACGGACGACGGTCGGCTCGAGGTCGGCGTCGGCGAAGCGGACCGAGAGCTGACCGCGATGGTGCACGGCGAGTTGCCGCCCGAGGACGCGTTGCGTCGCGTCGTCGCCATCGTCGACGAGAAGCGACGGCCGGGCGCGCCCCGCCACCCGCTGAACCAGCTCGTGCCCGAGCGGTGGCTGCGCTGGACCGTGCGCCAGGATCCGTCCCGCGTCGGTCTCGAAACGCTCCGTCCGTCGCCCGCACCTCGCCCTCGGCGCGGCATGCGCGATCGCGACATCGCGGTCGCCGTCGCCGACGGCGTCGTGGCGGTGTGCTCCGTCGGCATCGACCTCGACCTCGTCCCCGCTGCCGCCGAGGCGCGCGCCGTGCTCGACCCCGGTGCCCGCCTGCTCCTCGTCGTCCCCGAGCGCGACGACCACCCGGTGACGCGTGCGCTCGCCTCGGCCCTGGCGCGTCCCGCCGAGATCGCGACGGTCTCGGGCGACTGGCGCTCCTAATTTCGTGACCATGCTCGAGCGCCTCGCCGGTCTGGAGACCGAGTTCGCCGATGTCGAGGCGCGCCTGGCCGACCCCGATGTCTTCAACGACCAGAGCCGGTACACGGAGCTGGCGAGGCGGCACAAGGAGCTCGACGCCATCGTGACGCGCGCCCGGGAGCTGCGCGCGCGCGTCGACGACCTCGAAGCCGCGAAGCAGATGCTCTCCGATTCGTCCGGTGACGACCGCGACTTCGCACGCGACGAGATCGACGGCGCGACGGCGGACATCGAACGGCTCGAGGCGGAGCTCAAGGTGCTGCTGCTCCCCAAGGACCCGAACGACGACCGCAACGTGATCGTCGAGATCCGCGGTGCCGAAGGGGGCGAGGAGGCGAACCTCTTCGCCCGTGACCTGTTCCAGATGTACCAGGGCTTCGCGCAACGCATGGGATGGAAGCTCGAGGTGCTCGGATCCGACCCGTCCGCGATGGGCGGCTACAACGAGATCACGTTCCTGCTCTCCGGCGACGGCGCGTGGACGCGCATGAAGCACGAAGCCGGACCGCACCGAGTGCAGCGCGTCCCCGTCACGGAGTCACAGGGACGGGTGCACACGAGCTCCGCGACGGTGACGGTGCTCCCCGAGGCGGAGGAGGTCGACATCGCCATCGACGAGCGCGACCTGCAGATCGACGTGTACCGCTCGTCCGGTCCGGGTGGGCAGTCGGTGAACACGACCGACTCCGCGGTGCGCATCACGCACAAGCCGACGGGCCTCGTCGTCGCCATGCAGGACGAGAAGAGCCAGATCCAGAACCGGGCGAAGGCGCTGCAGGTGCTGCGTGCCCGACTGCTGAAGCTCGAGCAGGACCGTCAGGAGGCGGAGGCGTCGGAGGCGCGGCGCGGTCAGATCGGCGGTGGCGGTCGGAGCGAAAAGATCCGCACGTACAACTACAAGGACAACCGCGTCACCGATCACCGCATCAACCTGACGCTGTACAAGCTCGACCGGGTCCTCGCCGGTGAGCTCGACGAGATCTCCGACGCGCTCGTGCACGACGAGCAGACGCGGCGGCTCAGCGACTCGGGTGACTGACGGACCGACGTGGCGTGCGCTGCTCGCGCTCGCCGGTCGCCGGCTCGACGGATCCGACGCCCGTCGCATCGTCGAGGAGGCGAGCGGGTGGCGCGGCGCGGAACTCGTCGTCCACCTCGACGACGCGTCGAACGCGCTCACGTACCGGCGCTGGGCGGACATGGTCGACCGGCGCGCCGACGGCGAGCCGTTGCAGTACGTGCTCGGGAGCTGGGCGTTCCGGATGCTCGACGACATGCACGTCGACCGGCGCGTCCTCATTCCCCGTCCGGAGACAGAGGTCGTGGTCGAGCACGCGCTCGCGCTGGCCGGCGCGATCGACGCGCGGCTGGCCGTCGACCTCGGCACCGGTTCCGGCGTCATCGCCATGTCGCTCGCGCGCGAGCGCGTCGCGCTCGAGGTGTGGGCCGTCGACGTGTCACCGGACGCCATCGACGTGGCGCGCGCCAACCTCGCCGGGCTCGGCCGGGCGGCGACGCGCGTGCGCGTCGTCGAAGGAGACTGGTTCGACGCGCTGCCCGACGACCTGCGCGGCCGCGTCGACGTCGTCGTCGCCAACCCGCCGTACGTCGCCGCCGGCGAGGTCCTGCCTCCCGAGGTCGTCGAGTGGGAGCCGTACGGCGCGCTCGTCGCGGGGCCGACGGGGTTGGAGGCGATCGAGCGCATCCTCCGTGACGCGCCGGCGTGGCTGTCACCGCGCGGTGGCGTCGTCGTCGAGATCGGTGCGACGCAGGCCGACGAGGCATCCGCGCTCGCCGAGGCCGCGGGGTTCGCGCGCGTGGCCGTGCACCCGGACCTCGCCGGCCGGCCGCGGGTGCTCGTCGCTACCTGAAGAAGAGGCGCCGGCGCCGGCGGGACGTGTCGTCGCCGTCGTCGTCGTCGTCGTCGCCGTCCGCCACGCCGAACCCGGGCACGGTCGTGGCGTCGTCGCCGCCGAGCACCGCGGGGAGCGGCGGCAGGTCCGGCGGCCGCCGGCTCTTGCCCGCCGCGCTCATGCGGCCGTCGGCGTACGCCCGCCAGGCATCGACCTCCTGCTCGACGATCGCCTTGAACGAGTCGCCGGTGGCGGCCGCGGCCAAGGGACGCTCGTCGATCGGGAGCAGGCCGCCGCAGATGCGGCAGCGCCCGTGCTCCGGTTCGCGATTCTTCGCGCCGCAGAAGACGCATCGAATCTTCGGCTGCCCCATGCACTCCACTTTCCGTCTCCAGGCCGCCTGTTCTCATCGGCACCCTGGGCGTCTCATTTAACCGGGCGAAATGCGACACTGCCCGTGATGGGTCATGTCGTCGACGTCCACGACGCACGCGCGCTCGACGCGGCCGCCGGCGCGCTCGAGGCGGATGACGTCGTGCTCCTCCCCACCGACACGGTCTACGGGTTGGCCGCGCTGCGCCGTTCGGCCCCCGCCGTCGACCGTCTCTACGAGTTGAAGGGTCGCCCCGCGGCGGTGCCGATCGCGGTGCTCGTCGCCTCGTACGAGCAAGCGCTCGAGCTGGTGGCGCCGCCGTCCGATGCCGTGCGGCGGCTCGTCGAGGCGTACTGGCCCGGCCCGTTGACCGTCGTGCTCGCCGCCCGCGACGGGGGGCCGACGATCGGCGTGCGCTGTCCGGATCATCCCTTCGTGCGCGATCTGGCGGCGAGGGTCGGGCCGCTGTCGACCACGAGCGCGAACCGGCACGGGGCGCCGACACCGTCGGCGGCGGCGGACGCGGCGGCCGCGCTCACGGGTGAGGTCGGCCTCGTGATCGACGGGGGCGTGATCGCGGGGACGGCGTCGACGGTGGTCGACGGCACCGACGACGCGCTGGCCGTGCTGCGCGAAGGCCCGATCTCCCCGGAGCAGGTGCGGCAGGCCGCGCTAGTTTGACGGCGACTTCACGAGGGGGGACGTATCGATGCCGTTCCGGAAGAAGATCGACGACGGAGCTGAACGGCTGGCCGACCTCGACCTGTTCGACGGGTTCACGCCCGCCGAGCTGTCCCGTGTCGCCGGACTCGTGGAGGAGATCGACGCGGAGTCGGGCGCCGTCCTCACCGAGCAGGGCAAGCCCGGCACCGAGTGCTACATCGTCGTCGAGGGCCAGGCCGTCTTCGAGATCGCCGGCGAGCGCAAGGGCACGATCGGCCCCGGCGAACCGATCGGCGAGATGGCGCTCATCGACAACCGGCCCCGCTCCGGCACGGTGCGGGCGGTGACGCCGATGAAGCTGCTCGCGCTCGACGCCACCCGGTTCCGCACGATGCTCGACGAGATGCCGAAGGCGAACCGGGCCATCATGGCCAAGCTCACGGAGCGGATCCGCCAGCTCGATCTGGGCTGACCGGTCAGAAGGTCAGCGTGCCGTCCGCCGCCAGGTGGGCGGCGCGGCCCGCGAACTCCTCGACGGTCATCGCCTTCAGGATCTCGCCGTCCTGGGTCGTGCCCCACGCCCGCCCGCCATCGGGCAGCAGCACCGACGCGAACCCGTTCTGCGGCGTGCCGTCACGGTCGTGCATCACCGTCCAGGCCTCGATCTCGACCGGTCCGTCGTGTTCGGCCACCGCGCGGCGCGGCGTCGTCGCGGCATCGGCTTCGTCCTGCGCGTCGGCCCACTTGAATCCACCGGCGGGCGGCTCGGTCGAGTAGACGCCGATGGCGTGCTTCGTCACGAAGCCACCGTTGGCGGTGCAGATCCCGTAGCTGCCGGGGTCCTCGCGCAGGCGCCCCGCCATCGAGGCGACCGCGTGCGTGACGTAGTTGTTCCACGGTCCGCCCGCGAACGACAGCCCGCCCGTGACCGTCAAGGGGCGAGCGGGGTCGTCGGTGGGCAGGCCGAGCTCCTTCGCCGCGATCTGCACCGCCGACGGGAAGCACGAGTACAGGTCGACGTGCGCGACGTCGTCGATGGTCACACCGGCGAGCGCGAGCGCCTGGCGCCCGGCGGCGCGGATGGCGGGCGACGAGTGGAGATCACCGCGTTGCGAGAGCGACGACGTGTCGTGCGCGTCCGTGCCGCTGTGCGGGAACACCCAACGGTCACGGGCGATGCCGAGACGGTCGGCGGTCTCGGCGGCGCACAGCAGCAGCGCGGCGCCCTGCTCGACCATGTTGTTGGAGTTCATGAGCTTCGGATACGGGAAGCCGATCCACCGGTTGTCCGGCCCCGCCGTGCGGATCTCCTCCGCCGTGTACTCGCGCTGGATCCACGCGTGCGGGTTGCGCGCCGCCACCGCGCTGAAGCGCGACCACAGCTCCGAGATGTGCACGAGATGATCGTCGATCGAGCGCCCCGCCGCGACGCGCAACGCCTGCTCCATCATCGGGTACACCTGCACCGGCATGGCGATGCCCCTCGCCAGTTCCTCGGCGCCGATCATCTCGAAGGCAGGGCCGACCACGGTCGCCTCGGGCACCGACTCGTCCTGCACCGTCCACGCCGGCTTGTCGCCCGTGGCCCGGAACGACATCCGCGTCCGCCATGCCTCGGCACCGCCGATGAGCACCACGTCGTTGCGGCCCTCGGCGATGTCGCGCGCGGTGAGGCTCACGAGCGACTGCGGCGAGTTGCCGCCGGGTTGCGTGACCGACGTCTGGCGGGGCGAGGCCCCGATGCGGGCGCCGACGAGCGCGCCGGGGTCGCGGTAGCGCCACGAGAGCAGCGACACGACGCGCACGGAGTCGACGGCGGCGAGCACGGCTTCCGCACCGGCGTCGGCTGCGGCGGCGCGTGCCGCGGTGACGATCAGGTCGACGGGCTCGAGCGGTTCGTCGCCTCGGTCGGTGCGCTGGTTGTGCTGCCCGACGCCGACGAGCACCGGGGTACGAGGGTCGATCGAGGCAGAAGGGGACACGTGTCAACGGTAGGCGGGCACCGGTCGCTGCCTACAATCCCCGACATCGATCGTCCTCTCCGCCTGCTCGTGCTGTGCACCGGCAACATCTGCCGCTCGCCGATGGCGGAAGGGCTGTTGCGGGCGAAGCTGCGGGCGCGCGGCGTGCCCGCCGTCGTCGTGTCGGCGGGCCTGAGCTTCGACGACCGCCCCGCCACCGACGACGCCGTCGACGCCGCGGCCGCATTCGGCGTCGACATCACCGCGCACCGGAGCCAGATCGTGTCGCCCGGCCTGCTGCAGGGCGCCGACCTCGTGATCGCGATGGAGCGCCTGCACGCCCGGGAGGCGTTCGTGCTCGAGCGGGCGTGCATCGAACGGTGCTTCACGTTGAAGGAGCTGGTGCGGCGCGGTGAAGCGGCCGGTGCGCGCCGACCGGACGAGCCGCTCGAGCGCTGGTTGCAGCGCGCCGGTGGCGGACGGCGGCCGATGGAGCTCATCGGCTCGTCCGACGACGACGACATCGCCGATCCCTACCGCCGCGGTCGCGCCGTGTACGACGAGACCATCGCCCAGATCGACGCGCTCCTCGACCGCCTCGTCGACCTGGCGTTCCCGGCGGCGAGCGGTCGCGAGGGGGTGGCGTCATGAGGGTGGCCATCGGGTCCGACCACGCGGGGTTCGCGTTGAAGCAGCACCTGATCGGCGTGCTCCGAGCGCTCGGCCACGACGTCGACGACCACGGGACGAACAGCGAGGAGCCCGTCGACTACCCGCCGATCTGCGCCGGGGTCGCGCGCTCGGTGGTGCGCGGCGATGCCGACCGCGGCATCGTCCTCGGGGGCAGCGGGCAGGGCGAGCAGCTCGCCGCCAACAAGGTGCGCGGCGCGCGCGCCGCGCTCTGCAACGACCTGTTCACGGCGAGGCTGTCGCGCGCGCACAACGACGCCAACGTGTTGTCGATGGGCGGTCGCATCGTGGCGCCGGGCCTGGCCGACGAGATCCTGAAGGTGTGGCTCGACACACCGTTCGAGGGCGGACGCCACGAGCGACGCATCGAGCAGCTCGCGGCGATCGAGGAGGAGGAGCGCTCGACGTGACGAACGAGCGACCGCCAGGGAGCCGGATGCGGATGGGGTACGGGGGCGCAGCCCCCGAGGAAGAGAGAACGACATGAACGAGTCGCACTGGCCGGTCGATCGGGACACGGAGCTGTTCTCGATCATCGAGCGCGAGGTCGAGCGCCAGAACACGACGCTGCAGCTCATCGCGTCGGAGAACTTCACGTCGCCGGCGGTGCTGGAGGCGACGGGCTCGGTGCTCACCAACAAGTACTCCGAGGGGTACCCCGGCAAGCGCTACTACGGCGGGAACGAGGTGATCGACGAGGTCGAGGACCTCGCGCGCGAGCGCGTGAAGGCATTGTTCGGCGCGGCGCACGCGAACGTCCAACCGCACGCCGGCGCCAACGCCAACATGGCCGTCTACCTCGCGTTGTTGCAGCCGGGCGACACCGTGCTCGGGATGCGCCTCGACCAGGGCGGCCACCTCACGCACGGGTCGCCGGTGAACGCCAGCGGGAAGCTGTTCCGCTTCGTGGCGTACGGCGTCACCGAATCCGACGAGCGCATCGACTTCGACGAGGTGCGCGACGTCGCCCGGCGCGAGCGGCCCAAGATGATCGTGGCCGGCGCCACCGCGTACCCGCGTGTCATCGATCCCCGCCCGTTCCGCGAGATCGCCGACGAGGTGGGCGCCATCTTCCTGTTCGACGCCGCGCACATCGCGGGGCTCATCGCGGGCGGGCAGCACCCCAACCCCATGGAGCACGGCGCCGACATCATGACGTTCACGACGCACAAGACCCTGCGCGGCCCGCGCGGTGGTTGCATCGTGTCGACGAGCGAGTACGCCGACACCATCGACAAGTCGGTGTTCCCGGGGCTGCAGGGCGGGCCGCTCGACCACGTGATCGCCGCCAAGGCCGTCGCCTTCTTCGAGGCCGCGCAACCGGAGTTCAAGGAGTACGCGGCGCAGATCGTCCGCAACGCGGACGCGCTCGCCCGTGCCCTGGCCGAGCACGGCCTCCGCCTCGTGTCGGGCGGCACCGAGAACCACCTGATGCTCGTCGACCTCCGTTCCTTCGACGCCGACCTGTCCGGGAAGAAGGCCCGGCTCGCGCTCGATCGCGCCGGCATCAGCCTCAACGAGAACACCGTTCCCGACGACCCTCGACCGCCCTACATCACGAGCGGCTTGCGCATCGGCACGCCGGCGACGACGACGCAGGGCATGAAGGAGACGGAGATGGCGACGGTGGGCGCGCTGATCCACCGCGTCCTCGCCGGTCGCGAGAACGATGCGGAGCTGGCCGAGGTCCGCGCCGACGTCGTCGAGCTCTGCTCTCGGTTCGTCCCCTACGCGTGACGCGTCCCTGACCAATGGCCTGGGCGTACGCGGTCGTGTTCGTCGTCACGTTCGCGACGACCGCGCTGCTCACGCCGTTCGTGCGGCGGCTCGCCGTGCGGCGCGGCGCGCTCGTGCCGCCGAGTGACCGCGCCGTGCACGAGCGGCCGCTGCCGAACATCGGTGGCGTCGCCATGCTCGGTGGCGTGCTCGTCGGCATGGCGGTGGCGATGGCGCTGCCGCCGTTCACCGACGTCTTCGCGTCGACGTCGCTGCCGCTCGGTGTCGTCGTCGCCGCGCTCGTCATCTGCGGCACGGGGCTCATCGACGACGTGCGCAAGGTGCACCGTGAAGGCGTGTCCGCGCCGGCGAAGTTGGCGGGCATGGTGCTGGCGGGCAGCGCGCTGTCGCTCGCCGGCGTCAGCACGATCTTCTTCCGCGTGCCGTTCTTCGGCATCTTCTCGCTCACCCCCGACCTGTCGACGTTCGTCACCGTCGTGTGGGTCGTGGGAATGGCGAACGCCATCAACCTCATCGACGGCCTCGACGGGTTGGCGGCCGGCATCACCGCGATCGCGGCGGGATCGTTCTTCCTCTACGGCGTGCGCCTCGACCACGTCGGCGTGCTCGCCGAGGGCAACATCGGTCCGCTGCTGGCGCTCATCACGCTGGCGATCTGCCTCGCGTTCCTGCCGTACAACTTCCACCCGTCGAAGATCATCATGGGCGACTCGGGCGCCCTGTTGCTCGGGCTGCTGATGGCGGCGTCGACGATCTCCGTCGGAGGCTCGACCGACACGGAGTTCAGCGGCCAGTCGTTCTTCTTCTTCGCGCCGCTGTTCATCCCCCTCGTCATCCTCGGCGTGCCGATCATCGACACGGTGTTCGCCATCGTGCGGCGGGCGACGCGGCGCGCCGGCCTCGCCACCGCGGACAAGGAGCACCTCCACCACCGGCTCATGCGCCTCGGGCACGGCCAGCGCCGCAGCGTCCTCATCCTCTGGGCGTGGACGGCGTTGCTGTCCGGCATCGTGCTGTACCCGACCTACACCGGCCGGGGCGATGCCGTCGTGCCCCTCGGCATCGCGGGCCTCGGGCTGCTGCTGTACACCGTCTTCCATCCCGGCGCCCGCCAGGCCCGCCAGAACGGCGACGGCAACGGCAACGGCACGCGCGGCGGGGGCAACGACGGCGACGCGACCTTGGCGCCCGTCGAAGCCCACCACTAGCCCGGGGGCTGCGCCCCCACGGCGCCTTGGCGCCTCGCCCATCGCCGCTCGGCTCCCTGGCGGTCGCGCGATCGGCGTGCTCGGTCCAGAAACTGTCGCATCGTCTGGAGTTCGCGGGACCGAGCACCTAGCCTCCAACGCTTCGACCGCCCCGGATTTCGCCCCCGCTGCAGATGGAATTTGCACGGCCGAAACCGTGGGTTCTAGATTGCGAAAGCATTCACAAGCGCCGGCCGGACGGACGGGGACGCCGATGGACCTTCGAGAGCGCCGTGAACTGAACAATGGCTTCGGCGAGGCCCTCGCCCGCGCCTTCGAGCTGGCGCTGACCCCGATCATCTTCGGGTTCTTCGGCTGGCTCCTCGACGGCGCGCTCGGCACGCGGCCGCTCTTCATGCTCGTCTTCGCCGCGTTCGTGCTCGGCTACCTGTTCTGGAAGCTCTACGTGCGCTACGACGCCGACATGCGGGCGCACGAGGCCCGGCTGCCCGGCGCGGACAGGAAGCGCACGTGAGCGCCCGCCAGGACCAGCGCCGCTCGCCGGGCAACGGCGCGGCCGGCGCGGTCGACGCCGTCGAGACGCAGCTCGCCCTCGACATGATGAAGCACGCCGTGCCGTTCGCGCCGGTGATCGTGCTGGTGTCGTGGGTGGCGTGGGGATCGCGCGGCGCATGGTCGGCGCTGCTCGCCGTGGCCGTCGTCGTCGTCAACCTGCTGCTGGCGTCGGTGTCGCTGTCGTGGGCGGCGCGGGTGTCGCCGGTCGCGTTGATGGGTGCCGCGCTCGGTGGGTTCCTCGTACGGATGATGCTCGTCACCGCCGTCGTGGTCGCGGTGAAGGACCGTCCGTGGATCAACCTGACGGCGCTGGCCGTCGCCATCCTCGTGACCCATCTCTCGCTGTTGATCTGGGAGACCCGTTACGTCGGCGCCACGCTCGCCCACCCCGGTCTCAAGCCCGAACGCAAAGGAGCGACCAGCTGATGCGGTTCATCGCGATCGACTTCCCGCCAGTCAGTCACGCGGTCGAGTGGAAGAATCTCTTCGGCGGCGACACGTTCGGCGTGAACAAGGTCGTCCTGCTCATGTGGCTGTCGGCGATCGTCGTCTTCCTGTTCTTCTTCGTCGCCAGCCGCAAGCAGCAGCTCGTCCCGGTCGGCGTGCAGAACGTCGCCGAGTCGACCGTCGACTTCATCCGCAACGGCATCATCCTGCAGACCATGGGCGAGGAGGGGCTGTCGTGGACACCCTTCCTGCTGATGGTCTTCAGCTTCGTGTTCGTCTGCAACATCTGGGAGATCGTCCCCGTGGCGCAGATGCCGGTGAACGCTCGCATCGCGCTGCCGATGTTCATGGCGCTGCTCGTCTGGGTGCTGTTCAACTTCATCGGCATCAAGCGGCAGGGCTTCTTCGGCTACTTCAAGTCGATGTTGTTCCCGCCGGGTGTGCCGAAGGCGCTGTACATCCTCGTGTCGCCGATCGAGCTCGTCTCGACGTTGTTCGTGCGGCCGCTCTCCCTGTCCGTCCGACTCTTCGCCAACATGCTGGCCGGCCACCTGCTGCTCATCAGCTTCGCGGTCATCTCCGCCACGTTGTGGGCCATCCAGTGGCAGCTCGTCATCCTCCCGTTCTCGTTCGGGCTCCTCGTCGCGCTCACCGGCTTCGAGGTGCTCGTCTCGTTTCTGCAGGCCTTCATCTTCACGATCCTCACCGCCGTGTACATCGGCGGTGCCATGCATCCCGAGCACTAAGGAGTTCCAGTGATCCACGTCCTCGCTCAGACGCCGGACATCACGCCCGGTCTCACGGCCATCGGTCGAGGGATCGTGTACGGCGGGGCGGCCATCGGCCCCGGCATCGGCATCGGGCTCGTCGTCGGCAACGCCATCACGGCGATGTCGCGGCAGCCGGAGTCGGCGGGCATGGTCCGCACCACCATGTTCCTCGGCATCGCGTTCACCGAAGCGCTCGCGCTCTTCGGGTTCGTGCTCGCCTTCATCATCTCGGGCTGAGAGAAGGTTCCACCATGCGCATCCGCAACCTGGTGCTCGCCTCGGTGCTCGGCGTCGCGCTCGTCGTCGCCGGTGCCGGCGCGGCGTTCGCCGACACGACGCCGTCGAGCTCGAGCGGTCAGTCCAACCCGGGCGTGAGCTCGAACCCGCCTGCCGCGTCGAACGACACGACGGGACCCACCGCGGGCAAGCCCGCGGGCAAGGCCGAGGAGGACTGCATCAAGCTCCTCGAGGAGGGCAAGAAGATCGACGAGTGCCAGAAGGCGCCGTCGCTCATCACGCCCGAGAAGAACGAGCTCATCTGGGGGATCATCTCCTTCGTCCTCCTCTTCCTCGCGCTGTGGAAGTTCGCGTGGCCGGGGCTGAAGAACGGGCTCGCGGCGCGCACCGACCGCATCAAGGACGACCTCGATGCCGCCGAGACGGCGAAGACCGAGGCGGAGCAGGTCCTCGCGGAGTACCGGTCGCAGCTCACCGACGCCCGCAACGAGTCGGCCCGCATCATCGAGGAGGCCCGGCAGCAAGCGGACGCGCTGCGCCGTGAGCAGGAGCAGCGGCTCCAGACCGAGCTCGCCGCGATGCGGGAGCGGGCAGCGGCGGACATCGAGTCGGCCAAGGCCCAGGCCGTCGCCGACCTGCGCACCGAGGTGGCCACGCTCGCCATCGGCGCCGCCGAGGTGATCGTGCAGCGCAACCTCGACCGGTCCACGCAGGAGAACCTCGTCGACCAGTACATCAACCAAGTGCTGACCCGGAGCAACTGACCCATGCCCGACGTCCAGACGCACCACGGGGCGGACCGCATCGCCGCCTACGCCGACGCCATGTTCGAGGTGGCGCAGGCGGAAGGCATTCTGGGCGAGGTCGAGGACGAGCTGTTCCGCTTCGCCCGTGCCTTCGAGGGCTCGGACGAATTGCGCGAGGCGCTCACCGATCCGCACATCCCGTCGGGCAAGCGTCAGGAGATCGTCGAGGAGCTGCTCGGGCCGCGCGCCACGCACGTCACGACCGCGCTCGTGTCCCTGGTCGTCGGTACCGGCCGCTCCCGTGACCTGCCGACGATCATCGACTCACTGGTGAAGAAGTCGGCTGCCGCGCAACAGAAGGCGGTTGCCGAGGTGCGGTCCGCGGTGGAGCTGTCCGAGGATCAGCGTCGCCGCCTCGCCGACGCCATCGAGAAGGCGCTCGGCAAGCCGGTCGAGGTCAAGGTCGTCATCGACCCGTCGGTGCTCGGGGGCCTGGTGACGACCGTGGGCGACACGGTCATCGACGGCTCGGTCCGCACCCGTCTCGAACAACTGAAGAACACGCTCTGATGCCGTCCTCACTCGCTCGCTCCGCTCGGGAGTTCTCATGGCTGAACTGACGATCAACACCTCCGACATCGCGTCGGTCCTCGAGAAGCACCTCAAGGACTTCAAGCCCGACATGTCGATCTCCCAGGTCGGGCGCATCCTCGAGGTCGGCGACGGCATCGCGCGCGTGGCCGGGCTGCCCGACGCGGCTGTGAACGAGCTGCTCGAGTTCGAGAACGGCTCGCTCGGTCTCGCGTTGAACCTCGACGAGGAGTCGATCGGCGCCGTCGTCCTCGGTGAGGTCGCCGACATCGAAGAGGGCCAGACGGTGAAGGCGACCGGGCGCATCCTGTCGGTGCCCGTCGGCGACGGCCTGCTCGGTCGGGTGGTCAACGGGCTCGGCGAGCCGATCGACGGCAAGGGCCCGCTGTCCAACGTCGAGTCCCGCCGCATGGAGATCCAGGCGCCGGGCATCACCGGTCGCCAGCCCGTGCACGAGCCGTTGCAGACCGGCATCAAGGCCATCGACTCGATGACCCCGATCGGTCGCGGCCAGCGCGAGCTCGTCATCGGCGACCGCAAGACCGGCAAGACGACGGTGTGCGTCGACACGATCCTGAACCAGAAGGGTCAGGGCGTGAAGTGCATCTACGTCGCCATCGGTCAGAAGGGCTCGACGGTCGCGAACACCGTCAGCATCCTCGCCGAGCACGGCGCGCTCGACTACACGGTCGTCGTGTCGGCACCCGCGTCGGACCCCGCGCCGTTCAAGTACCTCGCCCCCTACGCCGGTTGCGCGATGGGGCAGCACTGGATGGAGAACGGCGAGCACGCGTTGATCGTGTACGACGACCTGTCGAAGCAGGCCGAGGCGTACCGCCAGCTGTCGTTGCTGCTGCGCCGCCCGCCCGGTCGCGAGGCGTACCCGGGTGACGTCTTCTACCTCCACTCCCGCCTGCTCGAGCGCGCCGCCAAGTTGAGCGACGAGCGTGGTGCGGGGTCGTTGACCGCGTTGCCGATCATCGAGACGAAGGCCGGTGACGTGTCGGCGTACATCCCGACGAACGTGATCTCGATCACGGACGGGCAGGTGTACCTCGTCGACGACCTGTTCAAGTCGGGCGTCCGTCCTGCCGTCGACGTCGGCATCTCGGTGTCGCGCGTCGGTGGCGCAGCGCAGATCAAGGCGATGAAGTCCGTCGCCGGCACGCTGAAGCTCGACCTCGCGCAGTTCCGTGAGCTCGAGGCGTTCGCGACGTTCGGTTCCGAGCTCGACAAGGTGTCGGCTGCGCAGCTCGAGCGCGGCTACCGCCTCACCGAGCTCCTGAAGCAGAACCTCAACTCGCCGATGCCGGTCGAGCTGCAGGTCGTGTCGATCTTCGCCGGCACGGGCGGGTACCTCGACGACATCCCCGTCGCCGACGTGCGCCGGTTCGAGGCCGAGCTGCACGAGTACATCCGTACGCGCCACGGCGACATCCTCGACACCGTGCGTTCCACGGGCGCGCTGCCCGAGGGCGACGCGCTGGCGAATGCCGTGAACGCGTTCAAGGAGCAGTTCCAGCCGTCGGAGCAGGCCGAGCACGCCGAGGCGGACGGGGAGTAGGCGTCGATGGCCGGCGGTCAGGAACGGATCCTTCGTCGACGGATCAAGTCCGTCGAGTCGACGAAGAAGATCACGAAGGCGATGGAGCTCATCGCCGCGTCGCGCATCGTCAAGGCGCAACAGCGCGTCGCCGCCGCCCGTCCCTACAGCGAGCGCATCACCGACGTGATCCGCAAGCTGGCCGCCGGTGGCGCCGGCCTCGACCACCCGCTGCTGAAGCCGCGCGACGACATCCACACGGTTGCCTACGTCGTCGTCACCGCCGACCGCGGCCTGGCCGGCGGTTACAACAACAACGTCATCCGTGCCGCCGAGCGCGCCATGCGCGCCGACCGTGACGCGGGACGGGAGTCGAAGCTGTTCGTGGTCGGCAAGAAGGCGCAGACGTACTTCCGCTTCCGTGGCGTGCCGACCGAGGGCGCGTTCCTCGGTGTGACCGACCAGCCCCGTTACGAGCAGGCCCGCGAGATCGCAGCCGCCGTCGCGGCCGCGTTCACCGACGAGACCGTCGACGCCGTGCAGCTCGTGTACACGCAGTTCCTCTCGGCGGGGACGCAACGCGTCGTCGTCCGGCGCTTGATGCCGCTCGACAGCAGCACGCTCGAAGAGGCGCGGCAGTCGGGCGACGAAGGCCCGAGCGCGTCGTACGAGTTCGAGCCCGACCCGAGCACGATCCTCGAACACCTGCTGCCGCGGTACGCCGAAGCACGCCTGTTCGCCGCGCTGCTCGACGCGTCGGCGTCCGAGCACGCCGCCCGCCAGCGCGCCATGAAGTCGGCGACCGACAACGCGGAAGAGCTCATCAAGACGCTCAGCCGCGCCATGAACCGTGCCCGCCAGGACGCCATCACGACCGAGATCATGGAGATCGTCGGTGGTGCCGAGGCCCTGCGCCAATCCGCCTCCGGCGACGAAGACCTCCTGCCGGACAACCTCATGCCCGACGACCTGCTGATCGACACGTTGATCGCGAAGGACTGAGCCATGACTGTCACCGAACCCGCAGCCACCACCGAGACGGAGTTGAAGGACGGCAAGGTGGTCGGTATCGCCGGCCCCGTCGTCGACGTCGAGTTCCCGCGCGGTCACCTGCCCGAGATCAACCAGGCGTTGCAGTTCGACGTCGAGCTCGGCGGCGAGAAGATCGAGATCACCGCCGAGGTGGCCCAGCAGATCGGCGAGGGCCGCGTCCGCGCCATCTGCCTGCGGCCGACCGACGGCCTGAAGCGGGGCACGCCCGTGCGGAACCTCGGTCACGGCCTCGCCATGCCGGTCGGCGACGGCGTGCTCGGCCACGTGCTCAACGTGCTCGGCCAGCCCCTCGACGTGCCGTCGCTCGACGGCGTCGAGGACCACTGGGAGATCCACCGCGAGGCGCCCGCGTTCGACACGCTCGAGCCGAAGCGGCTCATGTTCGAGACCGGCATCAAGGTCATCGACCTCCTCACGCCGTACCTGCAGGGCGGCAAGATCGGCCTGTTCGGTGGCGCGGGCGTCGGCAAGACCGTGCTCATCACCGAGATGATCAACCGTGTGGCCACGCAGCACGGCGGCGTGTCGGTGTTCGCCGGCGTCGGCGAGCGCACCCGTGAGGGCACCGACCTCTTCATCGAGATGGGCGAGACCGTGATGGGCGACGGCAAGACGCCGGTGCTCACGAAGGCGGCGCTCGTGTTCGGTCAGATGGACGAGCCGCCGGGTGTGCGCCTGCGCGTCGCGCTGTCGGCGCTCACCGTCGCGGAGTACTTCCGTGACGTGAAGGGCCAGGACGTGCTGCTCTTCATCGACAACATCTTCCGCTTCGTGCAGGCCGGTTCCGAGGTGTCGACGCTGCTCGGGCGCATGCCGTCGGCCGTCGGCTACCAGCCGACGCTGGCCGACGAGATGGGCGAGTTGCAGGAGCGCATCACGTCGACCCGCGGTCGTTCGATCACGTCGCTGCAGGCCGTGTACGTGCCCGCCGACGACTACACCGACCCCGCGCCGTTCACGACGTTCACGCACCTCGACGCGACGACCGAGCTGTCCCGCCAGATCGCGGCGCTCGGGATCTACCCGGCGGTCGACCCGTTGGCGTCGACGTCGACGATCCTCGCCCCCGAGGTCGTCGGCGAGCGTCACTACCGCGTGGCCACGCGCGTGCAGGAGATCCTGCAGCGCTACAAGGAGCTGCAGGACATCATCGCCATCCTCGGTCTCGACGAGCTCTCCGAGGAGGACCGCGTCACGGTGAACCGCGCTCGCAAGATCCAGCGCTTCCTCTCGCAGCCGTTCTTCGTCGGCGAGGTCTTCACCGGCCTCAAGGGCATCAACGTCCCGATCGACGAGACGGTGGAGTCGTTCGAGCTGCTCGTCAACGGCGAGCTCGACGACTTGCCCGAGCAAGCGTTCCTCAACGTCGGCAACGCCGACTCGGCGCGTGCCAAGGCCAAGCAACTCCAGGAGTCGTAGCGCGTGAGCTTCGAGGTCCAGCTCGTCTCGCCGGAACGCATCCTCTACACGGGGGAGGCGAACCAGGTGCTGTGCCGCACCGTCGGCGGCGGCGACATCGCCTTCCTCACCGACCACGCACCGTTCATCGGCGCCCTCGACATCTGGCCGGTGAAGGTCACGACCGTCGACGAGGGCGAGCGGTGGTTCGCCGTGCACGGCGGCTTCGTCGAGGTCTCGGGCGGTGAGGTGACGTTGCTCTCCGACGTGGCGGAGGCGGCGGACGACATCGACGCGTCCCGCGCCCAGTCGGCGAGGGAGCGGGCCGAGCACGAGCTGCGCAACGACCCGGACGACGAGGAGGCCAAGGCCGCCCTCGCCCGGGCCGACGTCCGCATCGAGGTCGCCGGCAAGTAGCCGTCGATCACCCGCCCTCGCCGGTGGGCGAGGGTGACGCACGCCACTTCCGAAACACTTGAGTTTCGGAAGTGCGGCACCGAGAATATACGAAACGACATTCTTTCGTTTCTGAACGGAGTCTTCTCGGTGGATGCCGCAACGATCCACGCTCGCCGGTGGTGGACCCTCGGCGTGTTGTGCTTCAGCCTCCTCATCATCGGCATGGACAACACGATCCTCAACGTGGCCCTGCCGACCATCCAGCGCGACCTCGGCGCCAGCGCCAGCCAGTTGCAGTGGATCGTCGACGCCTACACCATCGTGTACGCCTCGATCCTGTTGACGACGGGCAGCCTCGGTGACCGCTTCGGTCGCAAGGGCGCCCTTTCCGTCGGGCTCGTGATCTTCGGCGTCGGCTCCGTGGCGTCGGCGTTCGCGACGACGGCGGGCGCGCTGATCGCCTTCCGCGCGCTGGCCGGCATCGGCGGCGCGCTGATCATGCCGGCCACCTTGTCCATCCTCACGAACGTGTTCCCCGCCGAGGAGCGCGGCCGCGCCATCGGCGTGTGGGCGGGCGTGTCGGGCATCGGCATCGTCGTCGGCCCGCTGGCCGGTGGCTGGCTGCTCGAGCACTTCTGGTGGGGCTCGGTCTTCTTCATCAACGTGCCGATCGTGCTGGTCGCGCTGGCCGCCGGCCGCGTGCTCGTCCCGACGTCCAAGGACCCGAGCGCACCGCGCCTCGATCTCGCCGGCACCGTGCTCGCCAGCGGCGGTCTCGGCGCGCTGCTCTACGGGATCATCGAGGCGCCCGCGCTCGGATGGGGCGACCAGAAGGTCGTCACGGGGTTCATCGTCGGCGCGGTGCTGCTCGCCGCGTTCGTGGCGTGGGAGATGCGCAGCGACCATCCGATGCTCGAGGTGCGCTTCTTCCGCAACCCACGATTCAGCGCCGCCAACATCGCGGTGACGCTCGTGTTCTTCGCCATGTTCGGCTCGATGTACTTCCTCACGCAGTACCTGCAGTACGTGCTCGGCTACTCGGCGATGAGCGCGGGCGCGGCGCTGATCCCGCTGGCGGTGGTGATGATGGTCGCGGCGCCGAACAGCGCGCGACTCACGACGTGGTTCGGCACGAAGCTCGTGGTCGCCGGTGGGCTCACGATCGTTGCCGGCGCGCTGGCGCTGCTTTCGCGCGCGCACGTCGATTCGCCCTACGCCTTCATCGCCGTCGTGCTCGGGCTGCTCGGTCTGGGGATGTCGATCGCGATGGCCCCCGCCACGGAGTCGATCATGGGCTCGCTGCCGAAGGAGAAGGCAGGCGTGGGCTCGGCCATGAACGACACGACGCGCCAGGTCGGCGGCGCGCTCGGTGTGGCCGTGCTCGGATCGCTGACGTCGGCCAGCTACCACGCGTCGATGGCGGGATCGCCCGCGCTCGCCGGTCTCCCCGCGCAAGCGCAAGCGGCGGCCCACGATTCGATCGGGGGCGCCGTCACGGTCGGGCGGCTCCTACCGGGCTCGGCCGGCGCGCAGTTGGTCCACGACGCCAGCCAGAGCTTCGTGCACGCCATGACGAGCACGGTCGTGGTCGGCGCCGCCATCGCCCTCGTGGGGGCGCTCGTCGCGCTGCTGTTCCTGCCGGCACGGCCGGTCGACGAGGTGTCCGAGAAGGACGTCCTCATGACGCCGGACGGTGAACTGGCGGCACCGGTGGCGGCGTGAGAATGTCCGTCATGGGGGCGAGCCAGACCGCGCACCGCGGACGGCCGCGGTCGATCGAGGCCGACCAGGCCATCGCCGACGCCACCCTCGACCTGCTCGCCGAGCAGGGGTGGGCGGGGCTCACGATGAACGGCGTGGCCCAACGCGCCGGCGTGTCGACGGCCACGTTGTACCGGCGTCACTCCTGCAAGGAAGACCTCGTGTGCGCGGCGGTCACGGCCCGCTCCGAGGATCGCACCGTCGTCGACACCGGCTCGCTCGAGGGCGACCTGCGGGCGAAGCTCACCGAGCTCGTGGAGCGCATGCGGGGCGATGGCGGCCGGATGATCGAGGGCATCATCGGCGAGGCGGTGCGCAACCCGCGGCTCGCGGAGATCCTGCGCAGCAGCGCGTTCGCAGCGGGCCGCGAGGACTTCAAGCGCATCGTCGACCGCGCCGTCGACCGCGGCGAGATCGAGCGCCCGAAGGACGTGAACCTCGTCGTGAGCCTCGCCGTCGGACCGCTGTTCCACCGCTTCCTCATCACGGGCGAACCGGTGACGCCGCGCGTCGTCGACGTGCTGGTGCCGATGCTGCTCGCCGCGCTCGGCGCACCCGCCCCCTGACGCCCACACCGCTCAGGCGGACGGCGTCTCCGGCGTGCCGCCCTCGGGGATCCAGCGGCCGGAGTCGCGCCACTCGACGGCGGCGTGGAAGCCCTCCTCGGCGGCGAGCTGCTGGAACCAGCGGCCCTCCGGCGAGTGGCGGGTGATGCCGTCGAACAACGTGGCGAGGATCTGCGTGCCGTGCAATCCCATGTTGTCGTAGGCCTGGTTGATCATCAGCTTCTGCATCGTGAGCTGGTTGACGGGCACGCCCGCGATGCGCTCCGCCAACTCCTCCACCCGCTCGTCGAGTGAGGCGGCGGGAACCGCCTCCAGGACGAGGCCCCACGCCGCCGCCTGCAGCCCGTCGATCGTGTCGCCGGTGAGCAGCATGCGCTTGGCCCGCTCCGCGCCGAGGCGGTACACCCACATCGCCGTCGTCGGACAACCCCACACGCGTGCGGGCATGTAGCCGATGCGGGCATCTTCCGCCATCACGACGAGGTCGCAGCACAACGCGATGTCGCTGCCACCGGCGACGGCGTACCCGTGCACCTTGCAGATCGTCGGCTTCAACGAGCGGAACAACGACATGAAGTCGTCGGTGTTGCGCTTCATGCCGCGGTAGTCCTTGATCGGATCCCACACCGCCGACTGCGTGCCGACTCCCGTCTCCGCGAACGCCTTCAGGTCGTAGCCCGCGCAGAAGGCGCGGCCCGCGCCCTGCAACACGATCACGTGCACCTCGGGGTCGTCGTTGGCCCGCTCGACGGCGCGCCGGATCTCGCCGGGCATGTGCCAGTCGATGGCGTTGAGGCGCTCGGGGCGATCGAGCGTGACGTAGGCGCGGCGGTTGCGGGTCTCGTACCGCAACGAGGTGAACGGTTCGTCCATCCCGCCATCTGACCACGCGGCAAGCTGGCGTGATGCCCCGCGTGCGCCTCGCCGTCGCGTTGTTGGTGCCCGAGCCGGCCGCCACCGAGATCGACGGGCTGCGACGCGCCCTCGGCGACCGCGGTTTGTCCAAGGTCGTCCCCCACATCACCCTCGTGCCGCCCGTGAACGTGCCGGCGGACGGCCTCGCCGCCGCCCTGCGCGTCGTGCGCGAGGTGGCGGCCACGACGCGACCGTTCACCGTGAAGCTCGGGCCACCGACCACGTTCGCGCCGGTCACGCCGGTCGTGTACCTCGGCGTGGCGGACGGCGCCGAGGCGGTGCACGAGCTGCGGAACCGGCTCCGGGTGGCGCCCCTCGACCGCCCGACCGAGCACGACTTCGTCCCCCACGTGACAATCGACGAGGACCGCGAGGACGATCGCATCCCGCCCGCCATCGATGCGCTGCGCGACTACGAAGTCGACGTCCGCTTCGACGGCGTCGACGTGCTGCAGGACAAGGTCGCCGGCCCGCGCCGGTGGAACTCGATCGCCGAGTCACGCTTCGCGCCACCCCTCGTCGTCGGGCGGGGCGGGATGCCGCTGTCGATCACGGTGAGCCGGCGCGACGTGGAAGCGTCGGCGTTGCTCGGCGACGCGCCCACGCCGCCGGGCACGGTCGTGGTCGTGGCGCGCCGCGACGGCGACGTCGTGGCAGCGGCACGGGCGATCGTCGCCGAAGGCGAGCTGGTGCTGCGCGAGGTGTCAGGAGATCCTGACGCGTCCCGCCACCTGCTCAGGGCGGTGACGGCGACAACCGGCGATCGCTCCTGAGCGCGGCCCGCTGGTCGGCCGCCCACCACTGCGCGAACACGATGCCGGCCACGACGAGCGTGAGCAGCTCGCCCGACGCCCACAGCGCGCCGGCGGCGGCGTGCTGGTCACCCATCGACGGGTACACGTGCGGCGCCAGCGGCGAGCTGGCCGTGAGGAGCGCCACGCCGAGGAAGGCGTGGAACGGCACCGCCACGAGCACGGCCAGCAGCCGCCCACCGTGCGGCAACGGGCGGGGGAGCGCGTCGACGCCCACGAGCGGCCACAGGAACAGGCAGCCCACGACGACGAAGTGCACGTGGACGAGCGCGTGCAACCACGTGTGCTCGAGCGACAACGGGAACAACGGGCTGAGGTAGAAGGCGACGAGCGTGCCGCCGAACAGAGCCCATCCCGCGATCGGGTGCGTGAGCGTCGTGACGACCCTGCTGTGCAGCACGCGCAGCAACGTCGTCGTCGCCGCCCGCGACGACGCCTGCAACGCGAGCGTCAGCGGCGCACCGAGGGCGAGGAGAACGGGTGCGGCCATGCCGAGCAGGATGTGCTGCGCCATGTGCCACGAGAACGACGATTCCGGCACGAACTGCGTCGCCCCGAGCACCACCACCCCCGACCCGAACGCCACGACCCGGCCGGCGGGCCATCGCCGCCCCCGCCGGGCGAGGCGGCGTACGCCCGCCACGTAGAGGGCGCCCAGGACGACGGCGACGGCGAGCATCGCCGCGGACCGTAGCGGCGGAAGGGTGCGGGACGGCGCTCGCGTGGTAGGACGAGGGGCCATGGCCGCGGTCACGGACTCGTCGACCGACCGCAGGCCCTCCCCGTTGGGTGTCGGCGTCGTCGTGTGGCTGGCGTCGGAGTTGATGTTCTTCAGCGCGCTGTTCGCCGCCTACTTCACGTTGCGCGCATCGACGTCGCCGTGGCCACCGGTCGGGGTCGAGCTCGCACGCGCCCGCACCGCCGTCGCCACGCTCGTGCTCGTCGCGTCGAGCGGGACGATGCACTTCGCCGCCCGCGCAGCTGCCGCCGAACGCCGGCGGGAAGCGGTGCGGTGGCTGGCGATCACGGCCCTGATGGGTCTCGTGTTCCTCGGCAACCAAGCGCTCGAGTACCGCGACGCGCCGTTCAAGATCTCGTCCCACGCGTACGGCTCGATCTTCTACCTCATGACGGGCTTCCACGGACTGCACGTGATCGGCGGGTTGCTGTTCATGGGCGCGGTCGCAGCCACGATCGCGGGACGCACGTCGCGCGCGCCCGCCCGCTCGACGGTCGAGGTGTGCGCCTACTACTGGCACTTCGTCGACGCGGTGTGGGTCGCCATGTTCCTGACGATCTACGTGCTGCGATGACGCGTCGCTGGTCGATCGCGGCGGTGGTGCTCGCGCTCGCGGTGACCGCGGCGTGGCTGTTGCTCTTCGGTGGGCGGGCGAGGGCGCAGACCACCGACGGCGCGCTCGTGCAACGAGGGCGCTCGCTGTACGCCACCGGATGCGTGAGCTGCCACGGTCCGGACGGCGACGGCGTCACCACACCCAACGGCGAACTTCGGGGACCGTCGCTGCGCAACGCGGGTGCCGCGGCCGCGTACTTCCAACTCTCGACGGGACGGATGCCCCGTGCGAACTCGACCGGGCAGGCGGAACGCAAGCGCCCCGCGTACAGCAGCGCCGACATCGACGCGCTGGTCGCCTACGTGGCCTCGCTCGGCCCGGGGCCGGCGCTGTCGCGCATCGACATCGCGCACGCCGACCTCGCGGGCGGCGGCGAGCTGTACCGCGCGAACTGCGCGGCGTGCCACAGCGCCGCCGGCGGCGGCGGTGCGTTGAGCTACGGCCACTACGCGCCGAGCCTCCTGCCCGCGACACCGCTGGAGGTGGCGGGCGCGGTGCGGTCCGGGCCGGGGCAGATGCCGACGTTCGGTCCGGACTCGTTGAGCGACGCGCAGGTCAACGACATCGCCGCGTACGTCGAGTACCTGCACCACCCGCGCGATCCGGGTGGCGTGTCGATCGGGCGGACCGGTCCCGTCCCCGAAGGGTTCGTGGCGTGGTTCTTCGGCATGGGCGCGCTGCTGGCGTTCGTGGCGTGGATCGGGACGCGCATGCCGGTGCGGCGCCGCCGCCGTGACGCGGCGGAGGCCGGTGATGGCTGAGCCCGGCGCCCGCCACGAAGGCGAGCGTGGCGCGGGCGCACCGCGGACGTCCGCATCCGCCGACGCCCTCGCCGCGGTGTGCTTCGCGGTCAGCACGCTCGCGGCCGTGGTCCTCGCCGTCGTGTACTGGCGGGGCGGCAACACGCAGGCGGAGGGCGCCCTCCTCGCCGTCTGCACCGGTGGGATCGGCGCGGGCATCGTCGTGTGGGCCAAGCAGTCGATGCCGCACGACGAGGTCGCCGAGCACCGCGGCGCCATCGAGTCGACGGAGGAGGAGGTGGCCGCTTTCACCGCCGACTACGAAGCAGGGCGGGAAGGGCTCGGCCGCCGCCGGCTGCTGCTCGGTCTGGCGGCGTCGGCGTTCGGTGCGCTCGGCGCCGCGCTCGTGTTCCCCGTGCGCTCGCTCGGCCCCCGCCCGGGCAAGGACCTGAAGCACACGCCGTACGGCGACGGTCCCGTTCGCCTCGTGACCGAGGACGGCACGCCGGTGCGCATCGGCGACGTGGCCCCCGACGGTGTGCTCACCGTCTGGCCCGAGGGCCACACCGACGCCGGTGATGCGCCGACGCTGCTGATCCACCTCCGCCGCGAGCAGCAGTTCAGGCCTCGCGCGGGGCGGGAGGACTGGACGGTCGACGACCACGTCGCCTACTCGAAGCTGTGCACGCACGTCGGGTGCCCGGTCGGGCTCTACCAGGCGGCCTCGGGCCTGCTGCTGTGCCCGTGCCACCAGTCGACGTTCGACGTGCTCGACGGTGCCCGGCCGGTGTTCGGGCCCGCCGCCCGCTCGCTGCCGCAGCTGCCGCTGGCCGTCAACGCGGACGGTGAGCTCATCGCCCGCGGCGACTTCTCCGGTCCCGTCGGCCCCGGCTTCTGGGACCGCGACCGGTGACGGCGACGCGGCCCCGCAAGCCGCCGGCACCGGTCACGCGCCGCGTGGCCCGCTGGCTCGATCGCCGCCTCGGTGCCGCCGACTTCGCCCGCTCCGCGCTCAACAAGGTGTTCCCCGACCACTGGTCGTTCATGATCGGGGAGCTGGCGCTGTACTGCTTCGTCATCCTGATCCTCACCGGGATCTACCTGACGTTCTTCTTCGACCCCAGCTCGAACGTCGTCGTGTACCACGGCAGCTACGCGCCGTTGCAGGGCGTGCGCGTGTCCGAGGCGTACCGCTCCGCGCTCGACCTCAGTTTCGACGTGCGTGCCGGGCTCGTCATGCGCCAGATCCACCACTGGGCGGCGTTGCTCTTCAACGCGTCGATCGTCGTGCATCTCGCGCGCGTGTTCTTCACGGGCGCGTTCCGCCGGCCACGCGAGATCAACTGGATGATCGGCGTCACGTTGCTGATCCTCGCCGTGTTCAACGGCTTCGCCGGCTACTCGTTGCTCGACGACCAGCTGTCGGGCACCGGCCTGCGCATCGCCTACTCGATCACGCTGTCGATCCCGCTGGCGGGCACATGGATGGCATCGTTGCTCTTCGGCGGCGAGTTCCCGGGCGCGGACATCATCAGCCGCCTGTACGTCATCCACATCCTGCTGCTGCCCGCGTTGATCGCGGTGCTGCTGAGCGCGCACCTGTTCCTCGTCGTGCGCCACAAGCACACGCAGTTCGCGGGTCCCGGGCGCAGGGAGGACAACGTGGTCGGCGAGCGCATGTGGCCGACGTACGCGTCGAAGGCGCTCGGGCTGTTCTTCCTCACCGCCGCGTTGCTGTGCTTCCTCGGCGGCCTCGTGCAGATCAACCCCATCTGGCTGTTCGGCCCGTTCAGCCCGGCCGAGGTGTCCTCGGCCTCACAGCCCGACTGGTACATGGGCTGGCTCGACGGCGCGCTGCGCATCATGCCCGGATGGGAGGTGCGGGCGTTCGGCTTCGAGATCCCCAACCCGTTCTTCCCGGGCGTGCTGCTGGCGAGCGTCACGTTCGCGCTGCTCTACCTGTGGCCGTTCCTCGAAGCGCGCGTGACGGGCGATCGCGCCGAGCACCATCTCGACGACCGTCCCCGTCAACGCCCTGTGCGCACCGCGCTCGGCACGGCGACGCTGTCGTTCTATTCGATCCTGTTCCTCGGGGCCGCGTCCGACGTGATCGCGTCGAGCTTCCGTGTCTCCGTCAACGGCGTGCTGTGGACGTTCCGCATCGGCGTCTTCGTCGTGCCCCCCGTCATCGCGTTCGCGACGTACCGCCTGTGCAAGGAGCTGTCGGCGCGCGACGGGCTCCCCACGCGGAGTCGCGTGACGTTCCGGCAGACCTTCCGCCGGCTGCTGTTCAGCTCCGACGCCGCGTCTGGCTGACGAAGCCGATGATCGACGCGCCCACGACCACGATGCCGGGCACGGCGTAGCCGACACCGAGCACGAGGCCGTTGAGGGCGAGGAACGCGCCGACGCCGACCCCGAAGGGCCAGATGCTGGCGTGCGGGAGGTAGGGGGTCTCGGGGCCGCCCGCACCGCGAGCGTCCGGCGAGGGCACGTGGCCGAAGCGGTGCTGCCACCACAGGTAGGCGGCGGTGACGGTCGACAGCCCGCTGGCCAGCGCGAGGAGCACGGTGCCCGCGTAGTCGTAGCTGGCGTACCAGTACACGGCGGCGAAGACGGCGACGGCGACGGCGAAGCCGGCGAACATGCGCCACTGCACGGCGAGATCGACCGTGTGCCGCCCGGTGCCCGCTTCCCGCGGTGCGGCCGGCGCCCCTTCGTCAGCCACCGGACTCGACCGCCGCTCCCCGTTGGCCGGCGTGGCGCAGGTCCCACACGGGGCGGTTCGAACGGATGGGCGGCAACGGGCCGTCGAAGTTGTGGGGCGGCGGTGGCGACGACGTCGCCCACTCGAGCGTCTGGCCCGCCTCCCACGGGTCGTTGCCCGCGGGCTCGCCGCGGCGCCACGAGCGCCACGCGTTGTAGAGGAACGGCAGCACCGACGCACCGAGCAGGAAGGCACCGATCGACGACACGCGGTTGAGCGTCGTGAACCCGTCGCTCGGCAGGTAACTGGCGACCCGCCGGGGCATGCCCTGCAGCCCGAGCCAGAACTGCACCAGGAACGTGAGATGGAACCCGACGAACGTCATCGCCAGGTGCAGCATCCCGAGTCGCTCGCTCAGCCGCCGGCCGGTGACCTTCGGGAACCAGTAGTAGATCCCGGCGAACAGCGCGAACACCGATCCGCCGAAGAGCACGTAGTGCATGTGGGCGACGACGAAGTAGGTGTCGTGGGCCTGGAAGTCGATCGGTGCCGACGCCAGCATCACGCCGGTGATGCCGCCGATGAGGAACGTCAGCATGAACGCGACCGCGAACAACATGGCGACGCGGTAGACGATGCGGCCGCCCCACATCGTGCCGATCCAGTTGAAGAACTTCACACCGGTCGGCACGGCGATCAGCATCGACAACCCCGCGAAGTACGACAGCTGCGCGGCGCCGGTGACGAACATGTGGTGCCCCCACACCCCGACCGACAGTGCGCCGATCGAGATCGTGGCGAACACGATGCCGGCGTACCCGAACACCGGTCGCCACGAGAAGACGGGGATGACCTCGGTGACCACGCCGAAGTAGGGGAGCACGAGGATGTACACCTCGGGATGGCCGAAGAACCAGAACAGGTGCTGCCACAGGATCGGTGAGCCGCCGCCACCGGGATCGAAGATATGGCCGCCGAGGTGCCGGTCCGCGAAGAGCATGGCGCCCGCGGCGGTGAGCACCGGGAAGGCCACGAGCACGAGGACGCTCACCACGAGCATGTTCCAGGTGAACACCGGCATGCGGAACATGGTCATGCCCGGCGCGCGCATGGTGAGGACGGTGGCGACGATGTTCACGGCGGTGAGCACACCGGACAGGCCGGTCAGGACGAGCGCGATGATCCACAGGTCGCCGCCGAGCGTGGGGGAGCGGGTCACCTCGGACAGCGGCGCGTAGCCGGTCCAGCCGAAGTTGGCGGCGCCCTCCGACGTGAAGAAGCTGCCGACCATGGTGATGCCGCCGAAGAGGAAGAACCAGTAGCTCATCGCGTTGAGGCGCGGGAACGCCATGTCGCGTGCGCCGATCTGGATGGGCACGAAGTAGTTGGCGAGGCCGAAGGCGAACGGCCCGAGGAACAGGAACAGCATGATGCTGCCGTGCATCGTGAACAGCTGGTTGTACGTGTTCTCGGACACGACGCTGTTGTTCGGTGAGTACAGCTGCACACGGATCAGCTCCGCGAGCGCGCCCCCCACGAGGAAGAAGGCGAACGCGGTGACCATGTACGCCACGCCGATGCGCTTGTGATCCGTCGACGTCAGGAAGGCGAGCAGGCCACGCAGCTCGGGCGGTTCCGGTTCCTCCGGCTCGTCGACGAGCGGCGGGCGTTCGTCGAGCGTCGTCACGGCGTCGCCCCCGGGTGCCCGCGGACCCACGCGTCGAACTCGCCCTGGGTCACGACGTGGAGGTCGAACGGCATGCGCCAGTGGTCGAGCCCGCAGAACTCCGCGCACCGGCCCCGGTACACGCCGAGCTGCGTCGGCGTGATCTCGACCTGGTTGTCGATGCCCTGGATGAGGTCGCGCTTCTCGAGGAACGTGGGCACCCAGAAGGAGTGGATGACGTCGTCGGTGCGCAGCACGAAGCGCACCGTGCGGTCGACGGGCAGGTCGATGCTCGGCGGCGAGACCTCGCCTGCCCCCTGCACGGTCACGTGCTGCGCCGGAAAGTCGAAGCGCCAGCCCCACTGGAAGCCGGTCACCTCGACGACGAGCGGGTCGGCGGCGTTGGTGCTCGTCAGCTTGCGTTGCGCCGCGACGGTCAGCCCGAAGAGGAGGGCGACGACGAGGATCGGCGTCACGGTGTAGATCACCTCGACGGGGATGTTGTACGCGTTCTGGTTCGGGACGTCGTCGTTGCGGCGGCGGAAGCGGATGCCGGCGTAGAGGATGAGCCCGACGACCAGCGCGAACACGATCGCTCCCGCGACGACGAACAGCCGCCACAGCGAGTCGACGTGCTGGCCCTCCTTCGAGACCGGGTCGGGCATCCCGAGGGACGGGACGTCGCACCCCGCGAGCAGGATCGCGCTCGCGAGGAGGAGCGCCGGCCGTCGCACAGCCGGAACCTACCCCGCGGCGGCGCGCCCATCCGATTCGTCGCGCGGCGCCGCCGCGGCCGCTAGTCGAAGTCGACGAGGGAGAAGTCGCGCAGCTTGTCGAGCCGGTGGCGGGCGTTGATGAGCCGCGAGGTGCCCGACTTCGAGCGGGTCACCAACGACTGCGTGGTGGCCCCACGGCTGTCGTAGTGCACGCCCTTCAGCACCTCGCCGTCGGTGATGCCGGTGACCGCGAAGAAGCAGTTGTCACCTGACACGAGGTCGTTCGTCGTCAGCACGCGCTCCAGGTCGTAACCGGCGTCGATGGCGGCTTGGCGCTCGTGGTCGTTGCGGGGCCACAGCCGACCCTGGATCTCGCCGCCCATGCACTTCATCGCCGCTGCCGCGATGACGCCCTCGGGCGTGCCGCCGATGCCGAGGAGCACGTCGGCGCCGGTGTCGGGCCATGCCGTCGACACCGCGCCGATCACGTCGCCGTCGGGGATCAGACGGATGCGCGCCCCGGCGGCCCGCACCTCGGCGATGAGGTCGCCGTGGCGGTCGCGGTCGAGGATGACGGCGGTGACGTCACGCACCGACTCGCCCTTCGCCTTCGCCACCGCGTGCAGGTTCTCGGTGGCCGAGGCGGTGATGTCGATGGCGCCGACGGCCTCGGGGCCGACGGCGATCTTCTCCATGTACACGCACGGTCCGGGGTCGAACATCGTGCCCCGCTCGCTCATGGCGATGACGGAGATGGCGTTGCCGCGGCCGAGCGAGGTGAGCGTGGTGCCTTCGACGGGATCGACGGCGATGTCGGTCTCCGGCGGCGTGCCGTCGCCGATGCGCTCGCCGTTGTAGAGCATCGGCGCCTCGTCCTTCTCGCCCTCGCCGATGACGACGATGCCGTCCATGGCCACCGTGTGCAGCACCGTGCGCATGGCTTCCACCGCGGCGCCGTCCGCCCCGTTCTTGTCGCCTCGCCCCATCCAGCGGGAGGCGGCGAGGGCCGCGGCCTCGGTCACGCGCACCAGTTCGAGCGCGAGGTTGCGGTCGGGCACCTGCTTCTCCGTCATGTGGGCGACAGTAGTTCCGGCGATACTGGGGCGATGACGGCCCGCGAGGAGTGGCAACGAGGCTTCGACGCCGCGCCGGCCCGTGACGCGTCGTTCACCACCATGTCGGGCCTGCCGGTCGAGCCCGTGTACGGCCCCGACGACGGCGAGTTCCCCGGCCGGTACCCGTACACCCGCGGGCCGTACGCGTCGATGTACCGCTCGAAGTTGTGGACGATGCGGATGTTCGCCGGCTTCGGCACGCCGGAGGACACCAACCGGCGGTTCCACGAGATCCTGCGAGCGGGCGGCGACGGGCTCTCCACGGCGTTCGACCTGCCCACCTTGATGGGCCGCGACTCCGACGACCCTGCCAGCGAGGGCGAGGTGGGGAAGTGCGGCGTCGCGGTCGACACGCTCGCCGACATGGAAGACCTCTTCGCCGGCATCGACCTCGGCACGGTCACGACGTCGATGACGATCAACTCGCCGGCCGCGGTGATCTTCGCCATGTACGTCGCCGTCGCGGAGAAGAACGGTGTCGAACGTGCACGCCTCGGCGGCACGTTGCAGAACGACATCCTGAAGGAGTTTCACGCGCAGAAAGAGTTCGTGTTCCCGCCCAAGCCGTCGATGCGGCTGGTGCGCGACACGATCGCGTTCTGCGCGTCCGACATGCCGCGGTGGCATCCCGTGTCGATCTCCGGCTACCACATCCGCGAGGCGGGATCGACGGCCGCGCAGGAGCTGGCGTTCACGCTCGCCGACGGCTTCGCCTACGTCGAGCTCGCGCTCGACGCCGGTCTCGACGTCGACGCGTTCGCGCCCCGCCTGTCGTTCTTCTTCAACGCCCACCTCGACTTCTTCGAGGAGATCGCCAAGTACCGCGCCGCCCGCCGCATCTGGGCGCGCTGGCTGCGCGATCGCTACGGCGCCCGCAACGAGCGTTCACTGCAGTTGCGCTTCCACACGCAGACCGCAGGCGTGTCGCTCACCGCGCAGCAACCGGAGGTCAACATCGCTCGCACCGCCATCGAGGCACTCGCGGGTGTGCTCGGTGGCACGCAGTCATTGCACACCAACTCGATGGACGAAGCGCTGGCGCTGCCGACCGAGAAGGCGGCGCGCATCGCGTTGCGGACCCAACAGGTCATCGCCCACGAGACGGGTGTCGCCAACGTCGCCGACCCGCTCGGTGGGTCGTGGTACGTCGAGGCGCTCACCGACGAGATGGAAGCGGCGGCCGAGGCGATGTTCGCCCATATCGACGAGCTCGGCGACGGCTCGATGCTGCGCGGTGTGTACGAGGGCATCGACAACGGTTGGTTCCAGGGCGCCATCGCCGACGCTGCGTACCAGTTCGAGCGCAGGGTCAACAGCGGCGAGCGCATCGTCGTCGGCGTCAACCGCTTCACCGAGGGCAACGACGAGGGCGCGCTCGACCTGCTGCAGATCAC
>Ga0070741_10004681_pt1 | contig 31656 bp, 29 predicted proteins | sample Coa_R1_4_FD_66440 | JGI IMG/M metagenome (GOLD analysis project Ga0070741, IMG submission 66440) | Surface soil microbial communities from Centralia Pennsylvania, which are recovering from an underground coalmine fire - Coalmine... | ecosystem: Environmental > Terrestrial > Soil > Unclassified ... | reverse complement strand
CCAAGAGACTCTATTGTGGCGTGCCAACCGTCATCCTCAAGCCAGAATTTACAGTCCAACCGAAGGCATGGCGTGACTCCGAGTCTCACGCTGTGAGGGTGATTCATAGGGCGGCTCCGCTTCAGCGAGTTTTTAAGCTAGGGTCGTATTCTAACGCAGTTGTCATGAAAATTGATCTTCTTGCGGCTGACCACATCAACGATTAAAGGGCGAATAAATGGCGTAAGCCTGTGCTAACGTGCTAACGCTTGATAACAGGAGTTACGGGGCACACCGATGCGGCGCGATGAAGGACAAAGCCGCCATACAGCGGGAAGCGGTAGACCCAACCTGATCGCTTACGGCCTCTGCACGAATGCCCTGCCGCTGGTGGCGCGTAGCTTGTAATCTACTGGGTTACCCGGAATTTCACGTTGCTGTTGAGTGTGCCATGTGGAGTGGTCACAATAACTTTGCCGCTGGTCGCCCCGGCGGGTACCGTGGCCGTGATCTCAGTGACTGAGATCACGGTGAAAGATGCGGCGGTGCCGTTAAAACTGACGCTCGACGTACCCGCCAGGTTAGTTCCAAGAATTTTGACCTCTGCTCCCACCTTGCCGAAAGTGGGCAGCGTCTCTACGAACGGGCCCAGTCCCACCGACAAGCTGAAAATCGTGCCGTAGCCGTCAACCCCGCCTTGGTCTGCTGTCCCGTAGAAGGCACCGTTAGTGGCTTGCACCAGTCCCGCGATGGGCGAGGTCCCGTCAGTGCAGTCAGTCTGGGAGCAAAAGCTGTACAACGTGGTCAGCTTGCCCGCTGGAGTGATTTCGAAAATCGTACCCTGGTTGTTGGCGCCACCTTCCATTGTTGTCCCATAGAAGTTTCCGTTCGTGGCTTGCACCAGCCCCGCGAATGGATTTGCGCCGTCAGTCGGGTATCCCGCAAAGTTGTGCAGGGTTTTTAGTGTTCCGCCTGGAGTGATTTCGAAGATTGTGCCGACGGCGTTAGTTCCGCCATTTAAGGTGGTTCCGTAAAGATTCCCGTTGCTGGCTTGCACCAGCCCCGCGACGGGGTTTTGGCCATCTGAGATCACAAAGCTGTGCAACGTGGTCAGCGTGCCTGCCGAAGTGACTTCGAAGACTGCGCCACAACCATCAAAATCGTTGCATACCCCGCCATATGTCGTTGTCCCATAGAAGTTCCCATTGGCGGCTTGCACCAGCCCCGCTTCTGGAGACCAGCCATCGGTGCAGCCAGTCTGGGCGCAAAAGCTGTACAACGTGGTCAATTTGCCCGCCGGGGTGATTTTGAAAACCGTGCCGCAGCCCAGGTTCAGCTCGCAGTTGGCCCCACCGCTTGAGGTTACCCCGTAAAGGTTCCCGTCGGTTGCTTGCACCAGCCCTGAGTTTGGAGAGTCGCCGTCGGTGCAGTTCGTTCTTAGGCAGAAACTATAAAGCGTAGTCAGCGCACCGGCCGCGGTGATATTGAAGACCGTGCCGCAGCCAGAAAAAAACGGACAAGCGGAACTGAACGTACCGTCTTCTACTGTTGTCCCGTAGAATGTCCCATTAGTGGCCTGTGCTAGTCCCGCATAGGGAACTGCACCGTCGGTGCAATCAGTCTGGGAGCAAAAGCTGTAGCGCGTGGTCAATCTGCCCGACGGAGTAATTTCGAAGACTGTGCCGCAACCGTTTGAACAGGCATTGTTCGCCCCGCCTTCGCTCGTGGTGCCGTACAGGTTCCCGTTGGTTCCCTGAACGAGAGTCATTTTCCCGGGTGAACCACCGTTGGCGAGGCTGAAACTGACAAGTCTGGTGTAGGTAGCGGTCACAGGTGAGCTAATCGCTGCCGCATTACGGGGTTCGGGATTTCTCTGCTCGCCAGCCGATATCGCAGTCGCCAACACAGAGAACGCCGCCGCTACAATAATCATAAGTCTTTTGCATTTCATTGGTTTTCCTTCGCGAATAGGACGATTCCGCGCTGGGAGCCGTGCTGCGGAGGTTGCGGGCCCGGTGGTTCTCAAAAGCCCAAAACTGAACACGGAGACGGAGGGGAACTGTGGGCTGAGGAGAAGGCCCCCCACATTTGCGCCACACAGGATGTACCTACTCGGCACTGATGTCAAGGCAAATGTCGTTGGCGATAAATCTCGATTACACTCATTGACCCGCGAAAAGGCGAATGGACGGCGTGAATCTGACCAGCCTCATCCAGCACGCGGTACCGACTGTTGCGATCTGCCAGATCAAGTCCGATGGTCCCTGTTGGTTGAGAAAAATTGCTGCCCTGCTGCCTCACTGCGGTGCTAACCTTCTTCATTCGGTCTCCTTTATCTCTGCACGTCGATAACTTGGGAACGTACAGCATCCCGTCCGGAGAGCGGCCTTCTCATCCCATCTGTTTGCAACAACGCGGCTTAGACTAAACTGCGTAACGCGCCAGTGGGACCGCTCAGATACAAGTGTTTACAGGGATGTTGAGTGACTGAAGTTTGGCGGAACAACATGAGTGGACTGCGAGCACTTTACAGCGCATTAGCGCTTAGCTTGATACTCCTAGCACATCCAAGCAAAACCTTAGCCCAAACGGGTCCTTGCAGCCCAAGTGAACTTAAGGCCGCCTTGCCCTCGATCGATCCATCGTACGCTCACGCCGTCGAGCTGGCGGGGTCTCTACGCGCACGTGGGGTTTCCGTCAAGTGCATTCTCACCTCAACCATGGAGAATGACTTCGATGGGCAGGAGGGTGCGGCCACATACATAACCCGTGAGGGCGATTCTTTCGAGGCCTGTTTCTTATCTCAACCAAACTCATTCGCCCGCATGAGGGTGACTGCGCAGCGGAAGGGTGGCCGTTATTTGTACCGGTTTGAGGGGCCTCCGGCGCGATCCGGGGACCTTGCTAATAGCGCATTCCCAATGTACTTCGTTGCCTACAACAACGTTTTGTTCGTGATAGGCAATAATAAAGCACTGGCGAAAAAATTGGAGAAGCTGACACATTCCATGTCGGCGAACCGCTCCCTGCTGAAGTAGCCAGCGATGTATCGGAAACATCGTTGGCGCAACACCCCGTAGCGCTCAAGATCCCTTCACTCTGGCGAATAAATGGGGCAAGCTTGCGAGAACGCCTGACTTCGACAACCTGCAACTAAAAGGCGTATACAAAAGGAGTCAGCCTCATTTACTGTGTTTGGTCCGACGCCCAGTAGTTACTTCGGGCCAACACTTTGCCCCGGTTGGGACTTTTCAGAATCACTTGGATGGAATGGAGTCCGGGATGTGGATCTCTTGGAACGAAACTCAGCAGATAACGGCTGTGTAGATGGTTGGTGAAGTCCAACATGTCATTTTCAAAGCGGTCGCGTGTGGCAAACGATCGGTATTCGCCACCTGTCATCACCGCAATTGTTTTCGGCGAATTTCTTCGTAGAGCCTGAACTCCCATCAACAGTTCGCCTCCACCACTCGATTGGACCGGGTGAGGGGCCAACAAGTCTGGCCCTTCGTGCATCTCGTCCCGGTTGTTTCCGCGCAACGTGTCGAGTACATTGGAGCGCGATGGCGAGAAGCTCAGCGCATACATGCTGGTATTGCTGCTCCCGGCCAGAGTTGCCACCTCATTCAGCTTTTTCGCCCAAACGCTGCCATGATCGCGGGTCTCACTGATGAGCAGCATGACCCGGTTGTAACCAACTGGCTGTTTGTCTAACAGTTTCTCGGAAAAATAAATGGCATCGAGTATGGCAGCCCCGTTGTCGCCCTGCTGTAGATTCTTTAGCTCCCCCGCTATTTCATCCGAATTCATAGTGAAGTCTCGCTTGAGCTCCACATGGCTGTCGAACTCCACGATTGCTATTTGGGTCAGACCCGCGCTCATTAAGGGGTCCAGCATTGCGCCCAGTCCTTTGATTCTTGAGAACTCGTAGTCAGCCCTGCGGCCACGCTGGATTGCCACCACGAGTGAAACGGGCTCTAATTCCGCTTTGTCGTCCAGCTGCACAGATTGCGGCACTCCGTCATCCTCGATCACAAAATCTTTACCCTGTAAGTCGTAAATCGGTTTCCGATTCTGGCCTTCGACAAGCGTGGGCACAAGCACGACATTGGTTTCACTGCGAAAGGTAGGATTCTGTGCAGCGATTGCTCCAATCAGAAGCGGCAAGAGGACAAGAACGCGGGACATAATGCGAATGAGCTTGAGCATACCATCGCGCTCAATTTACGAAAAATCGCGATATCACTCATTGACCCGCGAAAAGGCGAATGGACGGCGCAAACTTGTGCTAACGCCTGTTCACAACAGTTATGATTTGACGGGTATGTTGGATGAGGTCAAGAGGAGCGAAATCTCCAAGTCGTTGGAAGATCTCGCAGCACAGGATGTGTGGGACGCTGACGTGTGGCAGCGTTGCTACGACCTAGTCACCGCCCACTTCACAGAAGACGAACTGCTTCGCTACGTTCAGGACGATCTCATTCACTACACCGGCACGCGGCTTTACCGTTCGGTTCCCATAGCGAAAGACTTCAACCCGTATCGTCAAGAGTTCCGAGACGTTGCCACCGCGCTTCGCTCGGGCATGTCGCTTGCCCAATACAAGAAGAATTACGAGTGATAGCCCGTCGTCAATGAGTGCAATCGCCTGCTAACATCAGCTACCTGCTCGCAACGCGTCGCCACGCGACAATTCCTAATAGAATGCCCCACAACACTATGGCAACAATCCACGCGTCCTTCTAATGTAGGTATGCTCCCAAAGAGTCCTGAAACAAAACCGCGTAAATCATTCCGAAAGCAAATGCGCTGCCGTAGAAAACCATCCCGCGTTGTATGTGAGTAAGTTGCTTCCGCGAACCCTGCGAGCCGCCCCATACGAAATTCCCACATAATGCTAAGTGAGAATTGGCGGTGCAAACAGATCAATGATTTGATTGTCAGTCATTTTGCAAAGAGATTGGAAAAATCCATTAACATATCGCAATTTCACTCATTCCGGTCAATGAGTGCGAACGCCTGTTAACGGACAGTTCACTGCGTGCATAATGTCTGACATGAGCGACACGACAGGAAACCGCCGCCGCAGCCTAACGGGCAGAGTTGTCTTGCTAGTGTTCTCGGTGTGTGCCCTCGGCGATTTCGTCTGGGCACTTTTGCAAAAGCGCTCTCTTACCGAAGCGGTCGTCAGCGCGGTTTTGGGGCTGTTCGGAACTGCTTTCTATCTGATCATGTACTGGGCGGCGGGAAAGAACGACCCCGATGACCCCAATTGGCCTGCGAGAATGGCTCCTTAACCTTAGTTGGCGATAAATCTCGATTACACTCATTGACCCGCGAAAAGGCGAATGGACGGCGCAAACTTGTGCTAACGCCTGATAACAGAAATTGACTTCCGGACCGCCTGTAACTGGCCCCGCATTCTCGGGCTATAACGATGGTCCACAGAACAAGGTAGTGGTTCGAATGGCCGTCGCCGGGCCGATGATCGCAGCAGACTATGGCCTAGATTCCTGCAGCAAGACAACGTCAGAATCGAAGTGGCCGCGCAGAACGGCGAGGCTGTTGCCGTCCGGCGAAAAGCTGAAGGACCAGATTTGCTCCGCTTTGAAGTCCGTGATCGGATGAGCGGCAGAGCCGTCCAGCGGTTGCACCCATAGGTTGTCGACACCATTCTCTCGACTCGAATAAACTACCGACTTCCCATCAGGGGTGAATTCCAAACTGTGCCCGGAGTAATGTCTGGCATTGATCATGTGTGGCGGATTCAATGACCCAACGTCGAAGAGTGCAATCTTCACTCCCTCCGGCAGCTCCTTATCAACTACGGTGACCAGCGTTTTGCCGTCCGGCGAAATACCTAGCCTTCCCTTAAAGAAGTAATCTTGGGGAAGACCAAGGATTCGTTCCGTTTTGCGGGAGCCGTCCAGCGGCACACGATAGATTCGCGTGTCAAACACGTTCGCGTAATAAATCCATTTCTGATCGGGCGAACAAACTGCCCAAGAGTCTAGCTTCCCGCCGGTGATTTGCAAAGGACTGGAGCCATCCGCATTGACGCGCCAAATATTCATTGAGTTTGTGCCACCGTGGAATGCCCAAGCCGCCAGAACGAGGTAGCTGGTTCCACAAGAAGCGAAATCAAAGATGTCGGCTTCGGGATCCGCCAAGAGCCGAGTCTGATTCTTCCCATCCCGTCCCAGCTTCCACAAACTACCAGTGGTGCTGCTGACGAGGAGAGCACCATCCGCACTCCAACCCAGCACGCTCCATTCATAAAATTCATTAGCTTGTGTGAGAAGCGGTTGAGGCTGCCCAAATCCACGGATTGACGGCGTGGTGACAGAGATGGTCGCATAACTCTTAGCCTGAACCGTAGCGAGGGTTCTTCCGTCCGCCGAGAGCGTCAGTGTGCTGTATCTGTTTGTATCGCGGGTGATTGGCTCGATGTCTCCTCCTGTGTCGCTCACGAACCCGATCTGCCCCCAATTTCCATTTGTACCTCTCGGCCCGTATTTCGTGAAAAGGGTGTGCCCGTCCTGCGACCAGCGGATTTCACCGGGGAACTTGCCCTTGAGGGTGGCAAAGGGACGCGACTTGCCAGTTCGGACATTCAGGGTGTCAACCGCTGGGGCATTCGGCTCGAATGAGTGCATGGAGTAAAAGATTTCATCACCCGACGGTGACCACGCCAAGGACAACGGCAATTCCGAGGCCAACGATCTGACCAGCAGAACCGTCTCGTTATTGCCTTGCAACGACGCGACGAGGATTCGATATTTACCGACCTCTGGGTTGTTCTCGCGGATGTATGCAATGCGCTGTCCGTCGGGAGAGAACGTAATGTCACTATCTATGTCTTTCGCAACAGTCTGGGGCGCGCCTCCGAATATTGGAGATCGATACAGGTTGTGGTAGGTCTGGGTTGCGTCGTCCTGTGCTTTGCGGAAGTAAATGTAGTTTCCGTCAGGCGAGAAGGCGAGACTTTCATAATGCGATGCCGATGGAGGGACGACTTGGGTATCGCTGGCTGTGGGCACGTTGCGGAGCCATAGGCTTTCCATCCCGTTGTCATCTATCACGCTGAGCACGTATTTGCCGTCCGGCGAAATGGCCGCTCGCGCCGCTTTGCCGGAATTCGTGACTTGCGTGACGGTGAATTTCTGGAACGGCATCGGAGAGGGATGGTGCCAGAGAGAATAAACTCCGAAACCCGCGGCGACGATCAACATCAAGACTGCGATTGTCCCAATTGTGACCGCAACTTTGTGCTGCCTGGCCGCAGCGACGACGGCAGAGCTACTGGCCTGCGAAAGGTGCGTCTCTGGCGGTACGCTCTGCCCGACCGATGGGACGCCTGTGACCTGCCGGCCGGAGGATTCGTCCCGCTTTAGACGCTGCAAGTCGGCACGAATCTCAGAGGCATGCAGGTAGCGCAGGTTGCGATCTTTCTCCAAGCACTTGTTGATGATTCGCTCCAGTTCGGCGGGCACTTCAGGATTCAGTCGAACCGGTGCGACGGGTGCCGAATCCAGAATGGCGTTGAAAATGAGTGCTGAGGTCGCGCCACGAAACGGCAACGTTCCTGTCGCCATTTCATAGAGCACCGTTCCGAAGGAAAAGAGATCAGTGCGCGCATCGAGTTGCTTCCCTTTGGCCTGCTCCGGAGACATGTAGGCGACCGTGCCGAGCGCATTGCCGGGGCTCGTCAGATGTTCCTCTGACTCGATGGTCGCCGCCGATCCTCCGACCGCTGCCCTCATGTTGCTTTCCCCAGGAGCAACTTTCGCTAAGCCGAAATCCAATATCTTGGCGTGGCCGCGCTCCGTGATGAAAATGTTCGCAGGCTTGATGTCGCGATGAACGATGCCTTTGGAGTGCGCGGCATCCAGAGCATCCGCAATGTCAATCGCCAATGGAAGAAGCGTTTCCATATCCAGAGGACGCCCAGAGATTCGGCGTTTCAGCGTCATGCCTTGCAGGAATTCCATCACGATGAACGGTTGCCCATCCTGCTGATCGATCTCATAAATTGTGCAGATATTTGGATGGTTCAAAGCGGAGGCAGCCTTGGCTTCGCGCTGGAAGCGGCTGAGAGCCTGAGCGTCATGAGCAACTTCGTCGGGCAGAAACTTGAGGGCCACAAAGCGGCTGAGCTTCACATCCTCGGCCTTGTAGACCACGCCCATACCACCACCGCCGATTTTCTCGACGATGCGGTAGTGGCCCAGCAGTTCTCCGGGAGCATGCTTCAAGACTTGTTGTTCGCCGATCATCCGAGACCTCCGTGGACGGGAGATACCTGGTCGTTCTGCTCGGATAGGAAGAGTATTCAGCTTAGCTTGCGATTTGTTGGGCAGTGCTGTCTGTGATGCTACGCACAGCAGCGCGGGTCGGTGTCTTGAACGGTCAGTTGGCGATAATCTCGATTACACTCAAAACCATTCCGCCCCGGTCAATGCGTGTACTCGCCTGATTTCGACAATCATGAAAAACCCACGCTTAAACGTCCAAGGATGGGTAGTCTCGATCAGCGACTTTTTTCGAAAGCTGGGAATAGCTGATAGTTCCTCCTATGTGCCGGTGCAGCTCAGCGCCACGGGTACACTTAGAACACCCCCGATGAGGGCTACAGCCTGTTTTCCGCCCTGAGACTTTCAGTTCGAATACCGCCGTTCTGAGTTGACAACCCACGCACCTGCACTTTACAGTTCGCGCCTCGCGACCCCCAGGGAGGGAAATGGCTGCTATGAAACGGCGCTCGTTTATTGCAACGGTCTTCGCTGGACTGTCAAGCCTCTCATTATCCGACAGCGCACTTGCAGACTCCGTGCATGCAGGAATCAAGGTTGCCGCTGACCAAGACCGATTCGGCAAATCCCGTTCGATTGGTTTTAATTCAACAACGTTCAAAGTGGGGAGTGGCGATACTCAAAATGCACTGTTCGTAATGGAACAACACAGCCTGAAAGCTGGTGGTCCGCCACTCCACTTGCATCATGAGCAAGACGAGTTTTGGTACGTGATTTCGGGCGAATATATGTTTCAGGTCGGTTCTGAACGCTACCGTGCCCAAGCGGGCGACTGCCTGCTGGGTCCACGTAACATTCCTCACGCCTATGCTTTCGTTGGCTCCTCGACGGGTAGGATTCTCATCAGTTTCACTCCCGCAGGCAAGATCCAAGAGTACTTCGAACGACCTCGGACCCCAGGTGTCTACGTGGCTGACGCAGAGTTGTATCGTGCTTATGGCATGGAACTTCTTGGCGGGCCGTTGTCATTGAAGTGACCAATACAGTTCGCCCGAGTACGGCAAGCTCGCAATTGGTGGAAAATCGTGATAGTACTCATTGACCCGAGAAAAGGCGAATAGACGGCGCAAGCTTATGCAAACGCCTGATAGCGTAAATCATGGCTGGTAAGTTCCGCAATTCCCACGTACAGTGCTGCCTGTGAGCAAGTTTTCAGGTTGTTTGCGTGGGCAGACGGTCCAGCAGTAAACTCTCCGTGCACGTGAGGGTACGTTCCCTTGAGGAGCGGAAACGGTCCGCCCTCCCGCAGTCTGCGAGGCCGCTCCGGACGAACACACGTCCCGGCAGCGGCTGTACAGCGGGGCCGTTGTTGCCGCGCTTAGTTCCTTGTTGGGGGCTATCGAACGCCGCCAGCGGCCCCATTTCTTCCAGATTGTTTAGCGTGACGGACATCACATCCGGGTGTTCAGACCTCTGATAAAACCGGCTGCATGCAATCACCCGAAAAGCCGGATATCGCTTGGCGGCTGTTTTGGATCTTTGTGGCGTTTGTAGTTGTGGGGCTGATTCTTGTCGTTTATTGGTTCTTGCCGCGTTTCTGAGCACACAGTCAAATTGATATTCTCGCATCGCTGGTTCATCCAAGAGATAAGAAATTCAGGAATCGCTTTGTGATGATTGAGGCATATCTGGACGAGAGCGGCATTCACGATGGAGCGAGTGTTTGCGTTGTCGCTGGCTATTATGGCACTCAGGCCGCTTGGCGCAAATTTGAAAAAGAATGGAATAAGCTCATTGCCGATTACCCGGAACTCACAGATCGAGGATTCCATGCCAAAGATTTTTTCCGTCGCGAGAACGGCAAACGCGTCGGTGTCTATGAAACATGGGACGATGAAAAAGCCCGTAAATTTCTGGATAGACTTGTCCAGTGTGTAATGCGCAATCGTGTTTTCCCGATTACCTTCGCAATTATTGTGGGGGACTTCAAAAGGCTTTCGCTGATAAATCGGAAATGGCTGACTGGCGCTAAATTCACCATCGCGGGTAAACCTGTTACCTCAGGGTGCCCAAACAAGAGCTACTATGTTCCCTTCAATTTCTGCATTCTAGACTCTGCAAGGACATCTGGCGCAAACGCGACCGACAAGATTCATTTCTTTGTGGGCTTGGACAGCAGCTTTAGTGGATATGCGAATGCACTTTATAGCTTCGTGCTGAATGATGCTCGTTTACCAGCTTCGGTACGCGGTTTACTCGGCCAGATTTCCTATCCGCTTGCAAGTAAGACACCAGGATTACAAGCAGCAGACTTGCTGGCATATCGCTTATATCGCTTCGCCCTGGACAAAGTGGCGGCCAAAGACAATTTGCCGATTCCACTGCTCGTTTCTAGGTTGACTAGAAATCGGAAACCTAATCAGCGGTTTGACCTACTCGATTCGTCGCGCCTGAATCGCATTATTCAGATGGGACAGCAGACCTATGATCAACTTATGAAAGAGGGGCGCATTTCTGAATACCTAAATAGGCTTCGGGGCTCTTGAGCGGCGTATAATTCGCGGCATTGTGGGAAAGCGATACTACGCCCACGCCTATTTTTACCGATGCCCGAAATGTAAACGGCAAGTAATGGGCGTTAATTACTATGCTCTATTCCAATTAGCAGAAATGGGAGCCGCGAAGCGTGCTGGACTCATCAAGTACACCTGCACATACGCAGGATGCGAGGCATCCTATTCTTCAGACCGCGTCATGACAAACGGCGACGTACAAGAAGTCTCGGAACAAGAAGCCCGGTCTAAAGGGCTGGTATTTGAATCCCAAGCGCAAGCATAGCTATAAACGATTCGCCCATCCTTAACGTGGGCAACGTAGTCAAATTTCATACCTTGATGATCTTCTGTCCACCGGTATAACACTGCCCTCACCCGAGGATGGTTCGTTTTACTCTTTGTAATGCCATCCATCCTGAAATCGCTCTACCCTGCCGCGCTTAGTTAGTCGGCGCAATGATCTCTCAATTGATTTGGCGTTACGCCCAGTCGCGTTAGCTATATTCTCCAACGTATATGGCAATTCGATGGTTTTCGGTACTTCAATGTCGCGGTGTCCAGCGGCTCTCATGTTCATGTAGGTAGAGTTTGGGGCCATACGTCGGAACTCCCCCGCACCCGGTCCGCAGACAGTCTAGTTTTATGAAGGACGAATTCTGCAATGGCACGATTGACCCGTCTCGCGTTAAAGCCACGCAGCAAAGTCAGGTCTCGGTTAACCCGCCAAAGTTTCCTTCAACTCCGCAGGTCGCAACTCCAAGGATTCCTGTAAAGAAAACACCGTAATTTTCAAACTGAGCCACTAGCGGCTGACCACATCAACTATGGGCGAATAAATGGCGCAAGCTTGTGCAACGCCTGTTCTCGGAAGTTATCTTCCCTACGTCATGGCTAGGGCTGGCAAAAAGCACGGGTTGACGCTGGTATGCACGTTAATCCAGAGCAGCAGGGCGGAAGCTGTTCAGCTCCACACTCCTGCCCCTGTACCGAACAACTCCCGCCTGTTCCCGACGTGGTACCAGTGCCACTAAGGGAAACCATTTGCGGGCTGCCGCTCGCATTGTCGTTAATCGAGACTGTCCCATTAAGCTGCCCCGTAACACTGGGTGCGAAGGACACGGTGATAGTGCAGTTTGTCCCAGACGCCAGAGTCGAACCACAGTTGTTGTTTTGCTCGAAATTAGGGCTTGCGGCCATGCTTGTAATGCTCAACGCGGCTGTGCCGGAATTGGTGAGCGTGATGGTTAGCGGTTGACTGGTGGTGCCAATGACTTGGTTGCCGAAGGTTAAGGCGGTCGCTGAAAGGACAGCATTCGGAAATCCACTCATCAATCCGCCACCGCAACTAGCGAGTAAAAGTGATCCACAGAGAAGGAACAGGGAATATTTTCTCATTTCGATTCTGACCTCAAAACGACCACCAAAGGCACCCGGCTCATACCTGCTCTGCGGGTCAGTCCTGTGATACCGCCACTGATATTTGGCGGAGTAGTGTGCCCTGCGTCGAGGCGGCTGTCAACGAAAATCAACTTCCCGACCTGGTCTGCGTAACATCCCCATATCGCTCATTGATGTTCTTTTTGTAGTCTGGCTACGACCGGGGCGAGGCCGGGTCCGGAGATGGTGTTCACAACTGCAGGAAGTTGCTCTCCGGGAGCCGGATAGGCGCTGGTTGTGATAGCGTGGCCTTCCAGACCGATGCTGTAAACGTAGCCGTGACGCCCTGTCATCTCCGGGCCGAGGTCACGATTTGAGACCAATTCTTCTAGCTTTGCGAATTTCCCCCACTTCTGAATATGGGCTAGCTCGGCTTGTGCAATGGCCATGAGGTCTTTACTGGCAGCGTCCATTCGCTTCCGTCGTTCGTTGAGTTTCGCTCTCCGTTGGTACCATGCCGCGACGAAATGAAAAGACCGGGAGCCAGCCTGCCACAGCTCCTTTTGGGCGGGGACAACTGCCGCGATGACCAGCAAGCTTAAAGCCAAGATGAAATTTCTGCGCCTCATTGATCCCTCGAATCTTAGATTCTAGTCTGTGCCTCCAAGAAGATAATTGGTGTAACATCGCGATTACACTCACAACCTTTTCTCGTTGAAAAGTACCGTGACTTGACGGTAGACTCCGTACAAATTGCGCTTTGTAGGCGCGTAGACGCCGTTGTTCCGAAGGGCGGGCTCCCAAAGGAAAGCGGCGTTTTTGAAATTGCGAAAGAAAACCGCTGCAGCGTTTTGCGAATCCTATCTGCGCTCACTGAACCGCGATGCCGCCGTTCAACGGGTCTCTTTCACCGGCGATTCCTGGACGGCGGCATTTCTAAGTCACTAAGCCCAAGCCGGCTGCCCAGCCGAAGAATCTTTACAGTGTCGCAGGGTTGACGGCGGGTGCTTCATTTTGTGCAATATCGCCGGAACGCCCGTCAATCGTCGTTTTACGGAAACATTCGATTGGTGAGCGTTTCTTCGTTCACCGGTTGACGCAAGCTCATCAGTTCCGTTTTCGCGGTAGTTGTTGCAACATCCCTATTACACTCATTGACCTGTCAATGAGTGATAACGCTTGTTAGCAACACTTAGGAATTCCGACTCAGCTTCAAAATCTAATAGTCAGCTCATCACCGCCAGCGCCATTGCTTGAAGAGTAAGATTCGTTCGGCAAGGAGACCCGGAGAGTGCGCCACCCCGGGTTGGAAGAGGGTTAGGCCATGGCCCACCAGTTATCTTTCCGTCGGTCGTTAACGATTCTTCTGGTCAGCTTTCTAGTGGTTTCGGGTTGTGCCTACCCCTCAAAGCTCGAGACTCGTGAGCGAGGCGTAGTTGGCATGGAGATCAATAAAGCAGATCTCGACTTCAGCTTCGTGCAGGTTGGCAGAACACGCCGCGAGGACATTCTCACGAAGTTGTCTGCTATTGACTCAGGCTACTCGCACCCCAAACTCTTTTGGGGGCGTTGGGCAAGTTCCTCGTGGGGGATGGTTAGGGGAATTGGAATTCTCTCTGAGTATGAAGAGAACCAGCGGATTTGGAACAATCGCAATCTGCTGATTAGTTTCGAGGAAAATGGAACTGTCACCAACATAACCGAGGTGGAAGAAAAGGTGTTGTGCCGTAAGTTGCAAACGCATGTCTCGCAACTGCCAGTCCTAGACCTTTCCGAACCACAGACTCTCAAAGTCGGATATTTCACCCGTGACGGGCGATCCCTTCCCGCGCAAATAACACTCGCAAACGAGTGGCTGGAATTTCGCAAAATGGATAGCAAATCTTCAAAGACTATTCGGATTCCCCCTAACAAGGTTACGCGGATCAGCCATATGCCCGGAGCGGGGGTCGATCGCGTTTGGCAGGTCTTCCATTTTAGCGAGAAAACAGCCTTAGGCGAAAAGGTTAGGTTCGGAGCAACTGCTTCGGATCTGATCACGCTGCTGGTCTACCTGAAGCAGCAGGGCAGGTCTGACATCGCTTGGGAATAGAGTCCGGGTGCGGCGAAGAATCCCTAATTCACGAGGAAGTTCATTCGGGCTGTCTGTTATTAGCTTTGGGTTGCCGTGGCGCGTGGGAAAGGCTTTTTCCTGCGGTTTAGCAACCTCTTCAACGACGTTCAAATTGGCGTTAAATCCCGATAACACTCAAAATCTGTTTTCATCCTCTGGAACTCGTCGATCCTCATGCCTGATATCGCGCTTCTCGATATCAAGGCCACCCCCGTCCGCGTTCGCGACGAGTATTCCTTTTCAAAACTATTCTCGGGTGTCATACGCCTCCTGGTAAATACGATCCCAGACCACTGTAGAGTTCGGCAAATCGAGGCTACATAAAGCCCGGCGGAGTACAAAGTGTCAAGAAGCGTCACGGGGCTGGATTGGGCCTGTAACGATTGACGGGGTGTTAAGGGTTGGGGATAAATTGTACCGCTTCAATTTCGACAGAAGGTGAAATCGCTAGATTATGAGGCTCCGAGCGCATCGACCCTCTCGGGGAAATGCGAGTCGAGCCCGAGCGGTGCCGAAGGTTTTCAGTTCTGTTGGTCTTTCTTCTTAGCTTTCGCCCAACGAGCCTGGGCGGCGCGACGCGCGGATTCCTTACGTTCCCTTTCGGTGAGTTTCTTAGCTCTGGCGTGACCGCCCAAACGGGCGAACTCATGAATGTTGAGGGGCCGTTTCGCCATACTCGGATCATGCCACAAAGGAAGTATGCCCGCAAGCAAGGATCCTCTTGACATGCGTGCAAGCACGCAATAGGATTGTACTTGCAAGAACAACGGGCCGACTAGGTGCTCGAACACCAAATCAGCCCTAACCAAATTGACCTAACAAGGAGGCCAATGTGGCTGTATCCACTCTAGCAAACCCCTCCAATTCTCATCAGCCTCTCCGGACCAGAGCGCGGACGTCGTCGCCGGCATTTCACTTGCCATCGACACCAAAGTTCCGCGTGCTCGCAACCGGCGAAGCTGATTACCACTGGCGGATTGTAGCGTTAGCAACGAACCACACCGTCTCCCATCACAAGAGCCTGACTTACGCGCTTAGAAAATGCACTCGCCTCAACAGGCAGCTCGAGCAAGTGAAACCTGATCCGCTCACGATCGCGCTCTCCGGCTTCCGCGATGTCAACAGCTATCGCGCGTACTACGAAGGAGTCGGAAATGACTTCTAACAACAGAGCCGAATCCTCTATTCGTATTGCGCGACGAATCTGGGCCAATCTTTCTCGCGAAGCACTGGCGCGATTGAGAGAGATCGTCGAGCAACACAACTTCTCGATTCGCGCCGGTGACTTGACCTATCTCGATAACGGTTGGTACGTGACCCACACAGGTCTACTGGGCCTTGCACGCCGCAACCGATGCGCCGGCATTCACGTTAGGCCCGTTTCGACTTTTTGTGATCCTCCAGCACAGCGTTGGGCATTCGAAGCCACAGTGTACAAGTCGAAAACCTGTCGTGGATTTACTGGCTTTGGCGATGCCGATCCGTCCAACGTTTCTCCAGTCGTACACGGCGCGGAAATGCGCGTTGCCGAAACCCGTGCAGTCAATCGGGCTCTCCGGAAGGCCTATGGAATCGGCATATGCTCCGTGGAAGAGATCGGGGCCTACAACGGTGACCGGAGTGCCTCCGAATCGAAGAAGGCGCCGCAGGGTGCCAACGGGAACGGCATTGGAAACTTCGGCGGCCGCACCGTTCGTGACCGTCTCTGCCAGATCATCCGCCAGCATCAACTCGACGCCACGCTAGTCAAGTCCTACGCAACCGATTTCTGCGGCGTTAAGAGTCTTCGCGAAGCCACTCGCGAGCAGGTCGAGAACTTCGTCACGCATCTGGCTGAGTGGGCGGAAAGCGATCGCAATGCCCTGCTCTGCCAACTCAACAGCTACTTGGGCCAGAAAGCCGGTATCGCATGAGACGCCAGATCGAAGGCTTACACGACGCTGGTGACTCTGCCGCCAGCAATCTTCCCGACGGTCTACTGCTGGTACGGGTAATTCGTAGTCAGCACCGCTGGGAGTCGCACAAACCTTATTATTGGCTCTCCTTTTCCATCCTGGAGCCGATAGAAATAGCCGGTCGCTCCTTCACCGGCCGCATCTACAGCACGCCCAAAGCCCTGTGGAAACTCAACTGGTTTCTGCGTGATTTCGGCTACGACACGGATCTGCTCGGGCGCGATGAAATCGACGACAAGCGTCTGGTTGGACTTCATGGCGTCGTTAAGATCACCCACACTGTGCTCAACGGCAGGACACTGCTCAACCTGGATGGATTCGCACCTGCCGCCCGGTGGCAAGAACTCTCAAGCGCTACCCCGGACACCGAAAGAACCATCGGGCGCGAGGTCTTCGAATGACATACAGCTACACCCAGATCAGCCAATACCTGACCTGCCCCAGACGATATCGTCACCGCTACCTGGATGGCTGGCAAGAGAAAGACACCCGAGCGGCGATGCTCTTCGGGCGAGCCTTCGAACAGGCGCTCCGGGCTTACTTCCTGCGCGAAGATGCTGCCGGAGCCCTGTTCCGTGAATGGGCTCCTTACCAGGAGCAGAGCCTGCATTACTCAAACGGCAGCAGCTGGCATCGCATGCTGCAGCAGGGCATTCAACTACTGGACAGGTTCTGCCAGGAAGATCGTATCCGTATTCGCCAGCCCCGCCGTAACCTGCAAATCAAGTTCAGCCGCCCGATCTCGGACAAGAACGAATTCATCGCCTACATTGATGCCATCGGCAGTGTCGATGGGAACCGCTGCCTCATCGAGTGGAAGACCAGTTCGAGTCGCTATTCGGAAGAACCGGACGGATTGCTCGCACTCGACCCGCAGTTGGTCTGTTATTCCTGGATGACCGGCATCTCGGAAGTTGCTCAGGTGGTCTTCGTCCGCAAACGGATGGTCGAAATTCAATACCTGCGCACGACCATAACCGACGGTCAGCGCCAGGAATTCGGTCACTTGGTCGAAGACACAGTATCGCGGATTGAATCAAGCCAGTTCCTGCCTCATACCGGCATCCGTTTTCCCCAAAACCCGTGCAGTACTTGCCCATACATCGGGCTTTGCCTCGATAGGCCCGAGATGGTTGAAACGCGTCTGGCACGACGCCCAGGAGCAGAGAACCTTGGTTGGCTTGACGAGCTTGCGTACTAGTTATCCTCCCATGCTGCCCAAACTCAATCGCCGGCGAGCGATGTTCGTGCTGACCAAAATCGACGAGATCCTTGCCTGGGAGAAGAGGAACGAAGCAGAACGGGATACCCGATTTGTGGAACTTGGGCGGTATCTCTGTGAAGTACGGGCGGGGCAGTACTGGCGGATGGAACGGCTGGCATCGTTCGATGATTTCCTGGAGAGGCGGTTTCCGGAATCGCGACGAAAAGCGTACTACCTGATGTCGATTCACGAACACTTGCCGCCTCAGGCTCGGAGAGAATTGAAAGAGGTTGGATGGACCAAGGGAGTGGAATTGGCGAAACTGGCACGTCGGGATCGGCAGGACTTCGATTGTGCAACCTGGTTGCACATGGCGCGGGAGATGCCGAAGGAACAGTTCAAGCAGGAAGTCGAAAAGGAACTCACTGGGAAAGAAACGGAACCTTCAGAACTTGTCTATTTCAAGCTCTACAAGAGCCAGATCCCTGTGGTCGAGCAGGCAATCGAGACCGCAGCCTTGATGCTAGGCAGCGACAAGTCACGCGGTTACTGTCTGGAGATGATCTGCGCCGACTTCCTAGCCGGGGCGAACTTGGAAGATGGCGACTCGCATGTGCTGCTGCAGTCGATGCTGCGATTTTTCAAGTTCCTTCCCGGAGAAGAGCGGAAGTCCTTTCTCGATCATTTCTCCCAGAAAGCCTCGTAATGGGTGCTCGCCCAAAGGTCACTCCTGTAAGACTCGATCCCGAATCATACGAGCAGCTTCGCCAGAAAGTGCTAAGGCGCGATGGCTGGCGCTGTCAGACGTGTGGTGCAATGTCCAATCTTGAAGTTCATCACCAGAACTTTCGGAGCCACTCTGGCGAGAATTCAGAACAAAACCTTGTCACCCTCTGTGCTGGTTGCCATGCCGCTGTGCATTTGAACGTGCAATGAAATCAGTGGTCGTTTTGCAGGGGTAGGTTGACGCATCCCAGAATGCTTGAGGTTTGTTAGCGCAGGTGAAGCTCAACTTCCGCAGATCCTTCAGGTCCGACATGAGTTCTGTGTAGATATTGTCCCACCCGAAGCCGTCGATAAATTTGGTAACCGCGCTACGATGGTGAACTTGATACCTCCGACAACCCAAAAGGTCACTTTCTCTGGGAGTTCAATAACGAATTCAGCTTCGCTTAAGTTACAGTCCGCTATTTATTTAAACTCCATTTTCGGCACGATGTAGCGAACAAAGTTTTCATCTAGATTTCATACTTCTTTCCTTGAATCCTGCGTGTGAACTTGACTATAAAGGGTGCTCATCAGAAAGGAGACCTGTGATGAATTGCTGCGTGCCGAATTCTCCTCTTCGCGCATACAAACTTCTCACGAAAATCTATGTAGCCGCCGTGTTTGTGGCAATCGTCTCCACATCCCCTCTGGCCCAACAGACGCTGGGAGCGATCAACGGCACAGTAAGTGACAGCAGTGGCGCAGTCGTTCAAGGCGCAACGGTCAGGGCCCGAGCTGTTGCCACGAACTTGGAAGTAACAGCCCCCACCCGGAACGATGGATCGTTCAGCATCGCCGATCTGCCCATCGGCACCTATGAGGTCACATTCAGCAAACCCGGTTTTCAGACCAAGGTGTTTCCGCAAATTTCAGTGCATGGAAGCCGCACCGCGACGGTGAATGCGCAACTCGCGCCCGGTGCAACCGCGGAAACAGTCACCGTGAATGCAACCCCGCTGCTTAACGAAACCGACACGGCGAACGGCTACACCATGGGAGCGCAGCAGATTGAAGCCGTTCCTCTTGGAACCGGAAGTTTCACGCAACTCGCCATTCTGGCTCCTGGAGTGAGTGCCGATTTTCTCTCCGGCTCCGGCTCCAACGAAGGTTTAGGCAATCAAGGCATCGTCGCGAATGGCCAGCGCGACACCAGCAATCTATTCACATTTAACGGCGTCAACGCGAACAATCTCTTCAACGGAAATTCCACCAGCAACATTTCCGATAGCCGGTTCACTCTGAATACCGGTGAAATCTTTGGCGTGGGTGGTCAGGTTCAAACTAACAGCTCAGTTTTCGATGCGATCGGGCAAGCTCTGCCCACGCCCCCAGTCGAAACCATCGAGGAAGTCCACGTGACAACCTCGATGTATGACGCTTCCATGGGCTCGGCCAGTGGAGCGCACGTCGAGACCACAACCAAATCGGGAACCAACAACTATCACGGACAGGTGTACGAGTATTACCAGAACAATGCGTTTGACGCCGCTCCAACATTTCTGGCGGTGAATCCATTTTTCAGCGGCGCCCCACCGCTCCATCGCAACGTATTTGGAGCGACCTTGGGCGGCCCGATTAAAAAGGACAAGCTCTTTTTCTTCGGCTCTTATCAGGGACAACGAATCAGCGACGCTCTCAGCGGCGCCTTCAACGGTGTGCCAACGCTGCAAGGATTAACCGACACAAACCGAAACGCGACCGCGCTCGCCAACCTTGTCAACGCCTCAAACTCCTTTGGTGGTTCGCCATGCGGACAGAATGGCAATCCAAACTGCATCACCGCAGGTCAGGTGGATCCCGTCGCGCTGGCGATTTTGAATGCCAAGGCAGGCGGTCAGTTTATTATTCCGTCTTCCAATGCCCCGAATCCGGAAAGCGGTACCCAAGCCTTCAATTCCTTCGTTAAGGGCCCTGCGAGCAAATTCAACGCCGATCAGGCGAATGCCAACATCGACTTCATTTTTGGCCCTAAAAACCGCCTGGCCGGGAAGTATTACTTTCAGAATGATCCAACTTCAATTCCGTTTGCCGTAAGCCAGGTATTGGGATTTCCGCAGACGATGCATGCGGGCAGCCAGCTATTCTCCCTCGACAACACCACCGTGCTTTCCACTAACGCCACCTGGGAGAACCGCTATGGCTTCGTTCGCGAGATTGCGAATGCCACGACTGGACAATCGGTTTCCCCAAGTTCGGTAGGTCTCAACCTTCTGGGAAGCCCGTTCTTTCCCGGAATCACCATCAACAATGCGGACGTGGGTGCACCGCTGTCCGGTGCCGGAACTGTCGCTCCCTACAATGGAAACACTCTGAAGGTTGGTCCCTCCACAAACTTTGCTAACGCCGGTATTTTTCAGAACGAGCACGAAGGCTCTTCAATCTACCACTGGGTCCATGGCCGCAACACCGTCGCTTTCGGCGGCATTTTCGATTACATGCAGTTGAATGTGGAGAACCGCGAAAATCAGGTGGCCACGTTCAACTTCAATACCTTCGGTGATTTCTTGACGGGAACCTTGGGGCAGGATCGCAGCAGCGGCCAATTCCTCAATGGCGAAACGAATCGTCACTTCCGTTCACGCTCGGCAGGCTTGTTTGTTCAGGACGATATCAAGATCCGACCAAATCTGACGATCAACGCCGGATTACGCTGGGATTGGGATGGACCCCTCTACGAGATCAATGGTCTCCTGACCAACTTCTATGCGTCCGACTACAAGTACAACCTTGCGACGGACTCGTTTGGCACGTTGTCAAACGGGCAACCCGGAATCGGACTGGTGGTGGCGGGAAACAATCAGGCGTATGGATTCAAGAACGTCAGCGACTCGACCCTGACTGGACGGCAATGGATGTTCGCGCCGCGCATCGGATTTGCCTGGAGCCCTGCCGCGCAGCATAATCTCGTAGTTCGTGGCGGCTTCGGAATGTACGCCGACCGCGGCGAGTATTTTACAGAACTCTCCGCCAGCGCCGGATTAGGCATCAGCGGTCCCTTTAGTGTTACCACCCAGGAACCATTCACCGTCCCGGTCGATTCGACCTGCCAAGGTACAGGTTGCCTGGCGGGAGCTCCGTTCGGAACCACGCCTTTTGCCCCACCTCCCAGCAACTTGTCCGGGGTCGCCGCGCTGGTGCACAACATGTCTCAATTAAGCGGTTGCGCCGAACCGGTAACGCCAACCTGCACTCCCACGAACTTCAGCCCTCCATTCGACTTCTTGTTCGGCGGATACGATCCCACCAACAAGTTGCCCTATTCGGAAAACTGGAGTTTGGATCTGCAATGGCAGCCCAGGAACGACCTGGTCCTGACGGTCGGCTACATTGGAAATCATGGCGTGCATGAGCCCATTCCAATTCCGTTCAACCAGCCCGGCGTCGCAACTCCATCGCATCCCATCAACGGCCAAATCTATTCTTACGGCTTCCAGGCGCAGGATCCCAACTACAACACGCTCCTGACGGAACAAGTACAAACCACTATCGGCGAATTCGCCGGCTCCGATGGAAATACCGCATTGCGCACACCTTTCGTTGGCTTCAATCCCAATGCTGATTTCTGGAAGGCAGAAGGTGTGTCCACTTACAACGCGCTGCAATTGCAGGCGACAAAGAGAATGTCGCACGGATTGATGATCAACATCTCTTACACGTACTCACATTCACTCGATGAAGGCAGCGGCCTCGGTTCGGGTCTTTTCTTCAACGGAAACAATCCATTGGAGCCGCGAACTGCATACGCATCCTCTGACTTCGATCGTACGCACGTTTTCAACATCAGCTACGTATACCAGTTGCCCACCTTCAGGAATGCTTCGGGATGGGTATCGACCGTGGCGAATGGTTGGGGTGTGCAGGGCATCACGGTCGCACAAAGTGGAGAACCGTTTAGCATCATCGATTTTTCCGGTGCCGCGGCGAGCCTCTACTTCAGCTCGGATGACTTCATCACTAACCCGATTCTTCCGCTAGCGGCGGGAATCACACCGAAGCAGGCCACTCAAGGAGGTACCGACAATTCGTTCACCTCGGGACCGCTTGCTGGAGTGCGCGTGCCTTACGTCAACCCGAACGACTTCGCCATTCCTTTCCTACAGCCTGGGCAGGACGGTGTTCCACCGTGTGGCCTTACCACAGCCGGAACGACTGCCTGTGACACCTTGGAGACCGGATACGGCAGCAATGGCCGCAACATTTTCCGCGCTCCATTCCAAACTCGCTTTGATTTTTCGATTTTCAAGAACTTCAGACTCACCGAACGCTTCCACCTGAAGTTCCAGGCGGATGCCTTCAATCTCTTCAATCAGCCGAGTTTCGATACGCCACAGAACAACTTCACTCTGGATCCGTGCTACAACCCGTATCCCTGTTTTGTGACGCAACCATTAACCGCAGCATCGCCCAATTCGAAAAACTTCGGAGTGATCCAGCAAACCGTCGGCAGCAATCGTTTCCTGCAGTTGGCGATGCACTTGATGTTCTAGGGTCCGATGCTAAGAACGAGTAGGACACAACTCAGCAAGAATCTTCCTGGCTTCGTGTTGCTGGCGGGATTGGCCCTCTCCCCGCTGGCAGCCCTGGCCTGGGGACCCGAAGGCCACATGTACGTGAACCGGGTAGCCGCGCAGCATATCCCTGCGGATATGCCGAGCTTTTTTGCTCACGCAGTGGACGACATCACGTACTTGGGGCCAGAACCCGATCGGTGGCGGAGTACGGAAACTTTTGCTCTCAAGAATGCCCAGGAACCGGATCATTTTATCGACCTCGAAAGAATCGACTGGCTGAGTTCGCTTCCGCAAGGTCGTTACGAGTTTTATCAAAAGCTTTACGAGAAGCGCGCCTCAACTCCTGAACACGCGGACGATTACTTGCCGGAGCACGTTGGTCTGCAACCGTATATCGTTGCCGAGATCTACGGGCGTCTGGTCGAGAGTTTTTATCATTACCGTCAGCTTCATGCGCAGCATCAGCCGACGACGCCCGTAGAGCATGCGATTGTCTTCTATGCTGGCTGGCTCGGGCACTACGTCGGAGACGGAGCGCAGCCCTTACACACGACAATCAAATATAACGGCTGGGTCGGCCCAAATCCCAACGGGTACACCACTGAACACGGCATCCATGCTCAATTCGAGAGCGCCTACGTCGCACAGAACATAAAAGCGGCGAATTTCGCGTCGCTCGTTTCCCCTCCGCAGCGCATCAACGATCCCTTCAATCAATACTTCGCCTATCTCAAAGAATCGAGTGGCCTCGTCGAGAAGCTCTATGCTCTTGATAAAGCTCATGGCTTCACGGGAAAAGGAACGCCCGAAGCTTTCCAGTTCACCGTCCAGCGTCTGGCTGCAGGCTCGCAGATGCTGCTGAATCTCTGGTACACCGCATGGTTGGAGAGCGCGAACTTCAGCGAGAACCCACCTGCGGCAGCAAAGCGTTAGTCGCTGGCGCCCGAGCTGTTACAGGCAGGAGATCGAGCTCGCTTTCGACACAATGGGTTGAATTTGGCCATCTCGTTTTCTGCAAGTAGTACTAACAACTCCGATCTTCCGGCCTAATCGTTGTCTGGCGGCAATGGGGGCCTGCGATGTGCTCGATTGATTTCGAGTATTTTTCTATAACTTTCTTGAGTTTTTCGGGGGCGTCATTAATAACGAAGCTTTCTTCGCCTTCGCAGTCGTTTTCCACACTGCTTAAACGTGTTTTCTGGCCGGTTTTCAGAGACCAACGGATCCTCGGGTGAGACAGTTCTGATGATGGAGGTGTTGCGTAGCATCCAGCGTGAATACGCGCTGGTCATGAAGCGTGCTGGCTCGGGCGTCACCTTGTTTCGCACCAAGTTTCAAACTCAGCTCTGGGCCCAACTCGCCCCCCTACAGAGGCCAAAAAATAGGCAGGAGTGTCTAGAGCTGGCGTCGGCTGCAACACTCGAAACCGTCGTGGTGCCGATAAGGTTTGAAATCATGACCCAATTATTGTCTACCTTCGGTGACACTAAGTGTCGGAAACGGACATCCGTCCTTGTCGATGGAACTCAATATGTGGTCTTGCCCAAAGATGGGTCGCCAGTCCGAATTACGGAAACCGATGGGTTAAAGGGGATTCAGAGCGAAAACGTTGCTCTTCTAAAGTGGATTCATAGCTTGATTCAAGTCGCCAATAACCCTCATCACAGTAGTTGTTGAAAAATCTCCATTACACTCGTCATCCTGGTGCGCGGCTGCTCAATAAGTGCTAACGCCTGTTGACAGCAGTTACTTCGGAATTCATGCTCTGATCCATGACGATGAGCTGAGAGATAACCCTACCCACATACTTCGTCCGCTAGTTCCCGGAAGTTCCACTAGCATCTGTGGACTTTTTGTCCCTAGTTCCCAATCCGATGACCATGCCATGTCCTTGGGATAGACCACACCACGGCCTCGAGCAAGGAAACGGGAGTTGACCGAAATAGCTGCACGATAGGATCCGAACGCGGCTGAGGTTACGCGAGAACGCGCCGCCAGTGTCAAAACCATTCCCAGAAAACGGAATCCTGACACTCCATTCGCAGCAGTGTTTCCAGCTTCGCCAACACTTGGGGTGCCTTGCCCGCATCGCGGTCTGGAGAAGCGTGCGACGCCGCCAATATGACTGCAATGCCGGTTGTCAAATAGCGCGTGCGTGGGGTGGTCACCTCAGCTCCACCTTCAGCATCGAGTTTTAGATGTTCGCCCTTTGCCACAGCAACGCCCTCAAGCTTGGTCTCTACTTTTTGCTTAAGGCCACCGGGAGGCGCAACTTCGTGAAAAAGATTCGGAGTTGGCCAGTGCGACCAAATAGGCGTGCTGGTTGAGCCTGAATCACGGAGCCCTTAATCGTGCTGCCCTCAGGCAGGATCAGACAGTCTGAGACCACAAGTGGTTCGGTGATCAAGGCTTCTACCGAATCATCTTTCCTCGCAGTTGCCGAGCTCAGTGGAGTCAATAAACGAGCACGGACGATACTGCCATCGGCGGCGGAGAACTGACTTCTCAGAAAAAGTCCGACATCTGTGGCGCCCTACTACAGGAACTGGGATAACTTGTCAGCCCCAGTACTTGCAGAACTAGTCTGCACGTGCTCTGATGCTGATAAAAAATCGTCGATTTGTAATTCTTCTTCGCTGCGGGGCTGATCACAAGCATGGCCACGTGGCCGCCTCCATGTTGCGTGTCGCTGGTAGTAGATTCGTCAAATACGATGATTAACAGGCCGCTTTGCTGGAAGCTCGAACTTGAGATCAGTGCAGCAATGTTAGTTTTCAGCCAACTGTCTGCCGTTGCTAGGCTGCCATCATGAGCATCATCGAGCATATTCGGCACAATGTAGCTAAACTGCGGCAACTGATTGTTTTTGAGGTCGGTAGGGAACTGGCTGAATGGCACGAGATTGTCTTTCTCGCTGTTGCTGTTCACCACGTCGGAGAAATATGCGAATGGATTGTGGTGCTTCACATACGGATAGACATCCCAGCCCGTGTAACCAATCGAAGGCAAACTTTCCGCATATGCTTTCCAGGTCTTGGCTCCGCTGATGAAATGCCGGACCATGTTATCGACCGTTACCGTGCTGTCGTACGAATCGCTGTTCGTGATGATCTGTCCGGTCGTGAGCATGAAGTAATTTCCGATTGAAGGATGGGTGTTGGCGTAGTAATCCGTTGCCAGGCCGTACTGACTGACAAGGCTGTTCAAATAAGGCATTGAAGAATTTCCAATGACACTTGAGTAGCTGTGATTCTCCTCCAGCAAGAGAAAGACATGATTGAACGCCGGCACTGACGAAGCCGAAGTGACGGTGACTATTACCGAACTCGTCGCCTTCCCTCCCGAGCCGCTGGCGGTCGCCGTGTAATTCGTGCTGACGCTCGGAGTCACCGTAAGTGAGCCAGTCGCAGCGAACGTCCCAAACCCCGCAATTTCGACCGAACTGCTGTTCGCTGTACTCCAGCTCAGCACCGAGGAGCTGCCCTGCCGAATGCTGCTAGGATTCGCGCTGAAGGCAATAGTAGGTGCGGGTGGGTTCGGTGGAGGGTTGGGCTGAGTCACGCTGACCGTGGCTGATGACTTCGCACTCCCACCCGCGCCCGTCGCGGTAGCCGTATAGGTTGTGGTCGCAGTTGGTCTTACCGTCAACGAACCTGTAGTCCCAAATGTGCCGAATCCTGCGATGCTGACTGAACTTGCGTTGCTTGCATTCCAGTTCAATGTCGCCGAGGATCCGCTGACTATACTTATCGGCTGCGCACTAAGAACGATGCTTGTTTTTGCCTGAACAGGCTGCTGGTGACCTTCAGAACTGGATCCGCACCCCACTAGGGCTAGCGCAATTCCGAGAACAAAAACAACGATCGACAGATGCACGAAGACTTTCACCACACACCCGGTTATTCTTAGATGCGTTCTTAGATGCGAGGTGACACTAAGATGGTGATCCGGCAGTCTAGGCTGGCAGCAGTGCTTGGGCGAGCAACGGCGTCGCGACGCTGGCCCTGAAGAATTTCAGCACGCATCCGCTCACCGCCGCGGCCAGGGAAGTGGGAATGTGAACGGTAGTACTTCGAGCCTTGTGAGACAGCAGGTGAATTAGGAGTTCATGCAGACGCGCGGCGGCCCGTCGTCGGTTACGGCAGAATCCCGCCCCTAACCAAGAGCATCGCGCTAAATTCGCAAAAATAAAATTGCGTCAGGATGCGCTACAAGCGATCTTCTCGGATCGCAGGAAATTTTCTATCCCCGAAATCTTGGTCATTTCGGGCGATAAGCGAGTTTTTCAACACCTACGCCTGATTACACCAGTCACCGCTGGTAACCTCCTTACAAAGTTCCGATTCACAACAGGATTAGCATCGTCGTAATCTCTGAATCGCTATTTCTACGGCGCACAATCGTGAATCATGAAAAAACTAAATTGGCTTCGACTTTTTCTGGGTGGTGTGACAGCCGGTGTTGTTCTAATTACCTTGTCGACTGCGACTTCGAGCCTGTTTAGAGGGTCCAAAGTGGGAGGAACCCTCCAGCCATTTCACCCATTCTCAAACGGCACTGGTGCAGCTTTGTTTTCAATTTTTGCGTTCCTCTTTGTAGGTATGCTGTTGACTTGGTGCTATGCGCTAATTCGACCACGCTTTGGACCTGGCCCAAAAACGGCGGCTATAGCAGCGCTGACTGTTTGGCTAATGCTCGTGGCGGAGATGGTAAGAAGCGTCGCTGTCTCCGCAGCGATCCCAGATCTTCCCGCAGGGCCGATGTTGCCGATGCTCTACTTGGCAATGATCATTATCAGCACCGAAGTCGGAGCGCTGGTTTATACAGAGTAATCCCGCGCCGAGCACAATTGCGGCCCTTCCCTTAAAGCCGTCCTTCGTCAATGGGTGCTAACGCCTGATTTCGTTTGTTCCAACTTTGAAGGCACCCCAAGAGAGAATAAAGGCTTTGTCTTGACGGCGGGTGTATGATTTTTCAATATCGAAATGGCGTGAAACGCCCGCCATTCGAGTGGTTTGACGGAACATTCGACGAGTGGGCGTTTCTTTCTTACCACCCCTAATTTGTAATTGACATTCACGGAATGTATCAATGTGTAATCGCTTGATTTCGACATTTGATACTTTAGAGATCCGTCAGATTGATGAACAGGAGTATTACTTTGCGGCAGTGCGCAATGACAATGCATCTGAGCCTCTGCTCTGGTTCCAACAGTAGCGAACTTCCGACCTAATCATTGTCGGGTGGCAGTGGCGGTCTGCGATCATTGATGAAGAAATCGGCGCCCTTTGGGGCCGCAATCGGTACAAACGTCCGGGGCGGCAGGTTCAGATGGAAAAACGCCCGAAGATCCGTACTAATGCGACGATCCGCAAAACCGAGCTGTCCTTCCCGGATGCCGAGATCGGCGAAGTTACGTTCGATGAAGCGGAGAATGCTGCCGAAATCATTTCGCTCATTATCTACAAAATGTGGGTTGGTGTAGGCTGACACGACGATAAACGGCACCCGAAAACCGTATTGATAGTCCCCTTGCGGCTTGGGAAGGATCGTCGGAGCCTCGTGATCGTACCAGCCTCCCCAGTCATCCCAGACGATCAGGATCGCAGTGTCTTGCCAATAGGTAAGAGGCTGGCCATTCACCAGGTCAGTGCAGGTGCTATTGCCGATGGCATTGACGACGGAAGCCACCCAGGAAGGTCCGCCACCATCATTGTTTTGGGGATGATCGGAATTCTGTCCGGTCGGGATCAGCCAGGTCAAATTGTGGAAGTTGCAGTTGCCGATATCGGTAAGTATCTGTGACGGCGCCGTGTTACCGGAAACCACGTGAGTGCCCCAGCCCGTGCATTCGCCATTCTCCGGTACACAGATGTGGTTGATCGAATTGGGAGACGACCAGATGCTCCAGGTTGTGTAGTACATCCAGTCAGGCACGAGGTCGGCCATGGTCGTGACTTCGAAACAGGGATAGGCCGACGAATCTTCGATGCCGAACGGAGGCAGTGGTGACAGACTCGGCGAAATAAGCTCCGACTTCGTGTTCGGTGGTGTAATACATCCGGCAGGACCAAATGGGTTCACGCTTTCGGCCGCGAAAATGCCACTGGCGTCATCCTCCGGGCTGGGCGCAGATGTCCCTGCGAAAAGAAACAGGTGGGCCGGGTAGCTGGGCCCTTGGTTGGTCTGAAACATGTAGTTTGCCCAGCCATACTGCGTGGCCAACGTCAGGTAAGGGTCGAGAATTCCGGTCGAATTGTCCACATACATGAACTGCGGGTTCAGAGGACAGGTGTTGGGGGGTACTGCTTGACATTGAATCCCTGCGGCACCGTCCATCTGGCAGGTTGGAGACTTGCCGCCAATCATGTCACACATAATATTGAACGAGTCGTGGCCGTGGCCCAAGTCGAAGCCGTTGGCTAGAGGCACTGGTACGGGCTGGATCTTACCGCCGCCTGTTGTACTCCAATTCGAGGTCTGTATATCGTAGGGTGCGGTCTGAGTGGGAGGCACCGCACAGGTGCCATACGGCCGCGAACATAATCCCTGGAACAAATTGTCAGGGGTACGATTTTCCTGAATGAGGATAATGATGTGCTCAAAGTTTTGGATTTGAGCCGAGGCCGCTAGCGACGTAACACCGACAATCAGCGTCAAGAGCCCGGAAGTGAGCCTCATGGAATTCTCCTGCATGGCAATAGCGATCCCAGAAGTTCCGGCGGATTTTATCTCCTCCACGTACCGCTGGCAACCTCGAAAATTTCGTGATGGGCTGGAGGCACCCCTTACGCGTGGCACCATCAGTTCAGTTGGTTTGCGAGCAAGAGTTGTAAATCAGCGTACCACTCAGGGTGATTTTGAAGATAGTGCCCGAAGCGTCCCGCCAGTTTCGGTTGCTCCGTAACAGGTCTGTGAACCCTCCTGAAGCTTTAGGTACGATCCGATACTGCACGCTGTTTTGCTTGCGTTGGTAACAACAGTACAAATAAGAACGACGCCTGCACCACTTAACGCGTTTTGTGTTTGTTCGCGCAGCTGTTGATCATGTCATTGGTTACCGCTGTAAGCCCGAGGACACCTTGCGGCGTGAAACCTTGCTCAACACCTTCGGTGTTGTTGCAATGATCAATTCGGGTCACAGAGAACCCAGCGGTTTGCTTGGAACTTGTAAACTGCGAGTAGAAAAACTCGCCTTCGGCTGCAGAGTTATTCTGTTCTTTGGCATCGCTGCTACATAACCACGCCGCCATTGCGGTATGGGGATAGGTGAAGCTAGGGTTATTCGTCCCGTCCACGATGCTCATCTGTTTCCAGTCTGTTTCGGCCTCAGAATTGGTCCGCTTTGTGCCAGCGCAACTTGAATCGCCCGTCCAAGAACCTACTGCAATAGCGTCTTCACCCAAATATGTTGGGCTGTCCTGCCAGGGCTTTCCATTGCAACCAAACTGACCGTTCGAACACACCGTCACGGTACTGGCATCCGGAACCTCGCACCCTTTCTCGATATCGCTGAATACTGGCCCAGAAATGAGCTCCGCTTTGTCCAGAAAGTTCATTCCCCCGTACCAAGCCAGTGTGTACGCAACCGCAGCTGAGCCGCCGCTAAGCCCTTGCGCGCACATTCCACCGCCACGATAAATACCGGTCGCAATGTAATTCAGGAAAGTGGCTGGCCTACAGGCTGCGGTCTGTATATTGGGGCTAGGTGTACTCGTATCTTCCCAAGCCGAGTCCCACGCAAACTGCACCACCTGAAAACCACTTGCTAGATATGTTCCGGCGTAGTCAGGAACTCCATACGGCAGCGTCCCGTCGCTTCCGCCAAGAAACACGATTGTACCCTTCAATGCTGCGGTGGGATTCTCGACACCATAGGTCAATCCGACGCTAGCCGTACTTGGACAGGCGATTTGCGCTTGATAGCAGGTCATTCCCAGCAAGAATCCGCTTGGACACGATCCCAGTTGCGTGATGCCGGAAACTGTTCCCAGCGGCAAAGGCGCGTTGCGCTGTGCCATCACTGGCAGGACACTAATGAAAATAGTTGCAAAGATCAACAACATCGTAAGAAGAATACGAGCCATGACTTTCTGCCTCGCACCGGAAATCTGATCAGAGACCAATGGGGAACGTCACTTTACCGAGGACGAGCAGGAGAACGAAAAATCCTGCACTGATTGTAACACTTGAGACACAAAGAAAGGCACCAAGGATGCAGTTTGTGGTTAGCGTAACATCGCGATTACGCTCAAAACCCTCAATAAGCGCCATCCGTGATTACAACGGGCTCCGCACTCGCGAAACGTATAATGCCTCCCTATGACCGTTTCAGGGGTGCTCGACCGGAGCTATGCGACGCTTGAACGTCAACTCATCCAGATTGCAGAGCGGATGCCTGGGCATAGTTATTCATTTCGACCATCGCCTGAAGTTCGTACCTTCGGCGAACAGCTACGCCACGTCGGCGCGGTGCAATGGGTCATCGGGGCAGGCATTCAAGGTGGTAATCCGCCAGTGGACGTCGGGGATGGAGATAGCGGGCCGCGCTCAATGCTCGCCAAGTCGGACATTCTGTCTTATGTTCGGGATTCGTTTGCCTTCATCCATCGAGCTGTCGGCACGATCAGCCTCCACAATGCACTCGACATGATTCCGCATCCTTACGACCCAAACACTAAGGTCGAACGTCTTGCATTGGGAATTGGATATGCGTGTCATGGGTGGGATCATTACGGCCAACTTGTAGTTTATGAGCGCCTGAACAACATCGCTCCTGCGCCTGCCTGAGGTCGCTGAAAGTCAGTTGGCGTAACATCGCCATTACGCTCATTGAGCCGCCGTCCATCTTAAGCATCGTGAATGGCGTAGTGAATCAATCTCGCACATCTCTCCTGTAAGGTCGGCGGCTTCTCAAGGCTGACAGTCCAATCATCGAGGAA
>Ga0070741_10004680_pt1 | contig 31665 bp, 27 predicted proteins | sample Coa_R1_4_FD_66440 | JGI IMG/M metagenome (GOLD analysis project Ga0070741, IMG submission 66440) | Surface soil microbial communities from Centralia Pennsylvania, which are recovering from an underground coalmine fire - Coalmine... | ecosystem: Environmental > Terrestrial > Soil > Unclassified ... | reverse complement strand
CGACGTAGAAGAACTCGTCCTCGTCGTCGTGCTTGTGCCAATGGTATTCGCCGTGCACGACGCCGAGCCGCACGACCGAGTCGTTGACCTTGCAGAGCGTCTGGTTGTACCAGGTGTGCGTATTCGCGGACACGAGCGCCGGGACGTCGATGACCTCGCCGGCGGCGTGCAGGATGTTCAGGTGAGTCGAATACGGATATTGCGATGTCGTCATGGCGACTATCCTCAGGGAGCCGGCATCAGGTTAGCGGAACGCTCGCACCGAGGCTTGAACGCGACCGTCATACCCTGGAACGGACACGATGTGCGCCGTGCAGCCTGCGGTAGGCCGCGGGCGTCATTCCAAATTGCTGCCGGAAGACGCGCGTGAAGTGGCTCTGGTCGGCGAAACCTGCCGCGTCGGCGATTTCGCTCAGCGCGTGTTCGCCGTTCACGAGCTCGCGACACGCGAACTGCACGCGCAGGCGGCGCAGATATTCGGCGATCGTGCAGGCATGGTGGCGGCGGAACTCGCGTGCCAGATGATCGGAGGACACGCACGCGGCAGCGGCGATTTCGGCCATCGTAAGCGCTTCGGCGAAGCGGGCGTGCAGAAGATCGCGCACGCGATCGAGCCAGCGCGGCACGCGCGCCGACGGGCGCACGCCGGCGCGCGCACATGCGGCGAGGAGTTCGAGTACAAGGCCTTCGACCGCGAGCGGTGTCACGTCGTCGTGGCGCCGGCACTCGGCGGCGAGCCGATGCGCGAACCAGATCGGCGGGCCGCCGGCGAAATCGCGCGGGTCCGCAAGCAGGCGCAGATGTTCGCTGCGCCGTTCGAGCCAGGCGCGCTCGAATTCCACGTGCAATGCGCGTCCACCCGAGCCATGCCAGCAGTTCGCATGCGGCACGCCAGCCGGAAACAGCGTGAGCACCATCGGCGCCTCCGCACCTGCGCGCGCCGGCCAGGCGCGCATGCCGTGCCCCTGCAGCACGAAACAGAAGAACGGGTTGACGTGCTCGTGCGCCGGGATGACGAGGTCGGCAGCGAACTCCGTCTCGGCGACGACGAGACCCGCGGCATCAAGATGCGGCGTGGTGCGGCCGAAATAGGTGCCGGGCTCGAGCGTATCGTGGCGCATGCAGGCGGAGGATCGCGCACGGTGGTGCTGCAACGTTAGTCCGTCTGCGGCGCCAAAGGAAGTGGCGTCCGCCACGCGTCGGCTTGACCGCGGTGTGCGCCGCGGATCTAGACTGCGTGCGTCGCATCGGGCCGCAGCGAGGTGAGCCGATCATGCATCGACCGAGTGGCTGGCCGACGGTCATCCCGCGTGTTTTCACATCGCAGGTGGAGGCCGTCTGTCTGTTCTTGAAAAACGTATTCGGCGCGAGCGGCGAGGTGCGTGCCGGCGCGCCGAGCGAGATCTGGATCGGCGACTCCCCGATCATGATCAGCGACGGCGGAGGCGTGCGGGAGGCGCGGCCGGTCTTCCTCTATGTATACGTGCAAGACGCCGATGAAACCTATCGGCGGGCTCTTAAGGCTGGAGCGCGGAGCGTCGAGGGGCCGGCCGACATGCCGTACGGCGACCGCCGCGCCACCGTCGAGGACGCGTGGGGCAACGTCTGGCAAATCGCGACGTACCGCGGCGGCCGCAACGACTGAGAGGCATGTCCTTCGCGGTGCAAGTTCCCGCGAAGGACATGCTGCAGTGGCTTACCAGATCTTCACTTGCGCATCGCCCGAACGCACCATCGGATCGCCTTCCTTGCACGAGAATGCCGCGGCGAATGCAGGCATGTTCGAAGGCGTCGCGATCGCACGGAACATGGCCGGCGCGTGCACGTCGGTGTTGATGCGCAGGCGCAGGTCCTCGGGCTTGAACTGGCTCGCCCAGATGCGCGCGAAATTGAGGAAGAAACGCTGGTCCTCGGTGTAGCCGTCGATCTTCTTCTTCGCTTCGTCAGGATGTTGCGCGAGCGCCTTCTGGAGCGCGTCGTAGGCCGTGTTGAGGCCACCGAGGTCGCCGATGTTCTCGCCGAGCGTCTGCTTGCCGTGGACGTGCAAGCCGTCGATCGAGACGTAATCGTCGAATTGCTTGACGAGCTTGTCCGTGCGCGCCTCGAACTGCTTGCGGTCCTCGTCCGTCCACCAGTTCTTGAAGTTGCCGTCGGCGTCGAACTTCGAACCCGAGTCGTCGTAGCCGTGGCTCATTTCATGACCGATCACGGCGCCGATACCGCCGTAGTTCAGCGCGTCGTCGGCTTTGGCGTCGAAGAACGGCGGTTGCAGGATCGCGGCCGGGAACACGATCTCGTTCTGCAGCGGGTTGTAGTAGGCATTGACGGTTTGCGGCGTCATGCCCCATTCGGTGCGGTCGACCGGCTTGCCGACCTTGCCCATGCGCCACTCGTGGTTGAACTTGAGCGCCGCGCGCACGTTGGCGAAATAGCTCGTGCGCTCGATGGTCAGGCCGCTCCAGTCGCGCCACTTGTCCGGATAGCCGATCTTCGGCATGAACGTCGACCACTTCTCGAGCGCCTTCTTCTTCGTCGCGTCGCTCATCCAATCGAGCTTCTCGATGCGCGCCTTGAGCGCGTCGCGCATGTTCGAGACGAGCTCTTGCGCGCGCGCCTTGGCCTCGGGCGGGAAGTTGCGTGCGACGTAGATCTGCCCGAGCGCCATGCCGAGCTGGCGATCGGTGTTCGCGAGCACGCGCTTCCAGCGTGCTTCGAGTTCTTTCTGGCCGCGCAGCGTCTTCGAATAGAAGTCGAAATCCTCGTCGACGAACGGCTTGGAAAGATACGGTGCCGCAGCGTTGACGAGATGGAAACGGAAGTACGCGCGCCATTGGTCGGCCGGCGCCTCTTCGAGCAGCTTCTGCACCTCGGCGAAGAACTTCGGCTGCGACAGCGAAAAACCCTTCTCCCCGACGATGTTCTGGCTCGCGAAGAATTTCTCCCACGAGAAATCGGGCGTGGTCTTGTCCGCGTCGACGAAGCTCACGAAGTTATAGCGGTTGGCCGGATTGCGCATCTCGACGATCGGCAGCGAGGCGTCGGCGAGCTTGGTCTCAAAATCCATGACGGCTTTGGCCTGCTTCGCGGCTTCGTCCTTGGGCGTCCCGACGAGCTCGAGCAGACGCTGCACGTGCAGGACGTAGGCGTCGCGGATTTTCTTCGAGGCGTCGTCCGTCTTGAAGTAGTAATCGCGTTCGGGCAAGCCGATGCCGCCTTGGCCGGCGTAGGCGATCATGCGCCGCGCGTCGTGGAAATCAGCGTTGGAGCCGAAGCCGAACAGGAACGGCAGGCCTTGCGCGGCGTAGTCGCGCACGAAGCCGGCGAACTCCTCGGGCGTGCTCAGCCCGTCGATGCGCTTCAGATCGTCCTTGATGGGCGTGTAGCCGGCCTTCTCGACGGCGGCTTCGTCCATGCCGGTGGCGTAGAAATCAGCGATCTTCTGCTCGATCGAGCCCTGCGCGTTCTTCGCCTTGGCGAGGCTCTCGGCGATCTCGTGCTGAGCGTTGAGCGAACGCTCGTCGAGCATCGCGAACGCGCCCCAGGACACGCGGTCGGCGGGGATCGGGTGCGCCTTGAGCCAGTTGTCGTTGACGAAGTCGAACAGGTTCGTGCACGGCGACACCGTCTTGTCGAACTGCGCGGGATCGAGCTTCGAGTTCAGATCGAGCGGTGCGGCGGCGGCGCTGCCGGCGAGGGTCAGGCCGAGGGCGAGAGCGAGCGGTTTGCATGGACGACGGATCATCCGAGACCTCCTTTGCGAATGCAAAAAACTATACGTTTACCAAATGTTGATAAGATCCGCGGGCTTGCGCGCCATCGGATCGCCGGCCTTGCACGCGAACGCATGCGCGAACGCCGGCATGTCGCTCACCGGGCCGTTCACGCGGAACTTGGGCGGCGAGTGTTCGTTCGACTGCACCTGCAGGCGCAGCTGTTCGTCGCGCTCCGACGAGCGCCAGGTCTGCGCATACGAGAGGAAGAAGCGCTGGTCGGGCGTGAGGCCGTCGATCTTGTCTTCGCCCTTGCCTTGCGCGGTGAGCTTGAACGCATCGTAGGCGACGAGCAATCCGCCGAGATCGGCGATGTTTTCGCCGAGCGTGAGCTTGCCGTTGATGTGCAGGTCGTCGATCGGCACGTAGGCGTCGAACTGCTTGGCGAGCTTCTCGGTTCGCGCATCGAACTCGGCGCGATCGCGCGCGCTCCACCAGTCGACGAGGTTGCCCTTCGCGTCGAACTTGCTGCCTTCGTCGTCGAAGCCGTGGGTCATCTCGTGGCCGATCACGCCGCCGATGCCGCCGTAGTTCACGGCGTCGTCGGCATTCGCGTCGAAATAGGGCGGCAGCATCTGCGCGGCCGGGAACACGACTTCGTTGCCGAACGGGTTGTAGTAGGCGTTGACGGTCTGCGGCGTCATCTCCCATTCGGTGCGGTCGACCGGGTGTGCGAACTTCGCGAACGTGCGCCTCGCCTCGAACGCCGCGGCGGCCCGCATGTTGCCGAGGTAGGAATCGCGCGAGATCTCGAGCGCCGAATAGTCGCGCCATTTGTCCGGATAGCCGATCTTCGCCACGAGCGTGTCGAGCTTGGCATAGGCGGCTTTCTTGGTGTCCTCGCTCATCCAGTCGAGGTGCGCGATGCGCCCGCGCAGCGCGGTCTTGAGATTGTCGACGAGCACGAGCGCGCGCTGTTTCGCCTCGGGCGGGAACACGCGCGCCACGTAGGCCTGACCGAGCAATTCGCCGATCGCGCGATCGGCGCTCGCGAGCGCGCGTTTCCAGCGCGGCTTGAGCTCCTTGGCGCCGCGCAGGGTCTTGCCGCGGAAGTCGAAATCCTCGTCGACGAAGCGCTGGCCGAGGTACGGCGCAGCGCGATCGACGAGATGCCAGCGCAGATACGCCTGCCAATCGCCGACGGGCGTCGTGGCGAATTCCCGATCGGCGGCGGCGAAGAAATCGGGCTGCGCGAGCGAGAAGGTCTTGAGATCGTCGCGGCCGAGCGCGCGGAACAGCGCGCTCCAGGAGAAATGCGGCGTCTTCGCGTCCGCGTCCTTGATGGCGACGATATGGTACGAATTCGCCGGTTCGCGCAGCGCCACGCGATCGAGCGATGCCTTCGCGAGGCGCGTCTCGAGCGCCATGACCGCCGCGGCCTCGTCCTTGGCATTCGAGTCGCCGAGGAGGCCGAGCATGCGCTCGACGTGGGCGACGTACTTGGCGCGCAGCGCCTTCGATTTCGCGTCGTCGCGCAGGTAGTAGTCGCGATCGGGCAGGCCGAGGCCGCCTTGGCCGGCGTAGGCGATGTCGGTGTCGCTGTCCTTCAAATCCGGCTGCGCTTCGAGATCGAACAGCGCATGCAGGCCGCGCCGTTGCCAATCGACGACGAGCGCGGCGACGTCGCTGCCGTTCTTGAGCGCGGCGATCGCGGCGAGCTCCTTCGCGAGCGGTGCGGTGCCCGCTTTCTCGGCGGCGGCTTCGTCCATCGCGGCGGCGTAGAAATCGCCGATCTTCTGCGTCGTGCTGCCGGGTGCGCCAGGGTGCGCGCGCGCGTCTTCGAGCACGGCCTTCAAGATCGCCTCGTTGCGCTCGTTGATCTCGTCGTCGAGGCTCCAGCGGCTGTACGCCGCCGGGATGGGATTGGCCTTGATCCAGCCGCCGTCCGCGTATTCGAAGAAGTCCGTGCAGGGATTCGCTTTCGTGTCGAAATTGGCGCGGTCGATGCCGCGTTCGTTCGGCGCCGCGACCGCGAGGCTCGCGGAAAAGGCGGCAGTCACCAGCAACAGGCGCATGAAGGGGTCCTCGCAAGACACGCGACCCTAGCCGCGCCGCGGCAGGGCCGAACAGTGTCGAAGGTCATTGACCGGCGCGGGCCCGCGCGAGCGCCGCGCCGTCGAGCCGAGCGACCGGGTAGAGGCCGACGCGCTGCTGCGCGTACCAGGGAGAGCGGCGGTAGAAGAATTCGAGACGTGCGTAGGGGTCGGCGGCGAATGCGGCGTCGTTCGCGAGGCGGGCCTCGAATTCGCGCTTGAGCGCCGGATCGCGCGCCAGCATGTCCCGCGCGAGCTTTTCGAGCACGCGTGCGTCGCCCGATTCCTTCTGTTCGAAAATGGCGTTGAAAAAGCCCCAGCGCACGAGCGAATCGGGCGCCTCCGGCTCGAGCAGATTGACGATGACGTTGGCGCCGCGCTGGTCGAGTGCGACGATGGCCGAGCCCGGCGCGAATCCGACGCCGCGTGCGTCCTCGATTCGCGCGTCGAAAAGGTTCAGCATGAGGCGGCCCTCGAACGGCGCGGCGGCCCAATGCGGCTCGTCGAGCCGATAGCGCTGCACGTCGAGCGTCACGCCGTTGCGCAGCGTCTCGAATGCGATGCCGTGCTCGCGAAGTTTCTCGATGATCTGCGGCCAGCCCGCCGGCACGAGGTAGGCGGCCGGCAGCGGCACGCGCTTCGCGACGTCGAGATCGCGCCAGTTCGGAATCTCCATGTCCTTCGGCTGCGCGGGATCGTATTGCGTCCAGACGTCGCCCGAGATCTCGCTAGGCGTCTGCGTATACGCCACGCCTTTGAGCGCGAACGGCACGGATTTCGCCGAAGTCTGGTAGAGGATCGGCAGCGAGGCGCCGCCGTGCGCCGCGCGCGCGACGACGGCGCGATCCGCCGCCGCGACCGCGTCGCGGAGCTCGTGCGGATGCTCGCCGAGATAGGCGAGGATCGCCGCGACGAGATCGTACGTGGCGCGCACGCGCACCTCGTAGGGTTTCAGCATGTGCGTCTCGACGAGCACCGCGGCGCGGTTGTTGAGCGCGACGTAGCCCGTGGAGAAGCGCGAGCCCGAGCCGAAGTTCTCGATGCCCTTGGCGATGTCGCGATGATCCCTGAGCTCGAGGTACGGCGCGAGCAGGTGACCGTGTTTTTCCACTTGTGGAAAAATGGAATTCTTGAGCGCCTTGTCCTGCCAGGCCTTCACGCCCGCGTCGAGCGGTCCCCAATCCTCGGTGTACCAGGTCAGGTCGTAGCGGTAGTCGGCGCCGTCGGTCGTGTGCACGTCGACGAAGAGATCGGGCAGCCACGCGCCGAACATGGCGAGCCACGCGCGCATCTCGGGCGCGTCGGCCTTGAGGTAGTCGCGATTGAGGTTCAGGTTCTGCGCCGTGGCGCGGAAACCCATTTCCGCAGGGCCGTCCTGGTTGATGCGGTTGTACGGCGAGGCGTTCTCGTGGCCGTCGACGTTGAAGATCGGCAGATAGACGAGGATCGTCTTGTCGAGCAGGTGCGGCGGCTTGCCGGTAACGGCGATGTCGCGCAACAGCATGAGGCCGGCGTCCTTGCCTTCGATCTCGCCCGCATGGATGCCGGCCTGCAGCAGGAAGATCTGCTTGCCCGACGCGCGCGCCTTTTCGGGCGTAAACTCACCGCCGCGCGAGGCGACGACGAGCATGAGGTCGCGGCCTTCGGGCGACACGCCGAACCGCGAGAGGTGCAGCACGTTCGGCGCCGCGGCGACGAGCCGTTCGAGATACGCACGGGTTTCCGCGTAGCGCGGCGTCGTGGCGAAATGGCTGGCTTCGGCGGGCGTCGTCCAATCCGTGGCGTGGGTCATGGAAGTCGTCATCAGCAATGAAGTGCAGAACGCGAACGCGGCGGCGCGCCGGAACCGCGCGATGATAGCCGCAAATTCGGGCGCGAAACGATGCGTCACTAGGCCGAGCGCCGTTCCTGCGGGATCGCGCCGAGGTCCGCCGGATGCGCGCCGACCGGCAGCGTGTCGGGCCCGACGGCGCCTCCGGACAGGATGAACGCCATGGCCTGGTCCATGCTCCAGTCGGTCGCGACGAGCTTCTCGATCGGCACGACTTCGAGGTAGCCGCCCGTCGGGTTCGGCGTCGTCGGCACGTAGACGGCCGCGAGCTCGCGCCCCGCCGCGTCGACGAAGACGCGCGTGACGAAGCCGATGCTCTTGAGCTCGGGCGACGGGAAGTCGATGAGCACCACGCGTTGCGTCCCGGCCGGCTTCGTCGACAACATCGACATGAGCTTCTTGCTGCCGCCGTAGATCGAGTGCACGAGCGGAATGCGTGCGATCAGCGCTTCGAACGCCGTGAGCAAACGCTGTCCGAACACGAAGTTCGAGGCCACACCGATGAAATACAGCGCGAGGATCGTGCCGATGAAGGCGATGATCGACTGGAACCATTCCTGGCTGAGCCATGCCGCGGCGCTCGGGAAAACCGCGCTCAAACCGGCGAAGAGCGCGGCGACCACGGGCGCGCCGACGTGCGAGAGCATGCTGAAGATGAACTTGAACACGAGCCAGGTCAGCCAGAGCGGCACGAACGTGAGCAGGCCGGTGATCAAATAGCGTTGGACGTGCAGTGGGCGCATGGCATCGGCGGCGGGGCAGTTGTGCCATCATATCCTGCACGGGTGGCGGCGCGCAGCCGGGGAAGCGTATGCACAGCGAAACTCCCATGCCGATCGAGGAATCGAGAGCGCCGTCGCCGGCACCGGCGACGAGCGACGCCGCAGCAGCGCAGCCGCGGCCCGTGGTCGTCGCGCTGATTGGGTTGCCGGGTGCCGGCAAGAGCGTCGTGGCTCGAGCGCTCGAGGACCAGCTCGGTTTACGCCGCGTCTGCCGCGATACGATCCGCCGCGCAATGTTCCCGCGCTGCGCCTACACCTATGCCGAGAAGCGTGCCGCGTTTCGCGCCACGCTGCTCGCGCTCGAAATCAATTGCATGCTCGGCGAATCGAGCGTCATCGACGGCGTCACGTTTGCGCGGCGCCGCGATCTCGCCCGCGTCGACCGCGTGATCGGCAATTACAAATTCACGCCGATCCCGATTTTCCTCGATTGCCCGCCCGACGTGGCGCGGGCGCGCATCGAAAACGACGTCGAGCACAACCGGCATCTCGCCCGCGACCGCACGCCCGAAGTCGTCGCCGAAGTGCTCGCGCGCTTCGACACGCCGCCCGCGAGCGCGCTCGTGCTCGACGCGACGCTGCCCGCCGCCGAAGTCTGCCGGCGCGCCGTCGCGGCGGTGGCCACCGTGCGCGGCGCGCCGGCGAGTGCCGCGTGAATCGCGGAACTCAGGGCTCGGTGCCGAGCAGCGGCAGCAGGATGTTCGGAATGAAATCGACCGTGAAGTGAGTCAGCATCACGGCGGGCAGGTCGCGCCGCTTGAGGTAGAGACTCGTCAGGATCACGGCGGCGACGCCGGCGATGAGGATTCCCGCCGGCCCCTGGCGATAGTGGAACAGCGCGAACGGCACGATCGTGAGCGCGGCCGCGATCCAAGCACTGCCGGTCAGCGTGCGCAACCGCTCGAGCGCGTAGCCGCGATAGAAGAGCTCTTCCGTGACACCCGCGCGCAGCACCGTGATCGTCATGGCCCAGAGCGGCGGCGTGAATTTCGGCGGCTCCTGCAAGCCGATTTTCCAGTGCATTGCCTGCGCGACGAAGATGCAGACGCCGAGGCCCACCGCCGCGAGCACGACGCCCAGGAGCCCCCACAGCGCCGAGCGGCCGAGCCGGTCCGTGTGCCAGCCGATCGAAGAGAACGGCAGCTTTTCGCCTTTGCGCACGACGACGAGCAGCGCCGCGGCCATCGCGAATATCACGAACTCGCGTCCGAGATAGAGCGGCAGCGAATCGGCGTCGCCGACATCGAGACGGAACAGCCACAGGAACAACGGCGTGCCGAACATGGCGAGCAGGAGGCCGAGTCCCGTGGCGACGGTCGGCAATTGGCGATTCGGTAGCGCTTGAGCGTTCATGGATTTCCCCCGGGGCCGGTCCGCACGCCATGCGCGAACTCTGGCCTTACGATGTAAGGTGGTTGCGGACATTACACCTTACACTGTAAGATGTCAATCATGAAACGACGCAAGCCGCGCGAGGGCCTGACTCGCGAACGCATCGTGGCGGCAGCCGCCGATCTCATCGAACGCGAGGGCATCGAAGCGCTCAGCGCGCGGCGGCTCGCCGCCGAACTCGGCTGCGAGGCGATGTCGCTCTATCATCACGTGCCCAACATGGGCGAACTGCTGCGCGACGTCACCGAGCAGGCACTCGGCACGCTGCCGCTGCCGCGACCGGATGCGCGCATCGCGCGCAGGCAGATTTACGACATGGCGACGGCATTCCTCGATCTGGCGCGCACCCGGCCGCAGGTGTTCCGCGTCGTCGCGACGCGGCGCTGGCGCAACGAGGCCGAGGCGCGGTTCCAGGCTGCGTTGTGCGAGATCCTGCTCGCCACGGGCCTGACCGCCCGTGCCGCGCTGCGCCGCGCGCGCATCCTGCTCGTGTACCTCAACGGCGCCGGACTCGCGCTCACGAGCTGGGCGCTCGATACGACGCAGCCCGATCCCGAGTCGATCCCGGTCGAAGCGCGCAAATTCCTCAAGCTCTCGAATCCCGCGTCGATTTCGAACGATCTCGATGCAGGGACCGAGATCCTGCTCGACGCGCTGCTTGCGGAGCGCTAGTTTTTTCCGCCCGCCTCGCGCGATCGCTTGCGCCGGACATAGAGCTGCTTGCGCACGCGAGCGACGACGTCGCCCGCCGCCGTCCTGACCTCGGTCTCGAACCAGCGCAGATGTTTTTCGCCGTTCGCCGTCGCGGCGCGCAGTTCATCGAGCACCGCATCGTCGAGGCGGAATTCGGCGAAGACGTCTTCCTTGCCGGGCGCGACGAAATCGATCGCCGCTGCCTGATCCCAGACGATGTAGTCGCGGCCGAGCGCCTCGAGGACCATGATCATCCAGAACGGGTCCGTCATCGAGAACAGGTTCCCGCCGAAGTGAGTGCGCACGTAGTTGCGGTTGTACCAGGCGAGCTTGAGGCGCACGCGCGCATAGCGCCAGTCCGCCGAGAGCGCGATCACGCGGATGCCCGCGAACACGAACGGCGGCCACATGTTGAGCAGACGCCGGAGCGACGAAGCTTTCATGCGAGTATACTTTTTACGCCGGCGGAGTCTTGAGCTTGGCGCCGCGGAAATAGCGCACGCGCAGGTCCAAGCCGCGGCGGCTCTTGCCGATGTACACGAACTGCGTGTGCGGCCACAACGCCGTACGCAGGGAATCGCCGAAGCGCGAATTCTCGAGCTCGAGCACGACGCCGATGCACGGAAAATCGTTCGCGCGCGCGTACGCCTCGAGCACCTCGAACGCGCTCAGCATCATGTTGAACACGAGCCGCGTCTTGCGCCAGGCCGAGCCGATGAAACAGCGGTAGTAGTACACGGGCTGGCCGAGCCGCGGCAGGTTCATCGGCACGGCGGTGCACACCCCGGCGACCTCGCCCTGCGGCGTGCGTGCGTCGACGACGATCTCGCGCAAGCGCGCGTTGGCTTGCGCGTCGCCGGCGAGCGCGCTTTCACGCTGCCAGAAGGCGAGCACGGCGGCTTCGTCCTCGGCGGATTCGCGCTTCCAATGCGCGACGAAACGGAACGGCGGCTGCTTCTCCGCGGCGTCGTTCATGGCGCTTCACCGGCTGCCGCGTTCGGCTCCGCATAGCCGCTCGGCGGCGCGGGCGGCTCCGGCGGCGCCGAGAATGCCACCTCCTTGAGCGCCTTTTCGGGCAGCGCATAGGAGTTGCCGAGCAACTCGCCTTCGTGAACGATCTCGGGAAACAGCACGCCCGGCACCGCTTGCACGGCGAAGATCTCCTGCACGCCGCCCGTGAACTTGAGGAAGGCGAGCGTTTTGCCGGTGTGGATGTGCACGGCCCAAACCCCGGAGAGGCGGTCGGCGTTGTCGTCGGTGATCGGGATGTCGGTGAACGGCGTCGTGCCGCGCAATTGCGAAAGACCGATGAAGGCCACGGGGCCGATGAAATCGATGCCGCGGCAGAAGCCCGGCACGCGCGCGACGTCGGTCCGCGCGCCGGTTTTCAAGTCGACCGTGCAGAGTGCGCCGCGACCCGATTCGAGCACCCAGAGCCGATTGTCGTACCAGCGCGGCGAGTGCGGCATCGACAGTCCGCGCGTGACCACGCGGTTCGTGGTCACGTCGATGAGCAGGCCGCCGTCGCGTTTGTTCGCGCGCCAGCCTTCGCGCGTGTTCGTCTCGCCGAGCGCGGTCACGTAGCGCGGAATACCGTTGCGCATCGCGAGGCCGTTCAAATGGCAGCGATCCTCCGGCGCGTAATGCGTGACGAATTTCGGTCGCCAGCGCGGCACGAAGCTCGATTTCGTGTCGAGCGTGCACAAGCACGAGAACAGCGTATTGACGAACCAGATCGCGCCGTCCGCGTCCCAAGCCATCTCGTGGATGTCGATATGGCCGGTGATGTGCCCGCGCCGCGCCATGTAGACGGCGTCGTGCCGTGGCGGATCGTGCAAGCGCCGCGCGACATCGGGCATGTTGCGGAATTCGGCGATCTCCATGAGCGCCCCGAGCATGAGCCGCTGCCGATCCGCAGCCATGCCCATCGGCCGGTTGAACGTGCGGAAGTGCGTGTTGATCGAATTGCCGTCCGGGCGCAGGATCACGAGCTTGCCGGCCTGATACGTGCTGACGATCAGGCAACCACCGAGCTCGCGCAGCAGGTCAGGGAAATTCGACGTGTGCACGCTGCCGAGCACTTGCTCGACGGTCTGTCCTGCTTCCGCCGGCTTGGCGTCGGCCGCGTCGGATTTGGCCTCGGGAGCTTCATTCATGCCATCATCTTGCCATGCCGCGGCGATTCAGTGGAATTGGTGCGCGGCTCGCCGGCTCGGGAGACACGAATGCACGCACCGTCGCTCGACGTGATCCTCAAAGACTTCGATTCACCCGACGAAATCCGCACGATGCTCAAGGGCAAATTCGAACTCGTGCATCTCGGCGGCATGACGATCGGGCGCGCGACGTACGAGCCGGGTTGGAAATGGAGCGAGCACGTAGGCCCCGGCCTCGGCGCGACGCGCTGCCCCGTCGAGCACGTCGGAATGGTCGTCTCGGGGCGCGCCACCGTCGCGTTCGACGAGGCCGCGTGATCGAAATGAAACCTGGCGACGTGTTCTACGTCCCGCCGGTGCCGCACGACAGTTGGGTGGTCGGCGACGAGCCGTACGTCTCGCTGCATTTCCTGGGTGCGAATCACTACGCGAAGAAGTAGATCGCTACCCGCATCCCTCGAAGCTCGTGCTCATGAGCACGTCGTCCTGCTGGACTTCGTAGGCGCCGATATCGGCCTTCGTGCCTGATACTCGCGTAAACAGCGATCCGCGCTGATCGTAGTTCACTCCGGAAGTCGCGACGCCTTGGTCTATGGCTGGGCTTCCGCTCGCCAGTGCATGCGTTAACGTTGGCCCTCCATTGTCGCGCAACGGGCCGAGCAGTGGACACGCGGTGCTCGTATCCGCGGGTACGGGTCCAGTCGATACGCGGATAAGATTGTTGGACCCCGACACAACGGAATTCCGCGAGCTGAAATCGAACTCGGTCGCGCCAAAAGTGTTATACGAGATCAATGTATTCTGCAAGCTCGTAGCATAGGCTGCGGCTAATCCAGGAGCCAAGTACGTCGAGGCGTCCTGACCGGCGCCCGCAGTGTTGAAAGCGATTGTGCTTCCGTATACCGACAGCTGGGTGTCCGCGCGAATTCCCCCGACGACATTTCGCGCTGAATTGCCAGAAATCGTGCTGTTAGTAATCGTCGCGGAACTCAGCGGTCCAGGTGTTCGCCTAAGCGAAAGTCCTCCTTCGTCTTCCGCGTTGTTGCCCGATATGGTGGAGCTCGCGATATGGACCTTTCCCCACGTTTGCAGGGCTCCACCCTGAGCTGTCGCTGCATTGCCCGCGATCGTGCTGTAGCGCGCGGAAAAATCGCCCTTCACGTACGCACCGCCGCCATAGCCACGGGACCAACTGCCAGTATTGGCCAAATTGCCTGAAATGCGGCTGTGGTCGAAGGTCAGATCGCCCGTCGCGAATACTCCTCCACCTGAGGCTTTGCCGGATGTACGTACGAGACAATACGAGACGCTTGCCGAAACCAGCGTGACGGATCCCGCTGAGTAGATGCAACCCCCTCGCGCATAGACGCCGCCTTTTCCGTAGTAGATTCCGCCGGTGATATCCATCTGCTCGAGATCGAGGGTTCCGGTGCCAGTGTGTTTGAATATCCTGTCCGAGAGTGCAGAAGCGTCGGTTTGTATGGAAATGCGCGACACCGGTCCGATGATTTTCAACGAGTTCTGCCCGATCACGATCGCGCCGGTGCTGAGCGTAATCACGCTCGCCGCGCAGCCCTCGTTTCCAGTACCCAAGTGACTCAAGTCGACGATGTCGCCATCGCCCGCCAATGACACCTGCTTACGCAAGCTGCCGATTCCATCGTCGTTGCAATTCGCAACTAAAAACGTACTCGAGGCTGCCGAGACATGCTCCACTGACAACGCAAGAACCGCCGCGATGGACGCGGCCAAGCAGGTGCGCCGCGAAGCGCTGCTAGAACAAGGCATTTCGAATCTCCGACGAGCGTTGCTCGGCAAGCTCCACGAGGGGAGCACAGGCCTAGTACGGCCTGCCGGCGGGAAAAACGCCAATCGAAATCCAAATTTGCCTCGGGTCGTGCGATTGCGATGACTAGAACAACAACGACGCCATCTTGCGCCGATACGTGCCGACGAGATCCTCGTCGTCGATCACGTTGAAGGCGGCGATCAGACGCTTCTTCGCGAGACCGTCGTTCCAGTCGCGTTGCGCTTTCAGGATGTGCAGGAATTCGTCCATGCCGGCGGCGGCATCGCCGTCGATGACGAGGCGGACGCCGAGCAGATCGCGCGCGGCGTGGTCAGCCGGATCGCGCGCGAGGCGTTCGCGCAGGACGGGCGTGGCAGGCGCGCCGGCGAGCGCACGCGCGAAGTCGAGCTGGCTGCGCAGCCGTTTGGTCTTGGCGTCGGAAGCGAGATTGGCGGGCAGCGCATCGAGCTCCGTTTGCGCCGCGTCGGCGAGGCCGGCGCGCAGGTAGGCGAGTGCGAGATCGAGCTTGAGCTCGGGCTTGTCCGGCGCGGTCGCGATCGCTTGCTGCAGGCGCGCGATGGTCTGTTCAGGCGTCTCCTCCGCCGCCGGCGTCGGCGCAAGCGCCGGCTCCTCGTCTGCGGCGTTCGGCGCGACGTGGCGGGCCAGGAACTCGCGCACGGCCGATTCGGGCAGTGCGCCCATGAAACCGTCGACCATCTGGCCGTTCTTGACGAGCACCACGGTCGGCAGGCTGCGGATGCCGAACACGGCGGCGAGCTGCATCTGCGCGTCGGTATCGACCTTCGCGAGCTTGACCGCCCCGTTGTAGCTCGCGACGATTTTTTCGAGCACCGGGCCGAGCGTGCGGCACGGCGCGCACCACGCCGCCCAGAAGTCCACGAGCACGGGCGTCGTGAGCGAGGCCTGGATGACGTCGGCTTCGAACGTGGCCTCGGTGGCGTCGAATACGTGCGGGGTTGCGGACACGGCGTTTCCTCGGGATTTCGGGACCTCGAAAATCGGGGTCGCGGCGGCGATATCAAGAACGCGACGCGGCCGGCGCGCAGGCTCAGTAGCCGGACAGTTCCTCGCCCTGTGCCGTGGAAGGCCTCAGGTCCGTCTGCGCGAGCGGCATGCGTTCCTTGCCGTCCTCTTTGTATACTTTGCCTTCCTTCATGACGAAGCTCACGTGCTGCAGCAGCGTGATGTCGTCGAGCGGATTGCCGGCCACGGCGACGACGTCGGCGTACTTGCCCGCCGCGAGGCTGCCGAGATCCTTTTCGTGCTTGAGCAGCTGCGCCGCGTGCGTCGTGGCCGCCTGGATCGCGTACATCGGCGGGATGCCGGCATCGACCATGTACTTGAACTCCTTCGCGTTCTGCCCGTGCGGATACACCGCTGCGTCGGTGCCGAACGCGATCTTGACGCCCGCTCTGTAGGCCTTGCCGGCCGTGGCCTGGATGATCGGGCCGACCATCTTCGCCTTCTCGGCGACACGCGCGGGGTAGTAACCCGGTTTGCCGGCCATTTCCTCGACGTATTTTCCGGCGATGATCGTCGGCACGTACCAGGTGCCGTGCTCCTTCATGAGCTTCATGTCTTCGTCGTTCATGAACGTGCCGTGCTCGATCGAATCGACGCCGCCGATCACCGCGCGCCGGATCGCCTCCGCGCCATGCGCGTGTGCGGCCACCGTGAAGCCGTAATCGTGCGCAGCGGCGACGATGGCCTGGATCTCGGCAACCGTGAGCTGGGCGTTGTCGACGCTGTTGCTCTCGTCGAGCACGCCGCCGGAGGGCATGATCTTGATGAGGTCCGCGCCCTCCTTGTAATGCTGCCGCACGGCCTTCCAGGCGTCTTCGGGCGAGTTGATGATGCCGTCCTTCGGACCCGGATCGCCCTCCAGATCATGTCGGTAGCCATCGGTGTCGTCGGCGTGGCCGCCCGTCGAGCCGACCGCCTTGCCGGCAGTGAAGATGCGCGGACCCGGCACGATGCCGGCGTTGATCGCGTTGCGCAGCGCGACCGAATCGTAGTCGTGATCGCCGACGTTGCGCACCGTCGTGAACCCGGCGTCGAGCGTGCGTCGCGCATAGACGGTGCTGCGGATCGCATAGTCGGCGGGATTCCAGCGGAACTGCTCGCTGTAGTGGGTCGGGCTCGTCTCGTCGGTCAGGTGCGTGTGCGAGTCGATGAGCCCGGGCAGGCAGGTCTGGTTGCCGAGCTCGATGCGGGTCGCGCCCGCGACGTCGGCGCTGCCGGCGCGGACGTCCTTGATGCGGCCGCCTTCGACGACGATCGACGTTTCGCCGAGCAGCTTGCCGGCGTCGGTGTCGATGGCGTGTCCGCAGTGCAGGACGAGAAGGTCCGGCGCCGGCGAGTCCGCATGCGCGGCGGGCGTGGAAAGACATGCCGCCAGAGCGGCCGCGAGCAGGGTGGGGGTGCGCATGAGGGTCTCCGAAGTGAACGCCGCATGGTACCGGTTGCGACTGCCTTCGCCTATGCCGGAAGCTGGGGCGGCGTGCCCGCGCGGCTTTCCTCCACTGCTGCACTGCGGTAGTCTGCGCGGTCGAGACCAGGACGGCATTCCCGCCGCACGATCGGACCCATGCACGAAAACTACGACTTCGCCGCGGTCGAAGCCGCCGCGCAAAAATTCTGGAACGACACCCGCGCCTTCGAGGTGAAAGAAGATCCTGCGAAGCCGAAATACTATTGCCTCTCGATGTTGCCTTACCCGAGCGGCGCGCTGCACATGGGCCACGTGCGCAACTACACGATCGGCGACGTGATCAGCCGTTATCAGCGCATGAACGGCAAGAACGTGCTGCAGCCGATGGCCTGGGACGCGTTCGGCCTGCCCGCCGAAAACGCCGCGATCAAGAACAACACGGCGCCCGCCAAGTGGACGTACGCGAACATCGACCACATGCGCGAGCAGCTCAAGTCGCTCGGCTACGCGATCGACTGGTCGCGCGAATTCGCCACCTGCCGGCCCGAGTACTACGTGCACGAACAGCGCATGTTCGTGCGCCTGTTCAAGCAGGGGCTCGCGTATCGCAAGAAATCGGTCGTCAATTGGGATCCGGTCGACCAGACCGTGCTCGCCAACGAGCAAGTCATCGACGGCCGCGGCTGGCGCACGGGCGCGCTCGTCGAGAAGCGCGAGATCCCGCAGTGGTTCCTCAAGATCACCGCGTACGCCGACGAGCTGCTGCACGGCATCGATGCGCTGCCGGGCTGGCCCGATTCGGTCAAGACCATGCAGCGCAACTGGATCGGCCGCTCCGAAGGTCTCGAGATTCGCTTCGCGGTCGAGGGCACGGACGAGCACATCACCGTGTTCACGACGCGCCCGGACACCTTGATGGGCGCCACGTTCGTCTCGATCGCGGCCGAGCATCCGCTCGCCCACCGCGTGGCCGCTTCGAATGCGAAAATCGCCGCCTTCGTCGAAGAGTGCCGCCACGGCGGGACGGCCGAGGCCGAGCTCGAGACGCAGGAAAAGAAAGGCATCGAGACGGGTCTTCACGCGATCCATCCGGTCACGGGCGAAAAGCTGCCGATCTGGATCGCGAATTTCGTGCTCATGGGCTACGGCACGGGCGCCGTCATGGGCGTGCCGGGCCACGACGAGCGCGACTGGGAATTCGCGACGAAGTACGATTTGCTCATCAAGATGGTCATCGTCAGCGACGCCGTGCGCGACGCGATCGCCGAGCTCGGCCGCGAAGCCGCGGCGAACGCCGATCCGATGTCCGCGGCGCTCGGCGAGAGCCACCCGCTCGACGTCGTCGAAGCGCCGGGCGCGCTCGCGCTGCTCGAGGAATTCGAACGCCGCATCGTCACCGAAGCGCCGTTCTGCGATTACGGGACGCTCGTCAATTCGGGCGAATACGATGGCCTCGACTACCGCGGCGCGTTCGACGCGCTCGCCGCGCGTTTCGAACGCGAAGGCCGCGGCGCGCGCCGCGTCAATTATCGCCTGCGCGACTGGGGCGTCTCGCGCCAGCGCTATTGGGGCTGTCCGATCCCGATCGTTTACTGTCCGAAGTGCGACGCCGTGCCGGTGCCCGAGGACCAATTGCCCGTCGTGCTGCCCGAGAACGTGAAATTCATGGGCGTGCAGTCGCCGATCAAGGCCGATCCTGCCTGGCGCAAGACCACCTGCCCGCAGTGCGGCGGCCCGGCCGAGCGCGAGACGGACACCTTCGACACGTTCATGGAATCGAGCTGGTACTACGCCCGCTACACGAGCCCGGGCGCGGCCGAGATGGTCGATGCGCGCGCGAACTACTGGCTGCCCGTCGATCAGTACATCGGCGGTATAGAACACGCCATTTTGCACCTTTTATACTTCCGCTTCTACCACAAGCTCATGCGCGACGCCGGCATGGTGCGTTCGGACGAACCGGCGACGAACCTCCTGTGCCAGGGCATGGTGATCGCCGAGACGTTCTACCGCGAGCAGGCCGACGGCAGCCGCGAGTGGATCAACCCGGCCGACGTCGAAGTGCAGCGCGACGAGAAGGCGCGCATCGTCGGCGCCGTCGCCAAGGCCGACGGCAAGCCGGTCTCGATCGGCGGCGTCGAGAAGATGTCGAAGTCGAAGAACAACGGCGTCGACCCGCAGACGATGGTCGACAAATACGGCGCCGACACGGTACGCCTGTTCTCGATGTTCGCGGCGCCGCCCGACTACTCGCTCGACTGGCGCGAGGCGGGCGTCGAAGGCATGGCGCGCTTCCTGCGCCGGCTCTGGCGCGACGTGCACGTGCACGTCGGTCAGCCCGATCATCCCGAAGTGGACCCCGCCGCGCTCACGCCGGGGCAGAAGGCGCTGCGCCGGCAGACGCACGAGACGATCGCGAAGGTCTCCGACGATTTCGGCCGCCGCTACGCGTTCAACACCGCGATCGCGGCGCTCATGGAACTCCTGAACGCGCTCGGCAAGTTCGACGACATGACGGACCAGGGCCGCGCCGTGCGCCACGAGGCCTTCGAGTCGATCGTGCTCCTGCTCAACCCGATCACGCCGCACATCTGCCACGCGCTCTGGCACGCGCTCGGGCACGACGAGCCGATCATCGAGCGCGGCTGGCCCAAGGCCGACCCGCGCGCGCTCGCCAAGGACGCCGTCACGCTCGCCGTGCAGGTCAACGGCAAGCTGCGCGCACAGATCGAGGTCGCCGTCGACGCGTCGCGCGAACAAGTGGAAAATGCAGCATTGTCCCACGCGGACGTGGCCAAATACGTCGCCGGCGCGACGCCGAAGAAGATCATCATCGTGCCGGGAAAGATCGTGAACATCGTGGTGTGACGGATGACGCATTTCGCGTGCCGAAACCGCTCGCAAAGCAAGAGCTTCCGCTCGTCCGCTTCTACGTGCTTGAATAGCACCTCAAGGATTTCGTCTTGGAGCGGTATCGACGGCCATGCGACTTGTGGATGCGCTCCGCCTTCATCCCGTACGGATCTTAGCTTCGAGGCGGCTCGAACGTGTTTCTTGGTGACCTCTTTGCACGGGCAAAGAAGTTACCCGCTCGGCCGCAGGACGAGCGGAAGCTCTTGGTTCGAAACAAAGGAAGCAGAGCAAGAACGGGATTCTCGCCTGTGCGGAAATAGTGGCACGTGACGATGCCGATCCTCTACTGCCACCACGAATCGGGTCACTGCTATAAGATCGCTCTCGCGCTGACCCTGCTCGGCGTCGCGTTCGAGCAGCGGCCCGTCGATCTCAACCGCTTGCGCGAACTGCGCCGCGCGGATTTCCGCGAGGTGGCGCGTTTCGACGAAGTGCCGGTGCTCGTGTTCGACGACGGGCTCGCGGTGTGCCAATCGAACACGATCCTGACGACGCTGGCGAGCCGCTACGGGCGGCTCGACGGACGCACCGAAGAGGAGCGCGTGCGTGTCCGTGAATGGCTGGCCTGGGAAGGCAACCGCATCGGCATGAGTCTCGCGCTCGTGCGCTTCTGGCGCCATTTCACGCCGACCGAGCCCGACGTCGAAGCGTGGATGGCGGAACGCCTGAGCCGCGATCTCGACCGTTTGAACCTGGCGCTCCTGAGCGCCGACTTCCTCGTCGGCGATGCGCTCACGATCGCCGATATCGGCTGCTGCGGCTATCTCTTCTGGGCGCATCAGGCGAAGATCGAGCTCGACGCATGGCCGGCCGTCGCCGCATGGCTCGATCGCATCCGCGCGCAGCCCGGCTGGCGCGCACCGTACGATCTCATCGAAGCCCGCTATCCCATCCTGACTGGAACCCGCACATGAAACCCATCCGAGCGTTCCTCACTTTCGCGGCCGTGGCCGCGCTGTCCGCCTGCGGTTTCCACTTGCGCGGGGAAGTGGCGCTGCCGCCGACCATGCAACGCGTGCACCTGGCGATCTCCGACCCGTACAGCCCGCTCAAGCGCGATCTCGAAGCGGCGCTCGCGCGCTCGGGCGCGAAGATCGAGAACAACGCGGGCGAGGGCATCGCCGAGGTGACGATTTCCGCGGTCTCGCTCGGCGCCGTCGTGCGGTCGGTCGGAGCGAACGCCTACGTCAACGAGTTTTCGATGGTCTACCACGTCGAGATCGAAGTAACGGACGCGAACGGCAAGACGCTGATGCCGAAGCAGACGGTCGAACATTCGCGCGAATTCACCTTCGATCAGAGCCAGGCGATCGGCACCAGCGCCGAGCAGGACGAGATCAAGAAGGAGATGGAGCGCGACATGGTGCAGGCGCTCTTGCGCCGCATCGAGGCGGCCGAGCGCAAGGTGCAGAAGTAGCCGCCATGCCGACCGCGCTCGGCGCGTTGCGCAAACAGCTCGCGGGCGACACGCTCGCGCCCGCGTACCTGATCGCGGGCGAGGAGCATTTGCTCGTGCTCGAAGCGGCCGACGCGGTGCGCGCCCGCGCGCGCGCGCTCGGGTATGCCGAACGCGAAGTGCTCGACGCCGAGGCCGGATTCGATTGGAACGCGCTGGCGCAGAGCGCGAGCGCGATGTCGCTGTTCGCGTCTCGCAAGCTCATCGACCTGCGCCTGCCGAGCGGCAAGCCGGGGCGCGAGGGCTCGGCGGCGATCGTCGAATATTGCGAACGCCCGCCGGCCGACAACGTGCTGCTCGTCACATGCACGCAGTGGAGCAAGCAGCACGAGGGCGCCTGGGCGGCGGCGATCGAGCGCATCGGCGTGTTCGTGCCGGTATGGCCGCTCAAGCCGGCCGAGCTTCCGGCGTGGATCGGCGAGCGCATGGCCGAACGCGGTCTCAAAGCCGATCGTGCGGCGATTGCGGCGCTCGCCGAGCGCGTCGAGGGCAATTCGCTGGCTGCCGCGCAAGAGATCGACAAGCTCGTCTTGCTGCACGGCGGCGGCGCGCCGCTCGATGCGGATACGCTCGAAGCGCTCGTCGCCGACAGCGCGCGCTACGACGTGTTCAAGCTCGTCGATGCGTCGCTCGGCGGCGACGGCGTGCGCGCGGCGCGCATCCTGGCCGGACTGCGCGCCGAAGGCGAACAGGTGCCGGCGCTGCTCGGCTGGCTGCTCAATCAATTGCAGACCATGGCGCGTCTGGCCGCCGCCGGCAATCTCGCCGCCGCCTTCCGCGCCGAGCGCATCTGGCCCGCGCGCGAAGCGCTCTATCGCAAGGCGCTCGGCCGCGCGGACCGCGCGCACTGGGATGCCTGCCTCGTCCAGGCCGCGCGCATCGACCGCATCGCCAAGGGGCGCGGCGCGGGCGATGCCTGGCGTGAGCTCGAACGCTTGCTCGTCGCGGTGGCGGGCACGCGTGCGTCCGGCGCGGCGAATCTCATCGCGGTCGGTCCGTGAGCCCGCTGGCCATACTCGGCGGCACGTTCGACCCCGTCCACATCGGCCATCTGCGCGTGGCCTGGGAAGCGGCCGAAGCGCTCGACGCCGACGTGCGCCTCATGCCTGCGAACGTGCCGCCGCACCGGCCGGCACCCGCGGCGGGAGCGGAGCACCGCGTGCGCATGCTGCGAGCTGCCTTGGCCGGACAGGCGCGGTTGACGCTCGACACGCGCGAGCTCGAACGCGGCGGCGCCTCGTACACGTTCGACACGCTGCGCGAATTGCGCACGGAGCTCGGCGGCGAACGGCCGGTGATCCTGCTGGTCGGCGCCGACGCCTTCGCGGCGTTCTCGAGCTGGCATCGCTGGCAGGAGATTTTCGCCCTGGCCCACATCGCCGTGTTGACGCGGCCCGGTCACCACCCGCGGCTGCCGGCGGAGCTCGCCGCGGCCGTGGCCGCGCGGCAGGCGAGCGGCGCCGCGGAGCTGCGCCGGGCGCCCGCGAATCGCGTGTTGAATCTGCCGGTTACGCCGCTCGAGATTTCCGCGAGCGCCGTGCGCGCGCTGCTCGCCGCCGGCCGCGAGCCACGCTGGCTCCTGCCCGAGGCGCTGCTCGCCGAGCCGGCCCTGCTCGACGTCTATCGGCGCGGAACGCGCGGCTGATCCGCTGCCGCCGCCGCTCACTGGCGTGTCACAAAAATCGGCCTATACTGAAATCGCCGCGATGGGCCTCCCGCGCGGCATCGCTCCGCAAACGAGGACATCGCCACTTTGGCTACCACCGCAGCAAAAACCGGCAACAAACCGAGAACACGTTCCAAATCCTCTACGGCCAAGACCGCGGCCAAGCACGATCCCGTCGAATACCTGCGCAAACAGGTGCTCGCCGCGCTCGACGAACTGAAAGCCAAGGACGTCAAAGAAATCGACGTACGCGGCAAGACCAGCATCGCCGACGTGCTCATCATCGCCAGCGGCACCTCCACCCGACACGTCAAGTCGCTCGCCGACGAAGTCGTCAAATTCGTCAAGAAGGCCGGCATGATGCCGCTCGGCGTCGAGGGCGAGCGCGAGGCCGAATGGGTGCTCGTCGATCTCGGCGACATCATCGTCCACGTCATGCTGCCGCGCATCCGCGAGTTCTACGGCCTGGAACGGCTGTGGACCGTGGGCGACGACATGCCGGCGGCGGCGAACGCCGGGTGACGTTTCCGCCCGGCTGAAGCTCCGCGCTGCTGCGCGCGGAGGCGCCGGTCGGGCGCAGCGTCCCGGTCCTCGGCTGGAGGGCCGAAAACGATGCGCGCTACGCTCATCGCGGTCGGCGACCGCATGCCCGGCTGGGTGCAGCAGGGCTACGCCGAATACGTCAAGCGGCTCGCTCACGAGCTGCCGCTGCACCTTGTGGAAATTTCCACAAAAGCACGCGGTCCCCGCGATGCGAAGCGCGGCATGCTCGAAGAGGGCCAGGCCATGCTTGCGGCGCTGCCCAAAGGCGCGCACGTCGTCGCGCTCGACGGCCGCGGCAAGGCATGGAGCAGCGAGAACCTCGCCGGCGAGCTCGCGCGCTGGCGCATGCAGGGCAAGGATCTCGCCTTCCTCGTCGGCGGTCCCGACGGCCTCGATGCGGCCGTGCTCGCGCGGGCCGATCAGCGCTGGTCGCTCGGGCCGCTGACGCTGCCGCATCCGCTCGTGCGCATCGTCGTCGCCGAGCAGCTCTACCGCGCCGCGAGCCAGCTGGCGAACCATCCCTATCATCGCGGCTGACGGTCTCGTTCGCCGCCCGGATGGTGTATGGTGCGGCCCCCTGATGCCGCCGTACGCCCTTCCATGCTCTACCTCGCCTCGCAATCGCCGCGCCGACGGCAGCTCCTGGAACAGATCGGGATCCGCTTCGCGGTCGTCGAGGTCGAGGTGCCGGAGCATCGCGCGCCCGACGAGCCGCCGGCCGATTACGTGAGCCGCGTCGCACGCGAGAAGGCGCTGGCTGGGTTGCGCGCGCTCGCCCACGTGCCCGACGCCCTCGTGCTGGGCGCCGATACCGAGGTGGTGCTCGACGACGAGGTCTTCGGCAAGCCCGCCGAGGCCGCGCAAGCGCACGCCATGCTGGCGCGCCTGGGCGGGCGCACTCACCAGGTGCTCTCCGCGGTCTGGTGCCTGGATCACAGGCGAGAAGAGCAAGCATTCAGCCTCACTGAGGTACAGTTCGCGCCGCTTGCCGAGAACCGCATCGCCGCCTACGTGGCGAGCGGGGAATGGCAGGGAAAGGCGGGTGCCTACGCGATCCAAGGCCGCGCCGCCGCGTTCGTCGCCCATCTCAGCGGCAGCTATTCCGGCGTCATGGGACTACCGTTGTTCGAGACGGTGGAGTTGCTGCGCCGCTTCGACGCGGCCTGAGTCCTGAGCATCCGGTCGTTCGGACCCGACCCCGTGGCCGGCCGCAAACAGTGACACCGCGACTCGCGCCCGCTATAAGACGTCCAGACCCATGGTGACCGATCCGCTGTGAGCGAAGAGATCCTGATCAACGTGACTCCGCGCGAGACCCGCGTGGCCGTCGTCGAGAACGGCATGCTGCAGGAAGTGCACGTCGAGCGTGCGCTGCGCCGCGGCTATGTCGGCAACATCTACAAGGGCCGCGTGAGCCGCGTCATGCCGGGCATGCAGGCGGCTTTCGTCGAAGTCGGCCTCGAGCGTGCGGCGTTCCTGCACGCTTCCGACATCGTCCGCACGATTCCCGCGCTCGCGGGCGAAGGCGGCGAAAACGGCACCTCGGCGATGCAGCCGATCGGCGAGCTCGTGCACGAAGGCCAGGAAATCGTCGTCCAGGTCGTCAAGGACCCGATCGGCAGCAAGGGTGCGCGGCTGACCACGCATCTGTCGGTGCCGTCGCGCTACCTCGTGCTGCTGCCGTACACGAAAGTGATCGGCGTGTCGGTGCGCATCGAAGACGAGGACGAGCGCACGCGGCTCAAGGACCTCATGCAGAGCCTGGTCGCCGAAGCGCCGCTCGGCTACATCGTACGCACGAACGCGGAAGGGCAGGCGCACGAGGCGCTCGCCGAGGACGTCGCGTATCTCGGCAAGCTCTGGCAATCGCTCAAGGACAACATCGCGCGGGCGGGCGTCGGCGAGCGCGTCTACGAGGACCTGTCGCTGCCGCTGCGCGCCTTGCGCGACCTCATGCGACGCGACGTCGAGAAGGTGCGCGTCGATTCCCGCGAAACCTTCGAACGCCTGCTCAACTTCACGGGCCAGTTCATGCCCGAGCTCGCCGAGCGTATCGAGCACTACCCGGGCGAGCGGCCGATTTTCGACCTCTACGGCGTCGAGGACGAGATTCAGCGTGCGCTCAAGAAGGAAGTGCCATTGAAGTCGGGCGGGTATCTCGTCATCGACCAGACCGAGGCCATGACCACGATCGACGTCAATACCGGCGCGTTCCTTGGCCACCGCAACCTCGAGGAGACGGTGTTCAAGACCAACCTCGAAGCGGCGCAGGCCGCAGCGCGGCAGCTGCGGCTGCGTAACCTGGGCGGCATCATCATCATCGATTTCATCGACATGACGGACGAGGAGCACAAGCGGCAGGTGCTGCGCATGCTCGAAAAAGCGCTCGCGCAGGATCACGCGAAGACGACGGTTTACGAAATGTCGCCGCTCGGCCTGGTCGAAATGACGCGCAAGCGCACCGTGGAAAGCCTCGAGCGCCAGCTCTGCGAACCGTGTCCGACCTGCGAAGGCCGCGGCAGCGTCAAGACCGCCGAAACCGTGACGTACGAGATCTTCCGCGAGATCACGCGCGCCGTGCGCCAGTTCGAAGCCGAGAAGCTGCTCGTGCTGGCGACGCCCAAGGTCGTCGCGCGCATCCTCGACGAGGAATCGGCGGCCGTCGCCGAGCTCGAGGAATTCATCGGCAAGACCATCCGCTTCCAGGCCGAGGAGCACTACGCGCAGGAGCAGTACGATGTGGTATTGCTCTGAGACCCGGTCCCGGGGCCCGCTGCATCGGCGGGCCGCCGCATGACCGGCAGCCGACGCCGCCTGCACCGCGCCCGGCTCGTCGTGCAGGCGCTGTTCGCGACCGCCGTCATCCTGTTCGCGGCGGCGGCCGGGCTCGTGCAGCTCTCGCTGCCCTGGCTGGCGGCGCATCCGGAAAAGATCGCGGCGTTCCTGAGCGAGCGGCTCAATCGCCCGGTCAGCGTCGAGCGCGTCGAGGCGGTCTGGGAACGCAACGGACCTCTGCTGCTGCTCAACGGCGTGCGCATCGGCGGCGGCACGCCCGAGGCGCAGTCCATGACCGTGCCGCAAGCCGGGCTCAAGATCAACCTGTTTTCGTGGCTGCACCGTAACCAGCGCTGGAACGAATTCCGCGTCATCGGGCTCGATCTCAAGGCGACGCGCGATCTCGCCGGCAAGTGGACCCTGCACGGCTTCGACCAGAGCGGCGCCGATACGGGCGAGGGCAATCCGCTGTTCGACATGGGCGCGCTCGTCGTGCGCGATCTGCGCCTGACCGTCGACGATGCGATGAGCGGCCGCCATCTCGTCCTCGGCGGCGACGAGGTTCGGCTCGTCAATTCCGGCAATCACCATCGCGTGCTCGCGCGATTGCGCTGCCTCGAGACGAATTCGCCGCCTCTCGATGCGGTCGTCGACTACGACAGCGACGAGAACGCGGGTGAGCTGTACGTGGGCGGACCGTCGCTCGATCTCGCGGCCGTCATGCACGGCTATCCGCTCGCGGGCGTCGTCGTCGACCGCGGCGGCGGACGCGCGCAGGTCTGGGCGTGGTGGCGCAACGGCGCACCGGTCGAGGCACGCCTCGAACTCGATCTCAACGGTATCGTGCTCTCGACGCAGGCGCCGATCGTGCTCGACGAAAAACGTCAGATCGCGCCGCGCGTGGCGTTCGACCGGCTGAGCCTCGGCGCGCGCTGGCGACGCAGCGACACCGGCTGGGGGCTCGACATCGCCGATCTGGTGCTCTCGCGCCAGGGCGAGATGGCGCCGGCCGCCACTGTCCATGTGGAAAGAACCGATGGCGCCGAGGGCGCCGATGCGAGCTATGCGGCCGACGCGCAATCGCTCGACATCGCCGTGCCGGCGAGCGTTGCGATGCTCAGCGATGCCCTGCCTGGCGGGCTGCGGTCGTGGCTCTACGAAGCCGATCCGGTCGGCGAGCTCCATCGCGCGAACCTGCGCTACGCCGGAGCGCATGATTTCGACGCTGCCGCGCAGCTGCGCGGCATTTCGTGGCATCCCGCCGGACAGGCGCCCGGCATCAGCAATCTCGACGGCACGCTGCTCGCCGACGACGAAGCGGTCAGCTTGAGCCTGCCTGCACACACGCCGTTCGGTATCGATGCGCCGCACGTGTTCCGACGCCCCCTCGAATTCTCGGAATTCGGCGGCGACATCGTCGGCTATCGCAGCGAGGCTCAGCCCGTGCCGCGCCGCGACGGCGACGCAGCGCAAACCGATGCCTCGGCGCGCGACGGCTGGCGCGTGGAAACGGACGCCCTGACATTCGAAGGCGCCGGCTACGGCGGCGAATTGCGCGGTGCCGTCGAGCTGCATGGCGACGGCTCGAAGCCGCTGCTCGACGTCTACGCGGCGCTGACGCATGCCGAAGTTCCGGCCTCGCATTTGTTCTGGCCGATCAACGCGATCTCGCCGAAAGGTGTGAGTTTTCTCGATCGGGCGCTCGATGCAGGCCGCGTGACAGCGGCGCGCGTCTCGTTTCGCGGCGATCTTGCCGATTGGCCGTTCCGCAATTTCGCCGGCCGGTTCGAAGCGCGCGCTGAGACCGAAGACGTGCGCTTCGTCTACTTGCCGGACTGGCCGGCTGCCGAGCACGTGCGTGCGGTCGCCGATTTCGTCAACAACAGCCTGCACGCCGACATCGCCTCGGCGCAGTCGCAAGGCGTGAAGATCAGCGCGGCCACGGCCGATATCGGCGATCTCGGCGAAGTCGTGCTCGATCTCGGCGTTTCCGGCAGCGGCGCGGGACGCGATTTGCTCACCTTTTTGCGCGCCACGCCGATCGGGCAGAAATACGGCGAGCACCTGCTCGGCGTCGACGTCGGCGGCCAGGCCAAGCTCGATTTCCGGCTGAATTTGCCCGTCAAGTTCGTCGACCGTTTGACGCTGAACGGCAACATCGTGCTCAGCGACGCCGATCTCGCCGACGCCAAGTACAACCTGCATCTCAACAAGGCGAACGGCCGGCTGCGCTTCACGCAGCGCGGCTTCGCCACCGACGAGCTTCCGGTGACGATGAACGGCAAGCCGGCGAAATTCAGCCTCGCGGTCGGCGCACTCACGGCCGATCCGCACCATGCCGTCGAGGCGCGCCTCCAGGCCATGCTGCCGGCGCGCGACGTGATGGCCTACGCGCCGCAAATCCAGGCCTATTCCGATCACGTCTCGGGCAGCGCCTTGTGGGATGCGGCCTTGCTCGTCGACAACGACACGGCGGGCACGCGCGAGGCGCAGCGGCTCACCTTGGCTTCGGATTTGCGCGGCGTGACGCTCGACCTGCCCGCACCCCTCGCGAAGCCGTCCGATCAGCCGCTGCCGCTGGCCGTGACGCTCGGTTTGCCGCTCGCCGGCGGCAGCCTCGACGTGCGCCTCGCCGATTGGCTGCACCTGCACGGCCGCCTCGCCTCGCTCACGCAGCCGTTCGCCGCGCGCGTCGATCTCGGCGGCGGCGCCGGCCAGAACGCGCTGCCCGGCGCCGGGTTCCTGATCGCGGGCAAAGTCGAGGCGCTCGACCTCACGGGCTGGCTCGACGTGACGACGAGCCGCAGCGCCGAGACGAGCGGCGCCGCTGGCGGCGGCATGCTCGCGGGTGTGGACGTCGCCGCGCAATCGCTGCGTGCCTACGACCGCGATTTCGGTGCCGGTACGTTCAAGCTCGTGCCGACGGGCGAGGGGCTCGATCTCGGCTTCGTCGGCCCGAACCTCGACGGCAGCCTGCGCGTGCCTGCCGAGAATTTGCGCCAACGCGGCATCACCGCGCAATTGACGCGCCTGTACTGGCCCGAGTCGGGCGACGCCGGCGACGGCGAGCCGAGCGCGATGAGCACGGCCAACCCCGCGAACGTGCCCCCGCTGCATCTGCACGTCGCGGATTTCCGGCTTGGCGATGCGAATTTCGGCGATACCACGCTCGAGAGCTATCCGGTCGCCGACGGCATGCACGTCGAGCAGGTCAGCACGCACTCGAACAACCTCGAGATGCGCGCGCGCGGCGATTGGACCGGGCGCCCGGGCTCGGACGTTTCGCGCTTCTCGATCGATTTCACGGCGCGCGATCTGGGCCGCATGCTCGATGCGTTCGGTTACGCGGGCGTGGTCGACGGCGGGCAGACACTCGCCCACATCGAAGGACGCTGGTCCGGGCCGCCCTCGGGTTTTGCGCTGGCGAAGCTCGACGGCACGCTGAAAGCCGACATCCAGCAGGGCCGCATCCCCGAAGCGAACACGGGCGCCGGACGCATTTTCGGCCTGTTCAATCTGAGCGCGCTGCCACGCAGGCTCACGCTCGATTTCGGCGATCTGTTCAAGTCCGGATTGAGCTTCGATTCGATCAAGGGCGTGTTCACGCTCAAGGACGGCAACGCGGTCACGAACGATCTCGAAGTGAAGGGTCCGACAGCCGACATCCGCGTCAGCGGCCGCACCGGACTCAAAGCCAAGGACTACGACCAGATCATGGACGTCACGCCGCACGTCGGCGGTACGCTCGCGGTCGGCGGAGCGATCGTCGGCGGCCCGATCGGCGCCGCCGCCGGAGCCTTGCTGCAAGGCATCTTCCGCAATCAGATCAATCAGGCCGCGCGCATCCGCTACAGCGTGACCGGCAGCTGGGACAAGCCCACCATCACCCAGCTCTCGCGCGAAAGCCTGAAGCCGTCCTCGCGCGCGCGCGAAAAGGCCGCGCCGCCCGGCACCTTGCGCGGCGCCAGCTTGTAACCTAGCATCCCCGCCCTCATTTCGACGGCGTTCCAGGCCGAAAATCAGCACGTTCCCATGACTCTACTCGCGCTCGCCGAACGGCAGCTCCTCGCGCCGGGCGGTCTCTCCGGCAGCGACCTCGACCGCGTCTTCGCCCAGTTGATGGGACCGTCGATCGACGCGGCGGACCTCTATTTCCAGCACTCGCGCAGCGAGTCGTGGCTGCTCGAGGACGGCATCGTCAAGGAGGGCAGCCACTCGATCGAACAGGGCGTCGGCGTGCGCGCGATGAGCGGCGAAAAGACCGGCTTCGCCTATTCCGACGAAATCGTGCTGCCGCAGCTGCTGACCGCGGCGCGTTCGGCGCGCGCGATCGCGCAGTCGGGCAGCGACCGCAACACGCACCCGCTGGCGCCGCACGAGGCGACGGCGCTCTACGCGCCGATCGATCCCGTCGAGTCGATCTCGAACGAGGAAAAAATTGCACTTTTGCGCGAAGTGGACAAATTCTGCCGCGCGCAGGACCCGCACGTGAGCCAGGTCGTGGTGAGCCTGTCGGCGCTGCTCGACACGGTGCTCGTCGCCGCGGCCGACGGCACGCTGTCGGCCGACGTCCGCCCGCTCGTGCGCATGAACGTGCAGGTGATCGCCGAGCGCGGCGGCCGTCGCGAGCAAGGCGTCGCCGGCGGCGGCGGGCGCTACGGCTACCGCGAGCTGCTCGCCAACGGCCGCGCCTACGAATTCGCGCGCGAGGCCGTGCGGCAGGCGCTCGTGAATCTCGATTCGGTGCCCGCGCCGGCCGGCACGATGACCGTCGTGCTCGGCCCGGGCTGGCCCGGCGTGCTGCTGCACGAGGCCATCGGCCACGGGTTCGAGGGCGATTTCAACCGCAAGGGCACTTCGGCATTCGCCGGCCGCATGGGCGACAAGGTCGCCTCCGAGCTCTGCACCGTCGTCGACGACGGCACCCTCGCGAACCGGCGCGGCTCGCTGAGCGTCGACGACGAAGGCGTGCCGAGCGCATGCACGGTGCTCGTCGAAAACGGCGTGCTCAAGGGCTACATGCAGGACAAGCTCAACGCGCGGCTCATGGGCATGCGCCCGACCGGCAACGGCCGCCGCGAATCCTTCGCGCACCTGCCGATGCCGCGCATGACGAACACCTACATGCTGCCCGGCAAGAGCGATCCCGGCGAGATCATCGCTTCGGTACCGCGCGGTCTCTATGCCGTCAACTTCGGCGGCGGCCAAGTCGACATCACGAACGGCAAATTCGTGTTCTCGGCGAGCGAGGCCTATCTGATCGAGAACGGCAAGATCACGCGGCCCGTCAAGGGCGCCACACTAGTCGGCTCGGGACCGGAGGTGCTCTCGCGCGTGTCGATGGTCGGCAACGATCTCAAGCTCGACGAAGGCGTCGGCGTTTGCGGCAAGGAAGGCCAGAACGTGCCGGTCGG
>Ga0070741_10004679_pt1 | contig 31668 bp, 42 predicted proteins | sample Coa_R1_4_FD_66440 | JGI IMG/M metagenome (GOLD analysis project Ga0070741, IMG submission 66440) | Surface soil microbial communities from Centralia Pennsylvania, which are recovering from an underground coalmine fire - Coalmine... | ecosystem: Environmental > Terrestrial > Soil > Unclassified ... | reverse complement strand
AACGAATAATCGCACAGATTGGCGACGCTCGCCTCTCGATACCAGGTTTCAATGAACTGATTCCCCGAACCCACAAAATCATCAACAAATATGATCTCGCGATGGCTCCCGGTGAACAGGTGCCTAATGCTGTCTTCCGGATCAAGAATATTCGTCTCCGGAATCCCGAGAGAGTCCCTCGCCATCCGCGCGAACAGAATGCCGCTATCCGTTTCCCTCGGCTCTTCGCCGCGAACCGGGCACACAATCACGGCCGACAAAAATTCCCGCCACGAAGCGCGTTCGCGTGTCGCAGACGTGCGGCCCTCGTGGCGATGTCTGCTCACGTTCTGGACTGCACCGGCGAACATTGCGTCCACGAGGTATCCATTGAAATACATGAATATGTCTAGCATGTGAATAGCGTGTGGGCGCTCCTGCTCGGTGAAGTTGTCGAGCCACCCCTGAGGATTAAGTCGACTGCGCAGCGGCCACACTCCGACCTCGGCGAAGAATCGACACTTCGACAGCACCAAAGCGGCATCGAGTGGTGCATCGTCCATTTCGCCCTCCGGCGGATCCGACTATCTTCCCAAGGCGGCGGCAACGTCCTCCACACGAGTGGGAGGACGATGAATTTCGGAGGTTAGCAGCAGCCCGGTCCGATTTCGTGAACAAAAGCCTTGTCGGTGAGAGAAGGAATACTAGCTGCGGAGCACCTAAATAGGAAGTCCCCGACTTTCGCCGGGGACTTCACGAACCTAAATCGTTTTCGAATGGGAGTTTCTGCGGTCGGTTCCATGCCTAGAGTGAGGAAAACGGGGCCAAGTCAGAGAATTGAAACCCCATTCAGGTACTCGGTCTGATGGCCGGGGGGCCTGACCCAACGAACCGCTTTTCGCCGCCCTGGGTGGCGCGGGGATGTGACGGGCTCCGTTGCTGAGGGACAACTTACGATGGGGCGCAGGGATTTTAGGTGGGACCACTACCATCCGCCCTGGAAATCGCTGAATTCATGACCGGGTGTGACAGGCGCCAGCATGCTAGAAGAGTCCTGGCTGGATGTACGCGGACGGAGGCTCAGGACTCTTAATCAGCGAGCGTCAACGCGTGAGCGATTGCTCCGAGACCTATTCGGCCGAGTATGCCAATGGGTATGCCAACCGGCCTCGGAGGGCAACGGTAATGTGCTCAGATATGACCGCCCAGTATGGAAATTGTGGAGCAAAACGGAAGAGAGCGGACTCCTACGCGAAGTTAGAAGTCCGCTGCTCTATCCTCTGAGCTACGGGGGCATGTGCGTATCTAGTACGTGGTTAGCGCTCTGCTCCGCTTATAACTCATCCCCCTTTCCGGCATCCCGCGGTTAGTGTGCCAATCCGTGTGCCAACCGGATTCAGTGTGCCAATCGTTCATCGACCTACCCTCGGATCGCCCGCTGCATCCGCTCGGCCGCATCGACGTCCAGGCCCTCCACAACGTGGCTGTAGAGGTCGAGCGTGATCCCGACCGTTGAATGCCCCAGGCGTTCGCTCGCCACCTTGGGATGGACTCCGGCGCCGAGCATGAGCGTTGCCGCGAAGTGGCGCAGATCGTGAAACCTGATGCTCTGCTCCAGGCCCGCTCGCTTCAGTGCGAGCTTGAAGTCCCGCTGCACGTTGCGAGCCCGAAATGGTGTGCCTATCCGCGTGGCGAACACCAAATTGTACTCGGCGTAGTCAACGCCGCTCTTGGCCTGCCGCTCAGCCTGGTGAGCAAGCTGCGTTTGTAGCGCTTCAATCGCTTCCGGTGGCAGCGATACAGTCCGCTGAGAGCGACGCGTTTTCGGCTCGCCGTACACGGGTTCGAGATTCCGCGTGGCGACGAGCGTCCGACGAATCGTGATCCTGCCACCTTGAAGGTCGACGTCGGGCCACTGGAGGCCGAGGATCTCGCCTAGCCGACAGCCCGAGTAGACCGCGACGGTCCACAGCGGCGCGAGCTGATCCTCGTGCTCACGGGCAGTATCCAGCAGCTTTCGCACGTGCGCGTTGGTCGGTGGGTGAAGCTCAGCCCGCTGGAGCCGGGGTGGGTCCACGAGCGTTGCGACGTTGCGCGAGACAACACCCCAGCGAACTGCTTGCCCGAGAGCACGGCGGAGCGTGGCATGGATGTAGCGCACCGTGCGCGGAGATAGCCCGTCCGCTCGCTTATCGGCGTAGAGCTTCTGCAGGTGCTGTGGTCGCAGATCGGCGAGCTTAGCCTTGCCGAGAGCCGGGCTCAGGTGCACGCGAACAATGCCCTCGTACCGCTCCCAGCTTGTATCGCGAATTGAGCCACGGGTCCATTCGAGCCAGCGGGACAGGAAATCAGCAGTGGTCATGCGTTCGGTGGCGAGGTCGGTTAGGGTACCGGCCGCTGCTCGTGTGCGCAGCTCGTCGAGCTTCTTCTGGCATTCGGATCGGGTCTTGGCTGAGACGGTGCGGCGGTCGAGCTTGCCATCGGGATGTCGGCCGACAACGAGCCGTGCAACCCACAGTCCATCGCTTCGATGGTAGATGCTGCCCTCTCCTGCGCCCCGTTTCCGGGCCTTGCGTCTTGGTGTGGTCGCAGGTGGGACGAGTGCTAAGGTCGCGATCACGGGTTACCTCCTCGGAGTGAAGTGTGTCGAGATGCTCCTGTCACCGTAGTCGGGCGCGTCGAACTCTATGCGATCCCGCGCACGCTCGATCGCCTCGTCGATCAGCGCATCCAGACCACGGCGTGGAAATAGTATGCGACGACCGAGACGGACGACCGGCAAATGCCCTGCGGCTGCCAGCTCGTAGACGCGAGACTTCTTGAGTCCGAGCTGTTGGCCCACTTCATCGGCCGTGAGGAATAGGCGGCTGGCTTGTGGCACTTCCGGGACGCCAAGCTGATGAGTGGCGGGCAGTTGCTTCATGGTGTGCTTCCTCCGATGTATGAGATTGCCTCGATTCATCACCTGGACCGTTCGTTCAATCAGAGAATAGCGAGCAGAGGTCGCTGCTCCCCGGGTGACGCCAGATCGGGGCGTGGAAGAGCTGGTCGGCCGCTTGCTGCAGAAAGAGGCTCAGCGGCGCGAAGCGCATCACGGTGACCCCCAGCCAGTTGGCGATGTCGACAAGCCTCTCGATCTGTCGATCCGGGTTGATGCCGTACTCCTCGCCGACGAGAAAGAGCACACGGAGGGCTCGCGTCCCGAACAGGCGGTGATAGCCGCCGTCGTAGTAGAGCGAGCGATACCGACGGAGCTTTTCCTCTAGGGCACGGTGGGACTTGCCGCTTCGCTCGACTTCGAGGAAGAAGCTGGCGGTCTTGGGACCCTCTGGCGTTGGTCGTCGAACTTGAAGCCACGCGTCGGGGATAAGCCCCTCGTTCCCCATCTGGCGAGCAAGCTGCCATTCAGGGAGCCATCTCGTCATCTCCCAGCCGAGTGCTCGGCACGCCGTCTCAAGTGCGATGTGGCAGCTCGCGATGTCCAGCGTGTGATCCAACGTGTGGTGGTTGACGCGCCGGATCGCGACGGCGTCATCGGCGAGGAGAGAGCGCAAGAGCCGCAGCCCATTCGTGCAGCGCCGAGAGACCACGTAGACGTCTGGGGCGCTCACCGCTGCTCTCGGCAATCGATCCAGGTACCTGGCGCGATAGAGCAGCGTCAACCGCTGTTGACAGAGCGAGCGACTCCCGCTCCTAAAGAAGAGCCGCTGGATCTGCTGACGCGTCGCCAGCTCGGCGTGATAGACCCAGAGCACGATGTGTCGGTCACGCTCCGTGAGATGCATCTGGCGACGCGAATGGACCCGGCGCGGCGCTCCGAACTCAGTCCCTTCGTTTGTCCCTGTGATCATTGAGATGCCCTTTCGTATGGATTTCGTTCGTGAACTGTGTGGCCACTGGATGTGGTTACTGCGGCCATCTCCGTGGTCAGAACCCCTACTCCTCGTCGAGATCCCGTACCGTCCTTGGGGACGGGCGGGTTTTTCCGTTGACACGGGATGCTTCCCGAGATCCCGTACCCAGGTACGGGGCCAATTCAGCTTCTACCGAAGCGCGGTCACGGCCATACCGACCGCGTGAAAGCGCTCGGATGCGGGCAGCCCGCTCGTAGTCGCCTTCGGGGAGCGGAGCGGGAGGAGTCACGGCAAACGACGGGATGTCGTGCTGCACATCCTCCAGGCGGTCGACGCGGAGTCGATAGCGCCCTCGAAAGCGCACGCAGTGAACCGTCGTTGCCGCGTTGCGTGAGATGGCGAGCTGGAGCTCGCGGGAGAGCTGCTCGGGGTACTGGTTGGCGCAGACGAGTCCGAGTTTGAAGGCTCGGGCCTCGGCGAGGATGCGCTCGAATGAGCTCGTCGCGAAGTTCTGAAACTCGTCGACGTACAGGTAGAACGGACGGCGATGTGACTCATGCACGTCCGCTCGACTGTGGGCCGCGAGCTGCATCCTGGCGACGACGAGCGCTCCGATCAGCGATGAGGCCTCCTCTCCGAGGATGCCTTGCGGGATGCGAACGAGGAGGATCTTGCCCTCGTCCATGAGCTGGCGAGGATCGAACGAGCTCGTCGGCTGGCCGACGACATTGCGGATCTCGGGGAAGGACAGCCACGGGCCGACCTTGTTGAGAATGGGCTCGACCGCGTCACCTCGCCGTCTGAGGGCCAGCTCCCATTCGAGGAAAAAGAACTGGAGGACACCTGGGTTGCGAACATGAGCGAGGACGGACGTGGTGAATGCTGGCTCCAGGAGCATGCGGGGGATGTCCAGCAGTGTCGGCTGCGGCTTGGCCTCCAGGAGAGCGAGGATGGTATTCGTGAGGATGTGCTCCATCCGAACGCCCCAGGACTGCTGGAAATACCGACGGAAGACGGCGATGAACTCGCTGGTCGCGAGGCTGCGCCGCTCGGCGGAGACCCCGCTGAGCGGGTTGAATCCCAGGGGCCGTTCGGTATCGGTCGCGTCGAGCACGATGACGTCGCGCTCGCGTTGCGCTGGAATGTGGGGCAGGATACGGTCGATCAGGTTGTCCTTGGGATCGATGACGCAGAGGCCCGCCCCTGCCCCTACGTCCTGGACGATGAGACTGGTAAGAAGGGTCGTTTTCCCCGAGCCAGTCGGCCCGTGGACGATCAGGTGCTTCATGCGCTCGCCAGACGTCACGCTATAGGGCCGACGCAGGAGGACGGGTGCCGCCGCGACCTGGCCCAGGACGACACTCCCGTATTGCTGAGACCAGAACATTCCCTCGGCCCACTGGCGGATCTGCCAGCCAGCAACCCCGGCGACTGGGAGGGTCAACACGAGGCCCATCCAAAAGCCATGGGTTCCGTCCGTGAAGCCAGCGACGACCGCGCTGAGTACCAAGAGCCACCAAATCGTCGTCGCGAAGGCCACGAGAAAGGCGGTACGGCGGGTCCTCACCACGCCACGTCGCAGGAGCAGGAGGACCCCCGCACTCGCTTGAGCCAGAATCCACGCTGGCACGTAAACCGAGACGAGAACGCCGATGCGAAGGGGATTGAGTCGGCGGCGGGTGTTTCGCATGGCGACTCGTCTCCTCGGACTCTTGCCCTAGAACGGTCGGCTCGACGCGTCACCGGAGGGTGGCGCCGCTCGACCGACCCAAAACCCGATCACCCCGGCTGCAGAGATGATCAATACGACGAGAGCCAGGAGGATGCTGGGGATCGCGTTCGCGGATTCCACCGTGCGATTGACGGTGCTCGTGAGCCCCACGTGGCCGACGGTCGCGGCGAGTACACCTCCGAGGACTGCCCAGCTCCGTGGGAATCCAACCCAGTAGAGCAGTCTGCAGGTGACGGCGAAGATGACGATGTGGAGCGCAATGTCCATGCCGGTGAAGCCTCCGTTGTGATGTGCCGCCCTCTGTGTTCAGGAGTACCAGCGGTCGATCTCGATCCACTGGCCGTCCTCAGTCACGACGACGAGACAGGGGTCCGTGACCGCCGCCGCAAGCACCGACAGCGCGGAGGCGGCGAGAAGCCCCATGGCACCGACGAGGACGACGCCGGCGATGCCGATGACCGGCAGCGCGGCCGACGCGACTCGAAGCACTCCGCGTCCGACGACTGGCGCTGTTTGCTGTACCCGTTCCTGGACTCCCTGGACAATGGGCGGCAGTTCTTGATTCGCGAACCGGTGGAGGCGCGTTGCGATACGAGCCGAGCGAGAAGGCTCGTGAGGGGCTGTCGGGATCTCGTGGAACACGACGATGGCCTTGGGTGTGACGCCAGTGGTCAGGAATGACTGGAGGCGTTGGCGCGCCCGAGGGGGCAACTCCGTCTCCTTGGAGAGCGGCTCCATCCACCAGTTACCGACCCGCTGGGGCACGATCGCCGCGTCGCTCTGGCCGAGGACCCGCACGGGGAAGTCGATTTGCCTCGCGTGGGGTCTGATCGCTACCATGGGCGCGCCGGAATGTTGCGCGGGTTGAAGCGCGAGACGAGAGTCGATCATGGGAACATCCCACCTCCGAAAATCTCGTGGAGCGTGTCCACGCAGGCATTCTGGAAACGGGGGAAGGCTGCTGAGAACTGTGCCCGGGTACGGATTTGGGAGGATCAGTCGAACCCGTACCCAGGTCCGGGGGTGGGTGGATGCTGGAGCCAACGCGGTCCGCGAAGCTGCTGGCGCTGACGCCTCGGCAGCGTCAGATCCTGGCGCTGCGATGCGAGGGCAAGACGCTTGCTGAGATCGCACAGGCCATTGAGCGCGAGGAACGCACGATCAAAGACCACATGGGCAACATTTACGAGAAGCTCGGACTCGGGTCGATGCAGGGGAATGCGCGGGCTCTGGAGCTTGCCGAGTATTGTCGTGTGCTGCACGGGGAACCCCAGGCAGCGCCCTCACCACGCAACGAGCCCGAACCTGAGCCACCAGTCCCGACAGAGCGTGCGCTCGTCGCGGTGATGGAAGACGAGCTGGCCATGGTTCGCCGGCCGGCGGAAATTGTCGTGCCGTGGCGAGGGACGCCAGTAGGCCCGCCGTTTGAGCAGCGAAGACGGATCAACCCGTTCCTGCTGCTCTTCGCAACTGCGCTTGGGGCAAGCTTGGTGAGCGCGCTAGCTGTAGGCATCGTGCTGACGCAGACGATGGGTCGCGAAACGATCATCCAGCAGGTCCCAGTCCCGGTGACTGTGGCTCCACCTCCACCGCCCATAGTGCAGGGCTCACCCGTCGTGGCAGGAGACACCGGCCGGACGCCAACGTCTCCCACGGCGAGGCCAGAGCCGACGACGCGTCAACTACCCCCAACGAGCGCTCCAACACCGCTGCCCGGTCCGCCTCCCGAACCGGGAACGCTGCTCTACGTTGGGGATTGGGGTCAGGGCTTGTCGGGATGGAACGCAAGTACCGAGTGGAAGGTTCTGGATAATCTGCTTCTCAACGACGGCAGTCGGAGAATCGGCTGCTGCGTTCATTCGCTCAAGGACGCGCCCACGATACGGGTCCCATATAGGCCGCCAACGCGCGATTACGCGGCGGAGGCGGAGATGCAGACAGCACGCACGAACTGGACGGTCATCTCCAGCTTCGGTCTGATGGTTCGGAACAACTATGCGGCGGGCTTCAACTACGACACGCTCTTCATGGACGTTGGCGACAAGCGCGTGAAGCTGCCGAACTTCAACCCGGAGCAGTGGCATACGTATCGGCTGGAAGCGACAGGGAACACAGTCCGGTTCCTCGTCGACGGCACGCTCGTTGGCGAGGCTATCGACAATCGGCACCTGGAACCAGGACAGGTCGGCTTCTGGAGTTTCGGCGTTCAGACGAGCATTCGAAGCTTGAAGGTGCTTGCTCTTTAGGCGCGAGAACATTGTCCTCTAGCAGCATTTGAGGTGATACGAGCAACTATTTGACAGCACTGTCATAGTATGGTAGCATATCTGGCGCATATGTCAGAGAATGAGCAAATAGGGCGACCGCAGCCCGCATCCAGCAAGGACACAAAGTCTCCGGAGTCCAGCGATAATTCACAAACAGAGCAAGAAGCATCATCTAATCCATCTCCACCACGCTTCGGTGTAATGGTTGGCGGGAGCCTCGATATTTGGGAGCAACTCGACCGGGAGCGTAGAGACAAGCACCTAAGCGGGCCTCCAAAGAAACAGCCCCTGATTCAGGGCGCTACCTCATCAGCGGCGCGCGTTAAACATCGGGGACCGGGCAAATAGCCTGTGTCGGGACCTAGAACGTGAGATCGAAGTCCGGGAAGGAATTCGACGCAAGAGCACCCTCCTGCCAGGTTGCAATTCACGCCGCAGAGACACACAATCTCACCGCGTTCAAGGAGACCATCAAGTATCTTGTGAAATGTCCAAAGAAAACGGATATCTGCTGGAGCTTCACGCACGCGTAAACGAAATGGCATCAGCGCTGCATGGTCGAGCAGTTTTCGAAAATCGCGCCATGTGAAATGTCTCTTTTGACTGATAGACGGTCCGAGTGATCGCTGTAGATCCTCCAACGACTTGATCAAGTCTACTCTTACCGTATGGCGGCACTGCAGCTCTGAATCAACTAATGCAACATTGATTGCAACAGCTCCTTCAGTAATATCATAGCCGGATAGGCTTATTGTTCCTCCATCAAATGCGTTGAGGATGTTTTCGAGCAGGCGGCGCCGGGTTGCTTCAACGTGGGTAGGAAGATCGCCAGCCAAGAAGAAGATACTTCGTTCAAAATACTCAATCGCCTGAGCCTCGTTTGCGTCGCGTGGGTCTAACCCCAAATTGGTTATGAAATCACCGTAAGTTCCGGCGAGGGCGACGAGCTCATCGAGACCAACACTAATTCGTCGCTTCATCTGTTGTCGGAGGATTGCCGGCGATGGAGGGGAGCTGGTGGCAAAGGGAGAGGTCTTCTTTATGAAACCTGCTTGGACAAGAACGCGGATCGTCTGGGACAAATCCGCGGGTGCAGCTTCGGCCAAGTAGGCGAGAAGAAACTGCAACCGGTTCTCAGGGCCGTCGGGATGAGGAGCATAGCCGTGACTGAGCCACTCCCACATCAGGGCTGTTGGTATATCGAGGCAATACTGATCGAGCTCTTGGAGGAGGTTGGCAAGAGAAAATAGGGTGCGTGGATCGGCATCCTCGAATGCTAAGAAGCTGCGGAGCTTCTCGCACGCATTCCAACTCTCGTCAAGCTGGTCTGCGAGCAGTGAGTTGCGGGCATCGGCAATAAGCAAATCGCGTTCACGCTCGTCTATTAGGTGGCTGCGCCACATAGCGTATATATGCATCAGCGTCGAAAGCGTACAAAACGCCTCGTCAACAATACGAGCCGAAGCGTTTAGTTCGAGGCAGGTGCGGAGGACTTGCTGAACTGTACTATCGAGTTTTGGATTGGCGGCCACGTGCAATTCATACTTGGCCCACTTTTGCTGCGATGGAGCAACTATAAGGTTATTGTGGCGGAGTGCCGAAAATACTAAGGCGTACAGCAAATGCGAGCACGCTTTCAGCAGAATGCCTGTGTTGCTCGCGCAGCCATTCATGGTATGCCACAGTTCGTGAGTCCAGAACTCCAGAATCCCGATCGAACGTAATGAGTTCTGTCGGCGTGGATCTGTCACATTCGTATCGAGCAGGAAGTCGGCATCGAGCAGATTTGCGCCTACTTCAGTGGAAAGCCCAGGGATGGATATCACATTCAGATAGGGCAGGCTCCACGCTCGTCGTCGGTAAACGCGGCGCCAGGAACGACTCGGCAGGGCGGGCTCGTTGTGTGTCTCGGTCATGCCTGTGTCAGCGTCTTTGCTGGAAGGCGAGTAGGCCACTACGAATGAACTCCGCAAGCGCGAGCTGCAACTCCGGCGCAATCTCTGGGTCTTTCTTGAACTCGTCGATAAGTCCTTCGACTTGCCGCCAAACGATCTCGGCTTCCCTTTGTAGCGTCAACTGTTCCCACACGTCGCTGCCAGCTAGATGTAGCACCCCCAAGGACGGCGGAGTATTGAAAGCACTTGGCTCTATGACCGGAACGCTCTGGAGACGCGTCGCGTCATGAGCCCTCTCCTGGGCTTTCGATGCGTCGTCTGTCCGAGAGGACCGTGCCTGGCTGATACCCGGCCCCGCCAGGGTTCCGGGCTCAAGGCGTAGTTCCCGCTCATAGCCTGAGATTAAGGCAGATGACGGCCTACTCATGCCGTTTTCAACCGCCGACAAGTAACCCTTCGTATAGGCGACCTGTCGCGCCATGTCCGTCAGAGACACGCCTGCGCTTTGGCGCGCCCTGCGCATGGCCGCGCCAATCCCTCCCTGGCTCGGATCTACCGGAATGTCTCGTCGCCCCATCAGATCCCTTAGGCTTAGCTTACCAAAAAATCAAACAATTTCTGCCCCCATTGCTTCTGAAACTCCTTGAACCGGGGCGAACCCGCCGTTATATTGTCTGCATAACAAACAAACATAGGAGGACGGGCGTAGGTCAGATGGATGGTTCCCTGGATCGCGACTACGCTAGGTCGAAAGGAGTAATCGCAATGAATCAGCGGACAGGCGAGATCGTCGAGTACAGACCACAAGGACCGGCGCAGGATCGCATGGGCGACCTAGTGCGCGCGTATCAGGAGGGCGCGGGAGAGGAAGCGAGGCGACTCCCGGTTCTGGCCCGACCCGAAGCGGAGCAGCTCGATCTCCCACGTGAGCGTCGTGGTCGTTCAGCGGCTGAAGTTCGAATGCAACGGCACAACGAGTTGATGCTGGAGGATTACACGAAGGGCAGAGAGGGCTCGTACAAGATGGATGCCGGACTAGCGATTGAGAGGATCGCAGTCAGTCGTGGCATGGCGCATGCGCGCGCTCTGCAGGACCTCTATCTCACAGCCGAACCCGGCAGCTTGGAGGCGATTGTTGGGGAGGAGCTCGTTGGCGCATCCATCGGGCGGGTCAAGGGTGGGATCACGGCTATCACAGAGGGTTTCTGGCAATGGATTCTGCGCAAGCGATAGCGGACGGAGGACCGCGAGGTGCATGCTGTCCTGTTCGCAGCTCGTCGGCTCGCCGATCTGATCGTCCCGCCGAAAAGAGATCAACTAACGATCGAGATGGAGATGGTGGAGCGAATTCGCGCCATCGACCAGCTGTGCGAGGAGGAACTTGCTAGGGTTTCGGATCTGATAGTGCAACTCGGTCGAATGGACCCTGGGGCACGGGTGAACTCGTTCGAGTCCGAAAGAGGCGGAGATCCCACCAGGGTGTTCGGGCCTCCGCGACGTTCCAATCAAGGAAGCGACTTGGGAGAGACAGGGAATGCGACTCCTCAAGCTGGTGCTCATAGGACTGCTGATCGTTCTCATTCCGGTGGGCGTCTTCGCGAAGACGCGGGAGGGGCACAGATTGGAGCCGAGCATCGCCGGCAAGTGGATATACGTCGGCGGGACGGTGGCGAGCTGGGACAACTTCTGGTTCACAGGCACAGAATCACTAGAACTCGTGAAAGGTGGCACAGCAATCAGAACGAAGCGCATTCTCGGGCAGGCCTTTCCAGAACCTGGGACATACCGGTTCGTCGACGACGAGCGGGTTAAGCTGACATTCGAGGGGGGCTTGGCCGGGACGCCTATTTCAGGAGGGCCAATCTACCGCGTGATGGTTTACCAGGGCCCTAACGACGCTCAGGAGTTAGCCCTCACGGATGAGACTGGAGCAAGTATGCGTTTTCGGCGGCTGTGACGGCGTGCTGCACGTGGGGTGATAGAGACCAACCAATTTCCTCGTGCAGAGAATAGAGAGGGCGGGATCGACAGTGACCCCGCCCTCTCGTGTTGTGGAGATCCGCATGGCTATCTATGTCAGGGTCATTAGTTGATGAGGCGGGCTAAGACGAGGCGGAGTCCGTTCAGCGTTCGCGGATGCGGGGCAACGTTCGTGTGCTGCTGGAACTGCTCGTAAGCATCTGCGGTTTGGCTTGAGGGGAGCGTGAGTCGGCGAAGGATGACGCCCGCTCTGCGGATGTCGCGCATCAATTGCGAGGGGTAGGCGATGAACTGATCGCCTGGCCAGTAGAGGAGAACGACCTTTGTGCCGCTCCCGGCGACGCTCTCACTGGCTTGCACGAACCGCTCCCTCAATGACTCACCCAAATCAAGCAATTCCTGGATGGGGGCCGCCAAGCCGTCGGGCTCTTTCGCAAAGACCTTTGCGGCTTCGATATACGGTTCCTGCAAGGCAAGGGCCGGCTGGACGAGGATCAGAGCGGGTACACGAACATTGTGAATAACTTGCGGCACCGAGCGACTTTGAGGAAAGGATGCGCCAAGACCGAGGGTGAGGAGGCTCGCGCCAAGGCTGAAGCCGACATAGGTCGTCTGGCGCGTGAGTGTCGGAGCATACGGGGCAAACAGACGAGGCACGTCAAACAGCAGGGAGATCTCGGTGCTTGCAGGGCCATAGCCCTCGCCGGGCTCGACGTAGCTCAGGCCGACCGGGACGGCATCAGGCTCGGCTTGGAGAATGATCGGGCGCAGAAGCTCGAGCCACGGGGTGTAGGAGCGAAAAGGCGTGGACCGAGAGCCCAAGCCGTCTGCGACGATGTAGACGCGTCCGGAGCTCGGGACCAGACTTTCCGGCCACGTGGGCTGCGCCGGGGTGGCGGACCGGCGAAGCAGGTGGCCGAGGAAGCGAAGAAGGTGCGCAGGGGTACGGTCAGGGACTCTCGCCACACCGACTGCTAGTCCCGCTCAATCGGCAAGAAGCCGAGAAGGTTCTGACCGGGGGTCCGTCGGATGTGCTCTCTGAAGCGGCGCTCTACACTCGGAAGCTCTGCTCGGCTCGTGTGATGGAACCGAAGGCCTCCAAAGGGCACGAGCGGTGAGAGATGAGCGAAAAGGTTCGCATTTGCCTCGGCCACTGCACGGGTAGTTACGGCGGAGGTTTCAGTACCCGGTTCCGGTGACGTGAAGATGCGAACCGCGAGCGAGGGCCGGAGGTCAGGTTCACACCAGGAAACCAGGGCGAGGGCTTCAACGCCCGACGTGCGAGCCATCGTTTCGAGAAACTGGCTGAGCGCGTCCAGGCCTTTCTTTGCGTGACGGCCAAGGCGGAGCTCCCGTGCGTATTGGCGTGCAATCGGCCGAAGGTTCTCGCCTGGACGAATGACGTATCGCCGCAGCTCTGCGGGATCACGTCGTGTGATGCTGTCGCGTTCGTGCATAGGTTCAGAGCGGAGGTCGGTTTCGTTGGGCAGGCTGGAGGGCTCCGTCATACGGCATGCTTCCGGCCGTGGGCCCAGCAACGCGACCCAGCCCCTGAGCGGCACAGTAGCGTGCCACTAACACCTATAGCGAAATGGTCATGGCCTGTCAATAGTCCTGCGCTATTGGGCACTGCGAAGCGAGCGACGGGGGCGCTCAGGCCTGATGGGAGAAGAGTGGAGCGACTCGTCACGTTTCCACCACGAGGACGTTGTCGGCTGCTGCCGCTTGTCCCTTCTTGAAGTGGTCTCTGAATTCTCCCACGTGGGCTTCTTTGAGCACAGGCTGCGTCGGTTGACGCACACGGCGAATGCCCGCTGGGAGGCGGACGATCATGTTAGTGAAACGATTACGTGGAAGAACGTGACAGGGGCCGGCCACCCTTCGGCGAGGGCTAAATGCCCGGGAGGCGAGACGAGGTGCGAATTCACAGACATCCGGTGAACATCACCACTGGCGTTCTGGGAAGGCTCCGAGCCCCGCAGGGCACTTGCGCCAGTGGGTTGCGACGCGGAGCGATCGAGGGAGCGCAGCGGACTCGGTTGAGCGAAGCGGCAAGCCTCTGGCCTCCGTTCCTCTCGTCTTTCGATCGAGAAGAGCAGACGATCCGTCCCGCCGCAGCGGGCGGATGGTCTGCGGGGCCGAGGCTGCTACTGAGACCATTCAGCGAATCGGCCGGGTTCTCGTCGTGGCTGGTACAGCACCGAAACGTCGGTAGTGTTCCAACTCCTCCTCGATGTCGCTGCGGGCGACAAAGTAGCGTCGCAGATATTCCTCCTCGACCTCAGTGAGGAGATGCGGATCAACGCGAGGATCAGGGACGGGAAGCGCCTTGATCTTGGTGACGCGCCGGACGGGTTGGTGAAGGAATCGGCGCCACCTGCGGTGGGGTCGATCCACGATAATCGCCTGTTGCGGGTGCAGGTTATAGAGCGTGTGTGTCCACAATTCCCATTGCTCGGGCAGCGAGTAGAAGACCGGGTGGGTGCGTTCCATGGCTCCCTCATCGTGGACCTCGTGTTTCACCTCGTCGGGATTGACGTGGCCGACAAGCCGAGCAGAATACTCGGCGTCGGGTCGTCCGAGCCCGAAGGCGACTTCGATGCCCGCATTCTGAACGGCACCCTTCAGCCGCTCGCTGGCCTGGCTCCAGGTCTGGTGGGCCATCACGACGAAGAGGCCGTACTTCCGTGTAAGGGAGAGCATTCGAGCCAGGGCCTCCTCGGACTGCGCGCTGAACTCCGAGAACTCGTCGAGGATCAGGTGATGGCTCCCGTGCCGCTGATCGGGTGGGAGATCTGCACGGGAGAGCGCTCCTTGCTCAGCATTCACCGTGAGGAGCGATCCGAACAGGCGACGCGCATCGTGGTTACCCAGAGAGAGGTTGATGATGACGCTGCGATTCCCATCGAGGATGTCTCGGAAGTGGAGCACGTTTCTGGATTGTCCGAGACTGTACTTGAGGACGGGATCGAAGGTGAGCAAATTCACGCGACGCAGCGTCGACCCTGACATGTCGAGTTGGTCCTTCGGAGAAAGCTTGTCGTACCAGTCGCGGAAAACCGACACGACGTCGGCGTCCTGCTCGTTGGCCAGAAGCACATCCCGGAAGTGCTGATCGGTGAGAAACCGATAGAGCTGTGGGAGCGGGACGAAATTGGAAAGCAAGACCTTCACGCCGTTCTGAACGAGCGTGTCGAACATCGGAGCAACGCCTTCAGCCAGCGCAGGCCACGCGCGGTGCATCGCCTCGACAACGTTTGCTGAGACGGCATGCGGGGAGAGACGTTGGCGAAGGACGTTGAAGGGCATGAAGCGACCGCGACGTTCGGCCAACGGTAAGTCGAGGTAGATGATTCGCTCGAAGAACTTCGGGTCCCTATAGCGGCCGCTGGCAACCAGGTGCGTGAGAATCAGTCGGGCAAGGTCTCCAGCGGGATCGACGAGGGTGGCAGACAACCCATGGTCGATGAGCTGGAGATAGAGTGAAGCGAGAAAGCGACTCTTGCCCGAGCCCGTCAAACCCATGACGTGGAAGTGGCTGCGCATTGCGTGGGGCGGTATGGCAAGGGGAAGCCTGAAGAACGGTCCATACGTGCCCAGGGTAATGCGATCCTGCCAGAATCCAGGCAGCCTCATTGGTTATGGCGAGGTGTACTCCAGGGGGACTCCGCGACGTTCCCCAATGCTCTTGTTGGGAGCGGCGGTTGAACGGCAAAGAGCGGCATCCGGGCTCCGACAAACGGACGGCACCATCTGGGCGAGAGAAACAGATTCTCTGGCGTCATCGCGTCCGGAGCTGCCGAGACGAAGCGAAAGAGGTCGGCCTCCTGGGGCTGGTCAAGGCTCGTCAGCTCCACTTCGGTCCAGCGCACCAAATCCCGCAGCCGTCGTTCACCTGCCGTCGCCACGACAGCGATGGTCAGCGAGGGCGTCCCGAACGTGTCCTGGTATGGCCCCTTGCTCCAGGCGACGAGGGCGCGAACCTTTCGTCGCCACTTCTTCTGCTCCTCGGTGCCGCGATCGACTTCGAAGGCGACCGACATCTCGTAGGCGCCGCCCAACACAAGCGATACCCATGCGTCCGGGATGACGGCGACCCGCCGATTCGGGCTGTCCGCGACGTACGATGGGTTTCGCTTCATGGCTCGCTCGTTGCGCCGCTCGCAGATCTCAACGTCTGTGCGCCGACCGAGCATTTCCAAACTGATGAGCACGTCGTTGACTGCCATCGCATGTCGAAGAAAGTAGTAGCTTCGCTGCTGCTCGCTGGGACGATGCCGTGTTGGGACATCGAAGCCTTGGCTTCGGAGGCGCGCGAGAGCTTTGCTCCCCAGCACGTAGAGCAGAGGCGCACTCCCTAGTCGGGACGGTCGGGGAAGAAAAATCGCTTCGACGTATCCGAGATCGCGGAGCCGTTTCAGCCTGGCTTGGACCCAACTGAGGGATGCCGGACTGTAGAGCAGGCGACAGACTTGCGTCGCAGAAAGGACATCGTATGTGAGGAGAGCTACCAGGATGCGGTCTTCTGTAGGGCCGGGAAGAAATGGCCGAGGAGATCGGTCATGGAATATTTGGACAGGTTGCGACATATGGAAGCTTTATCATAGCAGTAATTGACATATTGTCAAGTCTTTACTATGATGGGCTCTCCATGGACCCACGAGAGCGCAATGTAGAGTACGAAGAACAAGCAAATTGGCACATCAATAGTATCGAACAGGTGCTCAACAGCTATGCGCAGCCTACCCGGGATGTTGCGTTCGGCGAGGGGCTCTATCTCGGCGTCGGACCAGAAGCCCGCACGCAGCTTGAGCTGTATGAGGATGCGTCGGTGGCTCGCATCACGACCGAGGACGTGCGCGTCGAGCTCCATCGCACGGTCCCGATTGTGAACGATCGCGGCGTAGTCTTCAACGCGACGCAGGACGTCCAGCCGTTCAGCATGGTGCTCGAACCCTCTGGGACTCTGATGCTCTTCATCGGGACTGTGCCTGCGGGAGAGCACAAGATGGGGACTTCGCAATCCGAGATCGAAAGCGCTGGGACTATTGCCGTACCTCAGGTCCGATCACAGGAGCACGGAGAACAGGCCCCACGGGTCGTCCTTACCGGCCGCGTCGGCGGTGAACTCAGGATGCGCACGAGACCGCGAGGCCATAATAGTGCCCGCATGCTGCTGGGCGTTCACCATGGCGATAGTGAGAAGGCCGATTGGCACACTGTGCTTTTCTTCGACGAGCGGGCCGACAAGGCAATGGAGACGATCAGACGCGGCCAGCTCCTCACCGTCATTGGCTTCAAGCATTTCCGGGACGTTCCGAGAAAGGATGGCGGCGTGCGGCGCGTCGAGGAAATCTACGCCACGGCGGTGCAGCCGCCAAAATAGCGGGAGAGCGCCGTGCTCTTGTCAACGTGCACGATCGACGCGAGAGCGTCGTTGGTGCACTCATCGCCTGACGAATCACGACGGCGGAGGCTCCTTTCGCCGATGGCCTGGTGCCGGAGCCGTGGTGATCGTCGCTCCTGCAACAACCCTGGCGATGCTCACGCGAAGCCGCTCTCATGCACGCATGGGTCCGTCGGCCCGAAGGGCCAGCTCTCTTGCCGCTGGGCGGGAGGAGGTCAAGGAGGAAGGAGCCCAGCGGCCAGCTCGAATCCCCCGCTGGGGGTCTCCAGTCCTTCAAGCGCTCCTTTAGCTCCTGCTCTACCACCACCTGCACACCTTTCTTCCTCTCTTCCTCTCTGTTTTCGTTGGACGTGGTTGTGGCCCATTTTGCGCGGGAGGACTGGAGGGGGGTAGTCCCCGACATTCGACGATAGGAGAAAGCGAAGCGGTGGCGGGGACTACCCCCCTCCGCTCGATCTCCTACCCCGCCACAGGCGGGGCTCTCCTCCTTGCCCGTTAGGACCGGAAAGATGTTCGAGCAGGCTTCGTACTCGACGATCTGCAATGGCTCTAGAGCCTCGGATAGCAGTGGAGGCTCTGGGGAGTAATCGAACACCGACGATGCTCGATCAACATTGTTGCTCGTCGGGGCGCGGAAACGACGGGCAGATCTTTGCAGCGGTGGCCATCATTGAACGCACGTTCATCGCTCGGGTCCAGAGGCCCTCTGCATAGGGGTCCCTGACTCAATAGGATGCGCGCAGAGCCCTTCACCATTCCCGGACCGAGTGTTTTGTCGTCAGCCCCCCAGTCGTGTCTTCTCGGACGATGCAGAGCGCCAGAAGGGCCTTGGCCTGAAGCCGTGGCGCAAAACAACATCGGGGTGGCCGGCGTTTATAGTCTCACCGTCCAATAGGACGGGCCTGGGGGCCATTGGAAGAAGGCCGCTACATCTCGTTGGGAGAGGCGGCGGCCCAGTTTGGCATCAGTCACTCGCACCTTCGGCTCTTGGCGCGAACCGGAAAGCTGAACGCAATCAGGATCGGCAAGAGCTGGGTGACGACGCCAAAAGCGGTCGCCGACTACCTGCGAGACGAATCCCTGCGGCGCAAAGGACGGCCGCGCAAGGATTGAGCGCTTGAATAGATAATCATTTCCGATTATATTTTTGCGGCCAATTGGCAGCCATTTGGATGTGGCGATTAGCGTAATCGTGAAGGGAGTTGAGCCATGGGCGGAGGAGGATGGCATCCGCGGCCACCGCGGAAGCCACCTAGCTGACGCATCGAGCATACTGGCGCACGGCGATGGACGCGGCCGGTTTATCGTCGTGCGCTTTCACCAGGCCCAGCGGATGAAATATGGGGCATGCGCGTCCGCAGCGCCTAGATCGAATCTCACTTGGTATCTCCCGTCGGCGCGCCAATGAACTGGCATGGACCTCTCGTCGCCGGAGTGGTCGAGCAACGCATACAGTGGAGCCCTCGTTCGAGGAAAGACAACCTCCACCGACAGATTGCGGATTGGGTGGTCGATAGTGGTCTCCATCCACCATTGATCTTCGGCCACAAACGAGGCCATGGTTGTTCGCTCGACGTGAAATGTGAGCATCTCCCCTGGACCCATGGCGCGTTTCAAACGCACGACCATGTGTCGGCGGCCTTCGTCCCGGAATGAATCAGCGAGGCAGCCCGCGTCGTTGTAGTAGGTCGTCATCACGATACCGCTCCCCCAGGCGTGGTCGAGAATTCCCGAGACCCCGGCTTGGAGAAACCTGATCGTTTGCGATCTGCGAAAGGTGGCCCGCATTCCTTCTCGATCGTGGAGAGTCAGTCTCAGCCGGTAATCGAGAATCTCGTACGGGCTGCGGAGTATGCCTTCCGGCAGCAACATATCCTTAAGTCGAGGCGATGTCAGGATTTGCGCGTATAATCGAGCAGAAACGACATCATATGACTCCTTTTGATGAATTATCATGGATTGTGTATATATCACGTCCCCGGATGCATGTCAATACGCAACAAATCGACTGGTTTTTCATTTCTCTTCAGGAGGAACGGGTCACGGATCCCCGATTGGGCACAAAGCCGTCGTACGATAGCCACAAATAAAGCGCCGCTGTTCTTGCGGATATGGCCAGAGTGCGCGGCGTCCTTCACGAGGGAAAGCGCTTCAAAGACTAGGGGCTGCGGGCACCGGCTAGCGATCGTTCGATAGCAGCCAAGGCTTCGGTGATCACCGAGCCGTCCGAGGATTTCCTGGGCCAACCACTCGTGCTGATCCCTGACGTCTTGGCGACGTGGGAGCTGCGGCAGCAAGTCCTTGAGGGCAAGCGGTCCGGATCGCCGCCGCTCAACTCCATAACGTTTTTCATCTGCGTTAACGCTGATTTTCTTCTTCTTCCCTTTATCTTCTTGCTGGGGTGACACTTTTGTCACCCCTCCCCCGACAGGAATGTCACCACCCCGCTTTTCACCGGCGAGGTATTCCACGACCGCGTGCTCGCTGGGCTCCTCGATGTACAGGACGCTGGGCCGCCCCGGGCGGAGCTCGCGTGTGAGGAGCCGTCTGTCAATGAGCTGGGAGAGGTGACGCTGGACGGTTCGCTCGGAAATGCGACGCAAGCGAGCGAGTCGGCGAATCGTCGGATACACGAACCCTTTTCGCCTACTCCCCTCTTGGTACCAGTCGTGGCTGTAGACGACCCAGTAGGTAACCTTTGCACTGTCGGAGAGGCCCTGGTAGCCGAGTAGGACGACGCGGGAGACGATCACGAAATCGCGGGCCAGCGGATTCCGATGACGGAATTCGAACGGTTCTGGAGCCGCCTTGGCGCTGGCAGTTTGACTGAGCATATATCGAGCAATAGCAGGGCTTGCCCACAAAGTAAACCAGCTTGCTGGGAAGGAAGCTTGCTGGCTGGCAACCCAGCTGGGAAGCCGGAAATCCAGCCATCCATATGGCTGGGTGGGAAGCTTTCCATCCATCTGGCCATCCATCCAGCCAGCTGGATTTCGCCAAGTTGCGGCAACGTGGCCACTTCTAAACTGAGTACTTGACAAGAGCGATGCTTTCTGTCATAGATGGTAAGACAAGGCTGATGTAAATGAGCAACTTCGGACACATCAGCATGCTATGGATTATCCGTACCTCCAGTTTTATGGACTCAAAGAGGAGCCGTTCTCAACGGTTCCCTCGCCACGATACCTGTTTCTCACCGGGGTTCACGCGACCGCACTGGAGAAAACCTCCTACGTCGTCGGGGCGAAGAAGGGTCTGGCGGCGGTCTTCGGCGACACGGGGACAGGGAAGTCCTCACTGGCACGCCACCTCTATCAGAAGTTTCTCGACAGCGGCTTCGTCGCCGTGCTCCTGACGAATCCGAGCTACCCGACACCGAACAGCTTGCTGCGGACCATTGCCCAGGAGTTCGGAACGCCGCGCACAGATAAGAGCTTCAAGGGCATGCTCGACGTCTTCAAGGCGTTCCTGATCCAGCAGGCGATGGAGGAGAAGAAAACCGTCGTGCTCATCATCGATGAGGCCCAGACCATGGGATATCCCCAGCTTGAGCTGCTGCGCCAGCTCATCAATGTGGAAACGAACGACGAAAAGCTCCTACAGGTCGTGCTCTTCGCCCAGGAGGAATTGCGAGCCAAGCTGGCGCACGCGCGAGCGCGGAATCTGCGGAGTCGCATCGTGCTGGGCTCGACCCTGGAACGGCTCACGGAAACCGAGGTCGCCGACATGCTGGCGTTCCGATGGCAGGTGGCCTCTGGCGGAGCCAAGCATCCGTTCTCACCGGACGCCTTAGCGGTGCTCGCGGAGCACTCGGCGGGAATTCCACGGGAAGCGGCGATCCTGGCGGACAACGCACTGCTGCTGGGTTTCTATAAGCGGGCGAAGACCATTCAACGAGATGTAATTGAAGCGGCTGCGGCCGATCGGGCGCACAGCCTAGAGGGGAGGACGGTATGACTCGGAAGGACCCGTTTGCCGGCCTCCGGCTCTCGGAACAAGCGTCGCCGACAGGGAAACTCGATCAGCAGCTCTTCGTCAATAGGCCAGCGCCGAAGCCCAACCCCCCGAAGAGCGAGGAGGTCAGCCGAGCAGAGCCATCAACATCAGGGCAGGTGCTGACGTCTGTCCCAACGGTAGATGTGAGATCGAAAACGTCGAAGGACTTCGATCTCCTCGAGCAGCCACTCTACAAGGCGACCTATAACTACACGCAGGACGAGTTGGAAGCGCTCGAAGATCTCCGGTTGGAGCTGAGTCGAGCGCTTGACCGCAAAGTCACAAAGAACGAAGTCCTGCGCGTGGCGCTTCACCTGCTCATCGAGGATCACCGGAAGGACCCCGAGCGCAGCTACATCAGGCGAAAAATAGCGGGTACGCCACAGCGTTAAGCGAGGCGCTGGCCGATGAGCGCTTCGACCTGCTGTTTATCTCCCGGTCGCCAGATCGGATCTCCAAGCGACAGCCGCCAGATGCCCCCGACGAGGACTGGCTTCGGTTGCGTCAGCGGAAACTCCACGAAATCGAACGTCTCATCAATGCGCTCTTTCGCATACTGCCGTGGGGGATAGTGCTCGACGAAGATCGGCGGTCTGCCCTCGTACAGAGAATCGCGGAAGTGTTGGTCCACGAGCTCGGCAGCGAGGTACTCGATCATGTTGGTGACGCTTGTTCCCGGGTTGTCGTGGGGCTCTGTGGCGATGACGACGGGACGAACCCGGACGGCATCGTAGATGCGAACGTGGACTCGAGCGTCATCGGTCCACAGGCCACGGTACTCGTAGAGGTAGTCGTGGGTCTTTCGCAGCGGTGATCGTGGATGGCGTTCGCGCTCGTTCATAGCCTGGTTGCGCGCATCACCTCCGCTTTCGCGCGGTCGAAATCATGGCGACCAGGCGGCATCGCCTTGTAGCGTTCCTGCGCGCCGCGCAGGACACCGCTGATCCCCTCTGGATCTGAGACCCCAACGGCGACGGTCCGTCGATGTCTGACGCGCTCGTCGTAGAAGAAAGCGTAGAACCGATCCTGGGTCGCGAGCGTCGCGAAATGCGCTTCTTGGTCGGGGTCGCCGACATTCGTGAACGACTCTAAGCGGAGCGGATTGCCAGGTTGATCCATGATCGTGACCACGGAGCGGATCACCGGGGCGGCGGGGTGCTCGTAGAGCTCGTGGGCAACGTGGATCGGAACGGGGGAGGGTATTCCTCGGATGTCGCTGCGGGGGAGCTTGACGACGAGGATCGTGCCAATGTCAGTACCCCAGAAAAGGGCGGTGCGCTCCTGGGTCCGGAGGAACTCGGCCATGTCGGGTGGCAAGGGGGAAGGGTGGAGGGGTTCGCTCGCCCGTCGTGATCGATTGTGTCGTCGTTCGTGTTCGCTCATAAACTAGGGCATCGTGTAAGTCTCCCGTGTTTTAGGCCTCCACAACGATCCGTCACTATCATATCATGGGGTGTCAATGACCATTGTTGACAACTAATTGCGATTAGTGTACAGATGAGAGGAGAAGGAGGTGAGAAGCAAGGACATATGGCAAGACAAGCGAGAAGAAAGGGACGAGCAGGCAACGGCCTGCGGATCCCGACGCCATTTGGAGGAGGACGCAAACGCACGACCGGCATGACCTTTAGTGCAGAGGACCTATCCGAGTTGGGAAGATTGGTTGCCGTGGGACAGGTCCACGCCCAGGTGAGCCACGCCATTCCGGTCGTGTCCCGGTTGAAACAGGCGATGACGCGAATGGGGCTCCCAACGCCCAAAGGGCTATAGGTCTATGGCCAACGGAGATGTCGAGGATCTCTTAGATCGGTCACTGCCCGATACGCCGAAACGCCGGCTCCTCGAGGGGTTGATCGTCGAACGGATGCGGGGCGAAGCAAATCTCACGCAAGAGGAATTCGCGCGGCAGGTTGGCGTACCAGTCTCTGAAGTCATAAAGCTGGAAGCGGGAATCACCGGCTTACACGGATTGTCGCAGCGAACGGTCGGGAAGTTCCTGCGGTTCATCCGGAAAATCAAGCGGGAGCAAAAGCTACGACGCGAGGGGTGATCTCCTCAGCGAAATCGCTTAGTCGGGGACCAACCGAAAGAACGTTCTGGTTCGCTGTCAATACCCAGAACGGACCCGTACAAGGCGCCAAACACGGTGCACGCCCAAACTCACGGCTATGATGAAAGTGCCCAGCGTTCACCGAGCCTTGGGCTTCTATGCCCGCGGAACGCGAACAACCAGAACTACTGCCCAATTCACCGCTCGCCATTCCCGCGCGCGGACGACCCCGAGAACCGCGAGCCAGGCAACATAGAAACGCCCCCCCTAGCGGTGAAATATGGCGTCGGTCTCCCGGAACAGTCATCTTTGAAGAGCGCGACGGGCTCCTGTGGCTGCGCGGTAAAGACCTGGACCGAGCCAAATCGTTGCTCGGCCTTCGCTGCGACAGCCCCGCTGTCGGATTCGACCCGATGACCTGGTCTATTCACGTGGCGCAGCTTGCGAAGAAGCGAGTGCCGATGGAGCTCGTGGTCGGGGAGACCATTTCAAAGATTCGATTCGATCCCGACCCGCGTCGCTCTGAGCAGCCTGGGGTCCCGATCGACCTCTCTGCCGTGCAGCTCGTCGGGCAGCGAGAGATGGAGCGACTGCTGGCAAGATTTACTCGAACGGATTCTCGTCTACGCCGACTTGCCGCCATCGGCGCGGAGGAATCCGTCAAGGGAGGCGGCAAAGTTGGGAAAGGGGGAAACACGCTTTTTGCCTACCAGGTCGACGATGAGATCTACGAGCTAGACTTGGAACTCACAGCCATGGACCGCTCGACGGTGGAGGCCCTGCTAGTTGGTGCGCATCTGCAAGGGTCGACGCTGCGATGTCAGTTGGTCCCTCCGCGGTCGCGGCGCCCAAGACGGTCCGCGAGCGGGATATTACTGGTTCCCGTCAAAGACAGACTTCCTTTCGGACAACTGAAGTTACCCTTGTAAGGGTCCACACGAACAACGTGCCGCTCGCGCAGGCGTCGTGCCTCCTCAGGACCCCTGACAAGCAAGAGCGGTCCAGTCACAGTGACGATGGCTGGTAGCGAACCTTCTCACTGGAGACAGTCGTCACGCGCCATCCTTTCGCACGCAAAGCGGCTGCAGCACGTTCCAGGATGTCGCGCTGCGCCTTGCCGCAGCGCGGGACACAGATGAGCAAGTCCCCGTCGGGAAGATCGTTGGCGAGTTGCTGGTACTGCTCCTTGAAAGGGAGCAAGCTCGCGGGAACGATGGCGATGTTATCGAGCTTCGCTTTTCGCAGGGAACGCGGGGGTTGGTTGAAGCCAAGAGTTCTCATACATTGGCTGCCTCCTCAGCGGCGCCGATGCGGGCCGCTTGCAGCTGCGGGGCAGGGCCTCCCTTCCGGCGTGCTGTCCGTAGGCGCTCGCCGACGATCTCAACGAAGCTCCGTCCCTGTCGCGATGCTTCGGCTCGCAAGGCATGGTATTGACATTCGCTGAGTTCAAGCTCGATTCGGATCCGACGCTTCCTGACGAGCAGATCCGTACCAGCGAGACGGAAATAATCACGCAGTGCTTGTCGGACCAGGGAACTCAGGGACGTGTGTTGGCGCTGCGCCTCATGCTCCAGGGCTTGCTTGTCGTCACCGGGGATGTGAACTACGAGGGTGTTCATCATCGGTCCCTCGCCTCCTTTCCTCGTGCGGACGGTTGATTGACAGTCGCCGCGACGAATTCGTCTTGTCCGGTGACGCGAATCGTCAGTCGAGTCCCACGAGTGAGGCGCAGGCGCCTCGCGATCCAGCGAGGGACGGTGATTTGGCCTTTGCTGGTGAGGGTGGTTGTCCAACGGCGGCTCATGCCCGACCTTCCTTCCTGGGTCTGGCATGGCGGGCAAGGCTGCCTGCGGTTTGTTCCGTGATGGTCGGTCGCAGCGCGGAGATGGTCAGGTGGCCTCTACACATTTCGAGTGCGGCGCGCTCGCCAGGGCGCACACCAATGGAGTCGCGCAAGCGCTTGGGGATGGTGAACTGGCCTTTGGCCGAGAGGCGGGCGATGTGCGGAGACGCAGTGGCCTTCATACCCGGGCAGCCTCCTCCGCTGCGAAGAGCACGTCCATGGTTGTCTCAACCGACAATCGAAGCAGGCCCGATAACATGCCAATGAACACGCCCATTGAAGAGAAGTCGTCCGGATCCGCCTCGACTGCGCCGGCGCAATCCTCTACCGTTGCGATGGCAACAGACTCCGAAACACGAGCGAGAGCAAGGAGGCGAAACGAGACGTCGGCATAGAAATCGGCGTCGGCTTCCTCGCCGAGCCTTTCGGCGGCAGCTGTCACGAACGCGCGAATCTGTGTTGTCGCCTCATCTGAAAGTCCGGGGGTGGAGAGCCGTCTCATACACGAGCGGCCTCCCCATCCGCGGTCCCATCCGCCCCTTTCAGGTATCGATAAAGCGTCGCTTTCGAGACCCCCAGCGTCCGGCAGATATCGCCGACACTGTTGCGCTTGTCCGCGTGAAGGCGCCTCGCCATCGCGAGCTTCCCGGGGTCCATAAAGGCCGCGACCCGAGGATGACCGCCTTTTCTTCCACGAGCGCGAGCTGCTGCGAGCCCCGCTTTCGTTCGTTCTCGGATGATGTCGCGCTCGAATTCGGCAAGCGCGCCGAACACATGGAAGATGAGCTTGCCGCCGCTGGTGGTTGTATCAACCTGCTCGGTGAGACTCTGAAAGCCGATACTCCTCCCATTGAGCTGGGTCATCAACTCGATGAGGTATCGAAGCGTCCGCCCAAGCCGGTCGAGGCGCCAGACCACGAGGACGTCGCCGGGTCGAAGAAAATGGAGCGCACCTGAGAGCCCCGGACGAGTATCCTTGGCGCCGCTGATGACGTCCTGGAAGAGCTTTTCACAGCCTGCCTGCTTGAGGGCATCGAGTTGGAGATCCAGGGTCTGGTCGTCGGTAGAAACGCGAGCATAGCCAATCTTCATAGCCCGCGCATCGTCTCATAACCCAATGATTTTGTCAATAGGGGGATCATAAGAGCATTATATTGGGTCGATTCGGTGCACTATTCCTGCAGAGAACTGATCAGTGAGTCGATTTGTGAGCGTTGGGGAGAGATGATACGTCTGGCCTGCCTGGCGAATTCTCCGCAGAGCGTCCGCCCTCAAGCGATCGGCATCGGCAACCGCCACGTGATAGCCGCCAAGCTCGGGATGCGCGATCGCTCTTTCAATCGTGCCCAAGAGTAAGAGGTGATTGGCTGGGCCATTGAACCCCAATTGCGGCACGTAGGCGAGAAGCGCCGGGAGCTCCGGGAGCTGGGCGTCAAGCCGTTGGTAGAAGCTCCGAATCTCGGGGACAGCAAAGATCTCTCGCTCGTCCTGCGCGTAGCCGGAGAACGTGATGCTGACCCGTCCCGCGAGTGTTGCGAAGCCGCGTTTGCGGATCTGTGTCCGAACGCGGTGGAGAAGGGGATCGGTGATCCCGCCTTCCGTGTGCTCTCTCGGGACGGGATAGAAGAAGTGGCCCATACGCTCCAACTCTTGCTGGACAAAGCGCATGGCTCTGAAGCTCTCGTCGAATGGTCCACCGGGTCCATGCTCGGGGCTCACGCATCGCTCACCTCCTGCGGACGACGGGGAGGTGGGTTGCGTCTAGCGAGGGGCGCGGTGATGAAGGGCTTACTTTCGATGCCAACGGGATGGATTGCCACGCTTCTCATAGCGGTCGCGACGCACGCTCTCCACGACAGCCGTAACGTCGCGAAGAACGTCGACAGGATTTCTGTCGGCGTTGCGAGCCTGCACGGCGTCAAGCGCGAACCACGCTCGTTCGAGTTCCGGCTTCACTCGGTGCCGAGCAGTGGGACTGGGAAACTTGCGTATCTTCATAGCGGCTGTCAGCCTTGGGGCCGTTCAGCCCGCAAGTGCTCTAGCACCCACATGCGAACGAGGGTGGTCGGACCAACCCCTTGCTCTCTGGCCCGGGATCTCAGCTCAGCGAGCGTGTCCGGGTCAAGACGCACGGTGAGTGGTTGGGAAAGGTTCTTGGCAAAGCGTACCTTCGCCGGCTTGAACTCATGCTCGTAGTCAGCGGTGTCGTGTGTGTCGAACCATGCCGCCATTTCCTCGCGGCTCTGGAACTCGGGAATCTGTCGTGGCTGTCTTTCTCGTGCTGTCATCGCGCCTCACCTCCTTTCGCTTGTTGATATCCTCGACGCTCCTTCCGACTGGCTGGTCTGGCGGTGACGGGATAGTACACGCCGTCTTGATCGGGTTCGGGATCAAGGATCACCGTGAGCATGCGGCCGGCGCGCGTGGGACCCACGACGCGCAGGCGCCCGTGGTGCGTCGCACTGGTTATCGGTTCGCTGTGGCAGACCTCCTCCACCTCGTCCGGTGTAACGGCGTGAAGGGCAATATGGGCAACATTGCCTGGATCCCAAATGAGACGGCGGACGATGATCATCGGTTCGTCTATTGTAGTACAAACGACTACAAAGTCAAGAGGGTCTTTGAGATCCTCTCACAACCCGACATCGCGAGGGAATTTGAGAAGTTCATTGTGAGATGGGTAGTGAACCTCGCGCTCGGGCGAGACCGAATGGTGGGAAGGGATCAGCGGCGACATTCTCACAAACGGACGTTTTCGGGACGCAGCGGTAGCTATGGCGGCGTTAGTGTCACTCCTTTAGACGGGGATGCTGACCCACTAGCCGCCTTCCCTTGCCTCAGCGATGTTGTGCTGCATTGACGGTAGGGCGGCCCCCGAATTCGACTTTCTCACGCTGCCTAGGCGACGGCGTTCATCACGAGTCAGGGGGTACGATCGGAAGTCGTTAATTCGGTCCGGTCGGATGCGGAAAACGATGTCCCGAGCGATCGTGTTGGGATCGGAAAGCACGTCGCTCTCCCAATAGCGGAGTACCACCCACCCTTGGGATGTCAGCAAGTCGGTCACGGTTCTGTCTCTAGCAATTGTTCGAGAGATCTTCTCGGTCCACCACGATGTGTTGTTGGGAAACTGAGCCTCCAAAGAGGGCAATCCCCTGACGCGCCAGCTGTTGCCGTGCCATAGGTCGCCATCCACGAACACCACGAGGCGCTGCTTGGGGAAAACGATATCAGGCTTACCGGGTAGTTTTGACTTCAGACGATAGCGAATACCGTTCATAAAGAGGCGTCTGCGCAAAGCGAGTTCCGCGACACTATCTCGATTTCGAACGGCCGCCATGATTTTCGACGTTACGTCTTTGGATCGGCGTTGCGATTGATCAGTCATTGCCTTGACCTGCAGCGATCCGAGGGCTGGATCCCCGGCTGGCCTGACTACCCTAGATCCCTAGCGGGTAATATAGGCCCGTCTCACGGTGATGCGCACGGGAGTGCTTTGATCAAGCGCGATTCAGAGCGCCGAAGCATAGAGCGTAGGGTCATCGACAAAACGTTCCCATCGAATGGGCCGATCAGACGCCAAGACGAGAAACCTGGAATGCGCATGAGATCCAGTTGCCCGACGTGAATTCCGCAAGAGAACCCGAGAGGGGACTGGCAGCCGGCGCTCCACGAGCCGTCGATCTCTTTTCCGGAGTTGGAGGACTGGCATTGGGCGTGGCCGCAGCCGGGTTTCGGGTTGAGCTTCTTATTGAGAGGGACCCTGGCGCCTGCGGAATCCTCCAGGCTAACCTCCGAGAGGGATGCCCTCTAGAGTCTCCCGACACGGTTGTCGGGGCAGAACTTTCAGAAACCTACGAATTCGATGATAGCTACGCCGGGATCGACCTACTGACTGCTGGTCCGCCCTGTCAGCCATTCTCCACGGGAGGGAAGCGGAACGGCCACGTCGACGAACGTGATATGTTCCCCGCTTTTTTCCACGCTGTCCGTTCGCTGCGTCCCCGGGCGATTCTGGTTGAGAACGTGTCAGGCCTGACCATTGGGAAGTTCCGCGACTATTTTTCCTATCTGAAGTTGCAAACCGCGTTCCCCCACGTCACCCCAGTCCGGAGCGGCTGGCCCGAGCACAAACGTCGCTTGGAGGAGCTGAAGAGGCGACTCGATGCCCAGCCCAGCGACATCGACGATGGGATACTGCCGTCCGAAACCTACGAGGTGTGGGGAGGGGAGTTCAACGCCGCGGATTTTGGCGTGCCTCAACTCCGTCGGCGGGCATTCATTGTGGCGTTCCGCCGTGATCAGGCCGTCAAGTGGGCTCCGCCCTCTGCCAGCCACGCGAGGAGTTCGTTGCTTAGGTCATTGCAAAAGAACGGCAGCTACTGGCAAGACCATCCGGGCGCCAAGCTCTGTGTTCCCTCCCGCGTGGCCACCAGTATCACCGTACTAGAGTCGCAGCTCCATATGGATTCTGACGAAACACCCAGGTGGCGCACGGTGCGTGATGCGATCGAGTGCTTACCAGAACCCAAGGACCGTGTGTCCCACCCAGGTTTCCGCAACCACGTTGGAATACCCGGAGCCAGGATTTACGCGGGTCACTCGGGCAGCGTCCTGGACTGGCCTGCCAAAACGATCAAGTGCGGAGTGCACGGCATTGGGGGCGGTGAAAACGTACTGGTGAAGGAAGATGGAGCCTGTAGATGGTTCACCATCCGGGAATGCGCGCTATTACAAGCCTTCCCGCTTGATTGGGATTTCGGGGACACACCGCGCAGCCGATCCATGCGTTATGTCGGAAACGCTGTGCCACCGCCGCTTGCCGAAAAGCTGGCCGGCAGCATAAAACTAGCGCTAAGCCGGGGTAAATCACATCTAGACAACGAGGCTGGCAGCAGAAGTATCCACAGGACAGACTTCGTTTGATGGGGATAGAAAGGTCGAGGGGTGGATGGACCCGCTTGTCTGGCAACAATCGCTGAAAGCGCGGGTGGGACCCTCGCTTGGAGTGGATTAGTGTCAGTCTTCCGTCGCGTAGACCAATGCGACGATATCCCTGACTCCCGGACGACGAAAGCCAGCCTGTCACCAAGCGGGTACCGTGGCCGACGAGACCGGCGCAGCGAACCAGCTATAGCTACCCGTGCAATTCCCTCCGAGTCCAAGCTTCCAATAGCCCAACAAATCGTGGGAGCCATCCAGTTTTTCGACAGTGAAGATGAATCGTGGAGGCCCTTGCCCGCTTGGGCGGCGTTCTTCGTCCTCGCCGGAGCATGGTTAGGGTCTCAGGACGAGGACATCCCGATTGTCCTAGCGATTGCTGTACCAACCAGGGCCTTCGCGGCCACCTTATGCACGGTCGGCGTAGTCATGGGAAGAGCCGACACTCCGGTGGAGCAGGACGTTGAGGAGCGTCTTGCTCAGCTTAGGTCTCTACCGCCGAACGCGCCCGTCTGGTATCGCGAGAGCGTGATCAAGCGGCGCCAGGCTATGTTCCTGAGGGTGGAGCAAGTCAGCGGCAGGGAGCTGGCGGTCATCCAGCTCGCGCTGCCTGGAGCCCCAGGAGCGACTTTTAAGGTCCAATGCTTAAAAGTGGAGCCCGCCGAAAACCTCTCGTCCGCTCCAAATCGCCAGGCCCGCGCTCGTGCTTCAAGAGTCGGATTATTGGCATCGTCGCTCGATAGCCAGCTAATGGAGAACCTCTTGCGCGCCAGTCGGCTGGACGCGTTGATCGTGGGAAACAGGAAGAGGCTTGAAGAAGAAATCAAGGCTACGGAATTTGCGGTACCGGTAAGGCGGGGCCGGTGGACGCGAGGTCATCTCCAAGATCTTTTACGGGCCAAGAGATTCCAAGCTGACGGCGAATGCTATCGGTGCGACGTGATTCCCGGGGTTGCTGCATTCTCCTCCGTAGACGGATCGCGGCCGAGAGCTGTTGTCTTCGACGGCAGCGCACCGTTCCTGAAGTGGGGAAAGCAGTGGCCTGCAGCCCACCGGATAGTCATCATGGACCGTCACGACGCTCGTTTTGAAGATGCGCAGCAGGAAATCAATCAGCTCTACGTTGCCGATCGATGCGAACGTCTCAGTCTCCAGAAGTTCCCCAAGGTTCCAGGCTCCGTTGAATGCATGGTGTTCGGAATTGGGGCGCCGTGAACGATCGAGTGAGCTTTTCCGCTGCGGATAAGCTCCACCGCTTCGCCGCGGGTCGGAGCCTCCGATACCATCGCGTAGACCATCCATTCCTACGCTCCTTTGACTTCCAGTGCCGGAGCTTGTTCCGAGATCTCGGGGAGACGATCGAGGACGACCTCTGGTATCCGTTTGTGCGCACCGTTTCGAGGTATCGGCGCGCGGCGCTTGGCGCGCCGCTGCCCTTCAATGACCCTGCGATAGCCCCCTCCATGACCTCCTCCGAAACGGAGCAGCGCCTGGCAAGGCTGCGGCTCCTTTATCCTGACCTGGCAGGCAAGGCTCTAATCGTGATGGAGAGCTTATATGGCCTAGCGACGAGTGATGATGCCCCTCTGTTAGGCGTGGTGCGCGAAATCCTAGCTTCCTGCAACGGCCCACTAGCGGTGCTGATGAGGGACGGCCGACTCGCGCCGGTCGTGCGCGACCGTGTGAGGGCTTTGGGTTACTCGGACGTTGATGTCCTCGTGGGC
>Ga0070741_10004678_pt1 | contig 31668 bp, 37 predicted proteins | sample Coa_R1_4_FD_66440 | JGI IMG/M metagenome (GOLD analysis project Ga0070741, IMG submission 66440) | Surface soil microbial communities from Centralia Pennsylvania, which are recovering from an underground coalmine fire - Coalmine... | ecosystem: Environmental > Terrestrial > Soil > Unclassified ... | reverse complement strand
GACAACGAACCCGATGAGGTAACCGATCATGCCGTTGCGACCGACCGCAGCGTCGCCGGTTCGCACCGGACGGTCCCGAACGATGGCATCGACTCCTGTGAACCTCCGCGTGGCGGCGCCGACGGTCGCGGTTGGGGTAGGGACACGAATCGCTTCGGCCATCTCGCGGATCCTCCTCATGCGACGATCTTCTCTAGTAGATACTAGAAATATGCGCCGAAGCGCAAGTGTGGTCTCGACGGCTCGCATCATCTGAGGAGGACCTCCGATGCCTCAAGACAGACGTCGTGTGAAGATCCGTGTTGCGCGGGTGTACGACGAGCCGCAAGGCGATGGCTACCGCGTGCTCGTTGACCGACTCTGGCCTCGTGGTGTTCGGAAGGAGGAGTTGCAGCTCGATGAGTGGGCGAAGGACGTTGCGCCGAGCACCGACCTGCGTCGGTGGTACGGCCACCAGGCCGATCGCTTCGACGCATTCGCACGCCGCTATCGCGCGGAGCTGCGACAGCAGCCTGTGCGCGACGTCGTGGCTCGGCTCGCGGATGCGGCACGAACCTCTGAGCTCGTGCTCTTGACCGCGACACGCGACGTCGGTCGCTCCGGGGCGATCGTGCTCGCCAGACACCTCGACGAAGAAGCCTCACATCCCGGTGGGCGGTGAGACTCGGAGCTGCCCGTTAGGAGACCACGGCGACGCGGCGTCATGCGCCGACCTGATCGACGGCTGGCGTTCACGACGAGACGTTCCTGCGGTTCGCAGCCGGATCGGCCGCGCGGGAGCGATGGCCGCGCCGTAGCGCGAGCATGACCAGATGGCAGAGGCAGTGGACGCGGACATGGCGGCGCTGCTCTCCGCGTGCACCGTGTGCCGGCCGTGGGCGGAGCAGGATGAGGGTCCGTACCACCGCGACCGGCAGCCCGAGCGGCGGGACGTCACCGAGGACCGCGAGGGCGTCCCTGTTGAGTTGGGGATCCGGCTCGCGCGTGTCGGTGGAGAGGCCGTCGTGGATGGTGTGGTGGAGATCTGGCAGTGCGACGCGCTTGGCCGCTACTCCGGGTTTCCACCGCCGAACGACGGGAGCGTGGTCACCGCTGCAACAGCACCGCGTGGGACATACCTGGAGGACCAGACCTTCCTGCGCGGCCGCCAGCGCACCGACCGCAACGGGATGGTCGAGCTCCGCACGATCCATCCCGGCTGGTATCCCGGCCGGACAGTGCACATCCATCTGATGGTGCACACCGGCGACCGCAGGTTCACGAGCCAGCTCTACTTCCCGGAGGACGTGAACGAGGTCGTGCTGGCCCAGCCGCCGTATGCGGAGAGGCCCGGACGGGACACGTTCAACGACACAGACGGGATCTTCTCGACAGGGGGCGAGCCGGCAGTCCTCGACGTGCACCAGACGGGCAACGGCTACCGCGCCGGCATCTGCCTCGTGCTTCCGCCGACGAACGGCCCGTCGTGAGGCGGGGACGGATCCGTGAGATCATCGGCGGCGCGCGGCGTGAACGCTACGTTCGACATCGTTGGCGTGAGGTGGACGATCATGACGGCGCAGGCATGCAGGGCCATGCCCTGCGAGGCGATCACCACGACCACGTACGCGGGAACGATGGAGAACCTGCACGACCCCGGTGGGATGTACCGCGCCGGGCAGATCCGGCCCGAGGTCGAGAGCCACTCGATCGACGACGCGGCCCAGGCCTACCGGAAGTGGACATAGGCGAGCTCGCGGGACGGGCCGTCACGCCTCATGGCTGAGGACCGGAGGCACGCAGGCACTCAAGGGTGGCCGTCGATCCCTGTGTCGGGATGGCAGGACACGCGCGACACCCTCCACCTCTACACCCAGGTCGTGGGCAAGATCCGCATGACGAACGAACCCACGGTGAACCACTGGTGGAACGTCCCGCTGTACGTCACTGCGCGCGGCCTGACCACGTCTTTGATGCCGCACCCGACCGGCCCGGCGTTCCAGATCGACTTCGACTTCGTCGAGCACCGTCTCGTCATCGCCACGGTGACCGGACAGCGCCGCTCCATCGAGCTCGGCCCGCGTTCGGTTGCGGACTTCTACGCATCCGTGCTGTCACTTCTCGATGAGCTCGGGGTCTCGACCGACTTCTGGGCGATGCCGGTCGAGATCGAGGGCGCGATCCCGTTCCCGGATGATCGCGTCCATGCGAGCTACGACGCCGACGCAGTGCGACGGTTCTGGCTCGCGCTCGTCGAGATCCAACGAGTGTTCACCGTGTTCCGCGCCCGCTTCGTCGGCAAGTCCAGCCCGGTCCACCTGTTCTGGGGCGCGCTCGACCTCGCCGTCACCCGTTTCTCGGGCCGAGCCGCACCGCCCCACCCGGGAGGCGCACCGAACTGCGGACCGCACGTCATGTGGGAGGCCTACTCCCACGAGGTCAGCAGCTGCGGTTACTGGCCGGGTCCGCCCGGTGAGGAGGGCGTGTTCTACGCGTACGCCTATCCCGAACCGCCCGGATACCGGGACACGCCGGTCGCCCCCGACGGCGCGCGATGGGACAGCACTCTGAGCGAGTTCGTCCTCCCGTACGAGCTTGTTCGCACCGCGCCGGATCCGGACGCCCTGCTCCTCGAGTTCCTGCAGAGCACCTACGAAGCGGCCGCGGCGACCGCTGACTGGGACCGCGCTGCGCTCGAACGGACGAACGGAGAGACCGATGCCTGAGACCTGCACGCACCTCGACACCGTTCGCGACGTCGCCCCGTCCAGCGATGGCTGCGAGGACTGCCTGCGCATCGGCGGGCGCTGGGTGCACCTGCGGATGTCCATGCACTGCGGCCACGTCGGCTGCTGTGACAACTCCCCGAACCGCCATGCGACCGCGCATTGGCAAGCGCGCCCCGAGCACCCGCTGATCCGGAGCTACGAGCCCGGTGAGGATTGGTGGTGGTGCTACGCCGACAACTTGTTCTTCGAAGTCGACGGAGCACCACCATCCCCGTCGCACCCATAAGCACGCACCAGTTACTACGACTGCGGTGCCTCGGTGCCGTTCACGATCTCGCCTGCGGTGCGGACGCCGCTCCAGCGGCGCACCTCGGCGTCGAGATCGAGGTGGTCGATCGGCGCGGCGTTCTCATAGGGGCCCCACTCGTCGCGGGGGAGCATCCACATGAGCTCGAACTCGTTGCCGTCGGGGTCGGCACCGTAGAGGCTCTTGGTGGCGCCGTGGCTGGATTCGCCCGTGTAGGCGCCGGCGTCGAGCAGCGCCTGGCGGGCGGCGGCGAGCTCGTCGATGGTGTCGAGCTGCCATGCGAGGTGGTAGAGGCCGATGGCGCCGCGCCGCTGGGGGCCGCCCGATTCGCCGACGCCGAACAGGCCGAGGTCGTGGTGGTTCCCCGAACGCGGGAGGCGCAGGAACGCGGCGTTGGCGCGCGGTTCGCGAGCGATGACCTCCATGCCGAAGACGTCGGTGTAGAAGCGCACCGACCGGTCGAGGTCGGCGACGAACAGCACGGCATGGTTGAGCCGCACGGGGGAGATGGCCATGGCAGGTCCTTTCGGAAGTGAGTTGCCCACGGGGCCGGCGGCGAACCGGCCCGGCGGGCGATCGGATGGTCAGCTGGCGTCGGTGCGGATAGCGGAGACCTCGAACTCGAGAGCCACCTTCTCACCGACGAGAACGCCGCCGGCTTCGAGCGCGGCGTTCCAGTTGACGCCCCAGTCCTTGCGGTTGACGGTCGTCTTCCCTTCGAACCCGATGCGGGTGTTGCCGAACGGGTCGACGGCAGTGCCGGTGTACTCGAACTCGACGGCGACGGGCTTAGTGACGCCCTTGATGGTGAGGTCACCGGTCACCCGGTAGCTCTCCGCATCGACCTGCTCGACGGCCGTGGAGACGTAGGTGATCTGCGGGTGGTTCTCCATGTCGAAGAAGTCGTTGCTGCGCAGGTGTCCGTCGCGGTCAGCGTTGCGCGTGTCGATGCTCGCGGCCTGGATGGTGAGCTCCAGGTGCGAGTTCGCGGGGTTCTCGGCGTCGAAGTAGCCGGAGCCGTCGAACTCGTTGAAGGAGCCGCGCACCTTCGTGACCATTGCGTGGCGGGCGACGAACCCGATGCGGCTGTGGGCGGGATCGATGGCGTAGTTGCCGGTCAGCGTGGAGGGGGCGATCGTCGTGGTCATCTGCTGTGCTCCTCAGAAGTGGTGGACACGTCATCCAACATGGGGGACATGTCATCTAGTCCGCCGCTAGGATGGCGTCATGGCCGACACGCGGTGGTTGAGCGCACGGGAGGAGCGCGCCTGGCGTGCCCTGCAGTTCATGCAACTGCGCCTCGACGGTGCTCTCGCCCGCCAGCTCGCTAGCGACTCCGGCCTGTCGTACCCCGACTACCTCGTGTTGGTCGCGCTCACCGGACAGCCCGAGGGCCGGATGCGGCTCTTCGAGCTCGCTGAGGGTCTCGGCTGGGAGAAGAGCCGCGCCTCGCACCATGTCGGGCGCATGCTCGAACGCGGACTGGTCAAAAGGCAGAAGTGCACCGACGACCGGCGGGGCTCCTACGTGGCCGTCACCGCCAAGGGGCGTCGTGAGATCGAGGCCGCCGCGCCCGGTCACGTCGCGGCGGTGCGCCGCTTGTTCGTCGATCGGCTCACACCGGAGCAGCTCGACGCGATCGCGGAAGCCGCCGAGACCGTGCTCGCCGGATTCGGCGAGATCGACGCTTCGCCTGCGCCGCCACGGTGACACCCATCAACCGAGGTCTGGGGCGCACCGCGAGTGCAGGCGTCGCAAGGGGGAAAGACTGGACACATGGCCGACACCAACCCGATCGTGAAGCGCATCGTCGTAGGTTCCGACGGCTCCGACAACGCTGCCGTCGCGCTCCGGTGGGCGGCCGAGGAAGCAACACTCCACGACGCCCGGCTTGAAGCGCTGTACGTGTGGAACCTGCTCGACCAACGGCACGCAGACCCCTCGGTCACGTTCGACCCCGCCTACAACGACGACGCTGCCCGCGCTGTGCTCGCAACGTGGGTGGATGACGCACTCGGTAACGGCGCCGCGGTCGAGCAGCGGGTGGTGAACGACCTTCCTCCCCGTGCGCTGCTCGAGGCGGGCGACGCCGCGGACCTCCTTGTGGTTGGTGCGCGTGGAACCGGAGGCTTCGAAGGCCTGCTGGTCGGTTCCGTTGCCGACCGGGTCGCGCAGCAAGCGTCCCGACCAGTTGCGGTGATCCGCAACCCGGCGCCGGTCGCCGGCGGCCGCGTCGTCGTCGGCATCGACGGGTCCGCTCGCTCACTCGGCGCGCTGCGGTGGGCGGCGGCCGAGGCGAGGGCACGGGACGCGGACCTCGACGTGTTGCACGCATGGCGGCTACCGCCGATGACGCTGCCGCCGATGATGACGTTCCCGGATCTGACCGTTTTGGAGCAGGTCGGGCGCGACACGCTCGACAAGGCGCTCGCGGATCCCGCACTCGAGGGCACGCGCGTCCGTCCCCACCTGACCAACCGGAGCGCGAGCGAAGCGATTATGGACCTCGCCGAGGATGCCGGTCTCGTGGTGGTCGGCACCCGTGGACTCGGGAGGGTCACCGGCACCCTGCTCGGCTCGGTCAGTCGCCAGCTGTTGCATCACTCGCCCGCTCCGGTGGTCGTTCTGTGAACCGACACCGTGCGCGATATCGGCGGCGTCGCTGGTCGCGGATGCTCACCACGTGATCCTTGCCGTCGACGACGCTCGCGAGTTCGCGACGTTCGACGTTCCGATCTGGGCCTGGGTCGCCCTCGTAGGCGCGATCGCGGCGATGCTCGTGTTCGATCTCTTGGTCGTGCACCGGGCGGCTCATGTGATCACGCTGCGGGAGGCTGCGATCGAGTCGGCCGTGTGGATCTCCATCGGCGTCGCGTTCGGTGCGGTGCTGGCCCTCTGGCAGGGCGGTGGCGCCGCTGGCGAGTACTACGCGGGCTTTCTCATCGAGAAGAGCCTCTCGATCGACAACGTCTTCGTCTGGGCCGTCATCTTCTCGTTCTTCGCCGTCCCGCGCGAGTTCCAGTTCCGAGTCTTGTTCTGGGGGATCTTCGGTGCGCTCGTGCTGAGGGCGGTGTTCATCTTCGCTGGGGTCGAGCTCATCGACCGGTTCGAATGGGTGCTCTACGTGTTCGGGTCGTTCCTGCTCTACACCGCTTGGAAGATCGCACACCACGACGAGAGCGAGGAGGTGGACTACAACAAGAACGCCGCGATGCGTCTCGTGCGCCGCGTCGTGCCGACGACGAGCGACTACGACGGGCAGAAGCTGTTCACCGTCGGGAACGCCCGGCGCGTCGCCACGCCGCTGTTCGCGGTCCTGGTACTGATCGAAGCCACGGATGTCGTCTTTGCCGTCGACTCGGTGCCCGCGATCCTTGCGGTCAGCCGCACGCCGTTCGTTGTATTCGCCGCCAACGCCTTCGCCATCCTCGGGCTGCGCTCTCTCTACTTCCTGCTCGGCCGCCTGCAGGGGAGATTCCGGTACTTGAACGCCGGCCTCGGTGTCATCCTCGCCTTCGTCGGCGTCAAGATGCTCCTGATCGGCAAGCCCTTCGAGTTCCACATGCCGACGTCGGTGTCGCTCGCTGTCATCTTCGGGGTGATCGTGGTCGCGGTCGTCGCGTCGGTACGCGCGGACGCGGCGGAACGCGACGCGCTGTAGCGAGCTTCGTGGCGCGGCGTCAGAGCTACGTCGGTCAGGTGCGCGTGCGCGGGCGGGCGGCGGCCGGGGCGGGACGGCCGCTCGCACCCGCCCGCGCGATCGTGGCTCGGTCAGCCGATGAGCGGCGGCGTCGGCGGTGGGCAGCTCACGCAATGGCGCGTGAACGGGATGACCTCGAGCCGGGCGAGGGCGATGCGGCTCTGGCAGCGCTCGCAGATGCCGTACATCCCCGCATCCATGCGTTGCAGGGCCTGGCGGATCTCGGTGATCGTCTCCAGCGCACGTCGGTGTGCGTACTCCGCGAGCTCTCGCTCGAGCATGCTGTCGCTGTCCTGTTGCCCAGTCAGCTCGTCGATGGTCGCGGCGAACTCACGGATCTGCCGCTCTTGTACCGCCAGCTCCTCGGCGAGCATGTTCCGCAGCGGAGCGAGCTCGTCAGGGTCGAAGGCGGCGTCGAGCGCGGTCGACGGGGCGATGAACGACGTCATGTGCGATGCCTCCTCGGGCGTTCTCGGCGACCCCGACCGTAGAAGCGAGAGGGACGCACGCCGCCCGTCCATTAGCCGTGCTTCAACGCGTCAGCCGTGGTTCTGGGAGGCGTCTCGGAGAATCCAGAAGAGCCGAGCGGGTGCGGCGAGGAGGTTACGCCACCCCCGGACGCCGACGGTCGTTGCGAGGATGGCGTCGCCGGAGCGCATGACCGGTGTCTCTTCGCCGAGGTCGACCTGCACGAGACCCGCGGCGACGACGATCAGCTCAGGGCCCTTGTGGACGGTTGGGGGTTCGCCACGGGCGCCCGCCTCGAGGTGGACGAGGTATGCACGCAATCCTTCGCTGGGGTCGTCGAGCAGCGGCGTGATCCCGCCGCGGCTTGCCGCTCGGTCGCGGCGCGCGATCACGTAACCATAGGGCGCCGGCGCTGCGACGAGCCCGTCGATGGTCGTGCCGAACCCTTCCGCGATTGTCATCACCGTTTCGAGTCCGAGCCCGCGATGTCCGGCCTCTGCCTGAGAGATCGCGCTGGGTGACACGCCTGCGACGCGGGCGACGTCGGACTGAGTGAGGTGTCGCTCGCCTCGAAGCCGGCGGAGTCCCTCTGCCAGACGGCCGAGCGCATGCTCTTCGCTGAACTGCACACGACCGTTGGTGACCTCGACCTGGTAGAGCCGACCGCGGGTGCCGGTGCGGCCTTCCGCTTTGACGATCCGCAGCCGGTCGCCGGTGACGTCGAGCACGCACTGCGTCACGCTGCGGATGTCGTCGCGGATCGGACGCGAACGCTCGCCGGCGAACCAGTAGCAGATGGCGCCCGCATCGAAGAGCTGCGGGCAGATCCGGGTGAACATGGCCAACGCCCGCGCCGGACCGAGCCGCCGCACGAAGTCGTCCAGGCCGTCGATGAGCACGCGAGCGCCGGGCTCCGCACGCTCGATGAGGGCCCGCTCCAGATCGACCGGATCGGTGAACTGTTTGCCTCTCCCCGCTTCGAGCACCTCGACCGCACCGCGACCCTCGCGACGGACGCTCAGGTCATGGTCTCCGGTGGAGACGACAACCTTTGTCGCTGCTCGTGCTGCGGCACGGAAGAACGCGCTGGTGGCGGCGTCGGTGAGGCCTCGGCCTGCGCCGAACCAGACGATGTTGTCCCCAGTGAGGAGCCCGCCGCCGAGGGCGGCGTCGAGGCTGTCGATGCCCGTGCTCTGCCAGCGTCCAGCCACAGAACAGAGCCTATTAGCGTTGCTTTCAGAGGACAGGCCGCGGTCCAGCGGCGTTCAAGCGGTCAGATCAGCCCGAGCGCCAGCATCGCCTGGGCTACGCGAAGGAAACCGGCGATGTTGGCACCGGCGGCGTAGTTGCCAGGCGACGCGTACTCCTCGGCGGTCTGTGCGCACAGGTCGTGCACCGCTCGCATGATCGCTGCGAGGCGCGACTCGGTGTACTCGAAGGTCCACGAGTCGCGGCTCGCGTTCTGCTGCATCTCGAGCGCCGACGTCGCGACGCCGCCGCAGTTCGCTGCCTTCCCCGGTCCGAACAGGACGCCCGCATCGCGCAAGAGCTGCACGGCGTCGGGTGTCGTGGGCATGTTCGCCCCTTCGACGACGGCGATGCAGCCGTGGTCGATCAGCGTTCGAGCGTCGTGCTCGGTGAGCTCGTTCTGGGTGGCGCATGGCGCGGCCACATCGCAGGCGATGCTCCAGATCCCCCGACCCTCGGCGTAGGTGGCGGAGGAGCCTCGGCGCAGCGCATATTCGCGGATGCGGCCGCGCTCGACGAGCTTGACCTGCTTGAGCAGTTCGACGTCGACGCCAGCCGGATCGTGCACGAACCCATCGGAGTCGGAACACGCCATCACGAGGGCCCCGAGCTGTTGCAGCTTCTCGATCGCATGGATCGCGACGTTGCCGGATCCCGACACCGTGCAGGTGAGCCCGTCGATGTCGCGGCCGGTGGTGCGCAGCATCTCTTGGAGGAAGTACACGGCGCCGTACCCGGTGGCCTCGGTACGCACGTGCGCGCCACCCCACTCGATGCCCTTGCCGGTCACGACGCCGGACTCGTAGCGGTTGGTGATCCGCTTGTACTGGCCGAACAGGTAGCCGATCTCGCGCTGGCCGACGCCGATGTCGCCCGCTGGCACGTCGGTGTACTGGCCGAGGTGGCGGTACAGCTCGGTCATGAGGCTCTGGCAGAACCGCATGACCTCGGTCTGCGATCGCCCCTTGGGATCGAAATCGGCGCCGCCCTTGGCGCCGCCGATCGGCATGCCGGTGAGCGCGTTCTTGAAGGTCTGCTCGAACCCGAGGAACTTCACGGTCCCCAGTCCGACTGACGGGTGGAACCTGAGGCCGCCTTTGTAGGGGCCGAGCGCGGAGTTGAACTCGACCCGGAACCCGCGGTTGATGTGGACCTCGCCGCGGTCGTCCTGCCACGGGACGCGGAAGATCACCTGGCGTTCCGGTTCGCAGACCCGTTCGATCATCTTTCCTTCCGCGAGCTCCGGATGCTTCGCAAGGACCGGTCCGAGCGACTGGAGCACCTCGCGGACGCTCTGGTGGAAGTCGTCCTCAGCGGGATTTCGGCGCAGCACATCCGCGTATGCGGCTTCGAGCTTCTCGTCGAGCATGTCGCTAGCTCGTCTCGGGGACGACGACCACCGGGCACGGCGCGTACGCGACGACGCGGTGAGCGGCGCTGCCCATGACCATCATCGAGCTCTTCACCGACCGTCGTCCCACCACGACGAGGTCGGCGGCGCGTTCGGTGGCCACCGAGACCAGCACCCCGGCAGCGCCGCCCTCCTCCGTCACGGTGTCGAGCTCGACGCCGGCGTCGCGCAGCGGCCGGGCCCATTCGTTCTCGAACACCTGCACTCGGGTCGCGAGCGCGCCGCTGTAGGCGTCCGCGTCAGGCGCGATCGCCATCAGTGCCGGCGCGATGTCGAGGGCGTGCACGGCGGTGACGCGGGCCCCGATCGCCGCGCAGAACCCCGCAGCCCAAGTGGCGGCCCGCATGCCGGCGTCGGAGCCGTCGATCCCGACGAGGACGCGGGACGCCACCGGACGCCGCTCCGTCGTGCCGGGAGGCACGATCGCAACAGGCCGCGACGAGCGCTCTGCGACCTGGTGGGCGGTGCTTCCCAGCGCGAGGTCGGCGAACCCCCCTGCCCCTCGACGTCCGACCACGAGGAGTGGTGCGCCCGCCTCCTCGGCGGCGGTGAGCAGCCCGAGTGCAGGCGATCCTTCGCCCGGATCCACGGTGCGGGTCTGAGAGCGAACCCCCATGTCTGCCGCATAGGCGTGGGCCCACTCGACGGCCGCTCGTGATCCGGCGGAGCCGTCGTCGCCCACGAGCACCGGCCCGGCAGAGAACGTAGGGACACCAGCCGACTCGGTCATGCCGCGACTGTGTCACGCGGGATCGAGTCCTGAGCGACTCGGAGGCGTAGGTTCAGCCCGTGAACCGCCCGACGGTCGTCGACGAGATCAACGCGCTCCGGGAGGCCGGCTACACGGCGGACTTCGGCGTCACCCGCGACGCACAGCTGCGCTGCGACCCGTGCGGCCACACCATCCGGCCCGAGGATGCCGTGATCGAGTCGACGGCGCGGTTCGAGGGCGCGTCGAACCCCGACGACCAGGCGATCGTGTTCGGCCTGCGTTGTGCCGTCTGCGGTCTGCGCGGCGTGTTGGTGGCCGCCTATGGGCCGACGGCATCGGCGGAGGAGGCCGCGGTGGTCACGTCGCTTCCCACTCCAGGGCCGACGGGCCCATGACGGGCGCACGCTCTCACGCCCAGGGCGGATCCGCAGTGAAGATCGGCGCGAGCGCGGAGCTGACCGCACCGAAGCGTTCAGTGCGGTCGGTCCACGCTCGGTGGGCCGCAGTGACCTCCTCCTGCGTGCGCGCCACGTAGTTCCACCACATCAGCAGCGGCTCGGGGAAAGGGCGCCCGCCGATCAGCAGCAGCGTCGCAGGCTCGACGACCTCGACGGCGAGCTCGTCGCGCCCGACGCCGAGGTAGCCGAGGCTGCGCCGATCCACCGGGCAGTCTCCGACCTTGACCGACCCATCGAGTACGGCGAGGCCGTACTCGTACGCTCGGTCGAGTGGGAGGATTGAGGCGCCGGGTTCGAGCGCGAGCTCGACGGCGACATGGTCCGTGTCCCGGCGCGCCGGAGAGACGGCATCCAGGAACGCCCCGACGAGCACAGTCGCGACACCATGGTCGACGGCCGCCTGGGGCAGGGTGGCGTGGTGCTCGAACGCGGGCTCGCCATCACGCGTCGTCGACGGTTGGGCGACCCACAGTTGGATGCCGTGAAGCGAGCCTCGGTGTACACCGGTCGTTTCCTCCGAGTGCGCGACGCCGTGCCCGGCGGTCATGAGGTTCAGCTGGCCCGGGCGGATGATCTGTTCGGACCCGAGGCTGTCCCGGTGCAACATCGCGCCCTGCACGAGCCAGGTAGCGGTCTGGAGCCCGATGTGCGGGTGCGGGCCGATGTCGAGTCCGTGGGTCGCCGTGGTTGAGCCCGGCCCCATGTGATCGGCGAAGCACCACGCTCCAACGGTGCGGCGTTGGCGTCGCGGGAGCACGCGGCGTACCGCGAACCCGCCGACCTCAGCATCGCGGCCGTCGATCACCTCGACATCGCAGACCTGCGGCTCGTCGGACTGTGCGTCCGGGGCGGCATCACGAATGGTCACCGGCCCGCTCATCGAACTGGTTCTACCGGCTGGGCTCCGGCAGGGCCACCGCGAACAGGCCGCCTGAAACCGCGCGGCCGATCTCGCCGGTACCCTGCTCGCATGACCGCTTCCCGGGCTCGGCTGGCGCGTATTGCGCTCGTCGGTTTCGCCCTGTGCGTTGCGGTCTTCGGTGTCGGTCGTGTGCAGACCGACCGCTCGACTGGCTCGAGAGCAGGTGCCGTCTTCGTCGACGCACCTTCCGTCGCGACCGCGCCCGCAGTGGTCGACCGGCCGTCGCATGCGAACCAACTGTTCGACGGCTTCGCCTGGACGATCGCGGTACTGGTCACCTGCGCGGTGTACGCGTGCGTGGTCATCGGACGCGAACGGCACCAGCTGGCGCCTGCAGCGGTGAGGTTGACGTGGCGGCGCCGCGGACCTCCCGCCTCGTTGTTCTCCTGACGTCTCCTTCACGCTGACCGCGCTCCAGCGCGCCCAGCTGTCACATGACCGTCGCGCGCCCATGCATTGGCGCGCCCGTGCTCTGGAGAGCCATGAACGAGCCCGGCATCAACTCCTTCGACGAGTTCCTCCTGTTCTATGTGGCCGCCACCGTCCTCGTCGGCGCGGTGTGGGTCATCCTCGAAGCCGACGTGCTCCTCGGGTCGACGGCCACGGCGCTCACGCGCCGGCGTCGACAGCAGCCCCTGCTCGCCGTGCTCACCGTGCTCGGCGTCGTGCATCCTGCGTGCGCGGCGATCGCGTTCGACGCCGCCCGGGTGGACGAAGACACACCTGCCGGAGACGTTGCGGACTTGGAACGTCTCCGGCGACGAGCCAAGGTCACTGCTCTCATCGGGGTCGGGCTCCTCGGGTTGCTCTGCGCGCCACACCTACCGATTGTCAGTGAGATCCCTGCGGTCGAGTCCCTCGCGGCGTCGATCCCGTGGGAGCCATCGTGAACCCGGTCGTCGAGGTGCGTCCACGTGATCCGTTCCGCGTCCGGGAGCGACGGCGGCGCGTCGCCCGAGTGGTGGGGATGCTGGCCGTTGCGGCCTTCCTCTTCACAGTCGCGGGGCGCCTCTTCGACGATCCGGAGCGTGTGGCTCGACTCCGGTTCGACAACCCGAGCGAGTACGACATCCACGTCGCCGTCACCGCGTCACCTGACGGCGGGCTTCTGCCGCTCGGGGTTGCCGTTCAGCGGTGCAGCACCGACTTCCACGAGGTCATCGACGTTGGCCCGACGTGGATCGTGCGGTTCGCCACCCAAGGCGAAGACGCCGGCGCCATGACCCTCGACCGCGATCAGGTCGTCCGTGACGGCTGGACGATCCGCATCCCCGACGACGTCGTCTCGGGATTGCGGGCCTCTGGCGTTCCGGCGCCACCGGTTCATCGGTGCGCGTCGTGACGACGGTTGGCCTCACTGCCACACCGGCTGCGGCTGCCGACCGGCTTCGTACCGTCCGCTGGTCTGCCCTTGCGGCGTATGGCGCGGTCGTGGTGTGGTCGGTGTTCGTCTACGGCGTTCCGGTCGCCGACGACCGCCTGTTCGTCTTCGCCATCGCCGGGTTGTTGTGCGCCTGCATCGGCCGGACCTGGAGGGAAGTCCGGCACCTGCTAGTGGACTGGGTGCCGTTCGCGGTGATCATCCTCGGCTACGACTACTCGCGCGGGTGGGCGCACCGCATCGGTGTGGGTGTGCACTTCCAACCCCAGATCACAGGCGACCGCCTGCTGTTCGCAGGTCACGTCCCGACCGAGTGGCTGCAGCGTTCGCTCTACTCGGTCGCCGACGGGCCCGTCGCGCTACCGGCCGGCGGAGTGCGCTGGTGGGAAGTCATCTTCCAGCTGGTGTACGTGTCCCACTTCGTCGTGTGGATCGCGCTCGCCGCGCTGCTGTGGGTGAAGAGCCGAGCGCGGTTCCAGTGGTACGCGCGCCGCCTCGTCACGCTCGCCTACCTCGGCTTCGTCACGTACGTGCTGTTTCCCGCTGCGCCGCCGTGGCTCGCGGCCGAGCAGGGCTACCTGCCGGCGACAGTGGGACGGTTCGGGCGAGGGCTCGACACGATCGGCCTGAAGGTGATCGGCGATCTCATCACTGACGGCGCCAAGACCGCGAACCCGGTGGCCGCGATCCCGTCGCTGCACTTCGGGTTCGCCCTGCTCGTCGCAGTGACCCTGTGGAGGATCGTGCCTCAGTCCGCCCGAATGTGTGTGGCTGCGTATCCCGCGATGATGGGGGTCGTGCTCGTGGTCACAGGTGAGCACTACGTCGTGGACTTGGTCATCGGCGGGGTCTACGTGGCGCTGGCGTGCCACTTGACGTCCAAGGCAGAACGCTGGTGGCGGGCGCGGGAGTCGGAACGGCCAGCTCTCGATTTCGAGGCCGCACCCGCGGGAAGGGCGGCAGCGTGATGGCGCGCCACGAGCACGTCACCGCGGATCATGTCGAGGACACCTCCGGCGGCCACGGCGCGCACGGCGGCCATGCCGGGCACGGCGGCCATGGCGATCACGCAGCGCTGTTCCGTCGACGGTTCTGGGTGTGTCTCGTGCTGACGGTCCCGACCGTGGTGTACAGCCACATGGCGCAGGACCTGCTCGGCTACACGGCGCCGCACTTCCCAGGGTCCTCGCTGATGGCGCCGGTGTTCGGTCTGGCGGTGTTCGCGTACGGCGGGCCGGTGTTCCTGCGTGGCGGGTGGGACGAGATGCGGGCTCGGCAGCCCGGGATGATGTTGCTCATCTCGATGGGCTTGGTCGTCGCGTTGGCGGCGTCGATCGCGACCGAGCTCGGGTGGATCGATGTCGACCTGTGGTTCGAGTTGGCGACCCTCGTGACGGTCATGTTGCTCGGCCATTGGGTGGAGATGCGCGCGATCGGCCAAGCCCAGGGAGCGCTCGAAGCCCTCGCAGCCATGCTGCCCGACGACGCCGAGCGGGTCACCGCCGACGGGATCGAGACCGTCCCCCTCGGCGCGCTCACTGTCGGAGACGTGGTCCTGGTCCGCGCCGGTGGCCGTGTCCCCGCCGACGGCGTCGTAGAGGACGGGCACGCCGAGCTGGACGAGTCGATGATCACCGGCGAGTCCCGTCCCGTAGCGAAGGAACCGGGTGACCGCGTGGTGGCGGGAACGGTGTCGACCGACTCGTCGATACGGGTGCGGGTCGCGGCCGTCGGGAACGACACCGCACTGGCGGGGATCCAGCGGCTGGTGGAGGAGGCGCAGTCGTCGCCGTCACGCGCCCAGGCACTCGCGGATCGGTTCGCGGCGCTGCTGTTCTACGCCGCTGCACTCGCGGGGCTGGTGACGTTCGTGGTGTGGCTGGCGCTCGGTGACAGCGGCCAGGCAGTGGAACGCACCGTCACGGTGCTCGTGATCGCATGCCCGCACGCGCTCGGTCTGGCGATCCCCTTGACCATCGCGGTGTCCACCGGGATCGCGGCGCGCGCCGGGATCCTCGTCAAGGACCGGCTCGCCCTCGAACGCATGCGAGCCGTGGACACCGTCCTGTTCGACAAGACCGGCACCCTCACGCTCGGCCGTCATGTCGTCACCGACGTCGCCGCCGCCGACGGCGAGGAGCGCGAGCACGTGCTCGCGGTGGCCGCCGCGGTCGAAGCCGAGAGCGAGCACCCCGTCGCCCACGCCATCGTCGACTCTGCGTCCGATGAAGGTGTCGCGGTGCTGGACGCGTCCGGTTTCCGGTCGCTCAGCGGACGCGGGGTCGAAGCGATCGTCGACGGCAGCGCAGCTGCGGTCGGTGGGCCCGCCCTGCTGCGTGAACGCCAGCTCACCGAACCGGCATCGCTCGCCGCGACGACGGCGAGCTGGCGTGACCGGGGCGCAGGCATCCTGCACGTCATCCTCGGTGACCGCGTCATCGGTGCGCTCGCCCTGCAGGATCAGGTGCGACCCGAATCGCGTGACGCGGTCGCTGCGCTCCGTCATCTCGGCCTCCACGTGATGCTGGTCACCGGTGACGCCCGCCAGGTCGCCGATGCGGTCGCCGCCGACCTCGGGCTCGACGAGGTCTTCGCCGAGGTCCTCCCTTCCGACAAGGACCGCGCCGTACGGGAGCTGCAGGACCGCGGTCGGACGGTGGCCATGGTCGGCGACGGCGTCAATGACGCGCCTGCGTTGGCGCGTGCGGATGTCGGCATCGCCATCGGCGCCGGTACCGACGTCGCCATCGAGTCCGCCGGCGTCGTCCTGGGCTCGAGCGATCCCCGCGGTGTGCTCGGCGTGATCCGGCTGTCGCGCGCCAGTTACCGCAAGATGGTCCAGAACCTCGCATGGGGCGCCGGCTACAACGTCGCCGCCATCCCGCTCGCCGCCGGGGTCCTCGCCTTCGCCGGGATCACGTTGTCGCCCGCGGTCGGCGCGATCTTGATGTCCGCGTCCACCGTCGTCGTCGCCGTGAACGCCCAGCTCCTTCGCCGCCTCGACCTCCGCCCCACCTGAACGTCCCCCGGGCGGGCACCGGTCACGGCCGTTCCGGCTCCGGTGGGCGCGACGGCCAATCGACGTGGACCCCGGTCAGCCAGCCACGGGCGCGACGAGGCAGGGCGCCACGGACGCGTGCACGATGCTCGCCGCAACCGCGCCGAGCCGCAGCCGCTCGAGCCCGGATCGAGCGCTCGTCGTGACTGCGACGAGTCCGGCGGGACGCTGTTCCAGGTGCTGGCGGATGGCGCTGGCCGGGCCGATCGGATCACGAAGAACCTCGGCGTCGACATCGTCGACGTGCTCTGACCACGCTCGGGCGAGCTCAGTGACGTAGACGCCCGCGTCGCCACGCTTGCCGTAGCGCGGCTCACGCGAGGGCGACAAGGGCGGTGGAGTGTCCTCGACCACGGTGACGATCGAGAGGGACATCTCGAGCGCGGCCGCCCACGCTGCCGCGAGCGGGAGCACTTGTTCGGATCCAGAGGTCCCGTCGACACACGCGACGATTCGTCGAACCGAGAGTGGCTCGGGCCATGAGCGCGGCCGCGGCGACCACCCCGGATTGTCCGCCATCGGACCGAGCGCGACGACTGGCCCTGCGACGCGCTCCAAGACGGCGCGGGCGACGGACCCTACGAACGCGCCCCGCAGACGGCCCCGTCCGTGCGTCGTCATGCACACCAAGGCCGAATCGAGCTCGGCGGCTCGGCCGGCGATGACCTCTGCGGGGTCACCGCTTTCGACGACGAGCACATGCTCGTCGTCGGTGTCGACGTCCAACGTCGCCGATGCGAGTGCTCGGAGATGCTCGGCTCGGTCGTCGCTGGCGACGCTGATCGTGTGGACGTCGGCGTCGAGCCGTCGCCCCAGTGCCCGAGCCGTCGGCACCGCTCGCAACGAGAGGTCCGAGCCATCCAGCGGCACGAGTACGTTCCGCACCGCAACCGGCGCCAGTGGTCCGTGGTCAGAGCTCATGGTGTCCAGCATCGCCCACCTCGGCCCGGCCTTCCTCCGCGACCGCCAGCCCTCACCGAGGATCGTGGAGGATGGATGCATGGCCGACATCGAAGAGACGCTGTTGCCAGGCGTCGGCGTCCGTCACGAGTTCACGACCAGTGGTGGGGAGCGCGTTGCGCTGGTGACGCACCGGACGGGCCGCCGAGAGCTCGCGGTCTACGACCGCACCGACCGAGACGTGTGTCGCACGGTCCTGCACCTGAGCGTCGAGGACGCCGCGGCCCTCACCGAGGTGCTCGGTGCCAACCATGTGAGCGAGACCGTCCGGCGCGTGCAGCGACTCGAAGGTGTCGCGATCGATTGGGTCACGGTTGCCGGTGGCGGTGCGGGAAGAACGATCGCCGACGGTGCGTACCGCACGAGGACGGGCGCGTCGATCGTTGCCGTGGTGCGCGGCGACGCCACGGTTCCGGCGCCCGGCCCTGACGAACATCTCCATGACGGAGACGTCGTTGTCGCCGTCGGCACCCCTGAAGGGCTGGAGAGTCTTCGAATGTTGCTCGCGTGATCCTGGGCGCAGCGAACGCGGACATCGCGACCGGGTTCGTCGAGATCGGCGCGGTTGCGCTCGCGCTCGCCGTCTTGGCGAGGATCGCAGGACGGTTCGGCTTCACGGCCATCCCGCTGTACCTGATCGCCGGTCTCGCGGTTGGTGAAGGCGGGGTGTTCCCGCTGGAAGTCAGTCACGACTTCATTGCCCAGGTCGCCGAGATCGGCGTGCTCCTGCTTCTCCTGACGTTGGGACTCGAGTACTCGACTGACGAGCTTCGATACGGTCTGCGCACCGGCGCGCCGGCGGGAATCGTGGATGCCGTCGCCAACTTCGCGCCCGGCTTCGCGACGGGCGTCGCGCTCGGCTGGGGAGTTCCCGCAGCGGTGCTCCTCGGCGGTGTGTCTTGGGTGACCTCGTCTGGGATCGTCGCCAAGGTCCTCGCCGACCTCGACCGCCTCGGCAACCGGGAGACCCCCGCGATCTTGAACCTGCTTGTCATCGAGGATCTGGCGATGGCCGTGTTCCTCCCGGTCGCGTCCGCGCTCGTGCTCGGGCGATCCTTCGGGGCGACCGTCGGCACCATCGCCGTCGCGCTGGCCGTGGTGTCGCTCATCATGCTGCTGGCGTTCCGCGGCGGCGACCGCCTGAGCGCAGTCCTCGACCGCGGCGGCGACGAGGCGCTCCTCCTCGCAGTGTTCGGCCTGACCCTCGTCGTAGGAGGTCTCGCGCAGCGTCTCGAGGTGTCGGCCGCCATAGGCGCGTTCCTCGTTGGACTGGCGCTTTCCGGACCGGTACAGCAACGCGTCGGCGGGCTCGTCCGTCCACTGCGGGACCTCTTCGCAGCGGTCTTCTTCCTCTTCTTCTCGTTCCAGATCGCGCCTCGACGCCTGCTCGATGCACTCGCCCCCGCCACGGTCCTCGCCATCGTCGCCATCGCCACCAAGATCGCGACTGGCTGGTACGCCGGCGCCCGCGCCGGTGTCGGGCGCGCTGGCCGCATGCGTGCCGGCACCGCCCTCGCGGCGCGCGGCGAGTTCTCCATCGTCATCGCCAGCCTCGGCACCGGCCTCTCCGATGGGGAACGTCTCGGTGCCGTGGCCGCCGGCTTCGTGCTCCTCACCGCCGTCTTCGCGCCCCTCGCCACCCGCAGTGCAGACCGTCTCACCGCGGCGCTGTTCCGACAGGAGAGCCCGCGATCAGCGAGCGAGGCCGAAGGCCACACATCGTGAGCTGGACGCGTCGCGGGGCTGGTGTAGCAGCAGGTGGTGTCGGAGGCGCTCGGTGGGAGCGAGCCCTTGCCACCGCAGCGACCGCCGAGCCAGGACGCCCCACGGCAGCGATCCCGCTCTCGCTATCTGTCGAAGTCGAAGCGCACGCTCGTGAGCTCGGTGCCGAACCGGCGGACGGCGGCTGCATGACTGCGTCGACCGAAGGCGTCCAGCCGAGCGCCCGGGTCGTCGTCGTAGGCGACCCGGGCGTGAGCGGGACGCCACCGCCTTCGAACGCGGACTCTGACGTTCGGGTCAGCCGAGATGTTGCGCACCCAACCTGCTTGCGGGCCTTGTTCCGCCACCACCCAGCCGACGTCGTCGACGATGTTCATCCCGACGACGTTCCGTCGACGCCTGCCGGTGCGTCGTCCACGGGTCTCGATCAGGACGTGACCGGGTGACAGTCCTGCCCACGTCAGCGCCTTCATCGCCGGGTTGAGCAGGTAGCGCTGCACCCAACGCACACGGCGGCGCTTGCCGCGAAGCGCTTCATCACTCACGAGCCGCCAGTGTCGCAGCCCGGCTCCGGTCGCTCACCTTGCCTCCGCCCCCGCATCTTGGACTGACGAGTGGGAAGGTGACGGCTGCGGCCCGGTCGCCGCTGCCGTGTGTCATAGTCCCGAAACTGAAGACCCGCCTCGTCGTCCCGCCCCACCCGTCACGCCACTCGAAGCGGTTGCTGCGTGTAGAGAAGGGAGCAGCGATGTCCTCTCCAGGAGAGAGCGTCCTCGACGGGATCGACGCCGTCCTCGGTGACGTCGAGGCGCTGTACAAGGACGTTCACCGTCACCCGGAGCTGTCGATGGCCGAGACTCGTACGGCTGGTCTCGCCGCTCAGCAACTGACCGACGCCGGCTTCGAGGTCACGACGGGCGTGGGACGGACCGGCGTGGTCGGGGTTCTCTCCAACGGCGACGGACCGGTCGTGATGTTGCGAGCCGACATGGACGCGCTCCCCGTGCCGGAACAGACCGGGCTCGACTACGCCAGCACGGTTGATGGAGTCATGCACGCGTGCGGTCACGACATGCACGTCGCGTGGCTGGCAGGGGCAACTGCGCATCTCGCCGCTCACCGCGACACGTGGCAGGGAACGGTGATGGCGGTGTTCCAGCCGGCCGAGGAGACCGCGGCGGGCGCCCAGGCGATGATCGACGACGGGCTTTTCGACCGGTTCCCTCGGCCAGACGTGATCCTCGGCCAACATGTGATGCCATCACCCGCCGGGAGCATCGGTGTGCGCTCCGGTGTGGTGACCTCCGCAGCCGACAGCTTCGAGATCCGCCTGTTCGGACGCGGCGCCCACGGCTCGATGCCCGAAGCGAGCGTCGACCCGGTGGTCATGGCTGCGGCGACGGTCCTGCGGTTGCAGACGATCGTCGCCCGCGAGGTCGCGCCGGCCCAGTCGGCCGTCGTGACGGTCGGTGCGCTCCAGGCAGGCACGAAGGAGAACGTGATCCCCGACGACGCGGTCATCAAGCTCAATGTCCGCACCTTCGACGAGGGGGTGCGCGCTCATGTCCTGGACGCCATCACTCGAATCGTGAACGCGGAAGCGGCGGCGTCCGGTGCGCCGAAGGAGCCCGAGATCACGCCCCTCGACCACTACCAGCTCGTCCGGAACGACCCCGACGCCGTCCGGCGTGTGGGCGACGCGTTCCGCGGCCACTTCGGGGATCAGCGGGTCGTCGACATCCCACCGATCTCCGCAAGTGAGGACTTCGGGTCCTTCGGTAGCGAATGGAACGTCCCCTCCGTTTTCTGGACCGTTGGGGGTACCGATCCTGACGCGTACGCCAATGCCCGGGAGGCCGGGCGTCTCGCCGAGCTGCCCACCAACCACAACCCGCGGTTCGCGCCGGTGTTGCACCCGACGATCGAGACCGGCGTGCAGACATTGGTCGTGGCGGCGAGTGCGTGGTTGGCCACGATGTAGCACGTGCCCCCCGTCCTTCACGGGTTCGACCCGACCCTGCTGCTCGTGTTGAACCTCGCGGGCACGTTCGTGTTCGGCCTCAGCGGCGGCCTGAAGGGCGTCTCCGCTCGGCTCGACATCTTCGGCATCATCGTTCTCGCCGTCGTCGTTGGCATCGCGGGCGGCATCACCCGAGATGTGCTCATCGGGATTCCGCCCCAGACCATCCGCGACTGGCGGTACCTCGCTGTCGGCGTCGCCGCCGGCGTCATCACCTTCGCCGCCCATCCAGCGCTCAAGCGGCTCGAGCGACCAATCCTGATCCTCGACGCCGCAGGCCTCGCCCTGTTCTGCGTCACCGGTGCAGCCACGGCCCTCGACCACAACGTCGGCGCCGTCGAGGCGATCGTCCTCGGGGCCATCACCGGCGTCGGCGGTGGCGCGCTCCGCGACATCCTCGTGCGCGAGGTCCCAGTCGTGCTCCGCTCCGGCCTCTACGCCATCCCCGCCCTCGCCGGCGCCGCCGTCGTCGCCATCGCCGTCGAGTCCGGAACTCGGAACCTGGTGTGGCCGCTCGTCGGCGCCGCCGTCTGTTTCGCGGTGCGGATGGCGGGCATCTACTTCGACCTGAACGTCCCGACGGCTTCGCCCCGGGAGGACGAGACGTGAGCCGAACCCAGAACCCCCAACCCGCTTGATCTGAGCGGGTCGCGGCCGTCGCCTGGCCTACGGCTCCTCCAGCATGCCCGCCAGGTGTTCGGCGGCGGCGTGGTCGCGTTCGGGGAGGAAGGCGGCGTAGGTGTTGAGCGTGGTCCAGGGTTGGCCGTGTCCGAGACGGCCGGCGACGGTCCGCACGTCGCAGCCGGCGCCTATGAGCTGGGTCGCGGCGAAGTGGCGGAGATCGTGCAGCCGGGTTTTCGGTAGGCCCGCACGCTTCGCGACACCTCGGAACGTCCAGGTGGCCTTGTCCGGTCGGTAAGGCTTCGTGCCGTCGGCGACTTCGGACAGCACGAACGCTCGCGTATCGAGGCCGGTGTCCTGGCTCGCTGCGAAGCGTTCGGCCCATCGTCGATGTCGTCGTAACCGTCGCGCGGTGTCGGCGTCGAGCGAGATGGTCCGCGGCTTGTGGGACTTGGTGTCGGTCTCGACGAGGCGGCCGGCGACATCGGCGATCCCGGTGCGGATGGTCAACGTTCGAGTGTCGAAGTCGATGTCCTCCCAGCGCAGTCCGCACAGCTCACCGCGGCGGGCGCCGAGCACGACGGCGAGACGCACCAGCAGCCCGAACTGCCTCGATACCCGACGGGCCTCGTCGAGGAGCCGGCGGGCCTGCTCGGGTGATGGCGGATCGATGGTGGGCTTGCGGCGGCGCGGTGGTCGCGTCGCCGCGGCTGGGTTGGTCGGCAGCCATCCCCAGCGATGGGCCTGGCCGAGCGCGCCGCGCAGCACGGCGTGGATCTGGCGGATCGACCCGGGACGTAGACCCCCACGACGAAGCCGGGTGTAGTAGGCGTCGAGGTGGAACGGCGACAGCCGGTCGAGGTGCTTGGTTCCGAGGTCGGGTTTGAGCCGGGTGTCGATGATCCGCTGGTACTCCCGCGCCGTGCTCGCGGCCAGGGTCGGGCGCTTCGGTTCCCACCACACATCGAGCAGCTGCGCCAGCGTCAGGTTCGTCCCGGCGCGACTGCCGGGAGGCGGCACCACCTGCTCGCTCAGACGACGGAGCTTCGCTTCCGCGTCGCGGCGGCTGCCGTGCACGGTGACGCTGCGCTGGCGCCGCCGCCCAGTCGCCGGATCAGGCGGCCGTGCGATCCGAACCTCCCACCGTCCTCGGCCCAACCGCGAGATGCTCCCGGTGCCTCGCCTGCGACGAGCGTGCGCCCTGGTCTTGGTGGCCATCGCGACCGCGTACCCGGCCCGTAGTGCGATCGAAGTGCGATCGGGCCTACACCAGCGACAGCCGTCGTCGCGAACTGGCCGCCTGACCAGCGAGTTCCTACGTGCGCCCCCTGGGATTCGAACCCAGAACCTGCGGATTAAGAGTCCGTTGCTCTGCCGTTGAGCTAGAGGCGCATTTGGGGTGACCGAGGGGACTTGAACCCCCGACCTCCAGGGCCACAACCTGGCGCTCTAACCGGGCTGAGCTACGGCCACCATGTGGGAGGGGTCAGTCTAGGGCGCGCCGCCCGACGGGCCGAACACGGAGCTCACGGCGCAGTCAGCGCGGTCAGGGCCTCGAGTTGGGCGGCGGTGCCGATGGCGATGAGGATGTGCTCGGGCTCGATCCGGGTCTCGGGCGGCGGGTTGGTGACGAAGTGCTGGTCCGGTCCCCGCATGGCGAGGATCAACGCGCCGGTGCGCTCCCGGATCTGCGCGTCCCGCAGGCTGGCGCCCGCCAGCCGCGACCCGGCAGGCACGGCCACCTCCTCGAGACGGAACTCGAGGCTGCCGTCGTGCATGACGACTTCGAGGAAGTCGACGACGTGCGGCTGCAACGCGAACGCGGCCATGCGGTCGCCCCCGATGCGTTGCGGGTTCACGACACGGTCCGCGCCGGCGCGGCGCAACTTCTCCTCGGCGTCCTCCGTGCGCGCACGGGCGATGATCACGAGATCGGGACGCATCGTGCGCCCGCTCAACGTGACGTACACGTTGTCGGCGTCGGTGTTCACGGCGGCGACGAGCACACGCGCCCGCTCGATGCCGGCGGCGAGCAACACGGCATCGTCCGTCACGTCACCCTGCACGGTGTCGTACGGCACCGTCTCGAGGCGCGACACATCCCGATCGACGATGACGACGTCCTGACCGGCATGGGACACGTAGTCGGCGATCACGCGCCCGACGCGCCCCCAACCGCACACGATGACGTGGCCCTGCAACCGCGCGATCTCGCGCTCCATCCGACGCCTCCCGAGCAGGTTGCCGATGTGTCCCTCGACGACGGTCTCGAGGAGCACGGTGAACGTGTACAGCGCGGTGCCGACGCCCAACAGGATCAGGACGATCGTGAACACCTTGCCGTTGGACGACAGCGGTTGCACCTCGCCGAACCCGACCGTCGAGATCGTCGTGATCGTCTGGTACAGCGCGTCGAGGATCCCGAACCCGAGCGCGACGTAACCGATCGTGCCGGCGACGACGATCAGCCCGAGGGCCGCCAGTCCGAGCCGGACTCGCCGGAACGGGTCCACCACGGCAGCGGACTGTAGGAGGCGCGACGTCAGCGAAGGGCGACGCAGCGCACGGGCGGGAGATCCGACAACGCCACGTCCCACGTCGCGCCGGCGTCGTCGGAGCAGAAGAGCCGGCCGTCGCGCGTGCCGAGCACGACCGCCGCACCCACTGCGGCGAGGTGGAACGTGTCGAGGTTGAACGGGAACCGCTCGGGCAGGCCGCGCACGCACCGTTCGAACGGCCCGTGCGAGGACAACGGACGGCGGTAGACCGCACCCTCGTCGGTGAACGGCCCCGTGGACGCGGTCACGAGCACGTGGTCGTCGGCGACGGCAACGGCGCGGCAGTAGCTGGCGTGCAGGCCGTCGTCGGTCCACCGGAACGTTCGTCCGTCGTCGATGCTCATGCCGAACCCGACGGCCGCCGCGATGACGACGGTGTCGGTCGACGCCAGCACCTGGTGCGTGTCGTTGTCGACGGGGACGACCTCGTGCCACCCGTCGCCGTCGGGTCCGTCGGCGCGCCACACGCCGCCGACGTGGACGTTCACCAGCGGCGCGCCCTCCGCCGTCACCGTCACCGAGCGCGTGTCGGGCGGTCCACCCCACGGCGTGTACCACTCGTCGCGCGTCGGGATGGCGTCGAAGGAGTCGACGGGCGCCACGTCACCGAGGCGCGACACGCGGTACAGCCGCGCCGCCGACGTGCCCACCAGCACCTCGTCGCCGATCGTGGCCACGCAGTACGCGGTGAGCGGCGCCAGCGAGGCGGTGACCCCGCTGTCGAGCGACACGACGTCGGCCTCCTCGCAGATCGCCCACTCGCCGTCGATGGCCGTCGTCTCCGTGGGCGCGACGGGCGCCACACCGGTGTCCGACAGGTGGAACAGGCCCTCGTCGGTGCCGATCAGCACGTCCACGGGACCAGTATGCGCCCTCGGTGCGAGACTGTCGCCGTGCACGCGCATCACGAGGTCGTCGAGTTCGACGAGTTGCTGGGCCCAGCCGGTGCCGACGCCATCGTCGAGCTGTGCGCCCGCTTCGGCCGTTACGGCATGTACAGCCAGGAGCACGTCGAGTCCGACATCGGACGCGGGCTCTCGCAACGTCACGACGCGGCGTCGAACTTCGTGCGCACCGGCGGACGGTTCGCGCGCGACGAGCCGGTGTCCGTCCTCGCCGCCCGCACGAACTACTTCCGTGAGGAGTACGCCTACGGGCAGCAGGCATTGATCGACGGCATCGAGCCCTACCTCGACCACGAGGGGTTCGCGGCGGCGGCTCGCGCCGTGCACGGCCGTGACGTCATCGAGCCGGCCATCGTGTTCGCCAACCTGATGGTGCCGGGGCAGGAGCTGGCGGTGCACACCGACGTCCCCGAGTTCCGCGGCTGCAACCGGAAGGTCATGCCGCAGTGGTTGCTGGTCGCGATGCACCACTCGGGCATGTTCGACACTTGGCGCATGCCGATCGCCACCGGGGTGGCCTGGTTCCACGACTGCGACGGGGGCGAGTTCTGCTACTACCCCGACGGCGCGTCGGAGCCGCCGAAGGCGAAGGAGGTGCGGCGCGACACCGCGTTGCTCTTCGACGCCGACAGCGTCTTCCACGGCGTCGATCGCATCGCCGCCGACGGCGCCGGTGCCGCCATCGCCCCGCTGTGTCCGGGCATGACGCTCGACCACGACGGCGGCGACCGTTGGGTGGTGCACGACGGCGACGACGTCGTTGCCGAGTACGCGTGGGAAGACCTCCGCTTCAGCGTGTCGTGGAAGGCGTACTGCTTCGAGGACGTGCACGAGCAGCGCACGTGGCGCGAGCACGCCGACGACCTCACGATCGACTACGTCGTGTCGCGCTTCGTCGACGACCTGCGTGCGCGCGGGCGCATCGAAGGCGACGTGCCCGGCAACCCTGAGCTCGCGCTGCTGATCATCGACGAGTACATCCGCTTCCCCGCGCCTCAAACCGTCGGCTGACGCACTTCCATGCCGGCGGCGCGGTAGCACGCGTCGATCACGCGCATGTTGGCGATCGCGTCGTCGACACCGGTGAGCACCGGGCCGTCGTTGCGAACGGCGTCGACGAAGGCGCGCAGCTGGAACTCGTACGTCGGCTTCTTCGTGAAGCGCTCCCGCCGCCGGTGCCCGCGATCGGTGACGATCACCCGGTGGAAGTAGTGCGGCGCGTACGGGTTGGTGACGCGGATCGTGCCGTGCTCGAGCGTGATGCGCGCACCGAGCGCGAGCACGCGACCGGTGAGCATGCCGCACGTGATCCGTCCGGTCGCGCCGTCGCCGATGCGCACCTCGGCGTCCATCCACCGGTCCACGCCCGCGCCCCGCTCGCGTGCCGAGGCGCGCACGACCTCGGGCTCCGAGCCTGCGAGTGCGCGCACGAGATGGATCGTGTAGCAGCCGAGATCCATCGTCGAGCCCCCGGCGAGCGCTCGTTGCCAACGGATGTCCGAGCCGCGCACGAGCGGTGAGCAGAACCACGCTTCGATGCGGCGCAGCTCGCCCAGCTCGCCGCTGCGCACGAGTGAGACCAGCCGCTGCGCGAGCGGGTGGTAGCGGTAGTGGAACGCTTCCATCACCGTTCGGTCGGTGCGGCGGGCGACGGCGGCGACGTCTTCGGCCTCGTCCGCGTTGGCGGTGAACGGCTTCTCGCACAGCACGTGCTTGCCGGCCTCGAGCGCGGCGATGGTCCACGCGCCGTGCAGGCCGTTGGGCAGCGGGTTGTAGACGGCATCGACGTCGTCGTCGGCGAGGAGCGATGCGTAGCTCTCGTGCACCTTTCCGATCCCGTGCCGCGCCGCGAACGACCTCGCGCGGTCGCGGTCACGTGCGGCGACGGCGACGACCTCGACACCGTCGACCGCACGGGCGGGACGGATGATCGCCGCCGGCGCGATCCGTGCCGCACCGAGGACGCCGATGCGCAACACTTCGGACCGGGCCATGAACGATTCTCCCACCGCGGCGAGCCGCGGTACCGCTCCCACGCATCGATTCGGGCCCCGGCGGACGGCGCTCCTCGTCGTGGTCGTCGGGGTCGTCCTCACCGCTGCCGTGACGGTGGCGACGTTCGCCGCGCACACGAGCAACGAGCAACGGCTCCTCCGGCAGCGGACCCGTGAGGCGGGCACCGTTTTCACTGCGGCCCTGCCGACGATCCAGACGCCACTGCTGTCGACCGCCGAAGTGGCCGAGATCACGAACGGCGATCCCGCGACGTTCCAGCGCGCGCTCGCGTCGCAGGTCGGACCGAACCCCGGTCAGCGCTTCGTGGCGGCCGCGTTGTGGTCACCTGCCGACCCGTCCCGACCACTGGCAACCATCGGCGCGCCGCTGCGCCTGCTCGACCGCCCACCCGACCAGATCCGCGCCTTCCTCGATCACGCTGCCGCGTCGACGACGCTCGCCGTCATCCCGTTGCTCGACGGCGACCAGCCGAGGATGGGCTACGCGGTACACGCCGCGATGGGCTCGCGCTTCCTCGCGTACGGCGAGGCCCCGCTGCCACCCAACCGCCATCAGCTCATCCCGCAGAGCAACGCGTTCAGCGGGCTCGAGTTCGCGGTGTACGTCGGCGACCGCACCGACGAGTCGTCGTTGTTGATCGCCACCGTGCCGAAGCTGCCGCTGAAGGGAAACACCTCGACGGAGACGATCCCGTTCGGCGACACGTCGTTGCGACTCGTCGTCGCCAGCTCGAGCGAGCTCGGTGGCGGACTGCTCCAAGCGCTGCCGTGGTTGCTGCTCGCGCTCGGCGCCGCACTGACGGTCGCGTCGGCCGCGGTGTCGTACCGCCTCGTGCGGCGGCGCCAGCAAGCAGAGGGCCTCGCCGCCGACAACGAACGGCTCTACCGCGAGCAGGCGAACGTCGCTCAGACGTTGCAGCACAGCTTGCTGCCCGACCGTCTCCCGACGCCGCCCGGTGTCGATCTCGCCGTTCGGTACCAACCCGGTACCGCCGCGCTGGATGTCGGCGGCGACTGGTACGACGTGATGACGCTCGACGACGACCACCTCCTGCTCGTCGTGGGCGACGTGTCGGGGCGTGGCCTGCGGGCGGCATCGCTAATGGCGTCGCTGCGCTACGCGGTGCGCGCCTTCGCCAGTCAAGGTGACGCACCCGATGTCGTGCTGACGAAGTTGGGGCGGCTGATCGACGTCGAACGCGACGGTCACTTCGCCACGGTGTTGTGCGGCGTCCTCGATCTCGCGACGAGGACGTGTCATCTCGCCAACGCCGGGCACCTCGATCCGCTCCTCGTCGACGCGAACAGCGCGGCCTACGCGGGGACGGAGGCCGGTCCGCCCATCGGCGTCTTCGCCGACCCGGCGTACCCCGTCGCCACCGTCGAGCTCGGCGCCAGCGCGCTGCTCGCCTTCACCGACGGGCTCGTGGAGCGGCCGGGTGAGACGATCGACGTGGGCCTCGACCGGCTCGCGTCGGTGGCCCGGGCGGCGGCGACCCGACCCCTGGAAGACCTGCTCGACGAGGTCGTCGCGGGCCTTGTGTCCGGGACCATCGACGATGTCGCGATACTGGGTGTCCGATGGCGAACGTGAGCGGCGCCGAGCCGCCCCAGATCGCGACCATCTCGGTCGAGGGCGACACCACGGTGATCCGCGTGGTCGGTGAGATCGACCTCGCTTCGGCCGCCACCGTGCGCACCCGGGTCGACGAAGCGGTGGAGGCCGGTGCGGCGCGGATCGTGTTCGATCTCGGTGCCGTCGACTTCATCGACAGCTCGGGTCTCGCCGTGCTGGTGAGCGCTCTGCGGCGGACCGGTGCCGTCGCCCTGCGCAACCCGGCCGGCAACGTCCGCCGTGTCGTCGAGATCGCCGGCCTGGCCGACGACCTGCCCTTCGAGGCCACCGAGGCCTGAGGCGGTGGGTTTGGGGCGGGCAGGCGGGGGGCACTCCGTGGCCATGACCGCAGCCGGCCTCGTCTCGGGGCCCTTCCGCAGCTTCGAGCGAGCCGTCCGATCCCGTACCAACCGTTGGGCGGCGTTCGTCCGTGATGTCGGCGATGCCTTCGCCGCCGACGAACCGCTCTTCTGCGACTGCGACGACGTGCCCGCCGCGCACGTCTGACTCGACGCCCCTGCCCGAACCTGCCTGCTCGGTACGGTGGCACTGCCGCCCCCGTAGCTCAGCGGACAGAGCAGCCGCCTTCTAAGCGGACGGTCGCAGGTTCGATCCCTGCCGGGGGCGCCCACTCGGAGCGAGAAGTGCTTCGCGCATCAGGGTGCTCGATGCACGTATCTCCGGAGGCGACGTGCGTCCGTCGCCGAGGAGGTGATGACCGTCTGCCGCTTCGTAGAGCGCTACCAGCGCCTCGCGGCGGCGCTTGCGGCGAAGCGTGATGGTGTCGGAGCCGACCACACGTTCAGTCTGGCGGCTCGGCTGCAGCCGACGTCTCAATCGAGGAACTTGAACGACGTCGCCGACAGCCAGGCGAAGCCGACGGAGCGTTCCGGACCGCGCGTTGCTGCTCTACGAGCGCGAGAGGATTTCCCACTTCTTCGAGTTGAACTCTGACTCCGAGAGAGCTCCGGCGCGATGGAGATCGTGAAGCTGTGCAAGCAGCCGGGTGTCCTCAGCTCGGCGGTCCGGCGGCTTGCCCAGATAGAGCGTCTTGGCCCTGTCCCATTCGGCCGCCGATAGCGCGCCTTGCTTCGCAAGCTCCGAAAGTTTCGCAAGCTCGTCCGCCATCGACGGCTGACCAGGTCCGCCGCCGGCTGCGGCCGCAGCACCCATCTCGATAGCTTCCGCCACTTTCGCGGCACCGACGAATCTTGACTCTGCGACGAGCGACTTGCCGTTGGCGTAGCTCACCTGGAGAAGCAGGACCCACTGCGTCCGCCTCTTCCCGTTGATCCGAGCGCGCCGAAGCTTCGTTGAACGCAGCACGGTCGTGATGTCGGAAAGCGGTGTTCGCGATTGACCCGTGATTGCCGGCTGCGGCTCGGCAACCACTGCGAATGTGTAGAAGGCTCGGTCCGTCACGAGGAACTGCGACACCTTCTGCGTTCCGAGAACTGCTGGGGCCCAGTTTGGGTAATACGGTGCGAAAGGCGGTGAGGTGCTCGACCTTCCGCACTTCGTGCTCAGCGGTCACGCGCTGCGGAGGTATTCGCGGAGCGCGCGACGGATGATTTCCGACACGGTGACCCCTTCATCAGCCGCACGCTGTGCCGTCTGGTCGCGCAGCTCAGGATCGAGCCGCACAGACTCGACCGTCTTCGCAGCATCACCGAGCGGCGGTCGCCCTCGGCCGCGGGGACGGTCCCGCAGGAGCGCGGGATCGAAGCCGCGCTCGGCTTCGTCTGCGAGCTCCTCGACGAACGCGTCGTCGATGACCTTGCCCGACTTGGTGCGGCCGTAGGTTCGCTTCGTCATCGGTCCTCCCGGTCGTCGAAGAGCGTCTGTCGTGTGCTGGTTCTCAGCGGCATGGCGTGGATCACGAGCGGTCCTCGATCGGCTTCGACGACGACGAGCTCGAGGACGTTGCCGGCCCGGTCGGGTCCGGCGAGCAGGTATCGAGGTGGGTCTTCATCGAGTTGCAGCCAGGCGAGTGCATTCACGTACGCGTGGGTGATGTCATCGTCGAGCACGCCGTGGCGGCGGGCTGACCGGTGGATCTCCACCAGAAAAAGCGTACTACGAAAATGGGAGGACGAACGTCGCTGTCGCGGCCTACGGTCACTGCGGCACGCGACCAAGGCAGGGGGCGAGCGTGGTCGGACCGTCGGAAGCTGAGCGTGGCAGCGTCGCTGATGACTCTCGAGTGGTAGGGCGCGCGATCGCAGACACCGTGTCGTCCGGCATCACGGCGGCCGCGCTGCCGATGAGCCGTGAGCGTTGGACCACGGGTGGCGACGCGCTGACCACCACGGCGCGCGCCGACGGGATCGCGCTCCTTGGCCACGACGTGTTCGACACGTTGTGGTGCCGGAACGACATGGACGAGCGCGAGGCCATGAAGCTCGCGCTCAAGGCGCAGCGGTCGGTCCGTCACCAGGGACGGTGACCGATCGGTGACGGGTCACCGTTGCTGGTGACGGACAGCGTGGCGGTGCGCGCGCACGCTGCAGCGATTTGTGAGCGTGGGCACTCGAGCTCTCCGAGCTCCGCATCCGTGACGATGGCGCGGTCATCGTCCACACCGACCAGCCCGGGTACCGGTCCGCGAACCGTCTATCGAGTGCCGCCGGCTGCGTCGTCGGCACCTACGTGTACGTGATCACCGACGACGTCGTCGGCGCAGCAACAGCTCGCGAACCGCTGTGATCAGCGATCGTGCGCGGGATGGGCGCGGGATGAAGCGCCAGAGAGGAGCGAGAAGTGCAGCGTGACCCGCGTCTACGCGGGGCGTCGCTCAAGGTCGTGCGACGGCGATGCCGATGACGTGTGCGCCGGTTCCCGGCATGCCGTCAGGCGTCGGAGGTCGTGTTCGTTCGCCA
>Ga0070741_10004677_pt1 | contig 31668 bp, 29 predicted proteins | sample Coa_R1_4_FD_66440 | JGI IMG/M metagenome (GOLD analysis project Ga0070741, IMG submission 66440) | Surface soil microbial communities from Centralia Pennsylvania, which are recovering from an underground coalmine fire - Coalmine... | ecosystem: Environmental > Terrestrial > Soil > Unclassified ... | reverse complement strand
ACGCCAATTACAAAAAGACCGTGGCTTCGTTCCGCAATCCGATCAGAACCGCGACTGTCAAGGAGCGGCCAAGCTGACCGCTGACCGCTGTGAGCTGACCGCTCCCTCTGGCTTCGTTCCTCCAGCTTGCCTCGAAACCCGCAACCAAATCTGGAACCAACCAGACGCGGCCTGATTCCACTGTATTGTGGCGCACGCTTCAGCGTGCCGCCGTGGGCTTCAGCCCACGGAAGTTCTTCGACAACCGAATAAAATTCCCGCCCGCTGCACTCGAAGTGTATCGTGAGTAAGCGATGCTCGTCCCCGTCTGCGTGTTCGCCAAGCCTGCATTACCGGGTCAGGCCAAAACACGCCTGGCTCCGATACTCGGCAAGGCAGGCGCGGCTTCTCTCGCATCCGCCATGCTCATGGACGTTTGGCGTACAGTGACGGCCTGCCCTGGCGTCCAGCCAATCCTGGCGGCCGCCGGGCTCGGACCATTTCCCGTAACGGGCGCCGAGATCTGGCTCCAGGGAGATGGCGATCTGGGTGCTCGCATCCAGGCAATCATCCAGCGGGCGCTGCGAATGTCCCCAGTGGCCATCGCCATCGGTGCCGATACGCCTGCGCTGAAGCAGATCCACCTCCAAAGCGCGCTGGACGCACTCTCCCAACGTGATGCAGTCATGGGCCGCTGCTCGGATGGCGGCTTTTACCTTTTAGCGATGAAGGCCTGTCCGGTCGGACTGTTCTCGAACCTGCCCTGGAGCACGCCGGAAACCGCGGATGCAGTCCTCGCCCGCTTGCACCAACACGGTATGTCTGTTTCAGAGATCGAGCCGCTCTTCGATGTAGATTGCAAAGAGGACCTGGTGCGGTTAAGCGAGTTGTTCCGCCGCGAACCTTCCTTAGCTCCGGCCACCCGCCAGGCTCTTCAACAACTTGCATGCGCATCAGCATCATCGTTCCCGCTCTGAACGAGGAGTCGCATATCGTCGAGACGCTTACCGCGCTCAAGAAGCTGGAAGGCGATCCGGAAATCATCGTAGTCGACGGCGGCAGCACCGATCGCACCGTCGCACTTGCTCAGGAGCAGAATGTATCGGTGCTGTGCACTGGGCGTGGACGCGGTCGCCAGATGCAGGCCGGAGCGCTGCGCGCAACCGGAGACGTGCTGTGGTTCGTTCACGCTGACACCATCCCGCCGGCGAACGCCGCTTCTGAAATCGCTTTGGCTCTAAACAACAAACGTGTCGTCGGCGGAAACTTCGGTCTCATATTCGACGGCGAATCGCGTGCGGCCCGGCAGTTGACCGCCATCTACCCGTTCTTGCGCCTGCTGAACCTCTGCTATGGAGATTCCGGCATTTTCGTCCGGCGGGAAGCCTATGAGCAAGTCGGCGGCTTCCGTCCGCTCGCGTTGTTTGAAGATCTCGACCTGCTCCGGCGTCTGCGGCGGGCGGGAAAATTCGTGCACTTGCAGTGCTGCATTCTTACTTCTTCACGCCGCTTCGAGAACCGGAACTTCGCCCTGATGTGGTTGCAATGGACAACTCTTCAACTACTCTACTGGTGCGGATGTTCCCCCAACCGGCTGGCCCGCTGGTACAGTCACGCCCGCTCGCGAACAGAACCCCGACCGTCAGGGAGGGGAAGTTAACAGCTCATCTCAAAGCCGCCAAAGATTGCCGTCCGGCGCGCTCCGGCATCGGAACAACATCGCTCGTCTCCCGAAACGGAAGCGTCAGCGCGTTGCCTAACGTTTGATCCGCATCTTCCAGATGCCCCGCAACCCCAATCACAATGTCGTCCTGCTTGACTTCGGTTCGTAACGTCTTATGAAGCCAGTCCCACACGGTCAAGCCACTGGACCAGTTGGAATTGACCTGCTCCGGCGCGATCGAGTGGTGAATGCCATGCAGCCGCGGCGTCACCACGAACCAGCCCAGCCGGCGCTCCCAGGCGAGCGGCAGGCGCACATTGGAGTGGTGAAACAGAATGCACAAAAACAGAAACAGTTGCCAGCTCGCGATGGTAAACGGGCTCACGCCGATAAGGGCCACCTGTCCCGCCCGAAAGCCAAGTGACAACGTCATCTCGCCGAAATGAAAACGCAGCGCCGTCGAGGCATCCATCTCCCGATCGATGTGATGCACTTTGTGAAAGCGCCAGAGGAACGGAACGCGATGGGTCAGGACATGCCACAGATACAGCGTGTAGTCAAGAAGGACGACACCCGCGATTACTCGCAACACCAGAGGGACCTGCCAAAGCTGTAAAAGCCCCCAATGTCTATGGCACACAGTGCGCGCAATCCCAAACGCCATCGGAATTTCGAGAAACTGTACAACCACGCCGGCGGTCCCCGCAATTGCGAAGTTGCGAACATCCCGCCGCAGCTTACTATCCACCGAACGCCGCAGCGCATGCCGGCGCTCGAGCCACAGCAGCGTTACGAGCCAGCCGCCCGCGATCAGCCCGCGCAACATAAATAGTCCTTACTGCATGTTATACTTAGGGATCATGCGGGTGTCTTCCCACCCGGTCTCCCAACATACTTTAATAAGGTGAGTGTTCAACCGAATTTCGATAATCCGGAGACGGTCGCCCTTCTGATCGACCATACGCTGTTGAAGCCGGAAGCAACCGAAGACGATATCGCCCGGCTGTGCAACGACGCTCGGCAATATTCGTTCGCGTCCGTCTGCGTCAATCCGTTTTGGGTTCGTTTCGCAGCGAAGGCCCTTGTGGGTTCATCCGTGCGGGTGTGTACGGTTATTGGTTTTCCCCTCGGCGCAAATGTCACCAAAACGAAGCTCGCTGAAGCCGAATTCGCCCTGGCTGATGGTGCGCAGGAACTCGACATGGTGCAGAACATCGGTGCCCTCCGCTCAGGACAAGTTGAACTCGTTCGCGATGAAATCGCTGCTCTGGCGGAACTTGCCCATTCTCATGGCGCCATCCTGAAGGTGATTCTCGAAACTTGCCTGTTGAACCAAACGCAGAAAACCGCCGCTTGTCGCCTCGCCGCCGAGGCCCGCGCGGATTTCGTGAAGACGTCTACCGGATTTGCATCCGGCGGCGCGACCATAGAAGATGTGAAGCTCATGCGCGCCACGGTCGGCGAATCGATGGGCGTGAAGGCTTCGGGCGGTGTTCGCACGCTCGAAGCTTTGCGGCAAATGGTAGCGGCCGGCGCGAACCGGATTGGCACCAGTTCGGGTGTGAATATTCTTGCTGAATTGAGCGAGACCAAGCCTTCTTTGTTAAACGCAGCCAGAGTACCGGGCGGCCGGCCGGATGCCTACTAATGCCCACAGAACCCAAAACGCAAGTCCGGTTCCGTGAGCGAGCGGAGTTGCTGGATTTCCTGCTCGAAGTCAGTTCGGTCACCTCCGAAACCCTCGACCTGGACCGTTTGCTCGCGAACGTCGGCGAGATTGTGAAAGATGTCATCCCGCACGAACTCTTCGCCATCCTGCTGTATAACGAACGGAGCCGCACTTTGCGGATGCGCTATTCCATCGGACACCGCGATGAAGTCGCCAAAAATCTCGTCATTCGCCTTGGCGAAGGCATTACCGGCGCGGCCGCATCCGCCCGGCAGCCCATTCTCGTTCGCGATGTGCGCAGAGAACCCAAGTATCTGAACGCGCTCGATGCGGTTCGCGCCGAGCTGTCGGTCCCCATGCTCGCGCGCGGGAAACTGGTCGGCGTTATCGATGTCCAATCCACCCGCTTGAATGCCTTTTCCGAGCAGGATCGCGCGCTGCTGGCCTTAATCGCCAGCCGGGTGGGCGTCACCATCGATAACGCCCGGCTCTACCGGCGCGTCGAGCGGCAGAATCGGATGCTCCGCGTGCTGGCGCATCTCTCGCAGGAGTTCAGCTCCATTCTGGATATCGATGAGCTCCTCACGAAAATTGCCGTCACCGTGCGCGCGCTCATCAATTTCGACGCGTTTAGCATCTTCCTCGTCGATGAAGAGCGCCAGCTCCTGCGCTGCCGTTTCAGCCAGCGCTACGACGAGACCGGCACCATCGATAACATCCAGCTTGGCAAGGGCCTCACCGGCGCCGCTGCGCAATCGCGTCAGGTCGTACGCGTCGCAGACGTGACACAGGACCCTCGCTATATCGCCTCTCACTCCGAGATCCGCTCTGAAGTGGCTGTCCCCTTGATCCTGCACGACCGGGTAATCGGGGTCATGGATCTTGAAAGTGTGCGCCTTGGGTTCTTTACCGACGATCACGTGCGGGCACTTACCTTACTCGCGCCGCAAATCGCCACATCCGTCGAAAACGCCCGCCTCTATGAAGAACTCGCGAACCGCGAGCAGCGCATGGAAGAGGACCTGAGAGCCGCCTACAAACTGCAACGCGTTCTCATTCCGCGAAGAGTGTCCGATGTAGTGGGCCTCGACGTGGGGCTCAGGACCCGGCCTGCCCGCGAAATCAGCGGCGATCTCTACGACTTCTTCGAACATAGCGACGAATACACTCTCATCGCATTTGGCGATGTCAGCGGAAAGGGGGCCGCCGCCGCGCTGTATGGTGCGCTTATTTCCGGCTTGCTGCGAATCTTAGCGCCTCGCCGCTGGAGTCCCGCAAAGTTGATGAAGGCGCTCAATGAAGCTTTGTTGGAGCGCAAAGTGGACGCTCAATACGCAACGCTCTCACTGGTATTGTGGAACTCGCGAGCGCTCACGTTTACGATTGCCAGCGCCGGAACGCTCCCCCCATTCCTCGCCAGAAATGGTGAGATTATCGAATCTCGCGTGGAAGGGATTCCGATCGGGTTGCTCGACAACCAGGAATACGATGAAATTCAGATTACCGCTCAATCGGAGGACGTTCTACTCCTGTACTCAGACGGAGTCGAGGATCAATTGAGAGACGTGAGCCCAGTTCTGGGATCTCCGGACGACCTCGATCGACACCCCGACACGCAAATTGATTACGGCCGCGACCGCCTTCGCACCCTGTTCAAATCGATATCGAACCTGCCGCCCCAGCGAATCGTCGAGCGTATCTTTGAAGACCTCGACCGGTTTCGCGGAGCCATGCCTCTCACTGACGACCAAACGGTCATTGCGCTGCGGGTACTGCCACAGGGTTGATGAACACCAGCACTGAGTTCACCTATCGGGACAACGTCCTGCACTGCGAAGGTGTCGATTTGCAAACCGTTGCCGGCCGCGAAGGCACTCCCGCCTACGTGTATTCGAAAGCTGCGATTCTCGGGCGCTTTCACGCCTATAGAGAAGCTCTGGCGGGGCTTCCCCATCGAATCTGCTACTCCGTCAAGGCGAATTCGAATCTCGCCATCCTGCAAACGCTCGCTGGCGAAGGCGCGGGGTTCGATATCGTTTCCGGTGGTGAGCTCTACCGTGTGATCGCCGCGGGCAGCAATCCGCAAACCGTGGTCTTCTCCGGTGTCGGCAAGACCGAGGCAGAGATTCTTTTCGCTCTCAGCCAAAACATTCACAGCTTTAACTGCGAATCGGAAACAGAACTCGAGCTCATATCGCAAATGGCGAGTGACTGTGGCCAGGTCGCCTCCATTGCCATCCGCGTCAATCCGGACGTCGACGCCATTACTCACCCTTACATCTCGACCGGCCTGCGCGAGCACAAGTTCGGCATTGATATTGCAAAAGCGGAAGAAGTCTACTGCCGCGCGGCCTCGCTTCCCGGCCTTTCTGTCGACGGAGTAAGCTGCCATATCGGATCGCAACTGCTCGAAATTGATCCTCTGCTGGATGCCGCCGATCGTGCGTTAGATCTCGTCCTTCGACTCCGCAAACGAGGACTTGGGATTCGAAATCTCGATTTGGGCGGCGGCTTAGGGGTGCCGTATCGGACTACGGATCGCGCGGTGACTATTCAGGAGTTCATCGCGCGGCTGCGTCCGAAGCTGCAATCGCTGGATCTGACGTTGATGCTCGAGCCGGGCCGCTCCATTGTCGCCGAAGCCGGTGTTCTTCTGACACGCGTGCTCCTCGTTAAGCGGAATGGCGCCAAGACCTTCGTCATTGTCGATGCCGCGATGAACGATCTCATCCGGCCCGCGCTCTACGAAGCGCATCACGAGATCGTCCCCGTGAAGCAGCCCGCCTGTGGCGAGGCCATGACCGTCGATATAGTCGGCCCGGTCTGCGAAACCGGCGATTTCTTTGCGCGTAACCGCGAATTGCCGCGCCTCCAGCCAGGAGACCTGCTGGCCATCCGGACCGCCGGAGCCTATGGATTCGTGCTTGCCTCGAACTACAACTCGCGTCCGCGCCCCTGCGAATTGCTCATCGACGGCAGCCGGGTCCAACTTGCCAGGCGGCGCGAAACTTATGAAGACTTGGTGCGCGGCGAAACTGCTGCTGCAAAATAATTGGCATGCCTGCCATCGCTGTAAATGGCCTCCACAAGTCGTATGGACCCGTCGAGGCCGTGCGTGGAATCGATCTGGAGGTCGAGACAGGTGAAGTATTCGGACTTTTAGGCCCGAACGGAGCAGGGAAGACCACCACGGTTGAGATTCTGGAGGGTCTGCGGCCTCGAACGCGCGGCAAAGTCTCGGTGCTCGGGCTCGATCCGGCCTTGCAAAGCCGCGAGATCAAGAATCGCATCGGTGTCTGTCTTCAGGCGACGAATCTGCCGGACAAGATGCAGGTGCAAGAGGCTTTGGAGCTCTTCGGAGCCTTTTATGACCGGCAAACGGACCGCAAACAACTCCTGGAGCGGCTGCAACTCTGGGAGAAGCGCGAGGCGTTTTACAAATCGCTGTCGGGAGGCCAGAAGCAGCGGGTTGCCCTCGCCCTTGCTTTGCTGAACGATCCGGCGCTGCTGTTTCTCGATGAGCCTACCACCGGCCTCGATCCGCAGGTGCGGCTTGAAATTCACGGCATCATTCAGGAACTCAAGGAGAGCCGGCGCACCATCCTCATCACCACTCATTACATCGAAGAAGCCGAGCGTTTGTGCGATCGGGTCGCCATTATTGACGCTGGAAAGATTATCGAACTCGGCACGCCGCGCGAGATCCAGGAGCGCGTGCTCGGCCAATCCATCGTTGAAATCAGCACCAATGAGCCCGCTCCGCTCGAACAATTGCCGGAAAAGCTGCGTAATGAGAAGCATGCAGCGCGAGATAGCGGCAAGACGCTATCGGTCCAGACAAAATCGCCCGCTGCTGCAATTGTCGAGCTTGTGAAGTGGATCGAACAGCAGGGCTTGCAATTGGTCGACATTCACCTGAAGCGTCCCACTCTCGAGGACGTCTTCATCGAGCTGACGGGCAAAAAGCTTCGCGAGTAGCCCATGAAACCCTATATCGCCCAAATCCGGAGCAATCTGCGGCTGATGGGCCGGGACCGTTCGGTCCTGTTCTTTAGCTATCTGTTCCCGCTGATCTTCTTCTTCGCCTTCGCGCAGTCCTATCACGCGCGTGAAAGCGCAGCCATCATGGCCCAGGTAATCGCCATGGTGCTGATCATCGGCATTCTTGGAAACGGCTTTTTTGGCGCGGGCATGCGGGCCGTGCAGGATCGCGAAACAAACGTGCTCCGGCGGTTCAAAGTCGCGCCGGTCGGGCCGTCGCCCATTATCGTCGCGTCCATGGTTTCCGGGTTGGTCGCGTTCCTTCCGTCAGTGTTTCTGTTCTTTTTTTTCGGGACCGCGATGTACCACATGCCGCTCCCTCGCAATCTTCTCTCGGTCATTGTATTCGTCTGTATCGGCGTCCTGGCGTTTCGCTCGATGGGCATGATTATCGCGGCCGTGGCCAATTCGGCGCAAGAGGCGGGAATTCTAGTCCAGATTCTCTATTTGCCCATGCTCTTCATAAGCGGGGCGACATTCCCTCTGAGCATGATGCCGCGCTGGATGCAGAACATCGCCGAGTTCCTACCCGCCACCTATCTGTACCAGGGCATTCAATCGATGATGCTAGGCGGCGAGAGCCTGGCCAGGAATCTGGTAGCGGTTGGCGCTCTGATCGTCGCGCTGTGCGTTGCGCTCTTCGTCGGAACCAAGCTATTTCGCTGGGAGAAAGAAGAAAAGATCAGCAATCAATCCAAGCTTTGGATTCTGGGCGTGCTCTCACCGTTCTTGATCCTGGGGCTTTATCAGGCCAAGACGCAGCAGAACGTTGAGAAAGCCAAAATTCTGGCCCGGAACGCAGCGCGCAGCGGCTCCGTGCTTTTCCAGAACGCGAAAATTTTCGTCGGCGATGGAACCGTCATTCCGAATGGCTCTGTCCTGGTGCGGAACCAGAAGATCGCCCAGGTGTTCACGACACCGCCGGAAGACCCGAAGTCCCTGAATGCGGAGGTTGTCGACGCGGCGGGAAAGACGCTTCTGCCTGGGCTCATCGATATGCAGGTTCACTTGGATGCGTCAGGTGGTGTTCACAGCGATTCTGGGATTAAACGCCGGCTCGCCGCCTATCTGTATAGCGGCATTACCGCCGTGCGGAGCACGGGCGACCCGCCGGAAATCGTGAGTAAGCTGGCCCAAGCTGTCAATTCCGGCGCATACTTGGGAGCCGAAGTTTTTACCGGCGGCTCGAACACTGCTTACGATCCTGGTTTGAGTGCCTTGGAAGCAAACATCGATCTTGAAACCGGTAATCCGGCGCCGTTGAATCGCTCGCTACTCCAACAGGCCGCTCCGGCCGGTCTTTTGAAATCGACTCGCGTCTTTCTGGAAAGACAAAAGAGAACCACGCCCAACCTTCTCCCGCTGGAACGCGCCAAACAGAACTTGCTTGCGGCCTGTAAAGCGGGACTGCTTCTGGTCACCGGAAGCGGCGCAGGCAGCATGCTGGTGATCCACGGGCCCACCGTTCAGAACGAAATGGAGCTCTGGGTGAAAGCCGGCATTCCTCCGGCTGTCGCGCTCAAAGCCGCCACCTTCAACGCCGCCACTGCCTTGCACGCGGATAACCGCATCGGCCTGATCCGCGAGGGTCACGATGCCACGCTGATTCTTCTCGACGGCGACCCGCTCCAGGACATCGCAAATACCGAACACATCTATCTTGTAATGTTCCGGGGTGAGCGCATCAACCGCCCGGACTTGTTTAATCAGGACAAGCAGTGACCCGAATCAAAGGTAAGTCTTGAATTCAATTACGTCGCCGTCCTCGACGACGTAGTCTTTCCCTTCGGTTCGAAGCTTCCCCAGCTCCCGGGCGCGCGCGAAAGATCCGGCGGCCACCAGGTCCTCGTAAGCCACGCATTCGGCCGAGATGAAACTTTTTTCGAAATCGGAGTGAATCACCCCTGCCGCCTTCGGGGCTTTATCGCCGGCATGAATCGTCCAGGCGCGTGTCTCCTTTTCGCCGGTGGTTAGATAGGTTCGCAGGCCAAGCAGATGATACGCCTCTTTGATCAAGTTGCTCGCACCGGTATCCGTCACGCCCAGCCCGGCCAGATATTCGCGCCGCTCCTCTTCGGACAGCGTGACCAGCTCGGATTCGATCTCGGCCGAAACCACCACCGCGCTGGTATCGTGGTGCTCGCGTACATACGCGCGCACCTGTTGCACGAACCGGTTGCTGGCCGCGGATGCTAGATCCTCCTCGGCCACATTGCAGGCAAACAAAGTCGGTTTCGCGGTCAGCAGAAAGAATCCTTTCACCATTGAGCGCTCTTCCGGATCGAGATCCAGCGTAACCACCGTCTTCCCGGTATTCAGGTGGGCTTCCAGTTTTTCCAACAGCTCCACTTCCGCGGCGACCTTCTTATCGCCGCTCTTGGCCGCTTTCTGCTGTTTGGATTTACGCTTCTCGACCGACTCCAGATCGGCCAGCACCAGCTCCGTGTTGATAATCTCGATGTCGCGAACCGGGTCCACCGTGTCCATCACGTGTTCGATATTGGAATTTTCGAAACATCTCACCACCTGAACGATCGCATCCACTTCACGAATATGCCCCAAAAACTGGTTCCCGAGACCCTCGCCTTGGCTCGCCCCCTTCACCAATCCGGCGATGTCGACAAATTCGAACACGGCCGGGACGATCTTCTGCGAGTTGCTCATTTTCGCGAGCACATCCAGGCGCTCGTCCGGCACCGTCACCACACCGGTATTCGGCTCAATCGTGCAAAATCGATAGTTCGCGGCCATGGCCTTGCGTGTTTGCGTGACCGCGTTGAACAGGGTGCTCTTCCCGACATTTGGAAGCCCCACAATTCCCGCTGTTAACATTCACCCTTATCTTCGCGTACACCGCGGTTCTTTCAGCTCTGGATGCCATGATGGAAGTGTGGAATTTGCGGAGGAACTGCAGAGAGTACTGCCGCCGGATATCCCTCATCGCGAGCGCTTGATTGAAAAGGCGGCGCAACATCTGCAACTGATCGCCACCGCAAACGAGTACATGAACCTCACACGCATCACCAGTGCGCACGAGGCCGCGATTAAGCACGTTTATGACTCGGTCGCTCCCTGGCGGCACTTTGCGGATGCGAAGCGCGTACTGGATGCAGGCACCGGCGCCGGATTCCCAGGCATTCCGCTCGCCGTGGTTCTGCCGCATGTACGCTTCACGCTCACGGAATCTACCCAAAAGAAGGCCCGTTTTGTCGATGCGGCCGTGGAAGCGCTGGAACTCGGCAACGTCCATGTTCTGGCGGAACGTGCGGAGCAGCGCGCGGCAACCCGCCATCCGGAAGTGATTACCGCCCGCGCCGTTGCGCCGCTGCACAGGCTGCTCGAACTCTTCCACAACGCGGTGCAGCGCGGTTCACGGCTCATCCTCTACAAAGGTCCGGAGGTCGAAGCCGAGCTGGAGGAGGCACGAACGCACCGCGTTACCGCTGACGTCCTTTGCCGCTACGAACTACCGGATGGTCTCGGCCATCGCAGTGTCTTGCTCATCCAGGCTAACCACGCGGAGCGCGCCAAGCTTCTACGAGAAGCATCAGCCAGCCGGCTATAAATGCCAGACCTCCAATCGGGGTGATCGCGCCCAGAACCCGAATGCCCGAAATCGCGAGAGCGTACAGGCTCCCCGAGAAAATAATGATCCCAACCAGCAGGAGCCACCCAACGCGTGCTTCGGCCGAAATCGTCAAAGCACCCGCGCGGCTAAGCGCAGCAACCAGCAGAATTCCGAGCGCATGGACGAAATGGTAAAACACAGCTTTTTCGTACACGGACATCGAGTACGCATCCAGCCTGTTCCTCAATCCGTGTGCGCCAAAAGCGCCCATTCCCACTGCGAGCGCCATCAGGAGCGCTCCGGTTGCGATCCAGTTCATCTATTCCCGTTGTAACAGGCTGCGCTCAATAGCTAGAAATATTACTGAGCTTTACCGGCTTGAAGTGGATCTACGCTGGTCGTATGGATCGACGACAGGCGTTGAACATCATGGCAGGTGTGGGGCTAGCCGCGCTGGCCCGTGCGCAATCGAGTGAAACCACGAAATCCGGAGACATGATTTACCGAAAATTGGGCAGCACGGGAGAACGCGTCTCCGCGATCGGCCTGGGTGGCGCCCATCTCGGCAGACCCAGCGAACAGGAAGCGATTCAGATTGTCCGGTCGGCGCTCGATCGCGGCATTACCTTTCTTGATAATTGCTGGGATTATTCCAACGGCGAGTGCGAAGTCCGCATGGGCAAGGCGCTGCGCGACGGCTATCGCAACAAGGCCTTTCTCATGACCAAATTCGATGGCCGGACTAAGCAGGCCGCAGCCGCGCAGATCGATCAATCTCTTCAGCGGCTGCAAACCGACCATATCGACCTGATTCAATATCACGAAAACATCCGTCTGGACGATCCGGACCGCTTCTTCGCCGAAGGGGGCGCCCTGGAAGGTGTTCTGGAAGCCAAGAAGGCCGGCAAGATCCGTTATATCGGCTTCACCGGCCATAAAGATCCACTGGTTCACGAGCGAATGCTCGATATCGCGAACCAGCACAACTTCCATTTCGATTCCTGCCAGATGCCTTTGAATCCGATGGACGCGCATTTCCGCAGCTTTGCGAACAATGTCGTGCCGAAGCTGGTAGCCCAAGGCATTGGCGTGCTTGGGATGAAATCGATGGCGAGCGGCATCATTTTGAAGAGCAACACAGTGACACCTCTTGAATGCCTTCACTATGCGCTGAATCTGCCGACCTCGGTGGTGATCACGGGATGCGACAGCATGAAGATCCTCGATCAGGCTTTTGAGGCCGCCCGGACGTTCTATCCCATGGCGGAAGCCGAAATCATCGCGATTCTGGAGAAGACCCGGACGGCCGCGATGCACGGCCAGTATGAACCCTTTAAGATCAGCACCGTCTTCGACGGCACGATCAAGAATCCGCAGTGGTTGACTCAGGTCTAAACGTTTGCAACCTGGCCACTTGGTTACGCGCGTGGTTCTGAATGCGTGACAGAACCCCGACCGTGAGGGAGGGGCAGTTCGGGGAGCGGTCAGCGCGCGACGAGGGCGTGCTTTTCCCGGCAGGCATCTGAGCAGTAGTAAAACCTTCTGCCGCCCACCTGGCCGCGGAAAGGAGTCGATTCGGCTACATAGGTTCCGCAAACCGGGTCTTTGTGGAGTTCGCCCGCTGCTGGAGGCCGCGGTGAAGAATTGGACGGTGCCCGTCCGGCCTGCTGTTGAAATGCCGTCGCGGATGCATTGGCAATTCCTTTGAGAACGCTGGAAAGCACCGCGCGCGCTACATAGGCAATAATGATCGTGATCAGGAGTTCAATCAGCGCGCGGACCATGGAGGGAGGGCAGCTTTCCAGGGGCACTTACGCTGAAGTGCCCCCGAAATCGCATCTTACTACTTCTTCTTTCGAGTGGTCGGGGCGTTCGGATTGTGGATATTCGTCTGAACCGTTTCACCCATCGCTTGGAGCATGGCCGTGGCCTCCTGCGCGTGCGGGCCGTTCGGTTGCAGCTCAAGATACTTGTGCAAAGCGGTTGAGGTGTCTGGTGGATAGGTTTGCTTACCAGTCTTCGGATCCACTTGCCCCTTCATCATGAGCAGGCTTCCATATTGATACCAAGCCTCCGCATAATTCGGGTCGGCATCGGTAGCTTTCTTGAAGAACTCTGCGGCGTCCGCCGGGTGGCCGCTGTTCACCAGGTTGGCGCCCATATTGAAGTACGCCTTGGAGGCCATAGCCGGATCCAATTGCGCGGCTTTCTGCAGGGCCTGCGTCGCTTCCGGCATCTTCTTCTCGGCGCCGTAGATGTTGCCCATCTGGTTGTAAACCGCTGCATCGTCCGGCTTTATGGCGAGTGATTTTTGATATGCCGCAATCGCCTGATCGTAGTCCTTCGTCTGTTCATCGCCGGTCTTGGTCTTAGCCAGTCCTGCATAGGCCTCGCCGAGACTATCCCAGACCGCTACCTGGCTCGCGTCGAGCTGGCTTGCCTTATTGAAGTTGTCAATCGCGGTCTGATAATCAGTCGCCTGCTTTGTCTTATCGGTATCGGCCATGGCCATCTTCATTGCATCCTGGCCGGCGTTGAAGGCGTCGTTCAACGCTTTGTTCTTCTTCATCGCCTCGGCGCGCTGCTTCATTTGAGCTTCATACTGCTCTTTCTGCTCTTTGCTCATGCCGCGGGTCTGATCTTGGGTAAGCTCGCCGGTGGCATTGGCCTGTTGCTGGGCCGCTTGCTGCTGTGCTGTTTTTTGCAGGTCGAAATTCACGGTAGTGTCTTCACCGTACTTGGATTGGACACCGCTTACTTTGTCCATCACCTTGCCGTTGACCACGCAGGAGATGTCGTACTTACCGTAAGGAAGTCCGGTGTACAGCCAATGGCCCTTTTTGTCAGATTTAACTTGATAGTGCCCCTTGATATCGGTGCGATTCAGTTCGATCACTGCGCCCTTCAAAGGCTGGCCGTCTGGGCCTTTCACTTCGCCAAGTATGGTGGTTGTCTGGGCCCAGGCAGTGCAGGCCGCAATGAGAACGAAACCGCCTGAAATAAGCGAACGTCGCAAGTGGGCGAGCATAGATCTTTACCTCTCTCGAAATTATTCAGATTTCAGCCTAAGCATACTATATCCGCCGGGGCGGGAAGGTCTACCAGATAGATCCGACGCGGCCGGAGAAGCATACAGGGAAACGACTCCAGAATACGTGCTTCCGCAACCTCATGTCCCGGGTCCGCATCACAGAAATAGTTCCATGATTCGCGGTAAGATGTTGTTCCAAGGGGAGGTCGTTTGATACGGGGAGTTGTGCTCTGGGCTGTTGTTGTAGGATTGTTTCCTGCTTCCATTTTTGCACAGCAAATCGCGGCCGCTCAGCAGCTCTATAACAGAACCGATTACAATGCTTCTCTTCTGCTGCTGAATAAGCAAAGCGATGATCCCGCAGTGAACTTTCTGATCGGCCGCAATTATTTCATGCTCGACGACTTCAAAAAGGCTACGGACTACTTTCAAAAGGCTATTGCTGGCGAGCCCGGCAACAGCGAGTATGTGGACTGGCTCGGCCGCGCCTATGGAAAGCGGGCGTCCGGTTCGAATCCGTTTTTGGCGCCTGGTTTGGCCGGGAAGGCTCGCGATGCGTTCGAGCGCGCCGTTCAGTTGGACCCCAAAAACACCGACGCCTTGAGCGACCTGTTCGATTATTATCTGGATGCGCCGGGATTTCTCGGCGGTGGTTATGAGAAGGCCGCCGAGGTGGCGCGCAGAATTTCCGCTCTCGATCCGGCGGAGGGAGATTTCGACAAAGCCAAGCTGGCGCAAAAGCGCAAAGAGTATCAAAGCGCGGAGCGGCACCTGCGCCACGCCGTGGCCACGAGCCCGAATGCGATTGGGCATGTCATCGCTCTGGCACAACTCCTGGCGCGCGAGGGCAAAATAAAAGAAAGCGATGCCTTATTTCAGCGCGCCCAGCAAATCAATCCGAACTCGCCCCGCGTGTGGTTCGCAAAGGCGGACGCCTTGATCAAACAGAAGCGAGACCTTGAGGAAGCGAGGAATCTTCTCGAAAAGTATGTTCAGGCCCCGATCACCGCGGACGATCCTCCGAAACAGGAGGCATTTAAGCTCTTGAAAGAAGCAGGTGGAGCTTAGCTTCTAAGCCGCGCCTGCGCTCCGTTCAATGAATCTGACCGAAGCGGTAAGCTTCAGTTTCCACGCCCTTCGGGCGAACCGCCTGCGCACATTCCTCACCGCGCTGGGGCTGGTGATCGGGAATGCCTCGGTCATTCTCGTCGTAACCATCTCTCTTTTCAGCAAGGACTTGATACTCGACAAGATACGCGGTATCGGGTCTAACCTTGTTTGGGCCGACTACGAAGCCGGCGGCATGAATGTTGCTAACGTCGAGGGCGATTTCATCAAGCTGGCTGACGTCCGCGCCATCCGCGATAACCTCTCCGGCCAAATCGTGACCGCCTCGGCAGTGATGAACACCCACGACCAGATCGTGATCCACGGAAAGGTTCGTGAGGTGACTCTGGATGGCGTCGACGAGCAATATGCAAAGGTCCGCAATCTGGTGATCCTGGAGGGGCGTCCGTTCGACCAGAGCGATATGACTCTACGCGAGCACGTCGCCATGTTAATCGATAAGCTCGCTGTCCGAATCTTTGGAAGCCAACGCGCCGCTCTCGGGCAAACCATCAAGATCAGCCAGCTTCAATTTACGGTCATCGGAACCTTTCGCGAGAAAACCAGCTCGATGGGGCAGGGCGAGATCACCGACGACACCATTCTGATCCCCATCACTGTCATGAAGTATTTCATGCCGTATGAACGGATCAATCCGGTGTATATCCAAGTCCGGGATGCGGCCGACGTTCCGCTCGTCCAACAGGAGGTAACCAGCCTGTTGGAGAAAAGGCACAGACCGGGTGCAACCTACAATGTTCAGAATCTGAGCTCGATTCTGGATACTGCCACTCAAATTGCCAATGTGCTCACGATTGTGCTTATCATCGTTTCCGCAATTGCGCTGCTGATCTCCGGCATTGGAATCATGAACATCATGCTCGTCACCGTGACGGAGCGCACCCGCGAAATTGGATTGCGTATGGCGGTGGGAGCCTCCCGGCGGGAGATTATGCTTCAGTTCCTGGTGGAATCTGTTCTGATCAGTATTTCCGGCGGAGTCGTGGGCATCATCATCGGGCTCGCGTTGCCCCTCAGCGTGCGCATCATCACCAATGAAATCAGAGTTCCGATTGCACCCCTTTCGGTGGTGGTCGCGTTCGCGGTGTCGTTTACCGTAGGCGTTGGCTTCGGCCTGTTGCCTGCGCGGCGTGCCTCGCAACTCAACCCGACGGAAGCCCTGCGATACGAGTAGCCGCTCACCAGGCTGAAGGGGGGTCGCTCGCGGGGAAGCTATCTTCCACAGTAACGTCGTGCGCTTTATCTACATGCTCTTTTTGGCTCTCGCACCGCAGTTTGCCGAACAGCGCGCAAAGCGACCAGCCCACAATCGGTAAAGCCAGTCCAACGACAAAATAGGTTAGTTTCGAACCTGGGGTCCGTGTTTCTCTCATTTTTTGAGCCTCTCCCATGGACGCTTGTAACGGTTCTATCGCTACACAAGAGCGAGCTCATTTAGGACCTTACTTTGACGACCTGTAGGTATCCGCAAACGGTCCTGTTTACTGGCGGGAAGGATAGATCATTGGGATCGCCTTCCGCCGGCCACGGCGATAAATCCGGAAATCGGCGATATCCGTGGTAATCACTGGATGTCGCGGATGCAATTCGCTAAGGCGAACAAGGCAGAGGTCCGCCAAGTCGGGCTTGCGATCCGCATAGCGCACTGCCAGCTCGGTCAGCCGCGAGATGTGTTCGCTCAACACAAAGGCTGAGCGCACCAACCCGTCTTCCAACATTGCGAGAACTAGAGCACTGTTACCTAGGTGAAATGCGGTTTCCGCTAGCACGGCCTCACAGGTCAATAGCGGTTCGGTTATCCTTTCGGCGATCTCCAACGCCCACCCATGGTGGCAATCCTTTCGGTTGGCGAAAGCCACCAGAAAGCCCGTGTCGGAGATCGCTTTCATTTAGTGGAGAAGCCTTTGCGCATCGAGAGGTCGCTTGGTCCAACAATTGTACCGGCTAAACGAAGGAACGGACGATCGGCGGAGGCCCGGGCTCTCTCAAGCTCCGTTCGAACAATGCGGCCCTTCGGTAAGCCCGTTCTGCGTGCGGCATCATCCAACCATTCCGCCAAATCCTTGGGCAACCGCACCGTAATTGTGTTACTCATTTGCACAAAGTGTAACACAAACCAACCATTTCCGCACGTTGGCGGCATACTGATCATAGGGGCTTTCATATGGCTTCCACCGTCTGGCGCGGTTACATCACCTTCGGCCTCATTTCCATCCCCGTGCGTCTGTTCCGGGCGGCTCGCGCGGAACGGGTCAGCTTCCGCCGGCTATACCGTGAGGAAGCGGCGCCGGCGGCGTCCGCTCCGGAACACCGAACCATCGAGCCGCGGTTGAAACTGGTGCCCTCGAAATCAAAAGAGGACGTACAGCCCGAGCCCCTTCTCTCGCCGGTCCAACAGGCATCGGTCCGCGAGGGCTCAGACGAGGTCCTTCCCGCGAAGTCGGTGGTCAAAGGCTATGAATACGAAAAGAACCGGTTCGTGGAGATCGATCCCGAGGAGTTGAAAGCCGCTGCCGCGCAGACCTCCTCCGAGATGGAAATCCAGGAATTCGTCAAGCTGGCCGATATCGATCCGGTCTATTTCGAAACGTCTTACTATGTAATTCCGGAAGAGGCCGGCGAAAAGGCCTACGCGCTTCTGTATCGATCGATGCAGACGACCGGGCTAGTGGCTATCGCGCAATTCGCGATGCATAACCGTGAACACGTGGTGGTGTTGCGGCCCGGACACAAAGGAATGCTGGCGCATACCATGTTCTTTTCGTCGGAAGTTCGAGCCGACGATGAATACCGCGCGGAGATAGGAGCCGTCACAGCGAAGGAATTGGACTTAGCACAGAATTTGATTCATTCGCTGGCAGGGCCCTTTGAACCGGAGAAGTACCGCGACACCTACCGGGAACGACTGGAAGCGCTGATTGCCGCGAAGGTGCAAGGCCGGGCAACCGCCTCGCCGAAGTCTGCGCCGCGTGAGCCGAAAGTACTCGACATGGCCGAGGCGCTTCGTAAGAGCCTGGCAAACCTGAAGAAGCCCGCCAGTTCGGAAAAGCCGAAGAAGACATCCCGCTCCGCCGGACACCGGTGATTCAGCGTGCGATATAGCCTGTTGCTTGCCGCAGCAGCGATAGTCTGCTTCGGCTCCGCCTTTCCCAGGCGGGATCGTTCCGCGGCGAACTCGCCAACGGCCCAACTGCTGTCGGAACTCATTCGAGTCAATACCAGCAATCCACCAGGAAATGAAAAGTCGCTGGACGAACTGCTGGCGGCCAAGTTCAAGCCGCTCGGTTTCGATATCAAGATCATTCCAACTCCCGACCCAGCCAAAGCCCATTTCATTGCGCGGCTGAAGGGTAGCGGCAGTGCGAAGCCAATTCTGCTGGCGGCGCATGCGGACACGGTGGGAGTGGAACGCAATCATTGGAGCTTCGATCCTTTCGGCGGAGCCATTCAAGACGGCTACATCTACGGCCGCGGCGCACTGGATTTCAAAGGCGGACTGGCCGTGTTCGCCGAAGCGGTCATGCGTTTGGCACGCAACAAAGTCCCACTGAAGCGAGATGTCATTTTTCTTTCGGAAGCGGACGAAGAAGGAGGCAAGTACAACACGACCTGGCTCGCGCAGTCGCATTGGAACGAGATTGATTGCGAGTACGCGCTGAATGAAGGCGGCTGGATTATGAAGAATCCGGATGGCTCGGTGCGCTATGTGAGCATTTCCACCGCCGATAAATTTAGCTTTTCCGTGCTGGTGACGGCGCGCGGCACGTCCACGCATTCCTCGCTGCCAAGACCAGATAACGCGATCTACCGGCTGGCGCGCGCCTTGGTAAAGCTTTCGACTTACCAAATGAAGCCGGAGCTGATTCCCAGCACGCGAGAATTCTTCCTGACATTGGCGAAGACGAGCCGGCCGCCTATGTCGACGTATTTCTACAACCTGGTGAACAGCCACGATCCGGCATTGGTCGCGAAAGCCGATAAAGCGATCAGCGAAAACACCTTGCTGCATGCGATCATGCGGAACACCATTGCGCCCGTGTTTCTGCAAGCTGGATTTCGCGTAAATGTGATCCCGGGTTCGGCGGCCGCAACGCTGAATTTACGGCTGATCCCCGGAGCCGATCGGGACAAGCTCATCGCCGAATTAAGAGACGTCATTGGCGATTCGGATGTGGATATTACGCCCGCGCCCACAAACACGGCGGTTGCGACAGCGAAACCTTCCAGCACAGATACGGACTTGTACCGTGCGCTGGTCGCAGCAGCCAATAAACTCTGGCCGCATGCGCCCGTGACTGCCTATCTGTTCCAGGCCGGCACCGACGCGATTGCCTGGCGCAGCCGTGGAGTCCCCGTATATGGTATTTACCCCTATCCGATTTCCGATGATGACCTGAGCCGGATGCACGGCAATAACGAACGGATATCGATCCAATCTCTGGACGGAGGCACGGAGATGATCTATCAAACCTTGATGGCGGTGGCTGGTAAGTGATGGTTCCTGCTCAGACGATTCGAAACAATTCCCGGCTACCCGTAATCCACAGGTCGGTGTAGCCCTTCGCCTTTTCGCGAATCTGCGGGTCCGAGGAGTACCTCTTGAACGTCTCTTCGAACCCGGACGCCGATTCTACCTCGTACTCCATCACTACACGATTAAAGTCGCCCGTCACGTCAGTGAGAACGCGGTGGTTCGGGAGATTTCCGGCGTTCGCCATTTCCTTTAATTGAGCCGCCAGCTTGCTTGCCTGCCCTGGCTTCGCGATGAAACTGTTACGCACAACGATCACGAGTGGAGTCTCCTTTCGGGACAGATCGTATCACGCTGCAGGTACCCGGGCGATGTTTGTGTGATGCGCCCACACCCAATGCCGACCTTCGGTTCGTTCGCCCGTAACTACGCCATGGAACATTTCGGCCAGAATCTCCGCGCTCCGGACGACCGTCATGCCGGAGCGATTGAAAAACAAATTGCCATCGGCGAAGGCAACCTTGCGCTGGCGAACCGCGCGCAGCTTACTCCACCAAGGATACTGCTCCAATACCGGCAACTCCTGAATCGCGCGCTGGAGACTGAAACCGCAGGGCGCGATGACGAGGTACTCAGGATCGGCCGCCGGCAACTGCTCTGCTGCAATCGCAAACGAATGCTGCCCTCGATTGCCGAGCACGAGCCTGCCTCCTGCCGCCTCCACTAATTCCGGTCCCCAGTTGCCCATTGGAAAGATCGGATCTGTCCATTCGAGTACCGCGGCCGAAGGCGCTTCGAATTGTTCCGTGACTGCGCGTAGCCGTTGCAGCCGGGCCCGTTGTTCCGCGACCAAGGCGTGGCCCCGAGCCGTAAGCTCGAGCGCTTCCGCGACCTGCAAAATGCAGCCGAAGACCTCGTCGACTGAAGACGCCGAAAGAGGCACGATACGCGCTCCAGGTATGTAACCGGCGTTCTTTTCGACATCGCCCGGAGTGACTGCGCAGACTTCGCAGTGGCTTTGCGCAAAAATAACATCCGGCCTTAAATCGCGAATGGCCTGTGTATGAACCCGATAGAGGGGCTCCCCGGCCCGCAGCCGCCGCCTTACTTCGCGATCGATCTCAGCGCTCGAAACAGAGATGTCGAACGCGGGTTCGCTCAGTTGCGGCAGTGAACGGACCCACAGCGGATTGTCGCATTCATGCGACCGCCCGACTAAGAACTCACCTGCGTCGAGCGCGCATACAATTTCGGTTGCACTCGCGAGCAACGATACGATCCACATCACGCTTTGCTCCGGGATTACTGCCGAACGTTTGCTCACCGGCTCCGAATCAGCACGGCGGTCGCGTCATCCGTGATGCTGGAAGCGGAACCGAAATCCCGAATCTCCTCAATCAAGCCATCGACGCAAGCATTGGCCTGCAGAAAATGCTGAATAAGGCGGGCCGGGCCATATTCTTCGTAATCGCTATTCATGGCCTCCGTGATTCCATCGGTGTAGAGCAGCAACTGGGTTCCCCGAAGAAGCTTCACGGTATGTTCCGGATAAGCGGAGGCTCCCAAACCGAGCGGGAGTCCGGAATCCATCTCCAGGAAAGAGCACTCATGGTTCACCAGCAGCGGACGAGGGTGTCCGGCGCTCGCCAAAGTGAATTCCCGCGAAGTTGTGTCGAGCACGCCATAAAGCATGGTGACAAATTTACCCGCTGGAAAATCGTCCGTGAGCGTTTGGTTCAAATGCGCCAGCGTCTCACTGGGAGAGGAATGGAGAGGTGCGATGGAGCGGAGCAGCGCTCGCGTGGCCGACATCAATAAAGCGGCCGGCATTCCCTTGCCTGACACATCGGCAAGAACAATGCCGTACCTTTGATTTCCGAGATCGATAAAGTCGAACCAGTCGCCTGCGAGAGCTCCCGCCGGGCACCAGGCCGTTTCAAATGCAAAGCCGGGGACCAGCGGAATGGCTTTGCCGAACAAGGCCCGCTGGATCGTACGCGCATCTTCCGTCTCGCGCGCCATACGCTCCCGCGCCTGACGCTCTTTTTGAAAAAGGCAGGCGTTTTCAACTGCCACCGCGACATGACCTGCGAGCGCTTCCAGCACTTGCCGTTGGTCCTCAGAGAAGGCGTCAATGTCCGTATGGCTCACGCTGAATACGCCGATCACCTCGCCGTTCGCAATTAAGGGGATATCGACTTCGGAACGGACGTCTGGCTCGCAGGCAATATACACGGGATCGAGCCGTACATCCGGAGCGTATCGAGTTCGGCCAGCGGCGGCTGTGTGACCAACCATACCCTCACGGCCGATTTTCAGCCGGGCGCCTTTCTGATGCAGAGTACAGCCGCGAACGCCCCGAAGCACGATGTCACTGGAGTTGTCGTCCCGCAGCCAGACGCTGACTTCGACGCAGCCAATGGCGGACGCCAAATCGTTAACCGCCCGATCCAACAAGGCATCCAAATCCAGCGTCGAGGTGATGAGTTGTGCCGCCCGCTGCAGTTTGATCAGGGTGTGGACTAAATCGCATGACGAGTGGATCTGGGGAGGGGCATCGAGCGGCCAATCGAGAGAACGGGGCGAGGTAGCCATAAAACACCTTCGCCATTCGATGCAGCAAAACGTCACGGGGATGCAGTTCGGTTTCCGAGGACATGGATGGTGTGTAACCAGGTCTCGGCATAGGTGGGCCAATGCGTCACCGGAAGATCGGTCGGGCGTAGGCCGTACCCGTGGCCGCCTTCCGCGAATATGTGGAGTTCAGCGGGAACCTTCGCGTCTTTTAGCGCCTGAAAGTAGAGCAGAGCATTCTCCTCATGTACCGGATCGTTTTCGGCTTGCACCAGAAATGTAGGCGGCGTGTTCGCGGTTGGCTGGGCGCTCGGGGCAATCTTGTTGGGATTTGACGTATCGCGCAAATAGGCCGGGTAGATGAGCATGGCAAAGTCCGGGCGGGCATTGTCCGGATGATTGCTTAAGACCGCTGCCAGATGGGCGCCTGCGGAAAAGCCGATCGCTCCAATCCGGTTCGGATCGATGTGCCATTCGCTTGCATGCGCTCGTGTGAGGCGCATCGCTTGCTGGGCGTCTTCTAAGTCCACCATGCTGTCGGGATAGTGTTGCTTGACGGGCACGCGGTATTTCACCAGAACGCAGGTCATCCCGATCGAATTCAGCCAATCGCAGACCTCGGTTCCCTCCAGATCGTAGGCCAGCCGCTGATAGCCGCCTCCCGGAAATACGAGCGCCGCTGCTCCGCTGTTTTTCGATTTCTCCGGAGGATAAACCGCCACCGTAGGCTTGCTGATATCCGCGAGGCGGATGACCCGCCGGCCGCCGGGCTGCGGGTCGGATGGCTTTGTGACGTCGCGTTCCGGACCATCGACGTACCATGGTTCCGGAGTGCCGTTCGGCCACAGCGGCAACGTCATTTGCTGTGCCGGAAGCAATAGCGCGCCGGACAGGAAAGCCAGGAGAAGCGTCCCATTTCTAAGCACGGGAACATCATACATTGACCTTGCGAAGATGAAGGGGTGCTCTGCACACGGCGCACTTTGCTATTGGCAAGCCTCGTGTGGCCGCGCTTTTCTCAGGGCGGGACTGCCGTCTTATTGCGTGTAAAGGATCGCAGCCTGGCGTTCGTCGAGAACGCGGAAGCAGCGCGCGGCTGGGTGTTGCCGCCGGGATCGACTGTGAAGCCGCTCAGTCTGCTGGCTTTGATTGACGCCGGAAAGCTAACCGATCGGGACGAATTCGTCTGCCCGCAGAAGCTGATCCTGAAGGGGCGGAAGCTGGCATGCTCCCATCCGGTGGGGTTGCCGCCCATGAATGTCAGCCGTGCCATTGCGTATTCGTGTAACTGTGCCGTGGCCCACTGGGCATTGCGATTTGCGCCGGGCGAACTCGATGCGGCTTTGTTGCGCGCGGGCTTCGGGCCTCCACTGGGATACGTGCGGCGCAATCTCACGGGGGCCGATTGCCAGTTGCAGGCCATCGGCGCGGAAGGTGTCGAGGTAACGCCATTGGAGATGGTCCATGCGTACCGGCGTCTGGCGCTCCGCGCTGCAGAAGCTTCTTTTCGGCCGATTCTGGAGGGCTTGGAAGGAGCAGTGGAATTTGGGACCGCGCAGCGAGCCCAGCTTGATCGCATTCGAGTGGCCGGAAAGACGGGGACTACGTTGGGCAGCAATGGAGCCCATGCAGCCTGGTTTGCCGGATTTGCGCCAAGCCGGACACCGGAGGTTGCGGTGGTGGTGTTAGTGCAGGGACGCTCAGGCGGAGGCGACGCGGCGCCCATCGCGGGCCAGCTTTTGCGAACGTATTTCGGGGAGCGGGCTTGATCCGAGCACTGGCTTTCCTGCTCGCCCTGACATTCGTGTGTCACGGGCAAGTGACTTACAAAGTTCGGATCGCCGACCGGATCGTTACTTTACCTGCCGAGCAATACGTCGCCGCCGTGTTGGCGGGTGAGAGCAGCGTATTCCAAAATGATGAAGCGTTGAAGGCGATGGCAGTCGCAGCCCGCACCTACGCTGCAAATCTGCGCGGCCGGCACGCTCGCGAAGGTTTCGATTTCTGCTCCACGACACATTGCCAGCGCCTCGATCTGAATGGCATCACCGAAAGGCTCACCCGAGCCGCTCAGGAGACCGCAGGCGAACTGCTCTGGTTTGACGGCAAGCCGGCGTTCACTGTCTACACGCGCAGTTGCGGAGGCGAGGCAGAAGATGTCCGAGCGGTGTGGCCGGAGGTTCCAGCTCCGTATCTGCTCGTGCATGCCGATCCGTATTGTTTGCGCGCCGGCGGGGAGAAATGGGCATGGGCCGCCAGTCCGGAAAGGATTGTGGACGCGCTGCGCATCTCGCACTTACAAGCGCCTGCGCCATTGCGGCGCATCGACGTGGTGAGTCGAACGCAATCGGGACGGAATAAGACCCTTTCTCTCGCAGGAGACAACGGACGAACGCTCATCAGCGCCAGTTCCTTCCGTTTTGCTTTGGGGAGGACGCTGGGCTGGAACACGCTGCGCAGCGAGCGCTACGAAATCGAAAACAACCCGGATCGCATTGTGTTTCACGGAAGCGGCGAAGGTCACGGCGTTGGCCTCTGCCAGCGCGGAGCCGATGAAATGGCTTCCGAGGGCCGCAATTACCGCGACATTCTTGCCTTTTACTATCCGGGCACGGCGCTCGGGAAAACCGCAACCGGCTTCCCATGGACGCGCCTGGGCGGCGAAGGCGTCGCGATCTTCACAACGGAACCAGACCGCGACCGCAATGTACTGATGATGGCTAAAGCGATCAAGAGCGACATAGAACAGCAACTGCCTTGGCGATTTTCTCCCGGCAGCACAGTAGCAATCTACATATATCCAAATCTCGATGCGTTCCGAAACGCGACAGGCGAGCCGGGTTGGGTAGCGGCGCGCACCGTCGGAAAGAGAATCGATCTGCAGCCGGCGGCCTCTTCACGCGAAACGCTCCATCACGAGTTGCTCCACGTGTTAGTCGAAAGCCATGCCGCGCCCGGTCTGCCCGTATGGTTTCGCGAAGGAGTAGTGGAATGGCTTGCCGATCGCAATCGTGACGCAACGCCGCGTGGCCGGGTCGACGACACCGGCATCCGGCAGCGGACCAATCGCGCCCAGGCCGAACAAGCCTACCAGAATGCCCAAGCGCGTGTATCCGCGCTGATCGCTCGTTATGGTGAACCGGCCGTGCTGGGTTGGGTAGCCCGCGGTGTGCCGGAGGAGGTCAGGAACTCCACTGCGAGCAGTCCACAGACGAACAGCAGATAACCGACTCCGAAGCGCGCCAGGAAACTGATCATTTGCGTGTTGAAGTGCGCGGCTAGGGGTACCCACGCGACCAGCTTCAACGGTACCCAAATGGCGACAACCAGAAGCGCGCAGACCTCGATCCAGTACAGAACACGCTTGCCGGGGCGGAGGGCACCCCATCGCCAGCCGGCCCAGCCGCGAACCGCAACTGCTGAGGCAAGCGGCAACAGAATAACCGGGACAATCAGCCATCGTAGGATCCAAATAAAGACATGAAACCCGCGCTCAACGGACGTGGGCGGGACCGGTTTGCGGAGCCGCATGGTGGCGTAAGACCCGGCTACGAACGCGACATGCCCAAACGAATCGTGCCACCAGGCCAGCAGTGCATAAACAATCAACGCAGCGATTCCCAGCACAAACAATGGAGCGAGATTGCGAGCAGCCCGGCCGGCTGCCTGCGCAAAGCTGAGGTTGGCGTCCGGCCGGAAGCGGGCCAGGGCCGTGCCGTGCAGCCATAAGGCAGAGCAGATAAAGATTAAAAGAACGAGAGCGCTCCAGGCGAGATGCGCGCCGTCCGATTCGCCGATGCTCAGCCAGTAATAGCCGAGCCACAGCAGCAAGCCATTTCCGACGAGATGCAGCAGGAACAGTTTCATCGAATCTCCAGTGTTCTCGCTTCTGTGGTCGCCTGATGCTGCGGCTGGTACATCGGTTGAACGCGCGCAGGGCTTACTTGGAATACGCCGGGGTTCACCACCTTGAGCAGATAGAAATACTGCTGCTGTCCTTCATGGAAGAATTTCTGGAAAATGGCCATGCGGTCGTCATGCATCTCGCGCCGCGTGAACCAATATGCCCACCACGGCGGTTTATCGCGAAGCTCGTATAGATTGTCGTGCTCCACGAACTCTGTCCCGGCGGGAATCGGGTCTTCCACCAGAAGATAACGCCAGTCGGAGCCAGTCACGGTGAGGCGCACTGCAATCAAATCGCCCTGCGAGACCGGACCGTTCAGCGGCGTGAGGTCGTAGACGATGCGCTCCCCGTCATGCGTGGGAGATAAGCGATAGTAATCGCGCAACAGGTTCAGAGAAATGGCGCCGTTCTTCTCAAACTTCGCTTCGTTCGAAGAAGAATTCGCAGAGACGGAGTAGTACAGCCGGCCTTTCCCGCTGGTCGCGATCTGAATCTGATTCGCGCCCGGTTGCAGTTTGGATTCGTCCAGCACGAATTCGGGATCTGCAAGGCCGCTATCGGATGTAAAACTTTGCGAGGCCGCAGGCTTGCCGTTGACCAATACCGTTGCCGAGAGATCCGGATGCAGTTCACCGGTGGTCTTCAGATAATCCAGCAGGCCGTAAATGACCATCGCGGTTTGCTTGGTAGAAGACCACCAGTAACCCTCATTCCGGTGATTCACCAGCCACAGGGCCGCTTTTGGAAGGAGCGTGCTGTTCGGAGCCGCGTGGCTGAGAAATTTCACGGCATATGCGGTCGATTCCGGCGTCACATCGGCTTCAAAATCGAGCATCGCATCGCGCGTGGCCGGCCACCACGCTTCCTGAGCATCCTGCCGGACCGAGTGTTCGAGACGATCGGCCAGCTCCGTCGCCCGATGATCTTTCACCTTTTCCAGCGCCAAGCCGAGGAGCGCGGTCCCGTAAGGCGACAGATCCGAGCGCGATGCGTACGTATCGTTCAACGACGACTTGTCGGCCGCCCCGGCCTGGGCGAGTGCAAAATTCATGTAGGCGCGCAGGTCCGCGGCGGCATCTCTATTCTGCGCAAGGTATTGCTGCATCCAGGCGATGCCGCGCGTGAGGGCTTCCGGCCTGACGCTAATGCCAGCCGTGCGCGCATCCGAAAGACCGGCTACTACATAGGCGGTCATAAAGGGATGGCTTTCGTCGCTCTGCCACCAGCCCCAGCCGCCGTCGTCATGTTGAAAGTTGTAGAGGCGGTCGAGTCCCGTCTGTATCTTCCGGTCGAGATCGGCTTGATCGATGGGCTGCTTCAATCCCAGTTCCTGGACTGCTTTATCGACCATCAGATCCGGCAGGAAACTCGACATCGTCTGTTCGACGCAGCCGTAGGGGAAAGACGTGAGATATTGCAGCGCGCCGAACAGCGTTCCGGTTACCGAAGAGGCGAGCCGGATGGAGAGCGAACGCGAGCCCGGCACAGCCGTGGCAGGGAACGTTAGCGAAAAATGCGCGGATGCCGAGTCGCTGAGGCTGCCGCTCTCGGCTTGATGAACGGGAACGCCCGGCGGATTCACCGGCAGATCGACTTCCAGCGCGTCGGATTCCTCGTTGGTCAGCGCTTCGGCGGTAATCTTCGCCTGGCGCACCTGTTCCGCCTTTACACGCCAGCTTACTTTGACTTCACTCTTGCTGGGCGCCTCGACATCCTGCCGGGGAGTGCCGCTTAAGAGATCCAGTCCGGTCAGATTCACCGCAACGCGCGCTTGTTTATCGGTCTGGAGATAATTGTGAACCAGCGCGGAAATCACCACTTCATCGCCTTGCACAAAGAAACGAGGAACAGCGAGGCGGACGATCAGGTTCTTGCGAACGATGGTCTTCAAAACCCCGGAGCCGAACCGGTCATCGGGTGAAGCGCCGCGAACCGTAGCGCGCCAAGTGGTCACCGAATCGGGGAATGTGACGTGCGCTTGCGCCCGGCCGTTGTCATCGGTTGTGATATCGGCAGCCCAGAACGCGGTATCCGGAAACACTTTGCGAATTTTCGGCTGAACCAGGCGATCCGGCTTCAACTGCGCCAGGTACGCCTCGCTGCGAACTTGCGCCAGACGCATCCGGCGCGTGCCCGCGTCACCCGTGAAGAAGTAAGTGAGCGAATTTTCGGTGTAGACGCTGTTCCAGGAGCGCCCGTAAAACGTATTCAGTGGATCGGGCGTTGTGTCGCGGCGGATCGCGTAGATCGCTTCGTCCACCACCCCCAGGCTGAAATCCGCTCCTCGGACCGGCTTCCCGTCCATGGATTTCGCTTCGATGTTGTAGGTCGCGGTTTGGCCGGGCTGATACTGCGGTTTGTCGGTTGCGAGCGTGATGCAAAGCCGGTGATCGTCCGGCGGCACGTTGATGCGCTTCTGGCTCTGATACATCTTGCCGTTTCGCAGAAATTGAGCGCTTACAAAAAAGCCGGGCTCGTCGTCGCGCGTAACGGTGTATTGAAAAACCGCGGTCGGGCCTTTGGAGCGCACAAGCTGATGGGAGCGGATATCGCGGCCTTCTACAGTGACTAGCACCGGCGTGTGGTCCTGGCCCGCCACGATGAGGATTTTCGCGGAATCGCCCGGCTTGTAACTCGTCTTATCGGGGACAATCTGCACGGATTGCCTTCCTTCGCCCCAAAACGCGTTCCAGTTGGATCCCGCGACCCAGAGATATTCCACTTGCTGTACGACGCGCCCTTCAGGAGTGGGCGCTGTGGCAAGGACCCGGTAGGTACCGCCCTCTGCCGGAATTTGCAACTCGGCCGTCGCGACGCCGTCTGCGCCGGTTTTGACATTGGTCTGCGCTTCCGGTTGACCGGCTTTTCGTGTACGCCAGTACCAGCTTGCGATTTCGACGTGAACCGCTGCCGAGACCGGTTTGTTGTCGTAATCGCGCGCTTGAATTTTGAAAGATGCTGAACTTCCCGGCTCGTAAAACCAGCGGTCCGGCTGAATGTTCAAAAGAAAGCTGCCGTAGGTGGCGATGAGCCGCCCCGTGCCCGAAATTTCGCGGCCGGCTTGATCGGTGACGCCGGCTTCGATGCGGTACTGGTAATCGGTTTTGTCGTTCGAAACGGTGGTGGGGACATCGATGGTGAGCTTGCCATCGCTGTCGAGCTGCCCGGTTCCTTGCGAGATTTGTTCCCCTGCCGGATTGTCATACGCCATGCCCGGTCCGCCATCGTACTCCTCGCTCTGTCCTTCCTCTGCGTCGTACCAGAACGGAGCCCAATAACGAGTCCGGTAGATGGAGTACTTCACGTTTGCGCCATTGACCGGTTCGCCGAAGTAATAGCGTGCGTCGATTGTTGTTTTGACGGAGTCGCCTTCGAGCACGCGCGATTTTTCCGGCAGCACGCGTACTTCGTACTCGGGTTTTTTATACTCCTGAACCTCAAAATTTCCGGCGATCAGATTTTCGCCGGAGCGGACCTGAACGAAGTAGTTGCCGAGCGCGGCGTTGCGGGGGAGCGGAAGCTCGTCGTGCAAAATGCCGTTGCTGTTGGCCGTGAGGCTCTTCTGAAAGATCGCCTTGCCGTCCGGGTCCATGACTTCCACGGAAAATGTCTGACCTGCGGGCACTGCGTACCCGAGTCCGTGCTGCTCGCGCAGAATGCCGCGGAAATGCATGGTGTCGCCCGGACGGTAGACGGGCCGGTCGGTATAAACCAAGCCTGCGAGGTTACGCTCGCGCTGGCTGAAATTCCATTCACCGAGATCGCCGAACGCGACATCGGGGCCGTGCTGCGCCACGACGCGCAGATCGCTCGCCGGGCGCACGTTTTTATCGAGCGCCTTGATGGCGACCCCGTCTGCGTCAGTTTCAATGGTGGATGGGTTCTCATTGCGCGTCATGGTACTGATCCTGGCCCCGGCCACCGGCTCGCCCGTCTCGCGGTCGGCGACGAAATGAAGAATGTGATCGCGCCCTGTTTTGGTCACCAGAACGATATCGGACACCGCCAGAATTGTGTAGGCGCGCAAATTGGCGTGCACGGCTTCCACCAGGAAAACGCCCTTGTTCTTTACCGGTATGGGAACTTGCGCCACTTTCCAAGTCTGGCCGGGAAGCGTCTGCAGGAACGACAACACGAGCTGATCCGGATTCAGCACCGGCGCATCGGCGAAATAAGTCGCGTTCACTTTTGTGGGTTGCTGATGGTGAAAGAGACTTCCGAGATGCCGGCGTGGCGATTCGGTAAACTGACCGCGCAGCTCGACGCGGATGTCGCGGCGCAGCCCGCGCTTCCAGTTATGGATACGTTCGAGCAGCGTCAGCTTGCCATGAGGCCGGGGATACCGGCTGTTGAACGTGTGCGGATCTTCCATCTGGCGCATGAACTGAACGGCGTCGTTAACGCGGTAAACGCGGATGCGAACTGCTTCAATTCCGTAGCCGCTCAACTGAATGGTGGGAGATTCGTGCCCGCCGAAGGTCCGGTTGCTCGAAAGCGAGAAGTAGGGCTGATTTTCGTATTGGCCGATGATGGGCGCGGCGATCAAAGCAAGAAACACCGCACGCAGAAGATTGAGACGTACCGCTCGAGCGAAGCGCCTCCGATTCATAATGTCTGCTTCAGGATATTCCAGCGAAATACGCCGAGAAACGACGGATTCGTAGCTACAGGCTGCCAGCGCGGGTCAGGATAATGCAAGAGCTCCGAAAGCGCCAGGCGGCGAATCTGGCCGGCATGCGTACCATCCGGGCCCGTGTCGTAGACGATAAACGACTCAGAGGACCGAGTCACCTGACTCCTCCCCAGAAAAATCATGGTGTGAAACGGCATGTGCTCCGTTGGTTGACGATAGAACAGCAGATCGCCGGGCAGAGCTCGCGCAATATCACGCGTCACAAAGGACGTGTTAAAGCGTTCCAGCGTTTCCGCGTCGGCGAACTGCGCAAAGGCGTCATTCTTGAGATCGGCGCGCGTGAACGGACCTGGCTTCACGCGGAACAGGTTCGCGCCCAAAGGCGTGTTCGGGTAGCTATATTTGCGAACCGGATCGATGGCCGGAAGAAGCGCCAATCTGGAAAGAGCGGACCAGTTTGCCCGATCGGCCCGGAGCGCTTCGCGATAGGCGTAACGAACCAGGGCGGCGCAATCCACGATCTCGGGCGGACGCTGGGCGGGCGGGGTGAAATACTGCACTTCGGCCAGAAAGGTGAACCAGCGGCGAAACGCCTGGCGATCGGCTTCATCGTCCAGCCGCAGGAAATCCGGCGTTCCATCCTGCGCGGAATCGCTCTCTTGTGAGGTGAGGTCGTTGGCAGCAAGCTCTGCGGAGCTGATGCCGGTGCGAAGACGCTCGGGTTTGCGCGAGCAGCCGGGCAGAAGCAGAGCGAGGATTACAGAGACGAACAGTATTGGGGCGTAAAGCCTGGAATGCGGAGTCAAATTTGGCTGCATTATATCGGAAGTAACGGTCAACGGCGGCGGTTGGCAACCGCCGCGCAGGATACCATCCTGCCCCACATGGTTACGTTAGGCGGTTTTCTTCAGCCAGCGGTGGTATTCGCAGTTGAAGTGGAAGTCGAGCAATAAGGCGTGGCGGTGGATTTGCTCGCGTGAAAATTCGAACCCAAATGCGGCCGG
>Ga0070741_10004676_pt1 | contig 31675 bp, 31 predicted proteins | sample Coa_R1_4_FD_66440 | JGI IMG/M metagenome (GOLD analysis project Ga0070741, IMG submission 66440) | Surface soil microbial communities from Centralia Pennsylvania, which are recovering from an underground coalmine fire - Coalmine... | ecosystem: Environmental > Terrestrial > Soil > Unclassified ... | reverse complement strand
CGTGCGCATCGCGCTGCCGCAACATTACATGTTCGGCGCGATGAACATCCTGCGCGGCGAGCTGGTGCGGCTGATCGATCGCCACTATCCCGGCCGCCCCGACGAGGAGCGGGCGGCGCGCGTGGCGCTCGGCAAGATCCTCGATCTCGAATTGGCGATCATGCTGCACACCTACCGCGAGGATCTGATCGCGCAGCAGGCGCGCCACGAGCGGCTGTCGACGTTCGGGCAGCTCGTCGGATCGATCGGCCACGAGCTGCGCAACCCGCTCGGCGTGATCGAGTCGTCGCTCTACATCTTGCAGTCGCGCATCGGCACCGACGAGCGCGCCAAGAAGCACGTCGATCGCATCGGCGAGCAGCTGCGCATCGCCAACGACATCATCTCGGCGCTGCTCGACATGATCCGCGATCGGCCGCTGCAGCGCGAGCGGCTGCGCGTGGCGGCGATCCTCGACGGCGTGCTCGAGTCGGTGGCGCGGCCGCCGGGCGTGCGCGTGATCGTCGAGGGCGTGGCCGAGCTGCCGGAGATCTCCGCCGACGCGGGGCGCCTGCGGCAGGTGCTGCTCAACCTGGTCGACAACGCGGTGCACGCGGTGGGCGCGGCGGGCGAGGTGCGCGTCACCGGCGCGGCGCGCGGCGCGGAGGTGGTGATCGCCGTCGAGGACACCGGGCCCGGGCTCGATCCGTCGATCCGCAACCGCGTGTTCGAGCCGCTCATCACCACCAAGGCGAAGGGCATCGGGCTCGGCCTGGCGCTGGTCAAGCGCATCGTCGAGCACCACGGCGGATCGGTCGGCTACGAGCCGCGCGCGGGCGGCGGCGCGCGCTTCGTGGTGCGCCTGCCGACGGGAGCCGAGCATGCGTAGCTACCTCATCGTCGACGACAACCAGGCGTTCGCCGAGAACCTCGCCGAGATCGTGCGCGACGGCGGCGACCAGGTGGCGCTGGCGTCGAGCGGCGCGGCGGCGCTGGTGCTCGCCGAGCACACGCGCTTCGACGCGCTGGTCTCCGACATGCGCATGCCGGTGATGGGCGGCGCCGAGCTGGTGCACCGCATCCGGCGCATCGATCCCGGGCTGCCGGCGATCGTCATCACGGCGTATACGCAGGATGACGATCTGCAGGCGGCGCGGCGCGAGGGACTGCTGGCGGTGCTCGCCAAGCCGGCGCCGATCGCGCGGCTGCTCGCGCTGCTCGCCGGCGCGCGCCGTGACGGGCTGGTGGCGCTCGTCGAGGACGATCTCGATCTCTGCGACAACCTGGGCGAGGCGCTGCGCGAGCACGGGTTCGCCGCGGTCACCGCGCAGTCGGTGCTGGAGACCGAGCGGCTCGGCGACGTGGCGCCGTTCTGCGCGCTGGTCGATCTGCGCGTGCCCGGCGGCGCCGACGGTGAGGCGATGCAACGGCTGGCGCAAAAGTTCCCCGGCCTGCCGATGCTGGTCATCACCGCGCACGCGCAGTCGCCGCCGCCGTCGCCGCACGCGGCGCTGTTCCACAAGCCGTTCTCGACGGCGGAGCTGATGCGCGCCGTCGAGCGGCTGCACCCGGCGCGGCATGCCTAGATCGCGCGCGCTGCTGCTGGTCGACGACAACCAGACGCTGACCGACAACCTGCGCGAGATCCTCGAGGAGGCGGGCTACGTGGTGCGCACGGCGGCGAGCTGCGCGCAGGCGCTCGAGACCGCGCGCGCCGGCTTCAAGGTGGCGCTGGTCGACGTGCGGCTGCCCGACGGCGACGGCATCGAGCTGGCCGCGCGGCTGCGCGAGGTGATCCCCGACGCGCAGGTCATCCTGCTCACCGGGTTCGCCACCGTGGAGTCGGCGGCGTCGGCGGTGCGCGCCGGCGCGTGGGCCTACCTGATGAAGCCGTGCGCCACGCCCGAGCTGCTGCTCACCGTCGAGCAGGCGATGCGCCACGTGCGCGCGCTCGAGGAGCGGCGCGAGGCGGCCGGGCGCGCGCAGGTGGCCGAGAAGCTGGCCGCCGTCGGCACGCTCACCGCCGGCCTGTCGCACGAGATCCGCAACCCGCTCAACGCCGCCGCGCTGCAGCTCACCGTGCTCGAGCGGCGCCTGAAGAAGCTGCCCGCCGACGCGCAGCCGCCGCTCGTCGAGCCGCTCGAGCTGGTGCAGAGCGAGATCCAGCGGCTCAACGCCATCCTCGAAGATTTTTTGCAGTTCGCGCGGCCGCGGCAGCTGGTGCTGGCGTCGGTGGAGCTGCCGCCCCTGCTCGATCGCGTGCTCGATCTGCTGAGCGCGCAGGCCGAGCGCGTGCAGGTGCGGCTCGAGCGCAGCTTCGCCGGCGCGCCGCCGGTGGCGGGCGACGCGGGGCGGCTGCAGCAGGCGGTGATGAACCTGGCGCTGAACGCGATCCAGGCGACGCCGCCGGGCGGCTTCGTGCGCGTCGAGGCGCGCGCGTCGGCGGATGGGCGCGAGGTCGAGCTGGCGATCGAGGACTCGGGCGCCGGCATCCCCGAGCCGCTGCGCCGCCGCGTGTTCGAGCCGTTCTTCACCACCAAGCCGGCGGGCTCGGGGCTCGGCCTGCCGCTGGTGCACAGCATCATCGAGCAGCACGGCGGATCGATCGTCATCGAAGACGGCGCGGCGGGCGGCGCGCGCTTCGTGCTGCGCTTGCGGCCGAGCGCGTAGCCGGCTCCATCGAGAAATTTCGCGCAAGGTCTGCGGCGCGCCGGGCGCCAACGGCAGCGTTTGCGGGCTCGCGCGCGCGTCTCCCTGCCGCAGCGACGGTACGGCGCCTGCACCGGCAGCGGGCAACACCGAGGAGGCGACCATGCACCCGTTCAAGACTTCGCTCACCGCCCGCATCGTCTCGTTCGCGATCGCGTTCGCGCTCATCGGCGGCGGGCTGATTCCGACGCTCGGCCTGCGCCCCGCGATCGCGCTGCCGATCGTGCTCCTGCTCGCGGTCGGCGCGTGCATCGTCGGGCTGGTGGTCGGCGCGAGCGATCACCCGGGCGCGGTCGGCTTCTGCGCGGTGCTGCTGCCGATGGCGCTGTGGGCCTACGTGCTGGTGCTCTTGCTGGTGGTCAACCGCTTTCCGGCGTTCGCCTACGCGCTCGACGCGGCCGGCGTGGCGGTGGTGTTCTCGACGGTGCTGGCGTCGTTCCAGGCGCGCGACGCGCAGGCGCGCGAGGCTCAGCCGCGCGCGGGCCGCACGACCAGCACCGAACAGTCGGCGTGATTGACCACCTTGGCCGCCGTGGTGCCGATCAGCCGATCGATCCCGCCGTAGCCGTGCGAGCCGATCACGATCAAGTCCACGTTCTCTTCGCGCGCGGTGTCGCAGATCGCGTTCCACGGTGAGCCGAGCGCCACGCGCGCGTCGGCGCCGAGCGACGGCGGCAGCTCGGCCGCCAGCTCCTTGACGTGCTTGCCGGCGCTCTCGCTCAGCATCGGCCCGACGGCGTCGGGCGAGACCGCCAGCGCGCGCGGCGGCAGCTCGATCGGGATCGTCACCACGCGCAACAGGATCAGCTGCGCGCCGTTCTTCTCCGCCAGATTGCGCGCGGCGCCGAGGACGTCGCGCTCCTGCTTCGATCCGTCCACTCCCACGAGGATGCGCTTCATGGCTCGCCTTTCTCGCCGCCGCCGTCGCGGCCGGTCTCGTATTCGTGCAGCTTGTATTGAATCTTGCGCGGCGAAATTTTCAGGATCTCCGACGCGCGCGTGGTCGAGCCGCCGGTGTGCTCGAGCGTCTTCAGGATGGCGTAGCGCTCGAGCTCCGACAGCGTGGCGCCGGGGATCGCCGGCGCGCCGTCGGTGGGGCGCTTGGACGACTGGATCGCGGGCGACAGATCCTCGGCGCGGATCGCGTCGCCGCGGCACACCACCACCGCGCGCTCGACGGCGTTCTCCAGCTCGCGCACGTTCCCCGGCCACGCGTAGCCCGCCAGCCGCTCGAGCGCCTCGTCGCTGAATCGCGCGATCGTCTTGCCGTTCTCCTTGGCGAAGCGCTCTAAGAAGTACGCCGCCAGCAGCGGAATGTCCGAAGGCCGCTCGCGCAGCGACGGCATCTCGATCCCGACCACGTTCAAGCGGTAGTACAGATCTTCGCGAAACATCCCGTCGCGCACGCGCTGCAGCAGATCGCGGTTGGTGGCGGCGACCACGCGCACGTCCACCTTGACGGTCTGGTTGCCGCCCACGCGCTCGAACTCGTGCTCTTGCAAAAAGCGCAACAGCTTGACCTGCGTCGCCGGCGAGATCTCGCCGATCTCGTCGAGGAACAGCGTGCCGCCGTCCGCCTGCTGAAAGCGCCCGTCGCGCCGCGCCACCGCGCCGGTGAACGAGCCGCGCTCGTGGCCGAACAGCTCACTCTCGAGCAGCGTCTCGGCGAGCGCCGCGCAGTGCAGCTTGACGAACGGTCCCTTGGCGCGCGGGCTGTGCTGGTGCACGGCGGCGGCGACCAGCTCCTTGCCGGTGCCGCTCTCGCCGGTGAGCAGCACGGTCGCGCGCGACGGCGCGACTTGCAACACGGTGTCGAACACGCGCTGCATCGCCGGGCTCGAGCCGACGATGCTGGTGATGCGGTGGCGCGCCGCCAGCCGCTCGCGCAGCTGCCCCGCCTCGGCGCGCAGGCGGCGCCGCTCGAGCTCGCGCGCGAGGACGAGCTGCAGCTCCTCGACGTTGACCGGCTTGGTCAGGTAGTCGGCGGCGCCTTCGCGCATCGCCTTGACCGCGCTGTCGACGGCGCCGAACGCGGTCATCACCACCACCACGCAGTCGGGATCGGCGGCGTGCGCCTTGCGCATCAGCTCGAGCCCGTCCATGCCCGGCATCTTCAAGTCGGTGAGCAGCAGCTCGGGCGCGAACTCCTCGAGCTTGGGCAGCGCCTTGAACGCGTCGGCGGCGGTCTCGACCGCGTAGCCCTCGTCGCGCAAGATCTCGGCGAGCGCCGTGCGGGCGTTGACCTCGTCGTCGACGATCAGGACTCTTCCCCGTTGCTGCATGAGCGGCTCCTTCAGCGAGGACTATGCCAGACGGACGTCAGGACTGCTCTCGCGGCGGTCGTGCAGCGCGAGCAGGGTGGTGAGCGCGTCGAGCGCGGCGCGCGCCTGGGCGGTGCGCTCATTCTCCAGCGCGCGCTTGAGCCCGCCGGCGAGCGAGACGATGCGCCGGTGCTCGGCGCGCATCGCCGCCGTCGGCGCCTGCAGCAGCGCGTGGCGGTCGAGCGCCGGGAACAGGATCTGCTCCTCGACGCGCACGTGGCGCAGCAGCCCCTCGAAGAAGTCGCGGTACACGTACTCGGCGCGCTCCACCTCGTCATCGGCGAGCAGGCTGCGCACGTCGTCGAGGATGCCGTCGAGGCGCGCGTGGTCGCGGGTCAGGTCGGCGCCCGCGCCGCCGGTCGCCGGATCGAATCGCGCGTGCGTGTGCATGGCTAGCTCCCCGACTCGCGCGCGAGCCACCGCATGACGTCGAACGCGGTGAGCAGGCCGACCACGCGCCCCTCGGCGGAGACGATCGGCAGGCGGTGCACGCCCTCCTTGACCATCAGCGCCGCCGCTTGCGACAGCGGCGCCGACTCGGGCAGCGTGAACGCGAGCGGCATCATCACGTCGCCCACCGTCTCGACGCCGGGCGCCAGCTGATCGCGCAACAGATCGGTCTTCGACACCACGCCGATGGCGCGCCCCTCGGCGTCGACCACCGGCGCGCCGGAGAAGTTGCGCTCGACGAGGAGCGCGGTGATCGCCTCGATGGAGTAGTCGGCGGTGACGCAGATGACGTCGCCCGACATCACCGACGAGACCGGCGTGCGGCCGGCGGTGGCGGCGGCGCGGCTGGAGTCGCAGCGCACCACCGAGCGGCGCGCCTCGGCGTCCCAGTGAACGCCGCCGCAGCGCTGACAGCGCTCGCACTCGGCGAGCGGCACCGAGCGATCCTGCCGCGGGCAGTGCACCGACAGATCGGTGTAGACCTCGCCGCTGCCGGTGGCGACGCGCCGCACGCGCAGGGTCAAGTCATCGGCGCCCATCACCCGTCTCCGTCGGTGTCGAGGGTGAACCCGAGGTTGAGCATGTGCACGCAGCGCTGATCGCAGCGCACGTCGTCGGCGGGCTCGAGCCGCGAGCAGCGCTCGACGCCGATCCACTGCCGGGTCTCGGTGTCCTCGATCAGCGCGCACCGGGCGGCGCGGCCGTCGCGCGGGCAGATGAGCTCGCGCTCGCGCGTCGCGACGCCGAGATCCACGTCTATCAAACGGCTCATGGCGGCCTCCTCGCCGGGGTCTCCTTGGAAGAGTCGTGCCGACGGAAAACCGCCTTGCGCGCGGGCGCGGCGCGCAGCCGTTGCCGAGCGGCGGCGAATCGACGCAACGGTTGCGCGTTCGCCGATCCGCGCGCGCGCCGCCCGCTGGAACGCCGGTTGCTGTACAACCGGGGCATGAAGAAGCTGCTGCTGCTGGCGTGCGGCGTGCTGCTCGCCGTCGCGCTGGCCGAGGGCGTGCTGCTCTTTCGCCTGCGCACGGCGCGGCGCCTGGCCGAGCCGGATCATCTGACCGAGGCGCAGCGCGCGGCGCTCAAGGACGGCATGGGCCGTCACGGCGACGACATGACCGACTTGATGTTCGCGGTGGTGTTGCTCGATCACGGCACCGCCGCGCGCACCGCCGACGCGTTGGCCGCGTCGCCGGCCGTCGACACCGGGCTGTCGAAGCAGTTCGCGACGCTGCAGGCGGAGATGAAGGCGCGCGCGGCGCAGGTGGCGGCGGCCGCGACGGCGAAAGACGACGCGCGCCTCAGCGAGTCCTACGGTCGGCTGGCCGAGAGCTGCGTCGCGTGCCACCGCGTCTATCTTCACGATCAACCCTAGCGGCGAGCCACGCGCACGCGAGGATGGTCAACGATCGGCGACGCACGATTTTCGCGCGCTCACGCGGCCGACGGGAACCGGGAGCGGCCGCGCGCCGTCGAACCCGCGACGTCCGAGCCAGGGGAGCTCGAGGAGACGCCCATGAAGGACCTGCTGATCTGGATCGCGTTGGCGGCCGGGCTCGCCGGCTGCGCGGGGCGGCACATCTACTACGTGGTCGGCTGCGACGAGCGGCTGGCGCTGCCCGAGAAGCGCATGGAGTGCCGCGCCTGCGTCGAGCGGCCGATCCCTCACGAGTATCTCGCCGACAATCCGCCCGGCGCGCGCTGCGTCCGTCGCTGACCCAGCCACGCGTCGACCGACCAGGGCCCGGGCCCGACGGCGAGCAGGAACCCGCACGTCAGGAGCTGCGCCCACTCCGATCGGATCTCGTGCAGCACCGCCCACCCGCCGGCGATCGGCGGCGCCGGCGGCTTGGGCAACGGCGACGTGCCGAGGTAGAGCGCGATCTTGGTCGACAGCATCGCCACGATCATCTCGACCACGAACGGGATCGCCATCAGCCGCGTCATCAAGCCGAGCAGCAAGAGCACGCCGCCGACGATCTCGAGACTGCCGACGAACGACGCCGTCAGCTCGGGCGCCGGAAAGCCGAGCTTGGTGAAGCGGCCGACGCCTTGGTTGGCGTACGTGAACTTGAGGATGCCCTCCCACAGGAACACGCTGCCGGCCATCAGGCGCGGCAGCACCGTCGCCGCCGGCGCGTTCAGCGGCGGGTTCATCAACCACTCGAAGATTTTTCGCATGTAGCCTCCACCGAGGAAAACGGGCGCCCGGGCGAAACGTTCCGCGGAACCATTTCGCGCCGCGCACGTTGGGATCGACAGTGGGCGTCGTTCGCCGCATGATTCCGCGCATGGAGCGCCAGGCCCCGCCGTTCGGCCAGCAGGCGCTCGCTCACGCCGACGCGCTCTACAACCTCGCGCGCTACCTCACGGGCCGCGCTTCGGACGCGGAGGACCTGGTGCAGGAGACGTTCGCGCGCGCGCTCGCCGCCGAGCGGCAGTTCGACGGCGCCAACTTGAAGGCGTGGCTGTTTCGCATCCTGCGCAACGCGTTCATCGACGCCTATCGCAAGCGCCAGCCGCAGGTCGAGCTCGACGGGCCGCTCGACGCCGATCTGTTGCGCGCGGACGTCGAGCTCGAGCAGCTGCGCGGCCTGGTGGCGGCGGAGCTGGAGGCGGCGCTGATGACGCTCTCCGACGACGCGCGCACGGTGATCCTGCTCGACCTCGAGGGCTTGACCGAGGTGGAGACGGCGGCCGTGATGGGCTGCGCCGTCGGCACGGTCAAGTCGCGGCTGGCGCGCGCCCGCTCGCTGTTGCGCGCGCGCCTGAAGGACTACGCCAAATGAACGACGACGAGCTGAACGGGCTGCTTCGTGAAAAGCTGCCGCGCTACGCGGCGCCGGATGCGCTCGCGCGGCGATTGGCGGAGCAGGTGACCTCGCCCGCGCCGGCGCGCCGGCGAGTGGCGCGCTGGATCGCGCCGGTGGCGAGCGCGCTCGCGGCGGCGGCGCTGGTGCTGCTGGCGCTGCACGTGACCCGGCCCGCGTTCGTGCAGCGCGACACGCTGTTCGCCGAGGCGGTCAACGATCACCTGCGCGTGGTCGCCGCGCAGCACCCGATCGAGATCGAGAGCGGCGGCATCCATCAGGTGAAGCCGTGGTTCACCGGGCGCGTCGACTTCGCGCTGCCGGTGTCGTTCTCCGGCGACGCCGACTTCCCGCTGCGCGGCGGCGCGGTCGGCTACTTCCGCGATCGGCGCGCGGCGGTGATGGTGTTCGCGCGGCGGCTGCACACCATCTCGCTGTTCGTGTTTCCCGCCGAGGGGCTGGCGATGCCGGGCCGCGCGGCGGGCTCCGAGCGCGGCTTCAACGTGCTCTTGTGGCGCGAGGGCGCGCTCGGCTTCGCGCTGGTCTCCGACGTCAACCGCGACGACCTCGACGCGCTGGCCGCGAAGCTCCACTGAGCGCGCGCAGCGGCGGCGCGGTTCGTCTATGCTCGTGTCGTGAGCGCCGCAGTCGAAACCGGGTCGCTGCCGTTCGTCGTCGAGCCGTCGAGCGGCGCGAGCGCCGGCGCGCTGGTCGAGTGGCTGGGCGCGAACCGCGCGTGGGTCGAGGCGTCGCTGCCGCGCTACGGCGCGATCCTGTTCCGCGGCTTCGCCGTCGACGGGCCGCCCGCGTTCGAGTCGGTGGCGCGCGCGATCGATCCCGCGCTCAAGAAAGATTATCTCGGCACCTCGCCGCGCGACGCGCTCACCGAGTACGTGTTCTCCGCCAGCGAGCTGCCGCCGTACTATCCGATCCCGCAGCACTGCGAGATGAGCTTCACCGCGCGCCCGCCGAGCCGGCTGTTCTTCTGGTGCGCGATCGCGCCGCGCGGCCGGGGCGGCGAGACGCCACTCGTCGACGTGCGCCGCGTCTACCGCGATCTCGCGCCGGCGGTGCGCGCGCGCTTCGTCGAGCGCGGCGTGCGCAACATCCGCAACTACGCCGGCCCCGACGGCGGCGGCCGCTTCGATCTGTGGAAGCTCAAGCCGTGGCACGACATGTTCCAGACCCGCGACCGTGCGCGCGTCGAGGCGCTGTGCCGCGACAACGGCTTCGAGCACACGTGGCGTCCCGGCGGGCTGTTGCGCCTGACCAACACCCAGCCGGCGACGCGCCTGCACCCGATCACCGGCGAGCCGATCTGGTTCAATCACTCGCAGGTGTTTCATCTCTCGTCGGTGCCGGACGAGTACCGGCGCATCGCCGCGCGCCAGCGGCCGCTGCGGCATTTTGCCCTGGCGCAGTTCGCGCGGCTGGCGGTGGCGCTCAAGCGGCGCCGCACCGCCGTCGAGGATCAGGCGATGCACTGCACATTCGGCGACGGCGGCGAGATCCCCGACGGTGACATGCGCGCGGTGCGCGACGCGATCTGGAAGAACCTCGTGTGCGTGCCGTGGCGCGCCGGCGACGTGGTGGCGATCGACAACTACGCGGTGGCGCACGGGCGCATGCCGTACTCGGGCCCGCGCAAGATCGCCGTGTGCTGGGCCTGAGCGCGACCGCGGCGCTTCACTCGTAGCGCAGCGCCTCGACCGGATCGAGGTTGGCCGCGCGCCGCGCCGGCATCACGCCCGAGATCACGCCCACCGCGCCCGAGAAGCCGATCGCGATCGCCACGATCCATCCCGACAACCGGATCGGCAGCGACGGCACCGCCGCGCGCGCGAGAAAGATCACCAGCCCGCCGAGCAGCAGCCCGATCAATCCGCCGAGCAGCGCGATCACCACCGACTCGACGAGAAACTGCGCCAGGATCGTTCCGCGCCGCGCGCCCACCGCGCGCCGCACGCCGATCTCGCGCGTCCGCTCGCGCACCGACACCAGCATGATGTTGGCGATCCCGATGCCGCCGACGATGAGCGCGATCGACGCGATGGCGAGCAGCACCATCGTCATGGTCGCCATGATGGCGTTGAACGTGCCGATCAGATCGTCCTGCGACACCACCGTGAAGTCGACCTGCCCGTTGTGCCGCCGCTTGAGCACCTCGGTGACGTCGGCGATCGCCGCGTCGGTGTCGGCCTTGTCGCGCGCGCGCGCCATCAAGTTGGTGAAGCCCTCGAGCGCGAACAGATCGAGCGCGGTGGTCGACGGGATCATCACCAGGTCGTCGAGATCGAAGCCGAGCGACGTGCCCTTGTGCTCCATGAGCCCGATGACGCGGAACTCGGCGTCGGCGACCTTGACCATCTTGCCGAGCGGGTTCTCGTCGCCGAACAGCTCCTGCACCAGCATGCGGCCGAGCACCACGTAGCGCCGGTGCGCGGCCACGTCGTCCTCGGTGAAGAAGCGCCCCTGGTCGACGCGCAGGTTGCGGATGTCGGTGAAGCGATCGCCGACGCCGAAGACGTAGGTGTCGCGGCGGCGGTTGCCGTAGCGCACCGTGCCGCCGCCGTTGACGATGCCGCTCAGCCCATCAATGGTGAACACGCGGTGGCGCAGCGCCTCCTCGTCCTCGCGCGTGAGCTTGTGCGCGATGCCGATCATCGGCGCGGGGCCGATGCCCTGCGTCTCGCGCTTGCCCGGCATGATCTGGATGACGTTCGAGCCGAGCGACGCGAAGGTGTCGGCGAGATATTGGCGCGCGCCTTCGCCGAGCGCGACGAGGAGGATGATGGCGAACACGCCGATCACGACGCCGAGCGTGGTGAGGAACGCGCGCATCTTGGACGCGCGGATGGTGTCGAGCGCGGTCCAGAACAGCTCGAGCACGTTCATGCGCGCGCTCCGTCGGCGGCGTCGGAGGCGATCAGCCCGTCGACGATTCGCACCTGGCGATGCGCGCGCCTGGCCAATTCGGGATCGTGCGTGACCAGGATGACGGTCATGCCGTCCTGGTTGAGCGCTTCGAACAGCCGCACGATCTCGGCGCCGGTTTTTTGATCGAGGTTGCCGGTCGGCTCGTCGGCGAGCAGCAGCGCCGGCTGGTTGACGAGCGCGCGCGCGATCGCCACGCGCTGGCGCTGGCCGCCCGAGAGTTGATCGGGGCGGTGGTGCATGCGATCGGCCAGCTCGACGCGTTCGAGCGCCCGGCGTGCGGCGGCGCGGCGCGCGCGGCGGCCGACGCCGGCGTAGACCAGCGGCAGCGCCACGTTGTCCTCGGCGGTGGCGCGCGGCAGCAAATTGAAGGTCTGGAACACGAACCCGATCTTGCGATTGCGCACGTCCGAGAGCGCGTCGTCGTCGAGCTGCGAGACCTCCTCGCCGTCGAGGCGGTAGCGCCCGCGCGTCGGCGTGTCGAGGCAGCCGATCAAGTTCATCAGCGTCGTCTTGCCCGAGCCCGACGGGCCAACGATGGCGACGTACTCGCCGGCGTCGATGCGCAGGCTCACGCCGCGCAGCGCCGGCACGATGGTGGCGCCGAGCTTGAACTCGCGCTCGAGGTCGACGATGTCGATGACCGCGGGCATGGCTCAGCGCCTGGCGCCGACGGCGACGGGCGCGCCGTCCTCGAGCTGCTTGGCGTTGAGCGTGGCGACGATCTGATCGCCCACCGACACGCCGCCGAGGATCTCCGAGCGATCCCAGTTCGACAGGCCGACCTGCACCTCGCGCACGCGCGCGCGGCCGTCCTCGACGCGGAACACGGTGCGGCGCGTGCCACGGCCGACGATGACGTTGGTCGGCAGGCTGACCACGTCGGCTTTTTCGGCGACGCGGATCTCGACGTTGGCCGACATGCCCGAGCGCAAGCCGGCCTTGGTCGCGCCCGGCACGTCGACCACGTCGACCTCGATCGGCATGGTGCGCGCGCCTTTCAGATCCTTGCGCACCGTCGGGCCGACTTTGGAGAGCACGCCGGCGATCGGCTGGTTGGGCATGCCGTCGAGCTTGAGCGTGGCCGGCTGGCCGACGCGCACGCGGCCGACGTCGGCCTCGTCGATCGACGCCTCGACGTGCAGCTTGGAGTCGTCGATGATCTCGAACACCGGCGTGCCGGGCGCCAGCTCCTCGCCGGGATCGGGGTTCACCTCGACGAGCTGGCCGGCGAACGGCGCGGTCAGCTCCGCCTTGGAGCGGGCCACGCGCGCCACGCGCAGCGCCGCCAGCGACTGCGCGTGCAGCCCGCGCGCCGCGTTCACCGCCTCGCGCGCCTCGCGCAGCGCCGCCGCCGTGTCCTCCGCCATCTGGCTCGTGCCCGCGCCCTTGTCGAACAGCGCCTTCGAGCGCTCCGCCGATCGCGCCGCCGCCTGCGTGTGCGCCTCCGCCTGCGCCACCTGCGCCGCCTGCGCCTCGACGGTGGCCTGCGCCTGCGCGATGCGCGCGTCGAGATCCGCCGCGTCGAGCGCCACGATCACGTCGCCGCGCGCCACGCGATCGCCGCGCCGGTGCTTGACCGCCATGACGCGCGCGCCCAGCTCGGCGCGCACCGTGGCGTGCCGCTCGGGCATCACCTCGCCCGCCGTCGACGACGAGACCTCGTCGCGCACGGTGGCCTTCTCCACGCGCACGGTCTCGACGGCGACCGGCGGCTTCTTGAGCGCGCGCGGCGCCAGCGCGACCAGCGCCGCCAATCCGCCGACGAGCGCCAGGCGGGTGATCCACTTCGACCGCGTGCGATTCGGCGCGCCCAAGGCGCCTATCTTAGCAGGCCGGCCCGAGGACGCGCGGTTCGACGCCGGTGAGCGCGGCGAGCGCCTCCTGAAAATGGCGGCAGAGCGCTTCGGTCTCTTCGCGCGTCGCCGCCGACGACTTGTAGTTGAAGTTGAACACCAGCCGCCCGCGGTAGCGGATCGCGGTGAGCGCGATGCCGGTGCGCGGCGTGACCGGCGTCGTGATCAGCACGTCCTCGACCGACCAGCCGTCGCCGCCGAGCGCGGGAAACTCGAGCGCGATCAAGTTCGAGAAGTTGAGGTTGTACGCCGGGCGCTTGGACTCGAACACGAAGCGCTGCATCTGCTCGATGGTCATCGTCGACACGAGCTGGCGCTCGCACAGGAGCCGCTTGATGGGCGTGCGGCGCGCGCGCTGGCGATCGACCTGCGCCTGGATCGCGCGCACGATCGCCGCCGGATCGCCTGTGCGATCGAGGCGCGCCTCGACGTCGAGCGTGGCCAGGTGGTTGGCGAACGAGACGAACGTGCCGTCACGCGGGCGCGTCTCCATCTGCAGCGTGCCGGTCACGCGCCCGCACGCCACGCCGAGCGAGCGGTGCCACGCACGGTTGGCGACGAACAGCGCGCCGGTGAGCAGCGAGTTCAAGCTGGCGCCGATGCGCTTGCGCGCGGCGTTCCAGCCGTCGAGCGCGTCGTCGGCGATCAGCCAGTGCACGGTGCCGTTCTCGCCGGTGTAGTCGTTGCTGCGGTTCTGTTGAAGCGGAGCGAGCGGCCGCGCGAGCGCGCGCATCACCGCGCCGGTGAGCCAGGCGTAGCCGGCCGCGGTGTCGGCGGCGCGGCGCCAGCGGCCGAGCGCGAGCGCCTCCAATTCGCCGCGCCGCCCGACGGGCGCGAGCGACTCGGCCGGCGGGCGGCGGCCGGCGCGCGCGGCGTCGAGGAACGCGGCGAAGTCGCCGAGCAGCCCGATGAACGCGCGCCCGTCGGCGAGCGCGTGGTGCTGGCGGAAGAGGAGGCGGCACGCGCCGCCGCCGGTGCGCGCCATCGTCAGCGTCATGGGAAAGTCGCTGAACAGATCGAGGTGGCGGTTGCGCACGTCGCGCGCGAGCGACTCCAGCGCGTCGGCGTCGCGCGCCTCGACGACCTCGAAGATCTTCGCGAGCGCGAACGACGCGTCGTGCGCATAGCGAAAGCGGGTGGCGAGCGGCGGCGCGCCGTCGAGCGCCTGCACGTTGGTGGTGAGCGACGGGTAGCGCGCCACCACGTCGGCGAGCGCGCGCTCGACGTGCGCGGGCTCGAGCGCGCCGCGCACCAGGAGCTGCCACGTCGGCGTGCCCGAGCAGCCGCGCGCGCGATCGGTCACCGCCACGCCGCCCTTGTCGATGTAGTCGCACGGGTAGACGACGCCGCCCGTCGGGCGCGCGGGATCGCGGCACCAGCGCGGATCGTCCGAGACGTCGGGCTCGGGCGCGACCGCGAGCCACGCGCACGCGATCGCGGTGACGACGCCGGCCACGCCCGCGAACGCCGCCTTGAGCGCGATGAAGTGATCGCGCGGCAGTGACGAGACGCGCGCCGCCGCCAGCGCGCCCACCAACGCGCCGCCCAGCACCAGCGACGACAGCAGCCCGAACGCGATCGCGCACACGATCGGCCGGCGCTTGGGCCACGAGAGCCATCGCGCTTTTCGCGCCCGCCCGCGCACGCGACCGGCGCGCGCTTCTCGTCGAGCGGCGGGCATCACCGCCAGCAGCGTGCAGAAGCCGATAATGAACGCGTTCACGAGGGTATCGCCGGCGATGCTCGGATCGCCCGCGAGCGGCACCGCGCGCCCCGGCCGATAAACCGCGCGCCCGACGGCGAGGTTGATCGCGACGTTCAAGATCGCCGCGAACGGAAGCACGCGCGCGAGCAGCCAGCCAGCCAACGACCGCACGCTCCCTCGTACCACGTCGCCGCCGGCCGGTGTATCGCGCGTGCTCAGCCGGCCGACGCGCGGCGTTTGGCGCGCAGCCGCTCGTGCGTCTCGGCCAGCGACGGCAAGAGCGCCTCGACGGCGGGCGCCAGGCGGCGCCACTTGGCCGGATCGGGCGGCGTCACCGCCGAGCGCGAGACCTGAAGCGGGGCCGAGGTGAGCGCGCGCAGCCGCTCGCCGAACGTCACGCCGGCGAAGCGGCACAAGCGCTCGAGCGTCGCGCGCGGATCGGCCACCAGCTCGTGATAGTCGACGACGCACAGCCGCTCGGCGTCGCACGCCTCCAGATCGTCGAGCGCCGCGCGGTTGGCCGCCTGCCACTGGTACGCCGCGATCTCTTCCAGCGGCCGCCCGTCGAGCGCGCGCCAGCCGGGCGGCAAGAGCAGCGACCACGGCGCGCCGCTCCAGCCCGGCAGCGACGGGCGCGAGACGAACCAGCCGCTGCGCCACGCCTCGACGATGCTGCCCAGGTTCTCCGCCGGCGCGCGATACAAGAAGACGATGCGCGCGTCGGGAAACGCGGCCAGGAGGAACGACACGCGCAGCGAGTTCTTCGGCGTCTTCTCGACGAGGCGCATTTGGCGCGGGCGATCGGCGGGCGCGAGGTCGAGCCAGCGCGTGTCGTCGCTCGCGCGCAGCTCGGGGAGAAACGCGGCGTGCAGCGCGGCGACGTTCTGCGGCGTCGCGTCGGCGGCGGTCAGGCGATCCGACTCGAAGCCGCGCCGATCGGTGGCCAGCGCCGGCACGCCCTCGATCACGCGGTGACTCTCGTCGCCGACGGTCCACGCCTCGTCGGCCGCCGCCAGCAGCTCGAACAGGAGCGTGCTCCCCGAGCGCGGCGCGGCGATGACGAAGATCGGCTGCACCAGCGCGCCGCGCGACGGCAGATCATTTCGATTGGTTTCGAAATGACCGAGCGCGGCCAGGTTCTCCGTCGAGAAACGCGCCGCGTCCGCGCCGTTCGCGAACAAGAGGTGCAATCGATCGTGCTGCTCGCTCCACACCTGCGCGATCGATCCGCCGAACGCCGCGCGCGCCAGCTCGCGCCGCTCGGGCGCGATTGGCTGCGCGAACGAAACGCTGACGCAGGGGAGCCGGCTGTCCTCGCTCGATGGCACGCGACGCGCTCCTGGACCTGCTACCTTAACACGATGGACGCGGGCGCGTGGCGCGTGAAGGCCGACAACCTGCGCCGCGCGTTCGCCCACTACCGCGCGCGCGAGACGCAACTCTCGTCGCTGCCGTTTCGCTTCATCCTCGAGCTGACGCAGAACTGCAACTACAAGTGCTTCATGTGCGCGCAGGCGTGGGAGCCGAAATACCAGCGCTTCGACGCCGCGCTCAACATGCCGCTCGACACGTTCGTGCGCAGCGCCGAGCAGCTCTTTCCGACGGCGATCATGGTCGACCTGCACGGCTTCGGCGAGACCACGATCCTGCCGCACTGGCCCGACGTCGTCGATTACCTCGCGCGCTGGCCGTTCATCGAGTGGAACCTGGTCACCAACCTCTCGCTCACGCGCGACGACGTCTGGGACAAGATGATCGCGCTCGACTTTCGCCTCGGCTTCTCGTGCGACGGCGCGAGCAAGCAGACGTTCGAGCACATCCGCGTCGGATCCAATTTCGAGCGCACGCTGCACAACCTGGCGGTGATCCGCGACGCGCGGCGGCGGCACGGGCGCGGCACGATCTATTTCCTGTCGACGATCCAGCGCTCGGCGGTGCACGAGCTGCGCGCGCTGGTCGAGCTGGCGCACGAGTACGACGTGCCCGAGGTGCAGTTCAAGATCGTGCAGGGCGGGCACGACGTCGATCTCGAAGGGCAGCTGCGCTCGATCGGCGATCTGTCGATGAGCCGGCACGTCGACGCGGCGGTGGACGCGGCGCTCGAGCTCGGCGTGCGCGTGACGTTCAACGATCCGGTGTTCGTGCGGCGGCTCGATCCCGAGAAGCTTCAGCGGGTGAGCGCGCCGCTGGCCGCGCCGCCGTCGCCGTCGTCGTTCTGGGGCGCGGCGGGCGCGGAGGAAGTGGCGCCGTACGCCGCGATGCTCGACGATTCGTTTCGCGTGGCGGTGAACAAGAACTGCTTCAAGCCGTTCAGCTTCGTCTACCTCACGTATCAATCGGACGTCGGGCCGTGCAACTGCATGATGCCGGACCCGCCGCCGCTGGGAAATCTCGCGCGCGAATCGCTCGCCGAGATCTGGAACAACGGCGCGTTCCAGAAGTTCCGCCGCGAGATCCTCGACGGCGTGCCGTCGGACGAGCGCTGCCAGTGGTGCTTCGAGCACCGCGTCGAGGACTGACGTGGCCGCGCCGCGCGTGAGCGTGATCCTGCCGGCGACCGGCGACGAGCGGCTGCTCGGCGCGGCGCTGGAGTCGTTCGCGGCGCAGGCGCTGCGCGACTTCGAGGTCGTGCTGGTGGGCGAGGGCGACGAGACCGCGCGCGCGGCCGAGCGGTTCGCCGATCGGGCGAAGATCGTGCACGTGCGGCGCAAGGCGGCGAGCCGGGCGGAGGCGCGCAACGCCGGCGTGGCGGCGGCGACGGGCGAGCTCGTGTGGTTGGCCGCCGACGATCACGTGGCGCTGCCGGACGCGCTCGAAGCGATCGCCGGCGAGCACGCGGGCGAAGCGGCGATCGTCGTCGGCGCGCAATCGCCGGGCGACGGGTTCTTCGACGCGGTGGCACCGCTGGTGGCGCGCTTCGGCGCGGCGCTCGACGGGCTGGCGCTGCCGTGGCTGGCGGCGCTCGGCGGCTGGTACTCGCTGCCGCGCGCCGCGCTCGCGGAATTCGGCGGCTTCGACGAACGCTTCGCCGGCTGGGAGGGCGACGATCTCGATCTGCCGCTGCGCTGGTGCGCGTCGGGAAAACCGATCCGCGTGACCCGCCGCGCGGTGTGCGCGCGCCAGGCGCACGATCGCGACGCGCAGCCGGTGGCGCTGGCCGACCAGGTGGAGACGCTGGCGCGCAAGCACGGCGCGCTCGACGCGTGGCTGCTGTGGCGCTTCCTGCGCGAAGACGACTTCGACGCCATTCACCAGGTCGCCGTCGAGCGGGCGCGCGGCGCGACGGCGGCGGGGCGCGAGCTCGAGCGCGTGGCCGACGAGATCCTGCGGATGAGCCTGCGCGCGACGCGCGGATGGTTTCGCCCATGAAGCTGAGCGTGATCGTGCCGACGCGCGACAAGGCGGAGCACCTCGACCGCACGCTGGCGTCGTACTGCGCGCAGACGCACGGCGACTTCGAGGTCGTGATCGCCGACGACGGCTCGCGCGACGACGCCGGCGAGCGCGTGGCGGCGCGCTGGCGCGAGCGGTTCGCCGTCGAGTATTTGCGCCAACCGCACCGCGGGCGCGCCGCCTGCCGCAACCGCGCGATCGCCGCCGCGCGCGGCGAGCTGCTGGTGTTCGCCGACGACGATCGGCTGGCGGCGCCGCAGTTCCTCGCCGAGCACGCGCGCCTCTACGACGCCGCGCGCGCGACCGTGGTGCTGGGCGCGCAGCGCCGCGCCGGCGCGGCCACCGTCGAGGAGGTGGCCGGCGACTTCGCCGCGATCGCCGCCGCGTCGTCGCCCGAGCCGTGGTGGGAGGAGGCGTGCGCGCCGCTCGCGCGCGCGTACGGCGAGCGGCTCGACGGATTTCATATCCCGTGGATCCTCGGCGCCACCGGCAACCTGTCGGCGCCGCGCGCGCTGGTCGTCGAAGTCGGCGGCTTCGACGAGGCGTTTCACGGCTGGGGGCTCGAAGATCTCGATCTCTGCTATCGGCTGCACCACGCGGGCGCGCGCACGGTGATCGGCGCGGCGGCGATCAACTATCACCAGGCGCACCCGACCGCGGGCGACGGCGTGCGCTGGATCGAGTGGCTGCGCAACCTCGAGCGCTTCGTCGAGAAATACGATCGGCTCGACGCCGCGGCCTACGCCTACGCGTACACGCGCGAGACCATGGTCGACGTGCCGGCGCTCAACGACACGATCGCCGCGCTCGAACGCGACGCCGCCGCCGCGCCGGCGACGACGCGCGCGCTGCGCGAGGCCTACGTCGCGATCGTGCGCGCGCGCATCTTCGCGCTCGATTGGTCGGGCGCGCACCGCCTGCCGGGAATTCGCTGGTAGCTAGAGCACGTCGCGCGCGCCGTCGGGGGCGGCGGGTTTCTCGACGGTGCCGCAGACCTGCGCGCAGATGGCGAGGCGGCCGGCGGCGATCGACGGGCGCGACCAGCGCTCGGGAAACACGCGCTGGAAGAGCGGGCCGTCGACGATCTGCGCGAGCGGCGTGCGGCGCGCATCGAGGGCGTCGCGGCCGCCGGGCAGCTCGGCGATCAGCGCGGCCAGTTGCTCGGCGCGTAGGCCGCCGGTGTAGAGGTGCGCGGTGTGGCAGCAGGGGAACACCAGGCCTTCGGCGCTGACGTACACGCTGCCGCGCTCGGCGACCTTGCACGCGATCGGCACGGTGTCGAGATCGGGCGGCGCGCGCCGCACCTGCACCAGCGACGCGTTCTGCCACTCGGCGCCCGCCGGCAGCTCGAGCCAGTACGCCGGCGCGCCGTCGCGATCCACCACCGCGAGCCGATCGCCGCCCGAGAAGCGATACGTCCGCTTGGCGACGAACGACGCGAAGCCGAGCTCGCGGCCGAGCGCGCGCGCCGCTTCGACCTGGTGCTCGTTGTGGCGGAACACGATGAAGCACCAGTGCGCGCGCCCGCCCGCGCCGATGAACGCGCGCGCGCTGCGCATCACGCGCTGCCAGTCGGCGCCGCGGCGGTAGAGGTGATTGGTGTCTTCGATGCCGTCGATGCCGAAGTGGACCTCGACGCCGAGGCGCGCCAGCTGGGCCCACCACTCGTCGGCGCGGCCGCTCGCGTTCGTGTGCAGCGCCAGCGCGAGCGCGGGATTGGCGTCGCGGAAATAGCGGAGCGCGGCGAGCGTGTCGCGCGCCACCATCGCGTCGCCGTAGTTGCCGCACAAATAGATGTGCCGCAGCCGCGCCACCAGCTCGGCGGGAAAGATGGCGCGCACGTCGTCGAGCGTCAGCTCCGCCAGCGGCAGCCCCGGCAGCTCGAAGCCGCCGTCGACGTTGCGCGCGCACTGCGGGCACGCGAGGTTGCAGCGCGAGGTCATCTCGAGGTGCACCACGCGCAGCTCGCGGTAGCCGTACACGCTCCAAGTCTAGCGGATTGCATTGCGCGCGGCGCCATAGTCTCCCGGCGGTATGCGGCTTCTGCCCGCAGTGCTACTCGTCGGGGACGCAGCTGGTGCTGGTTTGTATGGGGATTTGATCGCGGTTACTGCTGCTGCGGCATTTCGCCGCGCGCGCGCATATGGTGGTGCATGCGGCGGCCGAAGCCGTGGCGCTCGACGACCAGCTTGGCGTATTGCGCCGGCGTCAGCTCGCTCTTGAGCTCGGCCATGCGCTGCGCGTGAATCGCCTGGAGCTGCGAGCGCGCGCCGGCGAGCTGATCAGTGAGCTGCGCCACGCGCGACTGATCGGGGCTCGCGGCCGCCAGCTCGTCTTTGAGCGCGCGGCGCGACTGCCACATGCTCTTGCGCGCGGGCTGCGCCTCGGCGCGATACTTTTCGAACGTCGCGCGCACCTTGGCCGCCGTCGGCGCGTCGAGCCCGAGCCGGCTCGTCAGCCGCTCGAAGCGGCGCTCGCCGTTCTGTTGACGCGCCTCGACGCGCGCGTCCGACACGGTCTGCGCGAACGCGGGCGCGCCGCCCAAAAGAAGCATCAGGGGAATCAACATCCGTTTCATGGTCCACCTCCGTCTTGCCTGGTGAGACGGACATGTGGGCTGGACCATCACGGCTTTTACACAACTTTACGATCCATCACTTATAATGATTCAATAGAACAGCCTCGGTAACGTCTATCGAGTAGTCGAGGTGATGCCATGAAACGGGTGTTGATCGTCACGTTGTCTCTCGTGTTCGGCGGCGGTTATGCGTACGCGCAAACCGAGCAGCCTTCCGATCAGTACGCGACGGACGCGCAGCCGCAGGCGGTGCAGCCGAACTCTCCGCAGCCGAGCATGCAGCCGCCACCGCCGCCGCAGCAATTGCCGCCGCCTCCCGCGGCGCAGCAATATCCCGCGCAGCAATACCCGGCGCAGCAATACCCGGCGCAGCAATATCCGGCGCAGCAATATGGTGAGCAGCAATATCAGGTCGAGGTGCAAGCCGCGCCCGCGCAGCAGGCGGGCGGTCAGTGGGTGTTCACGCAGCAGTACGGTTGGCTCTGGATCCCCTACGGCAGCGGCTACACCTATGGTGGCTCGAGCGAAGCCCCGCCGTACGAGTACGTCTACTATCCGAGCTACGGCTGGACCTGGCTGTCGGCGCCGTGGGTCGTCGGCTGGGGCGTGAGCCCGTACTTCGGCGTCTATGGGCCGGGCCGCTTTGGTTGGTATCGCCCCGGGTTTTATCGCGGCGTTTATGCCGGCTGGGGATATCGCGGTTGGGGATATCGCGGCGGTTATGGTTATCGCGGCTATCCCGCGTATGGGCGCGGCTACGTCGGCGGATATCGCGCCGGCTACGGCTACGGCTATCGCGCGCCGGTCGGTTATCGCGCGCCCGTCGTCGGCGGCGGTTATCGCGTCGCGGCGCCCGGCGGTTATCGCGCGCCGGTCGGCGGATTTCGCGGCGGCGTGAGCGGCGGATTTCACGGCGGCGTGAGCGGCGGCTATCGCGGCGGCGTGAGCGGCGGCTTCCACGGCGGCGGCGGATTCAGCGGCGGCCACGGCGGATTCAGCGGCGGCCACGGCGGCGGCGGCGGCCACGGCGGTCATCGCTAATCGCTACTTCGCTTCGTCTCTTCCCACCACCAGCGCGCTGAAGTAGAAGCCGCCGAACCCCGTCGCATTGCACAGCACGAACTCGAGCGGCGCGCGCCGCGCCTCGCCGCGCACCAGGTCGAGCGGACAGCGCGCGTCGAGCGCGTCTACATTGATCGTCGGCGGAATCAGCGCGTGCTCGATCGAGAGCGCGGCGGCGATCACCTGCAGCGCGGGCGTGACCGCGCCGGTCTGGCCGAGCATCGACTTGATCGAGTGCACCGGAACTTGCGCCAGGCGCGCGCCGAACAGCGACGCCAGCGCGGCCGCTTCGACGGCGTCGTAGAAGACGCTCGACGAGCCGTTGGCGCTCACCGCCGAGACGCGCTCGGGCGCGATCGCGGCGTCGTCGAGCGCGGCGGCGAGCGCGCGCGCCGTCGGCTCGGGATGGAACACCGGGTTGAAGGGATCGTACGGCGCGCGCGTGCCGGCGGCGCGCGACGCGTAGCCGGCGAGCGTGGCGTGAATCCGCGCGCCGCGCGCCCGCGCGTGCGCCTGCGACTCGACGACCAGGAACGCGGCGCCTTCGCCCGGCACGTTGCCGTCGCGCTCGGCGTCGAACGGGCGGCTGGCGCGCGACGGGTCGGCGTTGTAGCGCACCGCCAGCGCGCGCGCCGCCGACATGAGCGCGAAGAAGCCCGGCGTCAATTCCGCCTCCACGCCGCCGACCAGCACCGCGTCGGCGCGCCCGGCGCGGATCCAGTCGAGCGCCAGGCCGATCGCGTCCGCGCCCGAGTTGCAGCCCGTCGACAGCGTGGCCACCGGGCCGCGCAGATCGAATTCGCGCACCAGCTCGCAGACCGCCGCGTGCGGGAACGCGCGGAACGCCAGCGACGGGTGAACGCGCACGCCGCGCGCCACGTCGGCGAGCGCGCGCTCGACCAGATCGAGGTTGCCGACGCCGGTGCCGACGATCGCGCCGACTCGTTCGCGCGCGCCGTCGAGCGAGAGCGCGGCGTCGTCGAGCGCCAGGCGCGCGGCGGCGAGCGCGAGCTGCACGGCGCGCGAGCGCGGCGACGCCGGATCGAGCGCGAGCGGCGCGGGCTCGCGCACCTCCGCGGCGACCGCGCAGCCGCGGCGCGGCGGCTCGAAGCGCGTGAGCCCGCGCGTGCCGCTCTCGCCGGCGACGAGCGCGCGCCAGAATTCGGCCGCGCCGCTGCCGACGGCGGAGACCGGCCCGAGCCCGGTGATGGCGGCGCGCACGCTCACTTGCGCACGCGCGCGATCGCCTGCGCGAGATCGCCGAGCGTGCGCAGGCCGGGCAGCATCGACTCGCTGAGCGTCACGTCGGCGCGCTCCTCCAGCTCCGAGAGCAGGTTGAGCTTCGCCAGCGAGTCGAGGCCGAGCTCATCGATCGGCGTCGACGCCTCGAGCGGCCGATCGGCGAGGTCGCGCGGCACCAGCCCGCGTTCGGCCAGCTCGACGAGCGCATCGGTCACGAGCGCGAGCACGCCGCGATCTTATGCCAGGCTGGCGCGCGGCGCTGCTTTGTCGCGCCGCGGATCGGCGAACCACGCGTGCAGCACGTCGGGCGAGCGCGCTTCGCCGAGGAACAGCTCGCGCGCCAGCAGCCGCTGCTTCTTGCCGCTCGACGTCTTCGGGATGCTGCCCGGCCGCACCAGCACCACGCCGCTCACCTCGATGCCGTGGTGCAGCGCCACCGCGTTGCGCAGCGAGCGCACCACCTCCTCGACGCTGAAGCCGGCCGCGTCGTCGCGATACTCGAACGGCCGGCGCCGGCGATCGCGCCCGCCGCGCCGCTCGGCCGACGGCGCCTGCGACGCGCGCCGCGCCCGCTGCCGCCGCTCCAGCTCGACGATCAGGAACACGCGCTCCTCGCCGTCGACCGGCTGCGACACCGCCGCCGAGCCGCCGGCGCGAAAGTGGCTCGCGTCCCAGTGCACGTGCTCGACGGTGCTCTCCAGGTCGCTCGGGAAGTGCTTGCGGCCGCGCACGATGATCAGCTCCTTCAAGCGGCCGGTGACGATCAGCTCGCCGTCGTGGAGGCAGCCGAGATCGCCGGTGCGCAGGAACGTGCCGGGCTCGCCGGGCAGCGTGGCGCCGAACGCCGCGCGCGTCTCGTCGGGCCGGTTCCAGTAGCCGTCGGCGACGCTCGGGCTCTGCACCCAGATCTCGCCCACCTGCCCGTCGGGGACGCGCACCGCGCGCGCGGGATCGACGATCGCCAGCGCGCCGCCGGTGACGTCGCGCCCGAGCCGCGCGCCGCGCTCGTCGCCGCGAAAGCCGCTCCGGAAATCGACGCCGCTCACGATCAACGTGCTCTCGGCCAGCCCGTAGCACGGGTAGAACGCCTGCGGCGAAAAGCCGCACTCGGCGAACGCCTCGGAGAAGCGGCGCATGGTGGCGAGCTGCACCGGCTCGGCCGCGATCACCGCGCACTGCCACGACGACAGATCGAGCGCGCGCTTCTGCTCGGGGCGGATCTTGCGCACGCACAGATCGAACGCGAAGTTGGGCCCGCCCGAGATGGTCGCGCGCTCGGCGGTCATCGCCTGCAGCCAGCGCAAGGGGCGCATCAGGAACTGCATCGGCGACATCATCACGCAGGGGAAGCCGGTGAACACCGACTGGAGGATGCAGCCGATGAGGCCCATGTCGTGGTACGGCGGCAGCCAGATGACCATGCGCGAGTCGGGCGAGTTGCCCTCGGCGCGGCGGATGGCGTCGGAGTTGTGCAGCAGGTTGGCGTGCGTCAGGCGGACGCCTTTGGGCGCGCCCGTCGAGCCCGAGGTGTATTGCAGGAAGGCGACCGAGTCGGGCGCGAGGTCGGGCGCGCGGAACGCGGCGGCGTCGGTGCACGCGTCGCTGGCGATCCAGCGCAGCGCGCCCAGCTCGGGCGCGAGCGCGACGATCGGCTGCGCCATCGCCAGGAGCTCGCTGGTGGTGAGCACCACGGTGGCGCCGGCGTCGGCGATCATCGCCATCAGCCGCGGCAGCGTGCGATCGAGGCGCGCCGGTTCGGGCGGATACGCCGGCACCGCGATCATCCCCGCGTGCAGGCAGCCGAAGAACGCGGCCACGTACTCGAGGCCGGGCGGGTACAGGAGGAGCACGCGATCGCCGGGACGCGCGACGGCGGCGAGCGCGGCGGCGATGGCGCGCGCCCGCTCGTCGAGCCCGCGATAGGTGATCCAGTCGCGCGCGGCGAGCGGGTGATCGTTCCACATCGCGAACGCGCGGCGCTCGGGTTCGGCCGCGGCGCGGAGGCGGAGCACGTCGCTGAAGTGGCGGGCGGTCGTGGTCATGGACCCGGGCTCTTTTGCACGCCGGGCGCCAGCCGCGCGCGCGTTGCGCCCGTGAGTGCGCTTACCGTTCGAACGCGCGCGCGCCCGCGAGTGCGAGGCGACCGACAGAGTTGTCCGCGGCCGGTGAGGTCCGTGGCCCCGTGAGTGGCGGGCGCGGGTACCACCTAGAGCCCCGGCGCCAGGAGCGCGGTCATGCGCTCGGGATTGCGCACGCCCTCGCGCGCGAACCACTCGCCGGCGCGCGCGATCAGCGCCGCGCCCTCGTCGCCGCCGGTCAGCTCGCCGAGCCGGCGGCGCGCGCACGCGGCGTAGAGCGCGAGCTCGGCGGCGCTCAGCTCGGTCAACGCGCGTTCGAGCAGCGCGCGCGCGCCGTCGCGATCGCCGGCGAGCTTGCGCGCCGCCGCGCCGAGCAGCGCCGCCAGCGCGCGCGCCCACGGCGCCTTCTCGCGCTCCAGCCGCGCCGCCTCGCGCGCCACCAGCTGCGGCGATTTGCCGCAGGCGGCCAGCGCCGAGCCGCGAAAGTGGATCGCGCGCACGCGGATCTGCTGCACGCGCAGCACCATCGATCGCTCGAGCTGGCTCCACTCGGCGGCCAGCCGCTCCTCGGCGCGCGCGCCGTCGCCGCGGTAGAGCGCGGTCTGCACGCCCGAGAACAGCGCGTTGCAGTGCTGGATGTGGAACCCCGAGCGCGACCAGCCGGCGATCGCCTCCTCGGCCTCGCGCGCGGCGTCGTCGGGGCGATCCTCGACCAGCCGCGCGAACGGGGTGAAGGCGGTGCGCAGGTTGGTGAGCGCGTACAAGTTGCCGCGCAGCTCGGCCTCGCGCAAAAGCGGCGGCAGGCGGCGCAGGAGCTCGCGCACGTCGCCGCGGTAGAAGCGGCTCCACAGCGAGATGAAGCGCGAGGTCTCGTACTCCCACGTGAGCCCGGTGCAGCGCTCGCGCAGGATGGCGTCGGCCTCGTCGGAGAGCGCGCAGCCCTCGGTGAAGCGCCCCTGCAGGAAGCGCACGACGCCGGCGGTCATCTTGATGAAGCCGTCGAGCTCGGGGCGCGCGATGCGGCGGCCGAGCTCGTCGGCGCGTTCGAGCAGCCGATCGGCGCGGGCGCGCGCCGGCTCGCCGGGGCTGGCGACGAACGGCGCCTCGAGCGCCAGCGCGCGCGCCACCCGCGACGGCTCGCCGGCGTTGAGCGCGAGCAGCAGCTGCCGCGTCTGGTAGTCGAGCGCGCGAAAGTTGTCGACCATCGCCAGCCCGGCGGCCACCGACCAGCAGATGTCGATGCGCTGGAGCTGCTCGGCGCTCAGCTCGCGCTCGCTGCGCTCCTTGAACTTGAGGCCGCGCAGCGCCAGCCGCGAGCGGTGCCACGCGAGCGACGCGAACGCGCCGCGCGTGGTCGACGGCATGTTCATGCCCACCGACGCCAGCACGGTCTCGATGGTGGCCAGCCCGCGATCGATGTGGCCCGAGCGCAGGAGCTGCTCGGCGGCGCGGCGGCGCAGCTCGAGCGCGTCGTTGGCGCCGGCGCGCGCGGCGGCGAGGAGATACTGCTCGCCCGCTTCGCCGCCGCGGCCGGCGTTGGCCAGCGCGTCGGCGAGCTTGACCTGCAGCCCGCCCGGCGCCGACGGGCCGAGCAGCTCGAGGCACGACTTGTAGAAGCGCACCGCGCGATCGAACGCCAGCGCGCGCGCCGCCTTGTCGCCGGCCACCTGCGCATAGTGCGCCGCCTTGTCGAGATCGCCGGCGTCGTGCCAGTGCGTCGACAGCGCCTCCGGATCGGGCTGGCCCGAGGTCTCGCGCGCCAGCGCCAGGCGGCGGTGGTGGTTGATCGCCTGCGCGCCGTCGAGGTGCGCCAGCACCGCCGCGCGCACGCGCCCGTGATACGGCTCGACGAAGTCGCTCGAGCGCATACCGGTCGTGCGCAAGAGGTGCGCCACGCGCAGCAGCGCCACGTGTTTTCCAAAATCGCCGAAGCTCATCGCCGCCGCCTGCGCCGCCGTCTGCTGCACCAGGCGCCCGCCGGCGAGACACACCAGCTCGAGCACGTAGCGCGCGCTCGCGTCGAGCTGCTCGATGCGCGACCACAGCGCGTCCTCGAGGTGCACCGGCGCCGCCGCGGTCACGCCCACCGCCACCGCGTGGCGCACCAGCTCGTCGATGAACAGCGGATGGCCGCCCGCCTCCTGCGCGATGGTGTGCGCCTTCAGCTCGCCGGCGCTCTTGGCGCGCTTGATCAGCGCCTGCGCCAGCTCGCGCGCTTCGTGCGGCGACATGCGCTCGAGCGGCAGCGTGCACAGATCGGGCAGCGGCGGAAGCGCCGGCTGCTCGCCGCTCCCGGTCGCGCGCGTGGCGGTGCGCACGGTGGCGACCAGTAGCAGCGGCGGCGCCTCGGGCGCGCGCGTGATCTCGGCGAGCAGCGCCAGGCTGTCGGCGTCGGCCCACTGCAGATCGTCGACGAGCAGCACCAGCGGGTGGCGATCGCACAGCCGCGAGATCAGCTCGCGCACGGCGCCGAACAGCCGGCTGCGCAGCTCCTGCGGATCGAGCGACGCCGGCTCGAGCGCGCGCGGCGCCTCGGCCACCGCCTCCACGCGCGACAGCACCGGGAACACCGACGCCAAGAGCGCCGCCTTGCGCGGCAGGAGCGCCGCCGCGTCCGCCTTCGGCAGCCGCCGCATGTACTGGCTGAGCGCGTCGATGAGCCCGTCGACGCCTTTGAACGGCACCGACTCGCGCTCGTAGCACGTGCCCGACAGCACCACCGTCTGCGCGTCGCGCTGCACCAGCTGCTCGGTGAAGCGCCGCACCAGCGCGCTCTTGCCGACGCCCGACTCGCCGAGCACCGCCACCGTCACCGCCGACGTGCGCGAGCGCTCGAAGTGCTCGCGCAGGAGTTGCAGCTCGCGCGCGCGCCCGACGAAGTGCGAGCTGTGCGAGAACGAGCTGAGCGACGACGACAGCGACTCGGCCTTGGCGCCCAGCCGCTCGAGCACCTGCGCCGCCGTCGGGCGCTCGCTCGGATTGAAGCGCAAGAGCTCGAGGCACAAGCGATCGAGATCCTCCGGCACGTGCGGATACAAGCCGCGCGGCGACGGCGCCTCGAGCCGCTGCTTGTTCATCAGCACCTCGATCGTCGAGCCCGAGATCGGCACCATGCCGGTGAGCGCCTCGAACAAGAGCACGCCCACCGCGTACCAATCGGCGGGCGGCCCCACCTGCCGCCCCGCCGCCTGCTCGGGCGCCATGTACTCGACGGTGCCGACGATGTCGACCTCGCTCTTGTGCTGCCGGTGCTGCACCTCGGTCGCCAGCCCGAAGTCGAGCAGCACCACGCGCCCGTGCGGCGTGACCAGGATGTTCGACGGCTTGATGTCGCGGTGCACCTTGCCCGCGTCGTGCAGCGCCAGCAGCCCTTGCGCGAGCTGCTGCAGCGCGGGGCGCAGGCGCGCTTCGTTGAAGGTGCCGTCCTGCGACGACGGGCGGATGCCGCGCGGCTGGCCCATCGGCTCGGTCGACTGGCTCGGCGAGCGATCGCTCGAGCTGCGCCGCGCGCTCGCAGACGACGGGCGCACGTAGTCGAGGAAGTCGACGCCGTCGAGCAGCTCCATGGTGAAGAACCACTCGCCCTCTTCGCTGTACAGCTCGCCGACGGTGATCAGGTTCGGGTGCTGGAGGTTTTGAAATTCGCGGAACTCGTTCTTGAAGCGCAAGAGCGAATCGGCGCCCATCGCGCGCAGCGTCTTGAGCGCCACGTGTTGATCGCGCTCGCGATCGATCGCCTCGTAGACCTCGCCCATTCCGCCCGCGCCCAGGCTGCGGACGATCTCGAAGCGCGACGTGCCGGGGAACGAGAGCGCGGCCTTCACGAAAACCCCCGCGCCGAATCTTAGCACGACGGCCGCGGCGGTTGCGCGCGCGCGCCGAGCCGTGGTTATGCTGTCCGTCGAGGAATCGCGTGTCGAGCCGGAGATCGCCATCGGATGCGGTGCTCGCCCGCTGCGGCGAGATCGGGCTCGACGTGACGGTGGCCGGCGATCCGGAGGCGACGATCTCGGCCGGGCGCACGCGCGCCGACGCGACCGTGGCGGCCCACGGCCACGCGAAGGTTCGCGTGGCGTCGCGCGAATTGCCGCGCATCTCGGTCGATCTGCAGCGCACGCTCGGCGACGCGCCCGCCGCCGCGCGGCCGATGCCGTCCGTCGAGCGCGACCTCGAGGTGATCGCGCTGCTCGGCGAAGGCGGCATGGGCCGCGTGCTGCTCGCGCGCCAGCACTCGCTCGATCGCGAGGTGGCGATCAAGACGCTGCACGACTCGGCCACCGACAAGGAGCGCGACGCGCTGCTCTCCGAAGGTGCGATCACCGGCCACCTCGAGCACCCGGCGATCATCCCGGTGCACGCGCTCGGCGTCGACGCCGAAGGCAACCCGGTGCTGGTGATGAAGCGCGTCGAGGGCGTGGAGTGGAGCGAGCTGCTGCGCGATCCGTCGCACGCGGCGTGGGGCGGAGACTCGCGCGATCGCTTCGCCGCCCATCTCGAGATCTTGATGCAGGTGTCGAACGCGGCGCACTTCGCGCACAGCCGCGCGATCGTGCACCGCGACATCAAGCCGCAGAACGTGCTCATCGGCCGCTACGGCGACGTGTATCTCGGCGACTGGGGACTGGCGGTGCGCACCGATCGCCCGTGGCAGCCGCAGCCGCTGTGCGGAACGCCGGCGTACATGGCGCCGGAGATGGTGGTCGGCGCGGCGGTGGACGCGCGCACCGACGTGTACCTGCTCGGCGCGACGCTGCACCAGATCCTGACGGGGCTGCCGCGCAACGTCGGCGTCAACATGCAGGATGCGCTCGAGGGCGCGATCGGCGCCGCGCCGTTCGTCTATCCGTCGGCGGTGCCGGCCGAGCTGGCGGCGCTCGCCAACCGCGCGACCGCGCGCGACGCCGCCGAGCGTCCCGCGAGCGCGCTCGAGTTCAAGCAGGCGCTCACCGACTATCTCCAGCACAAGAGCTCGATCGCGCTCTGCCAGTCGGGCGTCGAGCGCGTGGCGAAGTTGAAGCGGCTGATCGAAGACGCGGCGGCGCTGGGCAACGAGGACACGCAGCAGGCGATCGATCTGCTCGGCGTCGAGGCGCGCTTCGCGCTCGAGCAGGCGCTCGCCGAGTGGCGCGACAATCCGGCGGCGCGGCGCGCGATGGACGAGCTGGAGCGGCTGCTCTCGTCGCGGCGCGCGCGCGCGGCCGAGCTGGAGCGGCTGGCGCGCGAGCTGGATCCGAGCGTGTCGCGGCGGCAGCGGGCGATCGGGCTGGCGGCGCTGGCGCTGGTCGGCGTCGGGCTGTCGATCGCGGCGATCGTGACCGATCAGCGCGACCTCACGACGCGGCGGCTCTTGTATCAATCGTTCGGGCCGCTCGCGATCCTGGCGATCATGGTGGCGGCGCTGCGCCGCGCGGTGCTGCGCACGGCGTTCAATCGGCGGGTGACGCTGGCGGGCGCGGCGATGATCGGCGGCATCACCCTGTCGCGCGCGCTCGGGCTGCTCGCCGGCGCGGGCGCGGCGCACGTGCTGGTCAACGACTCGCTGCTGGTGGCGGTGGTGAGCGCGATGAGCGCGGTGCTGCTGTTCCGCTGGCTGGCGTGGACGTCGCTGCTCCTGCTCGCCGCCGCCACCGCCGCCGCGCTGCGCCCCGAGCGCGCCATGCTCGCCTTCTCGCTCGCCACCGGCGCCGCGCTGCTCGCCAACGTCTACTTCGCCTGGCGCACCGGCGCCGACGGCAAATTGCCGCACTGACCCCCGCCGGCTACGGCGTGCGGGTGCCGGTCCAGGAGCCGGTGTACGTGCCGGTGTAGGCCACGCCCGACGGCGTCGTGCCCTCGATGGTGCCGGTCTGGTCTTGCGTGAGTACGTCGCCGGCGATGGCGGCGGTGGCGCTGGTGGCGCACGTGGTCTGCTGGTTGCCGTTGGTGAGCCGGCCCATCCAGCAGGTGCCGCCGGTGCCGCTGCCGCTCGCCGTCGCCGACGTGCCCTCGACCGCGAACGTGATGGTCCCCGACGGCGCGTTCGCTCCGACCTGCCACGCCATGAGGATGTCGTGATCGTCCGCGGCGGTGACGGTGATGACCGCGGTGTCGGTGTAGCCCTGCGGCGGCACGCCCGGCGGCGAGGTGATGTTCGCCGTCGACTGCCACGTCGCCTGGTACCTGCCGACGAACGCCGCCGCCGGCGACGCCGATCCCGGCCCCGGTACGCCGCCGCCGCACCCGGCGAGCGCGAGCGCGAGCGTGACGGTGACCGCGGCCGAGAGTCCTGCACGTGTCTTCATGTTCAGCCTCCCCTTCGTTGTTTCGTTAGGGGAGCGAGGCAAGCGGATCCGGACAAACTACGATTGCGCGGCGATTCGCGCGAGCAGCCGCATGAAGCGCTTGCGCAGCCCCTCCTCGGTCGCGCCCAGCCGCTCGGCGGCGTCCTTCCACGACCAGCCTTCGAGCCACAGATCGACGAGCTCGCGGTCGTCCTCGTCGAGCGTGCGGTAGACGCGCCGAATGTAGCTCTTGTACGTCGAGCGCAGCTCGGGCATCGGGCGGTTCTCGTCGCCGGGC
>Ga0070741_10004674_pt1 | contig 31683 bp, 30 predicted proteins | sample Coa_R1_4_FD_66440 | JGI IMG/M metagenome (GOLD analysis project Ga0070741, IMG submission 66440) | Surface soil microbial communities from Centralia Pennsylvania, which are recovering from an underground coalmine fire - Coalmine... | ecosystem: Environmental > Terrestrial > Soil > Unclassified ... | reverse complement strand
TGCGCCCTCTCGTCCGGCGGACATGCGATGCGGCAGTCTCGATCCCGCTCTCAGGCCAGGTGGAATCGCTGAACGTCAGCGTCGCCGCCGCCGTGCTCCTCTACGAAGCCCGCCGCCAGCGCGCCGCTGCGGAAAAAAATTCCACAATCGGCACAGACACGTGACGGTTTTGCAGGTACTTGTTCGGTGCGCAGACTGGTTCTAGCCCACCCGCCACCCCCCGCCCACCCGGGGGAAGAACCGAGGCGGTTGGGCAGTGGGGGCGCGGGCTGTGGCTGATCCGACGCTCTACCTCTTCGACGGGCACAACCTGTTGCACGCGGGCGGGTTCGCCGACAGGCGGGAGCTCGCTGACAGGCTCGCCGACTTCGTCGCGGTGCGCGGCGCCCGCGGGATCGTCGTCTTCGACGGGGGCGGGCGCGATACAGAGCTCGGGCCGCTCGCCGTGCGTCACGCGCCGCACGCCGACACGCTGCTCGAGCGTCTCGCGGCCGAGCACCGTGACCGCGAACGCGTCTGCCTCGTCTCCTCCGACTCCGCGGTTCGCGGCACCTCCGGCCAGGAAGTCCGCAAGCTCACGTCGCGCACCTTCCTCCGCGACCTCGAGCACGTCGAGCACCGCGAGCCCGCGACCTACCGCGTCGGCGAGCGGCTCGACGACGAGACCCGGGCACGACTCGAGCGTCTGCGACGCGGAGGCTGATAAGCACTAACTTGCTGCAAAGTTGCAAGTCACTTGTAACTCCCGCAGGTCCCTGCTATGTTTCTGCCTCAACTTGAAGGTGAGACTTCTCCCGGGCTCCGAACGCTCGGGCCGCGATCACCGACCGGAGGAGGGCAAACCCGCATGGCAGCCCGTACTGCGACCGCAATTCGCCCGCAGCTTAAGGCTCAACGTGAGCTTGAGGATTTGCAACTCGTCCTTCGTGCGCGCAACGGCGACCTGTCCGCTCGCGACGAGATGATCCGCCGCTACACCGGTTTCGTCCGGATGAAGGCGAGCTCGTATTTCCTCGCCGGCGGCGACTCCGAGGACCTCCTCCAGGAAGGGCTGATCGGTCTCTGCAAGGCGATCCGGGATTTTCGGCACGACAAGGAGACGTCGTTCCGGAGCTTCGCCGAGCTCTGCGTGACGCGGCAGATCATCACCGCGATCAAGACGGCCACGCGCTACAAGCACCAGGCGCTGAACAACTACGTGTCGTTCAGCAACACGCCGGCCGGGCAGGACTCCGACTCCGACTGCACGCTCGGCGACGCCCTCCCGGGCTCGCACGTCGACGAGCCGTCGGTGCAGGTGATCTCGAGCGAGGAGCTGCAGAGCCTCGTCTTCTGCCTGGGCAGCGGTCTTTCGACCCTCGAGGCGGACGCGCTCCGCATGTACCTCGAGGGCTCGTCCTACGAGGACATGGCCGACGAGCTCGGCTGCGACACGAAGACGATCGACAACGCGCTCCAGCGGGTCAAGCGCAAGATCGTCCTGCACCGCCAGTCGCGCGCCGTGTTGGCCTGACCGCCGGGCGAAGCTGATCGCTACCCTGCGTCGTCTGTGAGACGGCGCGCGAACGTGGGGGCGCTCGCCGGGATGGTCGTCCTCCTCGGCGCGATCGTGATCTCGGCGGTGATCACGGCGCGGAGCGCAGCGGCGAAGCCGAAGCCCAGGCCGAAGGCGAAGCCGGCCGCGGTGGCGCTCGACCAGAAGAAGACCGGCATCCTCGTGCTGAGCACGAAGACGTACCGCTTGATCCTGTCGAAGCGGAACGGCGCGTTCCTCGACCTGCTCGACGTCGCGACCAAGCGCCACCTGATCACCTCGACGAACGGCTGCGAGTGGGGCGTCGCGGCAGTCGCCGACCGCGCATACATCGGCGGCTGCACGTTCACGCCGACGTCGGGAGCCCGCTTCTCCTACTCCTGGAGCGCGGCCGCACGGACCCTGACGATGACGTATGCGGCCGGCGGCGGCGCCGTGCGCGACGTCGACGCGGTCGTCACCCTGCACGCCTTCCCGACGTCCTTCGACCTCAGGTTGACGCTCGCCAACCACGCGGCGCACCCGATCCAGACCGTGAATTTCCCGGTCGACCTGTACGCCGACGTGAGCCTCGCCCAGGCCGGCTACGCGCCCAACTTCCTCCCGGGCGTCCAGTTCGGCCCCGGCTTCTTCCGTCGCGTCGGGAACGACATCCTGACGTACCCGAGCCGCTGGGCGTTCGCGGACTTCCTCGCGCTCGACCTCGGCGGCGCGCACATGGCGATCTACACGGTGAACCCGGCGACGTCGCCGCTCGCGCCGGAGTCGTTCGGCTTCGTCCACAACGCCGCACCGATCCCGTGCTCCGGCAAGTCGTTCTGTGTCACGCACCAGTTCCAGACGTGGATCGGAGTCGGTTCGTCGTGGTCGAGCCCGATCGTGCGCTTCCGTCTCGGCGAGCCGGTCGAGAAGACGATCGTCGACTACCGCAACGACAACGGGTTGAGCGGCTATCCGTCGGCGGCGGCGAAGCTGGGGCCGCGCCTGAGCACGCTCGCGCGGGCGCCGCTCCTGAAGGCGGATCTCGGGAAGGGCGTGCCGCCGTTCCGGGACTGGCCGGCGGCGTTCGACGGCCTGCCCTCCCCGCTCCTCGTCCACCCGGTCGGCTTCGGCCCGGGTGGGTTCGACGCGAGCGACCCCGACCTCTTGCCGCCGGATCCGCGCTTCGGCACCCTCGACGAGCTGCGCTCCGCATTCCAGTCCGCCGAGGCGCACGGCGATCTCGTGATGCCGTACCTGAACGTGAGCTGGTGGAATCCGCAGTCGCCGACGATCCGCTCGCTGCCCGGCGGCCTGACGCCGGCCGCGATCTCCGTGATCGACCAGAACGGCAACCCGATGACGGAGCAGTTCAGCGGCTTCGACGGGTTCATCGCCTCGCCCGCCGTGCCGTTCGTGCGTCAGCGCGTGCAGTCGGAGATCGAGCGGTGGGGCGCGGACGCACCGGCCGACTGCCGCTTCTTCGACCAGATCGGCGCCCGGCCGTGGCGGCCTGACTTCAACCCGGCCGAGCCGTCCCCGACCGCCTACGACGACTCGTGGCTGAGCCTGTTCGCGCCGTACGGCGGCGACTGCCTGATGGTCGAGGACGGCTGGGACCGGCTGGCGCAGTCTTTCAGCGGCTTCCAGGGCGGCCTCCTGCTGATGGAGCGCGAGCATTCCGAGCCGGACAACCTCTGGGGCGCGGGCAACTGGCAGCCGTTCCCGCTCGCGGACTGGCTGCTCCACGACAAGGTGCTCTTCTACCAGCACGACCTGTACGAGAAGACCATGACGATCGACCCGTACGTGCTGACCTGGAACGAGGCGTTCGGGTGGATCAACTCGTACGACTGGGCGAACGGGTTCGGCAGCGCGTGGCTGCCGATCGCGGCCGCGTTCCAACAGGCACTCGGGCCGCACTACGCGGGCGTCGCGCTCACGTCGTACAGGGCGATCGCCCCCGGGGTCACCGAGACGCGGTTCGGCAGCTACACGGTGGACGCCAACTGGAGCGGCTCGGTCTACTCGGCCGGCAGCTACCGGGTTGCGCCGGGCGGGTTCCTGGCGCGGACGGACGACGGCAGCCTCGTCGCGGGCGAGTTCGCCGACCCGTCAGGTCCGACGTACCGCATCGTCCAGAACGGCCAGGTCACGTTCGCGGCCGCGGTCCCCGGGCCGGGTTAAGCTGCCTCGGCAGGCCGGAGTAGCTCAGCTGGTAGAGCAACGGATTTGTAATCCGTAGGCCGTGGGTTCGAGTCCCTCCTCCGGCTCTCTCTCTCGGCGACTACCGCTTTGCAACCGAAAAGAGCTGCCACGGCTCGTCGATGCCCTTGCACCAACTTGTTGCAAGGCCGAAGATGCGGCGCGTGATCCGGGCTGCCCTTGCTCTCGCGGTGCTGGTCGTCGCCGGGGCCGTCGTCGCGGCGGCGGTGGGGCGGGCGACTGCGCCGAACCCCAGGGCGCTGCCGCTCGGGGACGGGAAGTACACGACGTACCCGAACGGGGCCAGAAAGGGCGAGGTCTACTCGTGCGGGCCGCACAACGGCGGAGGCGGGGCGCAGGTGAACGGCCCGTGGATCCACGGCAAGACCTGGGATTCGACCGCGAAGGTCGGCGTCGGCGGCTCGGTGCACTGGAAGTCCCGGCTGAAGGTCTCCTTCGCGGGCTCGCGCCTCGAGATCTCGGGCAACGGGCTGCCGTCGCACACGACGGGCGTCTTTCCGGTCGTGTCGAGCGATCCCGCATACCAGTACGACCGCAACCCGAACTCGATCCAGGCCCGCTCGTTCTCCTACTCGCTGCTGGCGAGCCCGAAGGTCGCGGCGAAGCCGAGCTGTATCGCCGGCCCGATCGCCGTCATGCTCACCGGCGCGCTCCTCTACGACGGCCTCGATGCCGAGGGCCGCGACGCCGTCGCGCACGAGGTGCAGGACCGCTGCGACGGCCACCCGGACCCGACCGGCAGCTACCACTACCACTCTCTGTCGCCGTGCGCGAAGGTCGGCAAGTCGGCGACGCTCGTCGGGTACGCGCTCGACGGATTCGGGATCTACGCAGGCGGCACCGCCGTCTCGACGGCCGGCCTCGACCTCTGCCACGGCGCGACCGGCGTCGTCCCGTGGCGCGGCAAGCGGGTGCGGATGTACCACTACGTGATGACCGCGGACTACCCGTATTCGCTGAGCTGCTTCCGCGGGACGCCGGTGCGCGTGCGTCCGCCCGGCGCCTAGGCCTGCGCGGAGCTTGCCCCAGCTAGGTCTGCGCCAGCGCCTGCTCGAGGTCGGCCCAGAGCGCCTCGACGTCCTCGACGCCGACGCTGAGACGGAGCAGGCCCGGTGGGACCCGGTCGCCTTCCCACCGGAAGCGGCCCTCGATCGTCGTGTCGACGCCGCCGAGGCTGGTCGCGTTGGCGATCAGCTTCGTCGAGGTCTCGACCCGGCGGGCCGCGTCCGCGTCGGCCACGTCGAACGAGAGCAGACCGCCGAAGCCGCCGTGCAGATAGCGCGCGGCGAGCGGGTCCGGTCCGAGGCCGGGGTAACGGACGACCTCGACGCGTTCGTGGCCGGCGAGCCGGCGGGCGAGCTCGAGCGCCGTCTCGGACTGGCGGAGCACGCGCAGCTCGAGGGTCTTGAGGCTGCGGGAGAGCAGCCAGGCCGAGTCGGGCGATGCGATCGCGCCTGTCTGCATCCGCACCGTCTTGACGCGGTCGTGCAACTCGGAGTCGCGGAAGGCGAGGGCGCCGAGCAGGGTGTCGTGATGGCCGCCGAGGTACTTCGTCGCCGAGTGGAGCACGACGTCGACGCCGTGCTCGAGCGGCCGGCAGAGGATCGGCGTCGCCGCCGTCGCGTCGCAGACGACGGGTGCAGGGTGCGCCGCGGCCGCCTCGAGGTCGGGGACCGTCAGCAGCGGGTTGCCGGGGAGCTCGATCCAGACGAGGTCCGTGTCGGCCGGCGGCGGGCCGGCCTGGTCGTACTGCACGAAGCGCACGCCCCAGGGCTCGAGGAGCTCGAAGAGCTTCGTCGTCCCGTAGTAGCAGCCCTCGCCGAGCGCGATCGTCTTGCCGGGCCCGGACAGGGCGAGGACAGCCGCCGTCGCCGCAGCCATGCCCGACGCGAACAGGAGCGCCTGGCCACCGCCTTCGAGCTCTGCCAGGGCGCGCTCTGCGGCGACGCCGGCAGGGTGATCGAAGCGCGAGTACGAGAACTCTCCGAGCTCGCCGTCGCGGTACGGCCAGCGCGTCGAGCGGTCGATCGGCGTGTCCTGGCCCACGGCCGTTTAGCCTACGCTCCGCGGATGGCAACGACCGGAGATTCGACCAGGGCCAAAATCGACCGCTTGGCCTCGCGCCGCGAAGAGGCGGCCAGCCAGGGCAGCGAGCGCCACGTCGAGCGGCAGCGCGCCCAGGGAAAGCTGCTCGCGCGCGAGCGGCTCGCGAGGTTGCTCGACCCCGGCTCGTTCGTCGAGCTCGACCGCTACGTGCGGCATCGCGAGGTCGAGTTCGGGATGCGCGAGAAGCGGCCCTGGGGCGACGCCGTCGTCACGGGGCACGGGACGATCTTCGGGCGGAAGGTCTTCGTCTTCTCGCAGGACTTCACGATCTTCGGCGGCTCGCTGTCCGAGGTCTTCGCGGAGAAGGTCTGCAAGGTGATGGACATGGCCGTCAAGTACGGCTGCCCGGTCATCGGGATCAACGACTCCGGCGGCGCGCGGATCCAGGAAGGCGTCGTCTCGCTCGCCGGCTACGCGGAGATCTTCTGGCGCAACGTGCAGGCGTCCGGCGTCGTCCCGCAGATCTCTCTCGTGATGGGCCCGTGCGCCGGAGGGGCCGTGTACTCGCCGGCGATGACCGACTTCGTGTTCATGGTCGAGGGCTCGTCGTACATGTTCATCACCGGGCCCGACGTGGTGAAGACGGTCACCGGCGAGGAGGTCACGTTCGAGGAGCTCGGCGGTGCGGCGACTCACGCGGCCAAGTCGGGCGTCGCGCACTTCATCTCGCCGGGCGAGGAGGCGTGTCTCGAGGATGCGCGGTACCTGTTCTCGTTCCTGCCGCAGAACAACCTCGAGCCGGCGCCGTTCTCGGCCTCGTCGGACCCGTCCGACCGGGAGGAGCCCGATCTCGACGCGCTGATCCCGAACGATCCGGCGAAGCCGTACGACATGAAGCGCGCGATCGAGCTCGTCGTCGACGACGGCGACTACCTGGAGGTGCACGAGCGGTTCGCGGAGAACATCGTGTGCTGCCTGGCGCGGCTCGGCGGCCATCCGGTCGGCGTGATCGGGAACCAGCCGCGGACGCTCGCAGGCGTGCTGGACATCGACTCGTCGGTCAAGGCGGCGCGGTTCGTCCGCACGTGCGACGCGTTCAACATCCCGCTCGTCACGTTCGTGGACGTGCCCGGCTTCCTGCCCGGAACGGCACAGGAGTGGGGCGGAATCATCCGCCACGGCGCCAAGCTGCTGTACGCGTACTCGGAGGCGACCGTGCCGAAGCTCGCGGTGATCACGCGGAAGGCGTACGGGGGCGCCTACGACGTGATGAGCTCGAAGCACATCCGCGCCGACTTCAACTTCTGCTGGCCGACCGCGGAGGTGGCGGTGATGGGGCCGGAGGGCGCGGTCAACATCGTCTTCCGGCGGGAACTGGAGGAGGCCGCAGACCCCGAGGCGCGGCGGGCGGAGCTGATCGAGGACTACCGTGACCGGTTCGCGAACCCGCTCGTCGTCGCGGAGCGCGGCTACGTGGACGACGTGATCGAGCCGCGACGAACGCGGCGGGTGCTGATCGAGGCGCTCGAGACCGCGAAGACGAAGCGCGAGAAGCGCCCGCCGCGGAAGCACGGCAACATCCCGCTCTAGCGGGGGTAGTAGGTCCTTACACAGTGTTGGTCGGGCTGCCGTCTAGCCCCGCCTACTTCGAATTCTATTTGGGAAAGCCGCGCCGAGGGGTCACGGAAATGTGACGATTTGCAGGCACGCCTGCGGTCAGCGCACGCGGCCGCGCAGGGCTGAGCGAATCGCGATCGAGAACGTTCGCGTGAGGCGGGCGCCGCGGTAGTCGACGCGGATCGACCCGCGCAGCCGCTTGCCTGCGGAGGTCTTCGGCAGCTTCCACGCGCAGCTCGCCACTCCCGCGGCCGAGTCCTTGCCGCGCGGCGGGCGTTTCCGCTTGCCGGCGAGGGTTGCGGTGCATGTGACCTTCCCCTTGACGCCCTTGCCGGCCGACTTGTTCTTGCTAGCTGTCTACCAGCCGCTCTTTCGGCCGCGGAGGGCCGAGTCCACCGTCATCCCGCCGTAGAGACAGGCCGCGAGCGGGAGGCTGAGTGCCCAGAGAGGCGCCACGCGGAAGTACCGAACCGAGGGGACGTAGAGGAGAGTCAGAAGCGCCCAGGCCGCCGACGCGACGGCGAGTGCGAGCGTGTTCCCGCGGGCCGCACCGACGATCGTCAGCAGCGGCGGGGCGGCGAAGAGCAACAGCAGGAGCGCAATCGTCAGCGCGAGCAGCGGCCACGAGCCGCGGAGCTGCGTGAACGCCGTGCGCCGCACCATCCGCCAGATCCCCGCGAAGTCGTGCTCGCGGACGCTTTCTACTTCGCCGCGGCTGAGCGCGAGGCGGACCCGGCCTTGCGGCGCCAGCGCGCGTGCGAGCGAGACGTCGTCGATCACGCGGTCGCGAATCGCCTCGAAGCCGCCTGCGCGCTCCAGCGCGTCCCGGCGGACGAGCATGCAGCCTCCTGCGGCCGCCGGTCGCCGGTTCACGCGGCGCATCGGGTAGAGAAGGTTGAAGAAGTAGACGAAGGGCGGGATCAGCAGCTTCTCGGCGGCCGACTCGCAATGCAGCCTCGCCATGCGGCTGTCGAGGACGAGCCCGCCGGCTTCGCTCTCCGCCACGAGGCGCCGCGCCGACCCCGGCGCGTGGCGGATGTCCGCGTCCGTCAGCAGGTAGTAGTCCGGCTCGTCCGCGGCGCGACGGCCTTGCTCGAGCGCCCAGACCTTCCCGACCCAGCCGACCGGAAGAGCGGCGCCGGCGACGGCGGCAAACTCGGGAGTCCCGTCGGTCGAGCGGTCGTCCACGACGATAACGCGGAGCTTCCCCGGGTAGTCCTGGGCCTTCAGCGACGGCAGCGTGAGCGGGAGCACGGCCGCCTCGTTTCGCGCCGGCACGAGCACCGCGACCGAGGGCCAGCGCGGCGGGTCGGGTGGCGAAGGCTCGTCCTCCGCGATCGGCCGCAGGTCCCACGCGCGGTCCGTCCCGAGCAGCACGCCGAGCCAACCGGCGAGCGAGATCGCGGCGAGCACGAGCACGCCGGGACTCTGACAGCGCTATTCGAGCCCGGCTTCGGACAGCGGCCGGCGGCCCCACGCAAAGCTCTGCACGTGGTACGCGTCGGTGATCGGGGCGATCGCCACTCCGCTGCCGCTCGAGTTGATCATCCAGCCCCCGCCGAGATAGATCCCGGCGTGGTAGACCTGCGACGGCTTCGACCGGACACCGTTCGTCCCGAAGAAGAGCACGTCGCCGGGCTCCAGATCGGCGTACGCGATCCGCTCCGACGCAGGAACCTCGCCGCTCATCACGTACGTCGACCGGCCCTTGATCGTGGCGGCGAGCGGGGTTCCGACCGAGTAACTCGCGAGCTTGTACACGCGCCAGACGAGCCCCGAGCAGTCGAATCCGCCGGGCACGGACTGGCCGAGAACGGTCTGCGCCTTCTCGCTCGTCCCGCCGAACACATACGGGTAGCCGATCATCGAGACGGCTTGCTGGAGGATCGTCTGCTGCCAGCCGGTGACCGGCGGGGGCGCAAATGTCGCCGCCAGGCCTTTCACGTACTGCACCTCCCAGCCCTTCCAGGTGAGGATCTTCGCGGCCGAGAACGCTGCCTCCGCGCGCGACGCGACGGACGACGGCGCCGGCTCCAGGTACTCCTGCGAGCGCGGATGGTCGGTGCGCAGGCCGAGGATCCGGGCGACGGCTTCGGGCCCGAAGCGGTACGGCGGGTTGAGCCCGGCCGCGACGGCTGCGGCACGGAACCGGGCCGCAGCAGCGCCGAGGCCTTCTCCGCGGATCAGCGCGGCGTCGAGCTGCACGATCGTCACGGTCGCGGCCGGATTCGACGGCGGGACGGCGGGCTTGCCGGTCAGTCCGGCGACGAGGTCGGCGAGATCGCCTGCGGTCAGCGGGTCGTCCGGGCGGAAGTTCGCCGCGTCGCCGCCGAGCAGGCCGCGCGCCGTGACCAGCTTGATCGCGGACGGATCCCAGGCGCTGACTCGTGGAGATGCCTGCGCAGCAAGCGGAGACACCGCCGCCACGAGCATGGCGACACAGACGAGCGAACGACGACTCACCTTTCCGCCATCGTCCTGCGGCGCCGGGTCCTCTAGGCTCCTTCGGGTGACACTCGAACGGGGTACCGAGATCGAGATCACGCCGGAGCCGACCCCCGAGGAGCGGGCCGCGATCGTCGCCGCGCTCGATCAGCTCGCGACCGAGGAGGCCTGCGGGCCGGGCGCCTGGTGGGAAGCCGGGGTGCGCGACAACGTCGAGGACGAGGCCTGAGAGTCGCGGCGCTCTACGACGTCCACGGCAACCTGCCGGCCCTGGAGGCGGTGCTCGCGGAGGTCGAGCGCGAGGCGCCGGACGTCGTCCTCGTCGGCGGGGACACCGTCGCCGGGCCGTTCCCGGCGGAATGCTTCGAGCTCCTGCGCGAGCTGGGCGATCGCGCCGTCTGGATCCGGGGCAACGCCGACCGGGAGCTGCACGGCTGGTCGGCCGAGCGGCTGACCGACGAGCAGCGCAGCTTCCTGAAGAACCTCGACGACTCGGCCGTTCTCGACGTCGACGAACTGGGCCCGGTCCTCTTCTGCCACGGCTCGCCGCGGGCGGACGACGAGACGATCACCGAGCGCTCGCCCGACCTACGGCTCGAGGCAGCGCTCGCCGGCGTCCAGCAGCAGGTCGTCGTCCACGGGCACACGCATGTCGCATACGACCGCGAGTGGGGGCTCTACAGGCTGATCTGCCCCGGCAGCGTCGGCATGCCGTATGCGGCCATGCCCGGCGCGTACTGGGGGATGTTCGGCCCCGGCTTCGAGCAGCGCCACACCACGTACGACTTCGAGGCGGCTGCCGAGCGGATCCGCGGCAGCGAATGGCCGCAGGCGGCGGAGATCGCGGCGGAGAACGTTCTCACCGTCCCCACGGCGGACGAGGCGATCGAGTTCTTCGAGCGGATGGCCGCCGCCGACGAGCGCTAGCCGGCTACTGCTCGAGCGGGGCCATCGTCAGGCCCGACTCCCGTAGCCCCTGCCAGTAGAGCTCGGCGCGCTCGCGGTGGCCGGACCAGACGATCGCTCGGCCCGTCGAGTGGATCGTGTTCGCCATCTGCATGCCCTGGTCGAACGAGACGTTCGGCAGGACGCGGGACAACGCCGCGGCGACGCCGTCGAACGTGTTGTGGTTGTCGTTGAGCACGATCACTCTCCACGGCTCGTCGATCCCGGAGCCCGAGCCGCGCGAGATCCGCTCGACGGTCTGCGTCACGGCGCGAGCCAGGCGGCCAGTTCCGTGTGGCGCTCGAGGCGCGTGCCGTGCTCGAGCTCGGAGCGCAGCTCGCCGACCGTTCCGTAGCGCTCTGCGAGCACGTCGTGGCTGTGGATCGTCTCGAAGTTCACCTGTCGCGAGAACAGGAAGTCGGCGTCGTCGAGCTCCGGGTAGCCGTCGAGGACGCCACGGAGCGCCAGTCGAACGGAGTCCTCGACGAAGCGCGCGTGGAGGTGTGCCTGCTCGACGACGTGCAGCTCGTCCGGCCGCTTCAGCAGCTCGTAGATCGGCGCGCTCATCGAGCTCTCGACGACGTGGACCAGCCGCTCGGCGTTGATGCCGCTCTGCTGGGTGCCGACGTAGAGCGTGCCGCGGCCGCGCTGGTTGTGCGTCGCCAGCGGGACGAGGTCGAGGATCTGCTCGATATCCCTCTCGTCGTAACCGGCGTCGGAGAGCCGCTCGGCGGCGTGGTCGCGCACCATCCCCTGCGCGCACGGGCAGGCGTTCATCCCGGTTGCCTCGACGCCGACGACGCGTCGCGTGCCCTGCCGCGACGCCGCGGCGATCCCGATGAGCGAGACCATCTCCTGCGTCGGCAGGTGGGAGACCGGGGTCTCGCGCGCCATCGGATAGGAGGCGACGATCTTCACTTCGGCCCGCAGCGCCCGCTGGCGCGCCAGCACGTGTTCGGCGATGTGCTCGGCGAGCTCCTCGACGAGGAACGCCTCGCCGATCACGACGTCGTCGATTGCCTCTCCGAACAGCTCCGGGAACCGAGACATGTGCACGCCCTTCTGCGCCGGCTCGAGGTCGACGAAGCAGTCGATCTGCGCCGAGACGAGCTTCTCGTACGGGCCGCGGCGGAGGCGGATGGCCTTGTGAACGCCGGTGACGCCGGCGCGCGAGAGGCTGATCTGCACCTCGGGCGCCGAGGCCTGGAGGTCGTTCGTCAGGAGCCGTGAAGAGTCCTGCGAAGGCATGTGACAACGCTAGCGAAGCCGGCATGCGCGCTAGGGCAAATCCTGCGCGATCCCCCACGTGTAGCCGGCCGGATCCGAGAAGGTCAGCGTGCGCATCCCCCAGGGCCTGTCCGTCGGACCGTCGATGAACGTCACACCGTTCGCTGCCAGCTCGGCGTGCACCGCGTCCACGTCCTCGACGCGGATGCTGAACTGCCCGGCGCCCTTCTTGGCCAGGCGCAGGTACTCCTCCGACGGGTCAGTTGGGCGAGCCGGATCGTGTCGCAAGGCGAAGAAGGTCTCCCCGAGGCGGAAGATCGCCAGGTCGTCCTCCTCGTGCAGCGAGTCGAGGCCGAAGGCCTGGCGATAGAAAGCCTTCACGCCCTCGAGATCGCCGACGATCAGGTTGACGGCAGAGAGCCTCTTGTCCCACTCGGTCATGTCGCTCCTCCTAGCGCAGCAGCCGCGAGAGCCGGCGGTCCTTCAGGACGCGGCCGCCGGTCTGGCATTCCGGGCAGTAGTAGATCGTGTGCTCCTCGAAGTCGACGCGGGCGATCGGCGTCTCGCAGACCGGGCAGGGCTGGCCGAGGCGGTCGTGGATCCGGTATGTCTTGGCGTCGCCCGCGCCGCGGATGCGGAGCTCGAGCCCGCGCGCCAGCTCCTCGTCGACCGCCTGGGCGAGCCGCCCGATCTCGTCGGGGGTCAGCTGCGTCGAGAGCGCGAAGGGTGAGAGTCGGGCCGTGTGGAGGATCTCGTTCGACCAGGCACGGCCGATGCCGGCAAGCGCGCGCTGGTCGCGGAGCAGAGGGTGGAGGCGGCGCGAGTCGGCGGCGAGGATCGCGGCGAGGCGTTCCGGCCCGAGCCCGAGCGCTTCCGGGCCGAGGTGGGCGAGCTCCTCGTCGACCTGCTCCGGCGTGAGCAGCCAGACGCCTGCGCGCTTCTTCGAGCCGGCCTCGGTGAGGACGAGCTCGCCTCCGCCCTGGAAGCGGAGGCGGAACGCCGGCGCCTTCGGGCCTTTCTCGCCAGGCTCGAGGTAGCGCAGCCGGCCCGCGGACATGAGGTGCACCATCAGCACGAGCTCGCCGTCCTCGGTCGGGAAGAGGAGCCGCTTGCCGCGGCGCCCGGCACCCGCGAGGCGCCGGCCTTCGAGTGCCTGCAACGGGGGGTCGAAGGTCTTGAGCGTGGCGATGTGCGCCGGGCCGGCGCGCTCGATCGGGAACGCGCTGACGGGGTCGTCGAGCGCGACGCGAACGGCCTCGACCTCCGGCAGCTCGGGCATGCCTCAAGCGTACGCGGGACTCGTAGACTCAGCGCGTGCAGGTCTGCACGCAGTGCGGCAAGGAGAATCCTGACGGCTTCCGGTTCTGCGGGTTCTGCACGGCGCCGCTGGCGGCGTCTCCGGAGGCCCGCGAGCAGCGTAAGACCGTGACCGTGCTGTTCTGCGACGTCACCGGCTCGACGGCTCTCGGCGGCCGCCTCGACCCCGAGTCCCTTCGCCAGGTCATGGCGCGCTACTTCGCCACGATGAAGGCAGTGATCGAGCGCCACGGCGGAACAGTGGAGAAGTTCATCGGCGACGCCGTCATGGCCGTGTTCGGGATCCCCGTCCTCCACGAGGACGACGCCATCCGAGGATTACGCGCAGCCGCGGAGATGCGAACGGCTCTGGGGGAGCTCAACCAGGAGCTCGCGACCGCCTACGGCGCGACGATCGAGATCCGGATCGGTGTGAACACGGGCGAGGTCGTGACCGGCACCGCCGAACGCCTCGCGACCGGAGACGCAGTGAACGTGGCCGCCCGGCTGGAGCAGGCGGCGCAGGCCGGCGAGATCCTCCTCGGCGACGAGACCATGCGGCTGGCGCGCGACGCGGTCACGGTCGACGCGCTCGCCCCGCTCGACCTCAAGGGCAAGCCGGAGCCGGTGGCCGCCTACCGCCTGGTGTCGGTCACCGGCGAAGGGCCGACCCGCCGGCTCGACGTGCCCATGGTCGGCCGCGAACGCGAATTGCGGCTGCTCGAGGAGGTGTGGGGGCGCGCGATCTCGGAGAGGTCGTGCCAGCTCGTCACCGTGCTGGGGTCGGCCGGCGTCGGCAAGTCGCGTCTCGCGCACGAGTTTCTCGCCCGCCGCGACGGCCCCACCGTCCTTCGTGGACGCTGCCTCTCGTACGGCGAGGGCATCACGTACCGGCCCGTGGTCGAGGTCGTGAAGCAGCTCGAGCACCGCGTGCCCGACCTGCTGCGCGACGACGCGGCGCGGAATGCCCTCGACGCGCTGCTCGGCCGCGGGGCCGCGTCGGCGTCGAGCCAGGAGATCGCCTGGGCGTTTCGGAAGCTGCTCGAGGCGGTCGCGGAGGAGCAGCCCGTCGTGTGCGTGTTCGACGACATCCACTGGGGCGAGGAGACGTTCCTCGACCTCGTCGAGCACGTCGCCGACCTGTCGCGGAACGCTCCGCTGCTCCTGCTCTGCATCGCACGGACAGAGCTGCTCGACCGGCGAGCGTCCTGGGGCGGCGGGAAGCTGAACGCGACGACGGTGCTGCTCGAGCCGCTCGGTCAGGCGGAGACCGACCGCCTCGTCGACGAGCTGCTCACGAGCGGCAAGGTCGACGCGGCGCTCCGCGGCCGCATCCGCGAGGCAGCGGAGGGCAATCCGTTCTTCTGCGAGCAGATGGTCGCGTTCGTCGAGGCGTCGTCCGGGACGGACGTCGCCGTCCCGCCGACGATCCAGGCGCTGTTGGCCGCGCGGCTCGACCAGCTCGAGCCGGCCGAACGCGGCGTCCTGGAGCGCGGATCCGTCGAGGGGCGCGTCTTCCACCTCGGGGCGGTCATGGCCCTCGCGCCCGGCGAAGCCCCGGTCCACGAGCAGGTCTCGTCGCTCGTTCGGAAGGAGCTCGTCCGTCCCGACCGCCCGCAGCTGGCCGGCGAGGATGCATTCCGCTTCCGGCACCTGCTGATCCGCGACGCGGCGTACGAGGGGCTGGCGAAGTCGAGCCGCGCGGAGCTTCACGAGCGCTTTGCGGGGTGGCTGGAGGAACACGGGCAGGATCTCGTCGAGCTGGACGAGATCGTCGGCTTCCACCTGGAGCAGGCGTACAGGCTTTCCGCCGAGCTCGGCCCGGTGGACGACGCGAAGCGCGAGCTCGCGCGCCGGGCCGCCACGTACCTGGCCGCCGCCGGGCGGCGGGCACACGCGCGGAGCGACGCGTCTGCCCAGCGGAGCCTCTTCGGCCGCGCGCTGGCTCTGCTCCCGCCCGCGGACAGCAACATCGACCTCGAGCTCGGATATGTCGAGGCCACCTTCGACGCCGTCGGCCCGGCCGAAGCGTCGAGCGCGGCGACCGAAGCGGTGCAGCGCGCGCGCGAGCGTGGGGACGCGCGGGGAGAGCTTCGTGCGAGGTTGGTGGGCGCCCGAATCGAGCTGATGCAGGGCGAGACGTCGTCGGAGAGCTTGGAGAAGCTTGCCCGGGACATGCTCCCCGTTTTCGAGCAGGCCGGCGACCTCCGAGGGCTGGCTCAGGCCTGGAACACGATCGCGTTGACGAACCATCAGCGCTGCCAGTTCGCGAGCGAAGCCGAGGCCGCAGACCGGGCCCTCGAGTACTCAGCTCGCTGCGATGACCCGGTCGCCCGTCTCATTGCGTTCCACCAGGGGTCGGTCGCAAGGCTCTTCGGCCCGACACCGGTCGAGGAGACGCTCCGCTGGCTCGACGGCCATGCCGAGCTCGAGCTCAACGCTCCAGTCGTCTGGCACCACCGGGCAATGCTCCTTGGCATGCTGGGCCGCTTCGACGAGGCTCGGGCGACGTACCGCGAGGCGCGCGCACGCCAGGAGGAGCTCGGACTGAGGAGCTGGGTGGCCACGGGCTCTCAGGGCCGGGGTCGCACTGAGCTGATCGCCGGCGACCTGGCCGCGTCCGAGCGTGCGTTGAGGGAGGGATGCGAGCTCCTCGAGCAGATGGGCGAGCGGGGCTGGCAGTCGACGGCTTCTTGTCTACTGGCGAAGACACTGCTCGAATCCGGACAGTACGAGGAGGCCGACCGCTGGGCCGAGCGCGGCAAGGAGCTCGGCGCCGACGACGACGCGATCACGCAGCTCCTCTGGCGGGAGGCCAAGGCAGACGTTCTGGCGCAGCGCGGCGATCTCGTCGGGGCAGAGTCGCTCGCACGTCAGGCCGTTGCGATCGCCGACGGAACCGACCACGCGGATGCGAGGGGCGATGCGTACATGACGCTGGGTCGCGTGCTCGAGGCGGCGGGCAAGCGCGACGAGGCGATCGACGCACTGGGGCAGGCGCTCGAGACTTTCCGGCGCAAGCAGAGCCTCGTCATGGCCGGACGGGCCGAGGCGCAGCTCGCCGAGCTCCGCCTCTCACGCTCCTCTTAGCCCCGTGTGGAATCGTGGAGGAGCATGAGAAACGCGGTGAATGCACGCGTACTGGTCGTCGACGACGAGCCCGCCGTCCGCGAGGCGCTTCGGCGTGCGCTCTCGCTCGAGGGCTACTCGGTCGACCTCGCCGAGAACGGCGCCGAGGCCCTCCGGAAGGTCGGCCCGGTCGATCCGGACGTGGTCGTCCTGGACGTGCTCATGCCCGAGGTCGACGGCCTCGCGGCCTGCCGCCGCCTCCGTGCCGAGGGGAACCGCGTGCCCGTGCTGATGCTGACAGCGCGCGCCGGGATCGGCGACCGCGTCGACGGCCTCGACGCCGGCGCCGACGACTACCTCGTCAAGCCCTTCGCTCTCGAGGAGCTGCTCGCCCGGATCCGCGCGCTCCTGCGGCGCGGCGGGCTGGAGCGCGGCGAGGAGCCGCTTCGCTTTGCCGACGTCGAGCTCGACACCGCCACGCGCGAGGTTCGCCGCGGCGACCGGCTGATCGAGCTCACGCGCACAGAGTTCAACCTGCTCGAGCTCTTCCTCCGCAACCCGCGCCAGGTGCTGACGAGGTCGCTGATCTTCGAGCGCGTGTGGGGCTACGACTTCGGGCCGACCTCGAATGCGCTAGACGTCTACATCGGCTACCTGCGCCGCAAGACCGAAGCCGGCGGCGAACCGCGCCTGATCCAGACGGTGCGCGGCGTCGGCTACGCCCTCCGAGAGTCATGAGCTTTCGCGTCCGGCTCACCCTCGCGGCCACGCTCGCGGTCACGGCCGCGATCGTGCTCGCGTCCGTGCTCGTCTACGTGCTCGTCTCGGACCGGCTGAACAGCGAGATCGACGGCACTCTCAGGGACCGGGCAGCGGCGGTCACGCACAGCGAGCCGCCATCGGGCAACATCTTCGGGAACGTCCCGCCGGCGATCCTGGGCCAGGCGCGAGGCTTCTACCAGTACGCGGACAGCCACGGGAATGCCGTGCTTCCTCCGTTCGAGAACGGACAGCCGCAGCTTCCCATCGACCGGCGGACGATGCAGGTCGCCGCCGGTAAGCACGACGCGTACTTCAGCGACCGAACCGTCATGGGCGTCCACCTGCGGGTCTACACGGTCCCCGCCGAGATCGTCAACACCGACCCGCCGACGCCGATCGCCGTCCAGGTCGCGCTGCCGCTGACCGAGGTCGACTCCACGCTCAGCCGGCTCGGCTGGATCCTCTTCTTCGTCTCGCTCGGAGGCGTCGGGCTCGCCGTCGTGCTCGGTTGGCTCGTCTCGCGCGCGACCCTGGCCCCGGTACGCCGGCTGACGACCGCGACCGAGGAGATCTCCGAGACGCGTGACCTCAGCCGGCGCGTCGAGGCGGGCTCGCGGGACGAGCTCGACCGGCTCGGTGCGAGCTTCAACACGATGCTGGCCGCGCTCGAGGAGTCGCAGCAGGCACAGCGGCAACTCGTCGCCGACGCGTCGCACGAGCTCCGCACGCCGCTCACGTCTCTGCGGACGAACGTGGAGCTGCTCGCCCGCGGCGGCCTCCCCGACGACGAGCGCGGGAAGGCGCTCGCGGACGTCTCGACGCAGCTCGAGGAGCTGACCGTCCTGGTCACCGACGTCGTCGACCTCGCGCGCGACGGCGAGCGGGAGCTGGCCGTCGAGGACGTTCGCCTCGACCTGCTCGTCTCGGATGCGGTCGACCGTGCGCACCTCCACGCGCCGAAGCTCGAGTTCGAGACCGACCTCCACGAGTCGCTCGTCCACGGCGTGCCCGAGCGGATCTTCCGCGCGATCGCGAACGTGCTCGACAACGCGGCGAAGTGGAGCCCGGCGGGTGGGAAGATCGAGGTGAAGACGGCCGACGGGGAGGTCAGCGTCCGCGACCACGGCCCGGGAATCGCCGCCGAGGACCTGCCGCACGTCTTCGACCGCTTCTACCGTTCGCCCGCGGCGCGCGGGACGCCCGGCTCCGGGCTCGGGCTCGCGATCGTCCGCCAGGTGGTCGAGTCGCACGGCGGCACGGTCACTGCCGGGCCGGCGAACGGGGGTGGGACGATCGTCCGTCTCGCGTTTCCGCCGACTGACAACTCTTAGCCGCATCTCAGGCGGCTCTCACGTTCGCCTGGTCGGATGTGACCATGAAGATCCCAAAGAAACGGGCCGTGCTGATCGGGGCGGTCGTCGCCCTCGCCGCGGGAGGGGCCGTGGGCGGGGCGCTGGCCGCCTCAGGCACGTTCGACCCGAAGGCAGAACAGCAGGCGTTCCTGAACGACGCGGCAGGACGCCTCGGAGTCACGAGCTCGAAGCTCGAGGACGCCCTCAAGCAGGCTGCCCTCGACCGCGTCGACGCCGCGCTCGCCGCCGGCCGGATCACGCAGGCCCAGGCGAACGAGATGAAGGCCGCGATCAGCGCCGGCAAGCTGCCGATCGGCATCCCCGGCGCAGGTCCGGGATTCGGTCACGGCCCCGGCTTCCGGGGCGGTGACTTCCTCGACGCGGCCGCCTCCTACCTCGGCCTCACCGACGACCAGCTGCGCACGCAGCTCGAATCCGGCAAGTCGCTCGCCGACGTCGCCAGGGCCCAGAACAAGTCCGTCGACGGGCTGAAGCAGGCGATCATCGCCGCAGTCCAGTCGAAGCTCGACCAGGCGGTCAAGGACGGACGCCTGACGAGCGACGAGGAGAGCCAGATCCTCGCCAAGCTCAAGTCGTCGATCGACAACCTGGTCAACGGCACGCTCCCCGCCAAGCCGGCGGGCGCCTTCCACGACGGTTTCCGGTTCGCGCCGGGCGGGTTCCACGCACCGTTCCCGGCCGAGGCTCCGGCACCCATCGGCCCTTCGGCTTAGCAGCCTGCCTCAGCGTGCCCCAGGGGAGGCCCGTCGCCAGGCGGGCCTCCCGCCCTCCCAGACAGAGAGGCCGCCAGCAGGCGGCCTCTCCGAGCACGGAGCGACCTCGAGGAGGAGGCCACGAGGTCTATGTCGACTGGCAAGCCCCGGGATCATCGGCGCCGAGCCGGTTTCCGTGTGGGGCGAAACTCGGGTCGAAGTGGGTACCGGCCGGTAGGCTCGCGACCCGTGGAGCCGATTCGCGTCGTCGAGCGTCGTGCGGGGACGGTCGAGTCCGTCCACCGGGTTCACGCGGTCGCCGTGCGCGACGGCGAGGTGGTGGCCTCGGCGGGCGACCCGGGCTTCGTCACCTTCTTCCGCTCGTCCGCGAAGCCGCTCCAGGCGCTGCAGCTCGTCCGTGCGCGCCCCGACCTCGACGAACGCCTCGTCGCGATCGCCTGCGCGTCGCACCGGGCCGAGCCGGAGCAGATCCAGGCCGTGCGCGACCTGCTCGCTGCAGGCGGCGCGACGGAGGACGACCTCGAGCTCGGCCTGCAGGAGGGCCGGCCGCCCGAGCGGATCTACCACAACTGCTCGGGGAAGCATGCGGGGATGCTCGCCGTCTGCCGGGCGCGCGGCTGGCCGACCGAGGGCTACCGGCTGCCGGAGCACCCGCTCCAGCAGGCGATCCTGGACGAGGTGACTGTGGCCGCTGACGCGACGCCGGCGACGGGCACCGACCACTGCAGCGTCGTCACGTTCGCCCTGCCGCTCGTGCGGATGGCCGCAGCGCTGTCGCGGCTACCCGAGCTCGACGGCGGCGAGCGGATCGCCGCGGCGATGCAGGCACACCCGCAGCTGATCGGCGGAGAGGGCTCGCTGGACACGCAGCTGATGCAGTCCGCGCCGGGCTGGCTCGCCAAGGGCGGCGCGGAAGGTCTGCTCTGCGGGATCGCCCCCGACGGGGCCGGGTTCGCGCTCAAGACCGAGGACGGCGCCTTCCGCGCGCTCGGGCCGGCGCTCTCGTCCTTCTTCGGGCTCGACGAGTTTGCAAGGCTTCCGGTCGAGAACAGCCGAGGCGAGGAAGTGGCGGAGGTGGTCGTCGGATGAAGGTGTTCGTCGTCAGCGACATGGAGGGCGTGTCCGGCATCGTCAAGTGGGAGCAGACGACCGGCGGCGACCCGATGTACGAGGAAGGCCGCCGCCTGTACACGGAGGAGATCAACGCGGCCGTTCGCGGCGCCAAGGCGGCCGGCGCGACGGAGATCGTCGTCATGGACTGCCACGGCGCCGGCAAGGCCTGGAGCTTCAACTCGCTCATTCCCGAGCTTCTCGACCCGGCCTGCGAGTTCGTCGTGCAGGAGAAGTGGACCGAGTACACCGGGTTCCTCGAGCAGGGCTGCGACGCGGCGCTCTTCGTCGGCATGCACGCGATGGCCGGTGCCGGGAAAGGCGTCATGAACCACACCGTCTCCGGAATGTCCTGGCTCAACCTGTACTTCAACGGCCGGCTCGTCGGCGAGACCGGGATCAACGCGGCGCTCTGTGGCGCCTGGGGCTGTCCCGTGCTGCTCGTCACGGGCGACGAAGCTGTGTGCGAAGAGGGCCGCGACCTGCTCGGGTCGGGACTGACGACGGTTGCGGTCAAGCGCGGCCTGGGCCGGTTCGCCGCGCGTCAGATCGCGCCGCAGCGCGCCCGCGAGCTGATCGAGGACGGTGCGAAGCGCGCTCTCGCCGACCTCTCCTCCGTGGCGCCGTACGATCCCGGCTCGCCATGCGAGATTCGAGTGGAGTTCACGAACACGAGCGCCGCCGACGCCTACCGGGCCAAGCACGGCGTCGAGATGGTCAACTCCCGCGAGCTCGTGTCCAGGGCAGACACCTGGTGGCCTGCCTGGCAGCAGTTCTTCTTCTAGCGGCCTGCGGGAGCGCAGCGAAACACGCGGCGGGGCCGTCGAAGACGATCTTCGTCGCTGCGCTCGGGGACTCGATCACGGCCGGCTCCCCCGGGTGGGACCCGTCGCGAACGGACGCGAAGCTGCTCGGATTCGCGCGCAAGCCGAACAGCCAGTGGGAGTACTGGGCACAGCAGAAGGACCCGCGGCTCGAGTTCCGCAACTGCGGCGTCTTCGGCCAGCGCACCGACCAGATCGCGAAGCGGCTCGTCGCGTGTCAGCGCGGCGCGGACGTCCTCGTCGTCCAGGGCGGCATCAACGACCTGGCCCAGGGCTTCACCCCCGCCTACGCCGCCCGGAACCTCGACGCGATGGTGAAGCGCGGCAAGACGCTCGGCCTGAAGGTCGAGGTCGCCGACGTGCTCCCCTGGAACAACGGCTGGCCCGATTTCGCGCCGAAGATCCTCGCGCTGAACCGGCTCATCCACCGGCTCGCGCAGGCCGACCACGTCCGCGTGCTGCCGTTCTACGCGACGCTCGTCGACCCGAAGCGTCCGGGCCGGATGAAGGAGGCCTGGACCGCGGACGGCGACCACCCGTCGGTCGCCGGCTACCGGCGACTGGGCGAGCTCGCGTTCAGGTTGCCCTAGGTGGCGGGCGCGGGTGCCGGTTCCGCGACCGGCTCGACGGCCTTCACCCCGGGCTGGTCGGGGGCGTCCGCCGGCTTCTTGATGTCGAGCGCGTAGAGCTTCAACTTCTCGCGGCGGCCCCGCACCGACTGCTCCTCGTAGAAGACGATGTCCTCGGGCGGGTTCCGGAGCGACTCGATCGTCGACTCCGCGATCAGCACGGAGTACGGCGTCCCTTTGGTCATGCCCTCGATGCGCGAGGCCGTGTTCACCACGTCGCCGACGGCGGTGTAGTCCATCCGCCGCTCGTGTCCGACGTTGCCGGTCATCACAGGTCCCGTGTTCAGGCCGACACCCATGAAGTAGCCCTCGCCGAGCTCCTGGGAGCGCATGAACTCGTTGAAGCCGGGCAGCCGCTCGGTCAGCATCTCGCGGGCCGCCGCGAGCGCGCGGTCGGCGTGGTCGTCCTGGTCGACCGGCGCGCCGAAGAGCGCGTAGATGCCGTCGCCCATGTAGCAGAGCAGCGTCCCGCCGTGCTTGAGGATCGCCTCGCTCATCTCGTGGAGGTAGTGGTTGAGGACGAGGATGACCTTGTCCGCAGGCATGAACTCGGAGCTCGACGTGAACCCGCGCAGGTCGCTGAACATCACCGTGCCCACCACCTCACGTCCGCCGAGCCGCAGTTGGTCGCCGGCGGTCGCCAGCACCTGGTCGACGACGGTCTCGGGCACGAACCGTGAGAACACGTCTCGGACGCGCTCCTTCTCGAACGCCGTGACGATGTAGTGCACGGCGATCGCCGCGCCGGTCGAGAGGATCAGGGCGGAGATCGGGTAGACGAACGAGACGATCCGGCCCTGCGAGAAGGCGAAGATCGCTCCGCCGGTGAACAGCGCTCCGAAGAAGAGGCCGGTGGCGACGGCGATCATCGGCCGCGTCCGCAGGCTGACGAAGGGGACGATCGACCCGAGGACGACGATCAGGACGATGTTCCAGATGCTGTCGATGCCCCGCAGCGGAAAGCCGCGGAGCGCGGTGTCCACCATGTCCGCCTGCACCTCGGGGCCGGACATGGCCGAGTCCGTTGCCGTCGCGTGGATGTCCTGCAGCGACGGCGCGGTGGCGCCGACGACGACGACCTTGCCCCGGAACGCGCTCGCCGGGATCGTGTAGGCGGCCATGAACGCCTCAGCCTTTGCCCTGGTGGCGGCCGAGTAGAGGAACCCGACCTCGCGGAAGAGCTTGACCTTCCAGGGGTTCGGGCCGTTGCCGATCCGCTCGACACGGATCGGCAGCACGCGCGAGAACGAGTAGGTCGTGACCGTCCCGCCCGGGCCGGGAAAGTCGATCCACTGCTTCTGGCCGCCCATCTCGCTCTTCGTGATCGGCTTGCCCCGGGCGATCCCGGCCGCGACGATGGGGAGCGTCTTCAGGCCGCCGATCTCGTAGAGCATGTGGCGGACGACGCCGCCGCTGTCCGGCGGGACGTTGCCGTTCCCGGCCGTGGCCCCGAACTGGCTGAGGTCGGCGCCGCCGAAGATGTTCGTGTGCCCGTGGCCGTCCGTCTCGGTCGTGGAGAGGACGATCCTTCCTCGGCTGTTCGCGACGTCCTCGACGAGCGCGTTGTCCTCCGCGACCGTCGTCGGCTCGGTGAACTGGACGTCGTACGCGATCGCGCTCGGGCGGCCTGCGTTGATCCGCTTCAGCACCGCGCCGAAGATGGAGCGCGGAAACGGCCAGCGGCGCTGGAGGTCGTCGAATGTCTGCGCGTCGATGCCGACGACGACGACGTCCTTCGGCGTCCCACGGTCGCGCACGAGCGAGTAGTTCGTGTCCACCCAGTCTCGCTGGAGCGTCTCGAAGAAGAAGAAGTTGAAGAAGTAGCCGGCGAGGACGAGCCCGATCGCGCCGCCCGCGACGGCGAGGAACAACCTGATCCGGAGCCAGCGCCGCCGCTTGTCCACGGGCCAAGGATACGGCCGTTTCCTTGCGCCCGTCCTCCGCGGGCCGTACGCTTTACGTGACCCCGCGACGAAGGAGGTGCGATTCATGACAACTGAGCTCTTCGCATCCGCGCGCGGGTCCGCCGACCCCGCGCTCTAAGAGGCCCCGCGCGCCACCCGCGCGCATTCACGAGAGCAAAGGAGTCTCGCGTTGTCTCAGACCGCTTTGGTCTTCGGGCTCGCCCGGCTCGGCTGGGGACCCGGTTTCGAACAGGAATTCGAGCAATACGAATCCGCCGGGTTCGTCCCCGGCCGCGTCTCGGTGCAGCACCGCGGCGCATACGACGTCCTCGTCGCGGACGGCGAGGTCCGAGCCGGCCTGCCCGGAAAGCTCCTGCACGACGCCGGCGACAAGGTCGACCTGCCGGCGGTCGGTGACTGGGTCGCCGTCGATCCGCCGGTCGGCGGCCAGTCGACGATCCGCGGGGTGCTGGCGCGCCGCACCGCGTTCACGCGCACAGCGGCGAGCGACCAACACCGCATCTCGGAGCAGCAGGTCGTCGCCGCGAACGTGGACACGGTCTTCCTCGTCCAGGCGCTGGCGGAGGACTACAACCCGCGGCGGCTCGAGCGGTATCTCGTGCTCGCGTGGGAGAGCGGCGCGCAGCCGGTGGTCGTGCTCACGAAGGCCGATCTCTCCGGCGACGTGGAGGGCATCGTCGCCGAGGTCGAGTCGATCGCGGTGGGCGTGCCGGTGCACGCCGTCTCCAACATGACCGGCGAGGGGATCGACGCGCTGCGGCCGTACTTCGCCCCGAACCGCACGGTCGCGGCGCTCGGCTCGTCCGGTGTCGGGAAGTCCACGCTGATCAACTCGCTCTCGGGCGAGGAGGTCATGGCCACCGGCGACGTGCGGCGTGACGGCCGTGGGCGACACACGACCACCCGGCGCGAGCTGATCCCCGTGCCGGGCGGCGGGTTCTTCCTCGACACGCCGGGCATGCGGGAGCTGCAGCTGGCCGAGGCTTCCGGCGGCATCACCGAGACGTTCGAGGACGTCACCGAGCTGGCGGCCCTGTGCCGGTTCTCCGACTGCGCCCACCAGTCGGAGCCGGGCTGTGCCGTGCAGGAGGCGCTTCGCGACGGGACTCTCGATCCCGAGCGCTGGACGAGCTACCGCAAGCTCCAGGGAGAGCTGGCGATGCTGGAGCGCAAGCTCGACGCCCGTGCCCGCGCGGAGGAACGGAAGAAGTGGCGACGCTTCTCGAAGGCACAGAGGAAGGACGCTTGGTGACGGCAGCCCGGATGCATGCGGACGAGCTCGAGATCGACGAAGGGCTCGTCCGCCGGCTGCTTGCGGAGCAGTTCCCGCAGTGGGCCCGGCTGCCGCTCGAGCCGGTCGAGCCGGCCGGGACCGTCAACGTGATCTTCCGGCTCGGCTCGGGGCTCGCTCTGCGGCTCAGCCGCCGGGAAGGACCGACCGAGCCGGGTGGCAAGGAGCACGACTGGCTCCCGAGGCTCGCGCCTGTGCTTCCGCTCGAAGTCCCCGTTCCGGTCGCCCAGGGCAGGCCGAGCGCCGACTATCCGTGGTATTGGGACGTCCACACCTGGGTCGCGGGGGAGCTGGTGCCCGTCGAGCGGATGGACGCGACCCAGGCAGCTGAGGACCTGGCCGGGTTCGTGCACTCGCTACGGCAGGTCGATCCCGCCGGTGCGCCGCAAGGCCGCGGAATTCCGCTCGCGGAGCGTGATCGCCACTTTCGCTACTGGTTGGATCGGTTCGACGGCGACCCGCGTGTCGAAGCCGCCTGGGAGCGGGCGCTCTCGGCTCCGCCGTGGGAGGGCCCGCCGGTCTGGCATCACGGCGACCTCGACGCTCGGAACTGGCTCGTCCGGAACGGCCGGATCAGCGCCGTGATCGACTGGGGCGACATGGGCACCGGCGATCCGGCGGTCGACGTGATGGTCGCCTGGAAGCTCGGCTCAAGGGCTGCGCGTGAGGCTTTCCGCGCGGCGCTCGACCTCGACGACGCAACCTGGGAACGCGCACACGGGTGGGTCGTGTCGCAAGCCGTCGCGGCGCTTTCCTACTACACGCTCGAGACCAACGCGGCCCTCGTGCTCGAAGCTCGCCGCTGGCTCAGGGAAGCGCTCGACGGATAGCGACGACGAGCAGTCCCACGACGGCCACCGGGAGGAGCCACCAGGCGGCCACGGCGTGGTGCGCGACCAGCGCGGTCAGGCCGAGAGCGACCACGAGCCCGGCCGCGACGAGCCAGTCGTCGCCGACGACGAAGTCCCACCAGAAGCGGCCGAAGGCGACGACGTACCTCATGTCCCTGCGGGCGCGAGTCGTTGGCGGCGGAGCAGTTGGACGAGCGCGAGCGAGACGAGGACGTACGCGCCCAGGACGACCGGGATCGCAGCGTCACTGCCCGGCCAGTCGACTCCGGCGCCCTCGGCGCCCCAGAACGTCCCGAAGGTCGTGAGCATCAACCCGACCGCGAACTTGAGCGTGTTCTCGGGCACGCGGCTGAGCGGCGCCCGGACGAGCACGCCGACCGTCGTCACGAGCAGCAGCGCCGCCGCGGCCGCCCCGGCGCTGATCGCAACGCTTCCGCCCCGGTCGGCCGCGAACGAGATCACGATGAACGCCACCTCGAGCCCCTCGAGGAGCACGCCCTTGAACGCGATCGTGAACGAGTACCAGTCGAGACCGGCGCGCTCTTCGCGGCCCGCGCTCTCCGCCTCGGCCCGCTCGTGCGCGTAGATCCCGGCCTCGTCGTGCAGCGGCACGTAACCCGCGGCGCGCAGGATCGCCTTCTTCAGCCACTGCAGCCCGAACGCCAGCAGGAGCCCGCCGACGACGAGGCGCAGCGCGTTGATCGGGACAAACGTGAGCGCCGGGCCGAGCGCACCGACGAAGGCCGCCAGCGTCACGCCGGCCGCTCCGACGCCGATCAGCGTCGACCGCCAGCCGCGGGTGATGCCGACCGCGAGCACGATCGTCAGCGCCTCGACCATCTCGACCGCGCTCGCGAGGAACGCTGCGGCGAAGAGGAAGGCGATCCTCATCCCGTCACCAGCTCCGCGACGCGCACCCCGACGGCCGGCGCGAACTTGAACCCGTGCCCGCTGCAGGCCGAGCAGACGACGACCCCGTCGCGCCGTTCGAGAACGAAGCGCGCGTCGACCGTGTTCGTGTAGATGCAGGTCTCGACCGCGATCGGCTCCGGCCGCGCAAGCGGGAACGTCCGCACGGCCCACTCGGAGGCGAAGCGGACGATCTCCTGGTCAGGAGTGCCCGCGGCAGCCGGGTCGGTCGGCGGCCCCGTGCGGTGGACGCCGACCTTGAGCATTCCCGGGCCTGCCGTGAGCGCGTAGGTCTCTCGGTTCACATAGTCGATCACCGAAGGCGCGGCGCGGTCGTCCGTGAGACGAAAGTAGCTCACGGTCTCGCGCGTCGGTATGACCGGCAGGCGAGGCACCAGCTCACCGGCCCAGGCGCCTGCGCCGACGACGACCGCGTCGGCCTCGATGACACCGCAGTCGGTCTCGACTCCGCCCCGAACCAGCGACCGGACGACGGTCTGCTCGCGAACCTCCACGTGGCGCGCGAACGCCGCGAGCGTGCGGTCGGCGAGCACCACGCCGGCATCGGGCTGCCACACAGCCTTGTAACAGTCTGTTACTAGGTCGAAGCGGTGCCCGAGCTCCTCGGCAGACAGGAGCTCGTACGCGGTGCCGGTCTCGTCCAGGGTCGCGGTGAGCCGATCGACATCTTCCGGCAGGTCGACGAGACCGGTCAGGTCGAGCAGCTGCTCGCCCGATTCGGCTTCCAGCTCTCGCCAGAGCGGCAGCGCCTCCTGCGCCAGCCGCACCCACTCCGGCTCCTCGTAGGCGAGCCGGAAGATCCGCGTCGCGCCGTGGCTCGAGCCGTGCGTGTGACCGACCTGGAACTGCTCCAACACCAAGGGCTCGCGGCCGGCACGCGCGAGCGCCCATGCAGATGCGAGCCCCATCACGCCCGCGCCGACGACGACCACATCGGCCTTCTCCGCCATCGGGCCGAGGCTAGTGCACCGTGAGCTGCAGGACGGCGCTCGAGCCCGAGCCGCCGACGACATACGCCTTGCCGGCGACCGCGACCGCCGCAGCGTCCGCGAGCGGGGCGGGGAGCGAGCCGGCCGTGGCTACCGTACCGCCCGTCGGGTCGATCGCGAGGATCGCCGAGCTGTTCTGCCCAGACGAATCCACGCCGCCGACGAGGTAGAGCCGGCCGGCTATCCCGACGAGCGGCGCATGCGCGACGCGAGCAGGCAGCGTCGCGATCTGCGTCACGGTCTTCGTCCGCACGTCGACGCGGTAGACGGCGTCACTCTCGCCTCCGGTCGTCAGGCCTCCGGCGACGTAGATCCGGCCGCCGAGCGTCGCGACGCCCGAGTAGCGGAGCCCGACCGGCAGCCGGGCGACCAACGTCGGCGTGTGGCCGGGCCGGTACCGGAGGATCGCGGTCGCGAACTTCGAGCCCGTGTAGCCGCCGACGAGGTACGCAGAGCCTCCGATCGCGACGGCGCCGAGGTCCGACAGCGGCTCGCCGATCGTCCCCGCGTTCGTGGCGCGGCCGGACGCCGGGTTCACCCTCACGATCGCCGGAGAAGACACCTGCTCGCCGCCGCCGAACAGGTAGACGGACTTGCCGAGCCGCGCAGCGGCCGCGTCGTGCGTCGGGACCGGGAGCCGGCCGACCCGGCGCAGCGAAGAGGGCTTGCCCGCGAGAACCCAGTCGCTCGAGGTCCCGCCGACGAGCCCTCCCAGCGCCACGATCTTCCCGTCGGGCAGCGCCGCCACGGAGACGCGCGACGCGACCGCCGGAAGAGAGCCGACGCGCCGCACGGTCACGCGCGCCGTGCGCGAGGGCCGCGCGAAGCGAGCCGGCAGCAGGTCGAGCCCGTCCGGCTTCGACAGGTATCCCGGCGCGGCGGAGGCGACGCCGTCGTGCCCGTACTGCCAGACGATCTGCTTCGTCCGCGGGTCGATGACGACGACACGGTGATGCCAGTCGTCCGTCACGGCGATCATCCCGTTCGGCCAGCGGACAGCGAGCGACGGCCGATCGAGCGAGCCCGACCCGGACGTCGGCCCGTACGTCCAGACGATGCGTCCGGCCGGGGTGATCTCGTCCACGCGGCCGGGCGTGTTGAACCCGGCGACGAGGATGTCTCCGTTCGGGAGCAGCTGCGCGTCGGACGGATACGTCGTCGGCGTCCGGACCGTGTAGACGAGCTTCCCGCTCGCCGTCAGCCGGTCGACCCAGCCGCCGATCTCGGTGACGAGCGTGCCGCCGTCCGCGAGCGGCGTCGCGCCGTTCGGCGAATGGAAGAACCGCGGCGGGTCGTGGACGCAGCTCGCCGGGGAGCCGAAGGAGTGCAGGATCTTGTCGGCTTCGCTGATCCGCAGCACGCGGCAGTTCTGGATGTCCGCGACCTGGATCACGCCGTCGGGCAGCCGGTAGGCGTCGTCCGGGTTGGACAGCTCCCCCGGCCCCGAGCCCGCGACGCCAGCTCGGCCGTACGACCAGACGATCCGCTTCGTCCGCAGGTCGATCTGCGCGAGCGAGTCGTTGAACTCCTCGTTGGTGATCAGGCGGTGATAGCCCGGCGCGAAGAACGCGTCGTCGGGGTCGTGGAACGACTGTCCGGGCCGCAAGTCGCCGGGCTCCGGGAACCGCCAAACGACGCGGCCGGTCGGGGAGACGATCAGCAGCCGGTTGTTGTTGCGGTCGGCGATCAGGACGTAGCCGGGGACGGGGCCGCGCGGCACCGGCGGCAGGCCGAGCGCGATCTGGGCCGGGCTAGGGGGCAGGCGCCGGGCCTCGCGTTGAAGGTGGATCGCCGGCTTCCCGGAAGCAGGCGTCTTCTGTTCCTTCGCGGTCCGCGCGGAGCCACCGCAGCCTGCCGCGGCGACCGCCAGTCCGGCGAGCGCCCCGACGACCGCGATGCGCTGTCTCACCCCGCTCTCAGTACCCCGCTGGAAAAGGGAAGTGCTTCGGGACAGGCATCGGGACGGATTTCAGGGTCCCGTACGCGACGACGATCGACAGGTGGTCCGTGAGCAGGATCTTGCGCGGGTCGCTCTTCACGGGCACGCCGTTCGTCCAGACGCGAACCTTCTTGCTGCCGTTCGTGCAGTAGCCGCCGAGGCAGCTCTTGGTGAAGCGCAGGCCCCAGACGTCGAAGAACTCGCCGAGGGTGAACTTCCGAATCACCGGCGACTCGACGTGGATGATCCCGCTCGAGTCGTGCGTGTGGAGCTCGGTGATGAACTTGAAGTTCTTGTCGATGCCGATGCCGGCGGGGATGTAGACGAACTTGCCGTTGACGAGCATCGCCATCCGCTGGTGGATGTGGAGCTTCAGCGCCTCCCGCGGCAGGGCGTCGAGCCCGATCGCCTGCAGCCGCGCTCTGAGTGCCTTGCCGTCGTTCGCTCCCCACGGGCCTTTGCCGGTCATCAGGCCCGGAAGCTTGGCCGACGGCGACGCGGCTCCCGCCGCGGCGAGCGCGAGCACCAGCACCAAGAGCACGAGGCGCGCCCGGGACATAGGTCCACAATTTACGGACCCGGCGGCTTTGCCCGGTACGCTGCCGTCACATGCGTGTCGTCCGGGCCTCCGTCTTCCTCGCCGTCCTGACGGTGGCGCTGGCCGTGCCGCTCGCCGTTCTGGCGGGTGGTTCGACGAAGCGGGCGGCGGCACCGACGTTCGCGTTCGGCCGGACGGGCGGGAACATCGTCCCGTTCACGGTCACGATCGGCGCCAACGGACACGTCGGCTCGACCGGGCCCGTGCACGTCTCGGCCACGCAGGCGTCGACTCCGCTCCGGAACGGGCTGGCCAAGCTCGCCCGTGCGGAAGGGTTCTTCACGCTGCCCACCTCGATCCAGTGCGGCCGGATCAACCCGGACGTCGCGGGCCGCTTCGTGACGGTGACGGCGTCCGGGAAGTCGCGGACGGTCACCGAGCGCGGTGCGTGCAACCCGGCCTTCGAGGAGCTGTACGCGGTGCTCGGCGCTTCGACCGGCACCGCGCCGTAGCCGCTACTCGATCCGGTTGAACTTCAGACCGGACCGCTTGAAGCCGTCCTTGGCCTGCGTGAATGCCAAGAGAAACTCCTGCCCGTTGTTCACGATCGTGAACGACATCGGCCCGTGGTCGCTGCTCGACCCGCTCACATCCTCGAACGTTCCGTTGTAGACATACGCCCCGTTTTGTTGCGACAGCGTCCCGTGGAAGGTGCCGTGAAGCCCCTTGTCCGCGCCGACCGGGACCGTCCAGCTCGCGTCGAGCGTGTTCAACCCCGGGCCTGAAGTCTTCAGGATCCACGGTGTGTTCGTGGTGTCGCCCTCCGCGACCCAGTTGCCGCTCAGGTTCGGCGGAGTCGCGGAGCTCGAGGACGGTGCCGACACCGCACCGCCGAACACGTAGAGCTCGCCGAACCCGCCGCAAGCCGGGTTGGTGTGGTGGATCAGGAGCAGCCTGACCGTGTCGCCGACGTGGCCGAGATGGACGGTGACGCTGTCGGATGGATACGCCACGGTCGACTGGGCCGTCACGACGCCGTTGTGCAGGACGCTCACCTGGATCGAAGAGAACGTGAAGTTGCCGTTGGCGATGCTCGCGTTGCTGTTGTGCGCGTTGGAATAGATCGTGACGTGGTCGACGAGAATCGGGCCCTGCGTCGACGTCCAGGTGAAGGTCGAGGTGTCGCCGTCGTTGTTGCCGGTCGAGAACCAGGACGTGCTCAGGCTGTTGTCGACCGCCTCGGAGGTGCTGTAACCGGAGAACGTCGACGAGGCCGAGACGGTGCCGTGCCCCGTCACGTCGCTGACCTGGATGGGCGGCGGAGGCGGCGGTGCGGTGGGCGGAGGCGGCGTCGGCGGGGGTGTCACGGGCGGCGGCGGGGTCGTCGGCCCGGTCGGGCCGGTCGCGCCGGTTGCGCCGCTGGGC
>Ga0070741_10004673_pt1 | contig 31684 bp, 27 predicted proteins | sample Coa_R1_4_FD_66440 | JGI IMG/M metagenome (GOLD analysis project Ga0070741, IMG submission 66440) | Surface soil microbial communities from Centralia Pennsylvania, which are recovering from an underground coalmine fire - Coalmine... | ecosystem: Environmental > Terrestrial > Soil > Unclassified ... | reverse complement strand
TTCTGGATGATCGACGCCGAAAGCAAGAAAGCTTTGTTCGTCAACCCTGCTTATGAAACCATCACCGGCCGTTCATGCCAGTCCCTGATGGAGCATCCGATCTCGTATGAGGAAGTGATCCACCCGGAAGATCGGATTCACGTGTTGACCAAGCTTGATGAAGCAACTCGCACAGGGCATTTCAATGAACGGTTCCGAATTGTTCGCCCGGATAGCGCTATCCGCTGGGTATGGGTAAGGGGTTTCCCTGTCAGAGAAGCCAGCGGCAAAATCGGTCGACTGGTTGGAACCGCTCTTGAAATTACGGCTCAGAAGGAAGCCGAGGAACAGGTCGCAGTCAACCTGGCCCTCGCAAAGTCCGCTTGGGCCGAGGCCGAAGCCCTGCGCAAAGCGACTCTTGCCCTGACCCAGGACCTTCGCATGGACTATGTCATGGACACATTGCTCAAGTCCCTAGTCGAGCTCGTTCCATACACCTGCGCACGAGTTTTGGTTCCGGAAGGCGGCCCATGGGTGCAAGCACTGGGCGAGAGAATCTTCCCCGACCCTGACAAAAGACCCCGCCCATACTCGTTCCACCTCAGTGCCGACGAGTCTCCCTTCCTGCAGCGAATCGTGTCAGAACAGAAGAGCATTCTGATTCAAGACACAAGACAAGAGAAGGAATGGCCGACCTTTAAGGGGCATAAGCACTTAAGCTCCTGGCTCTCAGTCCCATTGGTCGCCTCCGGCCAATATCTGGGATTTCTTTCCGTCGGCCACAACGAACCAGAGCGCTTTACGGAGGAGCATTTGCGGCGCGCTGAGTTGTTAGCAATCCCCGCAGCTGCGGCCATCCAGAATGCCCGACTCTATCAGACGGCTCGAATCTACGGATCGGAACTTGAGAAACGGTTCGCCGATCTCAAGCAAGCAGAAGCTGCTTTGGCAATATCAGAGGACAGCCGCAGAATCTCGGAAGAGAAGTTCCAAAAGGTGTTTCGATCCAGTCCCGTCCCTTTCTCTATCACCACTGTCGAGGAAGGCCGGTTCCTCGACGTGAATGCCGCCTTCGAGCAAAGATACGGCTATTCAAGGGAAGAAGTTCTCGGCCACACCGTTCACGAACTGAAGATATGGGACGATCCCGCGGACCGGGCTTTTATGGTCACTCAGCTCAATAAAGGGGGCCCAATTCGAAATATCATCACTCGGTTGCGTACGAAGTCGGGAGAAGTCAAACTCACCATGTATTCCGCAGATAAGATCCAGTTTGATGGCCAGCCCTGCATTCTTGCTGTGTCGCAAGACGTGCTAGAATACGATCCGCACTCTTCCAATTAACAGCCATATCTCTCGCCCCCGTTTGAAGCTTCGTCAGCGAACCGGCCCAACTTTGATGTGTTTGATCGGGAATCGCGTGCGCCCTGCCCAGCCTGCCCGAAATCTCGACCACAAACGAGAAAAATCATCGCTTCCGAAGGAACTGAGACAGCATGGTCTCAGTCTTCGCATGTTCTGGCGATGATGTGGGGTATCTGAACATGTGTTCACTGACTCCGGCATGGAAATGAGAACGGGGGTTCCACCAGGGGCGATGCCCGAGCATTGCATGCAGCTGCTGACATCCACTGGGAAATGTGGCCCTTAGGCGGTCCGTGGATCAACGTTCCCGGCAGCCAAGAGGCTCATGAGCGGCTCGCCCGATGGCGACGAACATAGGTTCGCGGAACCTGACATGTCCGAAGGTCGGCTCCTCGGGTGATCGAAGAGTCCAGCCGAAACCGAACTGGCCTCTCCTTTTGCCCGGTTTTCCGACCACCTGTCGGCCGTCCTCTCTTGCTGGCGCGAGAATTGCCCCTTCAAAGCTGGATCGTGCCTGTGGAGTTGTCTGTATGTCCAGCCCAGCCATCCGTACGCCCAAATCCCCTGCTATCCACCCTCGCATACTCCCCGCAATCAACCGCCTGTTGGTGGCGGCCATGAAGCTTGGACCCGACGGAAAGCACAACGCCGTCAACAAGGTTCTGGAGCTCGTGCCCGGAATGACTCGTGGTGACTGCTGGCAAAGAATGCGCCAGTTGCGAAAGTCGATTTCTCCTGCCATCGCTCAACCCGATCCACCGCGCGACCAGAGGCAAGTGGGACAGACTGCCGCCGCCACACGGCAGCCGTCGCGCCGTTGGACTAAGGAGGACGATGACAAACTCCTGGCTTGGGCGGGATACGAACCTGTTGACAAGATCGCGCAGCGCCTCAGCCGCTCTGTCCGTGCCGTGCGATTCCGTCTGTGTGCGCACGGCATGAGCGCCAGAGTGACCGACGGCTGGTCGTTGCGGGCCCTCATGGAACTGCTCCGGGTGGGTCCGGATCGGCTGAGGTTCTTCATCACAACTGGCATGCTCCACGTGCGGGACTCGCGTATCACGGCCTCTTCGCTGGCTCGCTTCTGCGGCAGGAATGCCGCCTGCCTGTCACCGGAGTCCCGGGAGAGAATCGCAGCACTGAGCGAAAAGAAGCGTGATGCGTATCCTTGGGAGCGGGCCGCCGATCTTCTGGGTGTGGAACTAAGCCGGGTACAAAGCTGGATCTCCGAAGGTCAATTGAAGCTTAAGGACACATTTGTGACCGACCGCTCGCTTGAAGAATTCTGTCGGCGGAATGGGTCCGAAATCAACCTTGCGCTGATGGATCCCGCAACCGCAAAGTGGCTGATCGAAGAATATGGGGTGCCAGCGCCGGCCTCAGGGCCGTCTTTCATCTCACGCGCTCGAAAGCACGCGTTGAAGATTAGGACCTGCAGATGCGGAAGGAAGATCGCCGGCAATGTCTATTTCAAGCATGCAAAGGCCTGCAAGGCTCTGGCAAGCCAAGCCATGCGGCAAGCGGTCAAGAAACCGAGCGCTCGAATTCAGCGTTATGGCTCAACATAGGAATCTGCGCTGTTGCGCCATTGCTCAAACGGGGGATACGGATCGGGCAGCTTTGAGTCCCAGATTTCCTGGCAATGGTCAGCGTACTCCCTGGTGCGAATCGCCCGCGGGTGGTTGCCTGCGTGGATGAGGAGTGCTTCATACCAGCCTTCCCTCTTGGCGTCACTGAAACAGTGATCCGCTATCCAGTCCAGGAACTGCGGGGCTCGCCGATCAGATTGCGCTTCCAGGAATGCCGGACAGCGGCTTGCAAGTTCCAGAAGCACCTCCTCTGGCAGCGCGGGTCCAGTTGCCAAAGCTGGCCGCATCCAAAGCCGAAGCGCCTCCCAGTCAATATAACGAGAAACAGCGTCTGTCAGGCGGTCTGGATTGACCTTACAAAAGCAGGCCATCGCCTTACGCACCTCCGGCAGAAGGCGTGCGGTATCGTCGCAGCGCGCTGCCACCTCTTTCCACTCCTCGAATGACGGATAGCGGATTGGTTTGGCTTGTTTCCATTTTTCAACGCATTCTGACCAACAGACTTCGGCTCTCTGGTAGCGCGGTTCGCGAATGGCGTAATACGTGATGGCGTTAAACCAGCCTTCCTGCTTGGCAAAGCCAAAAATGCGATCATCAATCCAGTCTTCCAAGCGAAGAGGCAGCGGCCGGCCTCGGGCCGCTTTCGGTGTCAGTTTCTTTTCGTGTTCGACAAATCCCGGACACCGCTCGTTGAGCGTCTCAACCAGCCAGTCTGGAATGTGGCTTTCGATTTCCAGAACGGAGCGGACCCACAGGTAGAACTCCTGCCAGTCGATGTATTCATTGCGAGTCTGGAGTAGGCGCTGCCAAGGGATCCGCCGGGCTTGTGCCTCTGCGCGTTCGCGGGCAAGGCGTTGCACTCGTGCGACGTGGTTCCGCTTTGGGACTCGGCCAGCGGTATTCAATTCGACCCTCCTCCCAATGTCGGTTCCAAGCAACTCGCTTAAGCAATGCGCCGCCGGCCAGTTTAGCCTATCGCGCCGCTCTTGCAACCTGTACTCACTGCAGAGGCTTAGCAAAAGCAACTCGTTGCCATCGGGGTCGTGCAGATGGAAGTAGCGATTCGTGTTCGCCTACCGCCAAGAACAGCGCTTGCCACGACCAATTCCAGATTCGTCCTGGCTGTGATCGGGTTACTGGCTGGCTCGCACTATGAGCACATGCGGCGCTTCATCGAGCACGTGGTGGACACTTGAACGAGATCAGTCCGCGTTTACTGCCGACAAATCTCTGAGTGGATCCTGCTGCAGTCCCTGCAGCAGGCACACAGTTCGCACGCAGGACCCGCATAGATCCAGAAGAAGGAATGTTTTCTTGAGGTCCGACAGTCAGTCGTCCTTCAGATTCGGCGTCAGCAGCAGCGCATTTGACAGATTCGAGCAAACGATGGTAAGGTTTTCTTACCGATAGGTAAGAACGATTTCTTCAGGGGATCTGAACATGACCAGCGCTGAAATCGAAAAAATAGTCATTGAGACTCTCGTGGAACTGCAGGCGGGGTGCGGCGAACCTGGCCAGGAGATTACCGACGCAACGAGGCCGTTAAGTGATCTCGGGTTCTTTGACAGTCTTTTAGCCATTGAAACCACGCTGGCTCTGGAGCAAAAGCTCAAATGCAAATGCCCGAATGACAACGCTTTTGTCGAGAAGGATAGCGCGAAGCTCCTCACCGTTGCTCAGATTGCGGCCCGCCTTGCACAAATCCAGGGGAAGGCAGCGTGACCAAGCCCGAGAGTACTCGCGCACAAATAGCCAGTCGGCTGAAAACTGCCCGCGAAGCCGCGGGCCTTAGTCAAGGACAGGTGGCGAAACTACTCAAGATGCACCGTCCTACCATTTCGGAGATTGAGGCTGCGAGACGACGAGTAGCGGGAGAGGAGCTCGCTCAGTTCGCGACCCTTTACGGTGTCAGCGTCGAGTGGCTTACGACCGCGTCCGAGGAGTCTGACGAGAGTGAAGACCGCATTCTTCTAGCCGCGCGCGAGCTATCCAAGATGAAAGATCAGGATCTGGACAGGCTGATGTCGCTGCTGCGGATGCTCCGGAAGCCGAAGGGACACAAATGACACCCGAGCGCCGTCGTCTAGCCCTTCGTGCGAGTAGTGTAGCCCTAAGAGTCCGGCAGCAATACGGCATCGCGCCTGACCAGCCGTGCTGTGTCTATGATCTGGCGGAAAGAATGGGGGTGGAGGTGCGTTTCGCGGAACTGCCCTCGGCCGAGGGTGTGTATTCGCCGGGCAAACCGGTGGCTATCGTGTCCTCACTTCGGCCTCCCGGGAGACAGGCGTTCACATGCGCGCACGAGCTCGGGCATCACATCCACGGCCACGGAGAACAGTTTGACGAGCTCATCGAGGAGCGGGGAAAACGGAGGCGTTACGACGCAAAGGAGTTTGAGGCGGATTGTTTCGCGTCCGCGCTACTCATGCCGAAAACCGCAATTCTTAAGGGACTGGCCCTGAGAGGGTGGAGCCCGAAGACTATTTCTGCCCCCCAGATGTACGCGCTCTCTTCCTGGCTCGGCGTGGGGTACGCAACACTAATCGGAAACATGCAATGGGGAATGAATCTCCTTGAGCGGAATCAGGCGGAGGCGCTGGGAAAGTTGAAGGGGCCGCAGATTCGCGAGTCTATTGTTGGATGCGAATGCAAGGAGCACCTCATTGTGGTTGATGAGGCGTGGTTGGGAAGGCCGATTGACGCACAGGTCGGCGATGCTCTGATTCTGCCCTCGGCCGTCGTGATCGAGGGGGACGTCGTGGAGCCGCGCGACACCGATCAAGGGAGTCTCCTAGTGCGCGCGGTGAGACCCGGCATCGGCAGAAGTCTCATTCGCAATACGGCATGGGCGCAATACATTCGCGTGAGTCGGAAGCAATTTACCGGGCTAGCGCGCTTCCGGCATCTGGAGGAGGTAGATGATGAGTAAGCTGTACGTTGCCAAGAGCTCGAATTTGTCGCTCGCATGGACGGAGGTGTTCCTCCGGCTGATGGAACCGGGCGCGAGCGAGATGGCGCCCGCGGTGATTACGATATCGGAGTTTGATGAGCGATCGCTGCCAGTCGAAGTGCCAGGCGCCCAAGCGGCAATTAACAAGGTAAACGACCAGTTGTGTCGCACGGTTGCCAGCACTATTTTTCCGAACTCGCTCTGGGTCCCGGACGCTCAGAACGATGCTCGTCGGCTCTATGCTCGCTACGAAAGGGTGTGGCCGGTTATCGCGAGATGCTGGCCGAACAGCAAGGGCGTTTATTTCCGCAGGCTCACAGCATACGCCCCTGAAGGGCATCCCAAAGGGAGTCCAGCCATCAACCAGTTGGAGCATATCGTGGAGACATACAAGGGCGGCAACCACCGGCATAGCGCGTTGCAGGCGTCGATATTCGACCCGACACGCGATCACACAAATAGTCGGCAGCGTGGATTCCCGTGTTTGCAGCAGGTAGCCTTCGGCGTTTCGGAGGGCACTCTGGAAGTGACCGGCTTCTATGCGCTCCAGCACCATGTTCCCAAGGCATATGGAAATTACCTCGGACTTTGCTGGCTTGGCCGTTTCATGGCGAAGCAGCTGGGCTTGCGCTTGGCGCAGGTAACTTGTATTGCGTCCTCTCTTAAACTTCCGGTGGGCGGCGGCTATAGCAAAACGAACCTAGCTCCTTTGAAGGACACTTTGACGCAGCTGGTCGAAAACTACGAAGCGAGGGTGGCCTAGTGCGTCATTTCGGAAAACTCTATGTGTTCGAGGGGCCGGACGGCGTGGGAAAAAGCGAGTTGTCGCGCCGTTTTGCGGGGATCTTGGAACAGGAGGGAATCTCCGTCAGGCTTCTCACTTTTCCGGGCAAGGAAGAGGGAACAATCGGCCAGCTCGTATATGACTTTCACCATGCCCCACAGGCGTTCGGGGTGGCGAAAGTGTCGTCGTCCAGCCTTCAGCTCATGCACATCGCCGCGCACATAGACACGATTGAAAACGTCGTCATCCCCGTCCTACGCGACGGCGTATCGATTGTATTGGACAGGTTTTGGTGGTCGACCAAGGTGTATGGGATCGCCGGCGGAAGTGACGGGCGTCTTCTGCAGAGCATGATCGATCTGGAACTGGGAGCGTGGGGTCCCGTCCGGCCGTCGGCAGTGTTTCTGATAACGAGAAAACAGCCTTTGCGCCCGGAACCTGAAGGTCATTGGCAGCGCCGACACGACCTGTACCACGTCGTCGCGGCCGAGGAGCGCCACAGAACAAACGTGGTGACCATAGAAAACGATGCATCGATCGAAGTGGCCGTCCGTCAACTCAAAGTTGCCCTTGCACGCCTCGACCGTGGGGAGTCCACAAACGCCAGTCAACAGCTACCGCTCGATCTTCCCAAAAACGTCCTTCCAAGCGTGTCGCCCCCAGCGGTGTTCAGCGGCCTTTCGCCGGTAAAGCCAACGGTGGTTTATGACACCTACTGGCGTTTCGCTGCAGAAAGGCAGGAGATTTTCTTCAGGCGATGGAGAGGCGAAGCGCCACCCTGGACTTCGGACCGGATCTTAGCGGAGTTCAAATTCACTAACGCCTACAGGGCATCCGACCGCGTAAGTCAATTCTTAATCAAGGAAGTTATCTATGAGGGGGACAAATCGGAGGAAGAAATATTCTTCCGGACGATACTTTTCAAACTCTTCAATAAAATCGAGACATGGGAAGTGCTCAAAAAGACCTTCGGGGCGGTCACCTTTGCCGAGTTCGACCTAAAGGCTTACGACAATGTGTTGTCGAAGGCCAGCGCGGTGGGCCCGATATATTCCGGCGCGTACATTATGCCTTCCGGCAGCAGTGCTTTCGGAACATCCCGGAAGCATCGGGCTCATCTCAAGCTCCTCGCGCAAATGATGGAAGACGAGGTGGCATTGAGAATAGCGGCGGCGAAAAGCATGTTGGAAGTATTTACTCTGTTGCGCTCCTATCCGATGATTGGGGATTTTCTCGCCTATCAATATGCGACGGACCTCAACTACAGCACGCTAACCAATTTTTCGGAAATGGAATTCGTGGTTCCGGGACCAGGAGCCAGGGGCGGTATTTCGAAGTGTTTCGAATCGCTCGGCGGACTGAGTGAATCCGACCTAATCCGGATCGTTACCGAGCGGCAGGAAAAGGAGTTCGCGCGCTTAGGTATTGATTTCAAAAGCCTATGGGGAAGGCCACTCCAACTGATCGACTGTCAGAACCTATTTTGTGAGGTAGACAAATATTCTCGGGTAGCTCATCCAGAGTATAGCGGGGTCACTGGCAGAACGAGAATCAAACAAATCTTTCGTGCGAGTTCGAGTGTGATCTCCTACTGGTATCCCCCAAAGTGGGGCATCAATGCACGCGTGCAAAGTGAGGTTTCACGCTATGCAAGTGTTTGAGGGGCTGTCTGCGAACGAGGTCTGGCAAGAAGCTGCAAATGTGTTGCAGTCCCAGCGTCAGGGTCGTCAGTCCAGCCGAGGAGGAGATACCTACGAGATCATTCCCGCATGTTTCGTGATCAAAGATCCGCGACAACGCTGGGTGATTTCACGCGAGCCTGCGTTGAGTGTCGCGTTCGCACTCGTAGAGCTCGTTGGCATCATCAACGGGAGGCGCGATTCTGCATACTTGAATTACTTCAACCCAGTGTTGTCACGGTACGCAGGAAAGGGAGCAACGTTCTACGGAGCCTATGGTCATCGCTTGCGCCAGAATTTCCATGTTGATCAAGTCAAGCGCGCGGCCGAAGTGCTTGCTAGCGCGCCTGATTCGCGGCAAGTAGTTCTGCAAATCTGGGATGCACAATTGGATCTGCCTGCCAGTGACGGCAAAGCTCGCTCGGATGATATTCCCTGCAATGTTTGCTCGATGCTGAAGGTACGTGACAGAAGGTTACATTGGACGCAGGTGATGCGCAGCAATGATCTCTTCCGCGGGTCACCGTACAACTTTGTACAATTCACGACATTGCAGGAGGTGGTTAGCGGTTGGTTAAATCTTGATGTCGGAGAGTATACGCACCTCTCGGACAGTCTGCATATTTACGTACGCGATGCGGAGAAAACATTCGCCTATTCAAAACAGCCCACGCCGCCAAACACGGATTCTCTCGCTTTGCCCTACGAAGAGAGTCAGCGCTGTTGGAGTGTGCTCAATGAGTGCGTGGACGAGCTTGCGAAGCCTAGGACGCCTCGGGAGATCGAAAGTATTGCTGCAGTGCGAGACATGCCAGTTGCCTACTTGAACGTCTTACGAATCATCGCAGCCGATGCCGCCCGTCGAATTGGCGACCTCGACCTTGCGCGAGAGCTTGGCCGGAAGTGCAACAACGCTATGCTAACGCTCTGCTGGGAAAGATGGTATGCGCGAAGATACCGTCGAGCCACACGGCCAACAAGTCTTTGATTCTTTTCTTACGGACTGTCTGCAGTCTCCGATGTGCGCTGTTTTGACTCTTGCAGAATGGCACTGATTCTCCACATCTCGGATCTCCATTTGGTCTCGCGTGCGGCTAGTCCCGCATTGGATGACCACAAAGTCGGACTTGTACCGGCTGGAAGCAGGTTCACTCATTTCGAAATGCTTCGGCTGACGTTGAAGAGACTAGGCGAGAGACTGATTGCAGACGGCAAGAGCCTTGACGCGATCGTAGTGACCGGAGACATTGCAAATAGGAACGACGAGGGTGGCTACGTAGCCTTTCTTGAGCTACTTGATGTTCTGGGTCTCGCCCGTCCCGGTCCGGATCGGATCGTTGTGGTACCTGGGAATCACGACGTGACCGCCGGCCTCGAGCCCGGCGACCCTCACCGTTATGATCGGTTTGTAAGGTTCATTCGCGGAGCTGGGTTTGTTACGCCCGTATTGAATGGCGTAGATCAGGAGCGTCCCAGACCCATCCAGACATCTAGCATTAGTCGGTGGCGTTCAGATTATCCCTATCAATTCTGCTGCCTATTCACAGGTATGCCTCGACGTGGGAATCCCGGACGCGATTTGGGCCAATGTGGAATCGGTGCTCGCGAATAGTCCCAATGAGCTAGCAGCTCTCAGGCGGTTACGGATTGCTGATGCTGCGCGTGTCGATGGCGCACAGCTCGAAGCAGTTCGGGAATTACTTGATACCGTCAGTGAAAAGGCAAACCCTGCTCTCCGAATTGCGGTCCTTCACCATCATCTGTTGCCTGTTTCAGCTAAGGAGGAGGTCAAGACTTTCGAGTCGCTCAGCAATCTTGGACTCGTCCGTCAATTCCTGCGTGAGCAACAGATCTCGGTCGTGTTGCATGGCCACAAACATGCCGAATTCACCTACATGGATTATGTCTCATCCTACAGTGGACAGTCCGGGAACCCATGGCCTGTGCGGGTAATATCGGGTGCGTCGGGAAGTGGAGACGATGTCCTGCGGGATGACATCTGTCGGTTGATCGAAGTGGACGTTGATCTAAATTCCCTTGCCGTCGAACGTGTCGGAGCCGTACTGCCTGGAGCAGCACTTATCGCTGGGCCATCCCAGCGTTTGGATTTTCGCATGCCACGCTCTGCAGAGATGATCCAGACGGACGGTTGTCTTCTTGTCGAAGGAAGGTCGGTCGCGGCGGTGTATCGCCAGCTTCTGGCCAGATTGGGCGGGCTGTCAAAAGAAACTGAACACGTGATATGCCGTATCCTGGAGGCGCCTGAGATTGAGGATATTGCGGCTCTATATCCCGGCCTAGAGTCCTCGGTCAGCGAGGGAGAAGACCGAACCACGAGTGCTGTCGCCAGCGTTGAAGAGTTTGGCAGAATTGCAGCGGCGAATTTGTGATTCACTGCGTCAACCTGGGAACCCAGATCTCAAGAACATCTCGCCGGGCAGTATCACCACGATTGCCGCTCGTGCACGGGCGGGCCAGAGTGCTCCCAAGGTGCAGGTGCCACGGATTGATCGCTATTTCAGTCTCTCCCGGGAACGGCTGTTCGGAATGGTTAATGCCCTGTTCTGGGAGCAAATGCCGAACCGACATGAATACGGGAAGGAATGGCACAGGACATTCAAAGAGCTGTTGCCGCCCGATGAGCCCGACCCGGATGGTATACCTATCGCACAAGACGGGCTGAATTACCTGAAGGGCGAGATCGAACGCAATCTGCATACCTGCGATCTCAAAGATGAGGTGCTCTTCACACTTCATCGAGCACTCGAACAGCTGCTCGTTGCGAATCGACAATTTGCGGTGATTCAGCAGAAAGAGCAAGTCTCTGCTGAGAACTATCGGAGCTGGAGGATGACAGCGGCCCGTTGGATAGGGGAGATTATGGAATGTACGCGGAAGCGCTTTATAACCGCTGGTTTTGACAAAGATACAATAGACTGATTTTGAACAGCGATCACTAGAAGACCTGGTGGCCCGGGGCATGCTCTCGGCAGCCTCGGCGTACACTTGTAACCGTTTATTCTTGAAGCAACAAAGGCATGGCTGAGGACTTTCGCAATTGGTAAAGATCCGAAATTTTCTGTGACAACCTTCGGCGCACCTCACGACGCGCGGCTGGACTCGGCAGTTGGCGTTGCGGTCCCGCCGGAAACTCATCGTAAGTATGTCCCTGCAGTAGCCGACCGGCACGGCTTTTCCGCACGCCACCCCATTGTTTAAAAAAGAATGGAACATTCGCGAGCCTGCACTGTTCCATGATTGAAACCACCCAGGATTCCTTCATCGGCCGAGCTCCCGGCCCGCTCTCTCCACCGACAATGACCCAATCGATGCCTTCTAGGTCGAGTTCGCCGAGGTCCTCAAGCAGTGGCTCTATAGAAAGGAACCGAATAGCAACATTCGACCCTTTGAGATCCTGTAATCTTGGAAGACCGTATTTCCTGTTTTCAATGCTGACGCCCCACCAAATATGCCGTTGTTGTGCCGCTCTCGTCAATTGTGCACTGAGGAGTTCTCGCAGCCGCGACGACCGTTTGGTGAGAACTTGGTAAGTGTGCCAGGGCGAGTCGCACATTACCTCACCAACCGCAACAATGTAGGAGTCAGGCACCCCCTCGTGAAACAAATCGCTCATGGAGTTCACGAAGACTTTTTTTGGTCGCAACCACTCCAACGGTTCAAGTAATTTTTCCGGCACTAGACGCAAATCAAAGCCGTGTTCGTATGGATGTCCCTTGACTCCGCGAAAGCGTTCCGCAAACGTTTCCGCGTAGCAATGTGTACACCCAGGGCTGATTTTCGTGCAGCCTCGCACAGGGTTCCACGTGGCGTCTGTCCATTCGATTTTGGAGAAGTCAGCCATTCGTGATCGAGTCCTTGAACCTAGAATAGCACTAATTTATTTATTGCAAATATTTACTTGAGGCCGTAGGCTGTAGTCATTGCTGGAGCACGCCAAAGCCGACAAAGTGCGAATCAAGGGCGGTCCCTTCGCAGGCCAACGCGGAACCCTGTTGCGCAGAGAGTCAGGCAAATGGCTGGTCTCTCTGATGAATGAAGACAAAGAGGTATCCGTCGCCGGAGAGAACCTGACGAATTTTTCATTAGCGGCGCGACGCGCCTGGCAAAGCATGCCTCACCGGAAGGTCGGCAGACCGGTCGGCAGTAAAGTATCGGATCGGCTTTCGGTGATCTTTCGAGTCGACCGTGCATTGTGGAACGAATTTCTGGCAGCTGAAGACGTCGGCCTCGTCCGCGACCGAACGACTGTAATAAATGAATGTCTGCGTTCCGTTCTTCAGGCTGCACGACGACTTCGATCAAAGGCTTCATGAAGCACAAACTTACAATCGATCAGCGCTCGCTGATCAACCGGCTGCTCGATGAGGGAAGGGACCGCAATACGATTGCGCACATGGCCGGCGTTACCCCCAACCAGGTCTCAGCAATTGCGGCACACCGGACCATGAGACGGCACGAACGCGCTCGAAGCGCAGATTCTCTCATGTCATTGCAGGGGCCGACGTCGGTCTCCACTGCGACGGTGCACGGAGGAGGAATCCAATCTACCTCAATTCCCCTCGGGACTGACATCGACTCTTCAACAAGTGTAACGTGGTCGCTTTATGAGTCCACCAACCCGCATGTGCTTATTTTGGGCGAAAGTGGTTCCGGAAAAACTTACACAGCTTCACGGTTAGTGCTTGAACTTGCCAGGGCGGGGATTCCTTCCATCGTGTTTGATTACGGGCAAGGATTTTCACTCCAACATGCACCGAAGGAGTTCCGCGAAGACCTGAGGACTGTGGAGTTTCAGCTGGCGCGCGACGGTATCGCCATTAATCCGTTAGAGATCTTTCCGGTGGATACTCATGGACCTGCCACTGTCGCGCAACGTGTCGCCGACACATTCCTCCGTGTCTATCCGAAGCTGGGCGTTCAGCAACATGCGCTGCTGCGCCGAGCCGCCCTCGAGCTCCTTGCCGACGGTGGTATTGTTGGCGACAACCCCCGTTCATGGGGTCAGTCTCCTCCACCATTTCGCGATCTGGAACAAAAGCTCTCCGAGCTTGCTGCGGCGGAAGACGCGACAACCCGACGGGCTGCATCGTCCGCTGGACCACACGTCTCGACGTTGTTTTTCTTTGATACGTTTCGCAAAACGGGCCATGCACTTAGCTGGTCTGATCTCATTGAACGTCGAAACGAAGTGTGGATTTTGCAGCTAGGAGGACTTGAGGCCTCTGTCGAGAGAGCCGTGACCGAATTCCTGCTTTGGAGTCTCATCCGGTATTTCGAGGTGCTGGGTCCAGCCCCGCTCAGATGCTTTGTTGTGTTGGACGAGGCACACAAACTTGCGTTTGGCTCTGGATCTCCGGTTGAAAAGATTTTGCGAGAGGGTCGCAAGTTCGGGCTGGGCGTGATCCTAGCGTCGCAGCAGCCAGAAGATTTCAGTACCGTTGCCTTCGCGAATACGGCGACAAAGATTGTTTTCCAAACAGCGGACAATTCAGGGCATGTTTCGCGAGAGTTGCATCGCAAGGTAAGAAACGGTCATTCGCAGGAGTACATCTCAAAAACGCTTGGCACGCTGCCGCGGGGATCCGCATACGTAGTCATTGCAAACACCGGGCATGTTACACGCATGCTCAGTTTCGATGATGCGAAAGGTTCAGCAATGCTGCGAACCGCGAATCCGGGGAGCTTTAATGAATAAACGAGCAGATTGGAACAGCCTCCAGCACGTCGAGAAGCTCAACATCTTGCGGGAAACGGCGCTCGACCAGATAGTCGCGGACTACAAACCGTTCGACGAGGACGAACGTTCATTTCGGGCGCGGATTGCTCGGGAGAATTTGCTATGGCAGCCACAACAGGCGGAAGCTACCCCGACCGAAGCGGGTGCTCCTCCCAACAAGGAGGTTGTATTGGGAGCTTGGCGCGACCTCGACAGGTCAGAAGCTCTTCTCGAGCTGATCGACAACAGCATCGATGCGTGGAATCGCCGGCGGACAAGGTATCCCAACAAATCTGCACCTGAGCTGAATATCTACATTGACATCGACTCTGACACGGGTCAGCTCTCTTACGAGGACAATGCTGGTGGTGTACCCGTCGAGAAGCTCGAGAATCTGGTTGTCCCTGGCCATAGTGAAACCGATGCACTCGTTGCGAGTATCGGCAGTTACAAGACGGGCGGGAAGAAGGCCATATTTCGACTCGCAACCGCAGTGAACGTGTCCACACATTTTTGGAATCCTGCCGAAACAGGTGACAGTGCGGTGGCTGTCCACTTGGATGAGAAGTGGCTGATGGATGTTGATCAGTACAAGTTCCCCTATTTCCGCCTCAGGGACGGCGGCGACATGCAGCGGGGACAAACGCGTTATCTGATGCAACTCCGTCCTGAGCCGGTTGGTGCGTGTTGGTACCAGCAGCCGCGCGAGCTCGACAAGATTTCCCACGATATACAAAACACCTATGGTCTCCTGATGGCACGGGACGGAAGGATAAACGTATATTTCCCAAAGCGCGGCAAGAAAATCGCCCCGGCTCTTAACGCCCGGTACGACTTTTCGGGAACCAACAACGACAAGATGGATATCCGACCTCAGCGGGTCGACTTTGAAGCTGAGCTCGACTATCAAGGCCGAAAACACAAAGTCACGATCGAGGTCGTTATTGGCTGCCGCGTGACGACCACTACCAAGGACGACGTGGGCCCTGGCTTTGATTTGTATGGCAACAACCGACTTTTTAAATACCGGGACGAGCGGTTGTTCTATGAACAGCTGCCCAAGGGCAACGCAGCTAATCTTGCTCGCGGATGGGTGAACATTCTCGGTCCTAACGTTTTCATCCCATGGGATACCCACAAGCGGCACCTAAATTATGATCGTGAAATCATTGATCTGATTCGCACTCACCCTGCCATCAAGAATCTCTTTGACAACTGGAGTGACGCGTTTCAGCAAATAAGCCGCCTCGGAAGCGGTGAAGTCACAAAGACAATCAGCGTGCCTCACACCGTCGTTGACACGAAGACCCACGAGCTCTCGTTTGGTGATTCCAGCTCCGTCCCAATCGATGCCACCAAAAAGCGTGGCCAGAAACTGCCGGAGGGAATCTATCGCCCTCACTTGGCCGCAACGAAGAAAACCAAGAAGGACATAAACATTTCGTTGAGCATCAACTTCACCATTGACGAAGCGAGGCGTCTTGCTGCGTTGTTTGAAGTCTCAGGATCTCTCGACGCAGGTCCCACCAAAAGAGCGCTGAGCGAGAGGGCAAAGGAGTATCTGCTTAGCCTCCTGGATAGCAGGCGGGCAAAGAGGGCCTAACCGCATGCCAACAGCATCGGGGCGCCTTCAATATGGCCCGCGAAAATATGCCGCGTTGCACCTGCTCCTATGCCGTTGGTTGCGGCTCTACGGAACGCCATCGGCGGAGTATTGTTATGTCACGCTCGGGGGGACCGAACTGAAAGACATCGAGAGCCTTCGTTTTGTCGACCCCAGACTGACGAGCTCCGTGTGGTCTTACGAAGCAAACGTGGCACGATATAAGCTAGCACAACAACGTGGAGGTCAGCTTGCTGCAAGTGGACTCAACATAACATTGCAGTACGCAACCATCTTTTCCCACCAACGCACGTGTGATCTTCCGCACATTTTTTTCCTTGATCTGGAAGGAATCTGTGCATGGAGCGATTACGATCAGCGATTTGCCGATCTTTTTCAAAACGAGGTCATTCGCGAGGGCGACTGCCTGCTGATTACGAGTCACTTGGGACATAGACCCGGACTGGACAAGGTCCGTGAACATTTCGGAGGAGAATTTGCCGTCCTCGGAGTTGACGATAATGACACTGATCTTGTGAAGCGCGTTTTTCGATGCGCACACCCGAGTATGACTCTTTTCAAGGCCCTCTCGCTAAATGGAATCCAGTCCGAACTCGCATTGCGCTGTTTCGGAGCTGTCAAGTACCGGGATGGAGCTCCGATGGGAATTTATGGATACTCGGTTTCGAGTGGGAACACGGAGTTGTCAACATTCATCACCGATGCGGAAATCAGATATTTTGACATCGCTACAGGCCAGCTCTGTGCCACTGATGATTTTTGATCTGACAGAGTTTAGAGGCGCAGTCCCACGACAATTTTGACGGCACGTGGCTGATCAAGGACATTGGGGCACTCTTGTTCGTTGAGCACTCACAGATCAGCAGATCGGCGAGCACACGCGCCAAACAATCGCCCTTGTTGACAGACGCGTACCCGGAGAACTCTTTGTTATTTGTCCGGCACCAATCCCGCGTCATAGTTGACTTGGTTCCCGCTGAACCATGCGTCTTGGGGTTTTACGAATGTGCGTCTCGTCTAATAACAGCGAACCGCTCCCAAAGCTGTCTACCGGACAGGCCGAGCTATAGCCGTGCAAGAATCCGGTCGATCAACTGCTTCGCGGCCGCCTTGTTAGGAGAACATTCGTAAATAAGCGAACACATACGCGTGAGCACCTCCTTTTCGCGCTCATCCATCCGTGCCAGAGTCTTGTGATGCCGGCTATGGTCCGTACGCACCAATTGTTGCTTGTAGCGAGAAGCGGCACGTGAGATGCACTTACTCTGCGCGGAATCAAGAACAGAGTGGTCTGCAACCTTCTCGATACGCGCCACGTCCCTCACGGTGTCCTTGTGAAGCCTTTTGCGATCTGTTTTGCTTATAGCTGCTTGCCGCATGACTGCGAGGTTGTGTACCACCTGCTCTGACAGGACTTCAAATTGGCGAACGACATTCCGTCGAATCGAGCTCTGACGACAACGCCTGCTGAGGTCCTGAGCTATCGGACGAAGCTGGTTCAGGAGATTACTGAAATGAACGTTTTGCTCATAGTGATCACGCCTGCCATTCGGTAGAATTCGATCGTCCAACACATGGAACTCGCCAACGACCCAGCCATTGAAGCGGGGTTCGGTGAACAATTCTTCCAAAACAGCGCTTTCACCAACTTGCATGTTACCGCTGCGCAGGCGAAGCCCCTTGATTGATGCCCAGCTGTCGATCGCGCCGAAATAGCCGTGATCTAGAACCCACCCTTTTGCTGCGAGCCCTCCGTCGTTATTCTTGATCTCGAAGAACTGGACACCAACAAACTCATCATTAACACCTTTCCTAGCTTCGAACCCATTTCGGTGTGGCCGGAATAGCGGTTGCTCGTCCTGGTTCAGATAAACTCGCACGGTTCCCAAGTTCACCTGTTGCCCTATCTTCTCCTCAATCTCCTTCCCAAACTTGAAAGACGGTGAGAAAGGCACAGGGGCGACCTGCGATAGGTAGTCTCCTATCGCTTCCGAGTTCATAAGGCGGTCATCGCCATGACGAACAACACCACACAACTCCACTTCGAAGAAGTGCCCGCGCTGGGTTGCGGCGCGACGTTGCACTCGTACGACTTCTTTGATTAGTTCTTCAACGTCACCTTTGAAACTGGCATCCCGCAAGATCGATTTCAGTTTTTGGCAGTCCCATCGCATCTCGCTAATCTCGTGCTCGCCGTCTGCCAGAGAACGAAAAACCAGTTCACGACAATATCCGAGGCCCGCAAGGCGTCCGACGCCGCGAAAACCGCGCGCCTTTGTCCCTCTCTTTCGACTTGCACCCAAAGCGACCAGTGCTCGGGTAAACATTGCCTTCTCTATGCCGGTGCCATTGTCGCGGATAAGAACGGTTCGTCGCTCTGCGTCAATCTTGATATCCACTCTGCCCGATTTGTGTGGACCAAGCAGACCAAGGGCAGCGGCTTCATCAATCGAGTCGGCGGCATTCTGGATGTATTCGCGATAGATCGCTAGCGGATTGACGTACATGGAACTACTAAGGAGCTCCAGCACGTCCTTGCCGACAATTGGGCGCTCAACGATAGTCTCCCAGTTGCTTCTGATTGAGATCAGCACCGGCTGACTAACGCTCATTGGATTGCTCCCGCCATCACTGGGGATGGTCTTCCGCTCATCGGAACCGGCTCGCTTAGTCCTGCGTCTTCGACGCGTTCGTCATTTGGAATCGCCTTGGAAAAGTCGGCCGTGAATTTCCTCTGTTTTCCCCAAATTTCTGCCTCCTCTGCCTTTGACAGCGGGATGTAATACGGCATGATTCGCCTGAGGTGCGAATCCGCGGGCTTGAGTGCCTTGATATTCCGAGGATCACACGAGGACAGATAGTTCACCAATTCTCTTCGCTGCGAAGCAGTGAGCCGACAGAACAGTCGACAATGCTCCTCAAATTCTGCTCGGCCGGCAAATCGCTCGTACCATTCCCGATTAAAAATGTAATGATGGGGCCGCAATAACAGAGCCTCAAAGGCCTCTGCCGATTCGCCAAAAGCCCGTGTGAAGAACTCAGGCGCCCCGCTGACGACTCCGTGCGTGGCCTGCAATATTAATTGAATCGAGCGAAGCTGGTATCTGGACCAATGCTCGCCAATATGCGAGCGGTCTGGCAGATTTGTTGGCTGATAGCGCATAGGGAACGACCAAATCCGAATCCCAAGGTCCAGGTTCAGCTTGACGTTCAGCGCCATTCGCTCGTAGAGGTCCGCAGGAGTATCGTGGAAGTTGTAGAGCATGTAATTTGACAATTCGGTCAAGCCGAACGTGTGTGCCATGCGGACCGAGGTCTCATACGGCTTGCGTACGCCCAGATGATCAAAGGCGATTCGCAAGGGCTTAATGCAAATAGACGACAACTCCCTCAGAAAGACCTCGTCCTTACAAAGGATGCGTGCGTCAACGCCCTGATTGAAATCAACGCGTCGCTGAACGGGAATTCTGCCACGGTTTAGTTTGGCATCCCGGACGAAGCCTAGGTCCCTAATTTCTGCAACGATCTCCTTAAACCTGGCGGATGCAACGACATTGTTGTCCATGAGAACCAGATCCTTCTTCTCCCCGTACAATTCACGGATCCGGTTAACCAAACGGGTAAGGGGCTGAACGTCACGCTGGTCGCCTTCAAGCTTGGGGACGCCACAAAAGCTACATTTCCTGATGCAGCCTCGAGAGGCGTAGCCGAAATAGGCATCATGGACAGGATAGCGATATGGAATTTGTTCAAGAATACTGTAGTCAGGGGGAAGATCCTCAATCGCTACACCCAAACGATCATCCGAGTAGAGCTCTTCCGAGAACTCGTCGAGCTGCAGAGAAATAGCAGGCGCTTGTCCAAGCAAGCCCTTGATAAACCGAATCCCACGCCATCTCTCCTCGCGAACAAAGCGATCGCGCATTAGCGAGGCGGCAATACCGCCGACGAAAATCTTGTCGGTCTGTCCGCCTGCCACACTCTTCGCAAAATCGATGCTCTGGGCAATCCTCGCAAACTCAAATGAGAATAGTGTGGTTATGTAGATCCTGTCCCACGCTTCGTCCAGAACTGACCGGTCCTCTCCCTTTATGAACCGGACACGGTCACCCTTCCCTTGCGGGCCGTGATATTGGGCGATCTTCATCAAGCCTAGGGGAGGATACTTGTTCTTATAACCTGGTTCGATCAGCAGAATGTTCTTGTTCGCCATTCAGAATTCCAATTGCAGTGCTATGCTGCTCTCACGAATGTCTTACCCGCCAAACGTCGCTTATTCTTACCGATTTGAATGACGACGTCGCGGCCCAGGGCGTTCAGGATCCTAAAAAGGCGCTGGACGGAGAATCCGTCCAAGTGATAGTTGACCAATGCCGATACCTTTGGTTGCGGAATCCGCAACAGAGTGGCGGAATCGGATTGTGACAACCCCCGTTGGCGCAGCACCTCATTGATGGCGCTTGCGAGTCGACGTTTTGTCTGATGATCTGAATGGATCAGAACATGGGGTGACCCGGCATGCAGGCCCTTTGCATTCGATCCGGTCCTCATTTGCTAAATGTCATACCATTTTTGGTATAGGGCTAGCAACAATTGTTTCGCCAAAGGCTCTGCTCAGTCATCGTCCGGATTCACACAGGAGCCGCGTGCTACGGTTCGTGGCCCACCTCCGGTTGAAAGCATCGCCCCACTGCTACCAACTTTCGCGTGTCCGCTAAAGCGCGATTGCTCGGCATTGGGCGCCGGAGCGTCTTTTTTCTCCGGTTGCAATTGGGCACAACGATGGCACACTGCGCTTTCGGTCCAAGGGATGAATTATGGGATGTGTTGTGGTTGTTCGCCTGATCGGCCGTAATTCGGTCATCCGGGTATGGCCCTACGAAATAGAACGCAAGGCAAGTCCATGGAGCCCCTGGTGCTCTGCAAGGGTTTCAGTTCCACTTCCTATGAACCCCTGGTGAGGGTTTACATTCTTCTGAACAGGGAGGCAAACCGAGTGGGCATCGCACTTTCCGTCGAGGTTCAAACAAGGATCGCTATGGCACGGGCTGAAGTCTATGCAAGCGCCGCCAAACGTGCGGCCGCGCCCGAAACATCTTCTTTTTATGTGAGTCAGTCCTTTTGCATCGCCCGCCGAAGCCGTGCTGTCTCTTTGTCGAGTTCCGCCCTTCTGCAGAACATAAATGGCGCCCCAAACGAGGCGCTCAAGCATCGTGATCTCTTTTCGCGTTAGGTTGCTGCAACGGAACGGGCCACGGCGGCTGTCATCAGGTCGAAGGCAGACGCAGCCTTAGTATTCCAGAGCCTGACACGGTTTGTACCAAGCCGCTTGACAGAATATTTGCTCGCAAAATCTAAAGCCAAGTCGCCGGTTTTCGTGGGAGAATTTGCAGGTCCCTGGTCGCTCTGCCTGAATGCCGAGAGATGCCAAACCCGAATTCTCGGAGCCGTGCGGTTGCTCGCTGGATGAGCTGAAGCGCTTGTCAGATGAATCGCTGATGGCGCATCTCCAAGCCGGCCACGCGGATGTCCTGGCAATCATTTTCGATCGGTACTACCGCCTGGTACTGAGCGTGGCCATGAAGATTCTCCGTGATGTCGGCGAAGCCGAAGACTTGATGCAGACGGTTTTTCTCGAAATCTTCAAGTCAGCGGCACAATTCGACCCGGCGCGCGGCACACTGAAGATGTGGATACTGCAATACGCCTATCATCGCGGGACAAGTCGTCGTCAACACCTGAACATTCGCAATTTTTACAAGAATTCCGACATCGCGGACCTTCAGGGTGAATTACTGAATCCTGAGGTGAGTCAGTTCAACGATCAGGAAATCAGGCATCTGGTCACGGAGGCGCTGCGGAGCTTAAACGAAACGCAGTGCGCGGTGTTGAAGCTGGCTTATTTTGAAGGCCTTTCATTGAGAGAGATTGCTGAACGCACTCACGACACGTTGGGCAATGTTCGTCATCATTACTACCGTGGGCTCAGCAAACTGCGCTCCGTGATTACCGAGCAGCCAGCCAGAGCAAAGTTACAGCTCGAAAAGCAGGAGCAAGCCGATGCAAACGCATGAATATTACGAGGAATTGTGCGCCCTCTTACCGATTGGACAGTTGTCGGCTGAGGAGTACCGGGACCTGGCGGAGCACCTGAGAGCGTGCCCAGGCTGTCGTAACGCCACAGGCGATTTTTCCGTGATTTTGGACAAGATGCCGGTTGGCGAGATGGACGTCGATGAGGAGACTCTCCTCGAACTTCAGGGGGACAGCTATCGAGAGCGGTTTGTAAAGCGCGCCGTTGCCGAGGGCGTGCCGTTTTCTGACGCCCTTATGCGGTCGCGATTTTCGATCCGGCAATGGTCATGGCCACGACTTCGGCTTGTCCCGGCCATGGCTGCCGCCGCGCTCATCATCATCGGCATCCTCTCGGCCCAGGTGCTCAGGCTTTCACGGAGGACACTGGAGTCGAGCGAACGCCATCCTACGCTGGCCGCTCAAACTGAGACATCGTTGGCCGTCATTTCGTTGCGAAACAGCCAGAGAGAACGCTTGATCTCGGAACTCGAAGCGAAGGTCGCCACGCTTGAGGGCCAAACGGCCGAACAGCAGACGGTGATTTCGGCGTTGAAAGCCCGGCTGAGCGAATCGCACGCGAATTCGGAAGCTGCGAGGCAAGCGCTGGCGCAGGCGACAGAACAGCTCGCACAGCATCAGAACGAGGCCAACCGAACGAAAGTGGCACTCGCTTCAACCAAGACGGATCTGGAGCGGCTTCGTTCTGATAAGGATTCTCTCGAGGCCACGCTCGTCGCTCAGCAGATTAAGATCAACGATCTCGCTGCCGAAGTCAGGCAGAAAGAGGCTCTTACCGAGCGGGAGCGTCAGCTTTCCTCGGTTGCCAAGGACGTGCGGGAACTAATGGGTGCGCGCAATCTTCACATTCTTGATGTGTCCGATGTGGACGGCAATGGGCGATCAAAGAAATCGTTCGGCAGAGTGTTCCTTGTGGAAGGCAAGGAGCTTGTTTTTTACGCGTTTGATCTCGGCGACCGTGGTAATCCCGCCAAAGTGTCGTTCCAGGCATGGGGGCAGCTCGAAGGGCACCAAACAACTGCCAAGAATCTCGGGATTTTCTACGTCGACGACCATGCACAAAAGCGTTGGGTTCTCAAGGTCGCGGACCCGGCGAAACTGAGTGACATCAATTCCTTGTTTGTGACGGTCGAGCCTCTGGGAGGTGCTTCCCGACCGACAGGCAAAAAACTTCTCTACGCGTATCTCGGGACGCCCGCCAACCACCCGTAAGAAGAAATGTGAATGCAGATGGTACAGGCTTCGTGCGCGGCTAGCAGTTCTGACTAGTACGACTGCCGACACCAGGAGCCGCTCTCATGAAGAGGCATGCCCCACTCGTCCTCGCGATTCTGTTGTTTTGTTTTGCCGTTCCCGCCCTTTGCCAGACTGAGACGGCCACAATCTCCGGACGGGTGTCCGACCCTCAGGGTGCAGTGATTTCTGGGGCCGAGATCCAGGTCCAGAACGTTCTCACCGGATGGGAAACGGTGACGAGGACGAATTCAAGCGGCTTGTATGTGATCGCTGCCCTCCAGCCCGGCACATATCGCGTCATTGTGAGCAATCCGGGATTCAAGCAGATCGTGAAGCCCGGCGTCATTCTCAATGTTCAGGACAATGCTTCGCTCAATTTTGCCATGACGATTGGCTCCGCTTCGGAGACTGTAACAGTCGAAGGAGGCGCGCCCATGGTGAACACGCAAGACGCGACGGTCAGCACAGTGGTAAATCGCAACCTCACGGACAACCTTCCCATGAACGGCAGGAGTTTCCAGACTCTTATTGAATTGACGCCCGGTGTCGTCCTTACCTCGGGAAATCTCAATGATGGCGGCCAGTTCAGCGTGAATGGCCAGCGCGCAAGCTCCAACTATTGGATGGTGGATGGCGTGAGTGCAAATGTAGGGATCTCTCCATACTCCATTCCAGGTAATGGTCTTTCAGGAGCGCTCGGGTCGTTTAGCACGGCTGGGGGGACGAACAGCCTGGTGTCGATCGATGCGATGCAGGAATTCCGCATCCAGACTTCAACTTATGCTCCAGAATTCGGCCGCACACCGGGCGCACAGATTTCGATTCTTACGCGTTCCGGAACTAACCAATTCCATGGAACGGTGTTCGACTACTTGCGAAATGATGCTCTCGACGCGAGTGATTGGTTTAACGGATATACGAACACTCCTCCGCTTCCCAAGGCAAAAGAGCGGCAGAACGATTTTGGTGGTACTTTCAGTGGACCAATCGTCAAAGATAGGGCCTTCTTCTTCTTTTCGTACGAGGGGCTGCGGCTCCGGCTTCCGAGAACTCAGCGCACAACAGTTCCCGATGTCGCGTCGAGACAGAGCGCCCAGCCAGCGATACAGCCGTTTCTGAACGCGTTTCCGTTGCCGAATGGCACCGATCTAGGAAGTGGAATAGCAGAGTTCAATGCCAGCTTTTCGAATCCATCCACCCTAGATGCATACAGCCTTCGACTCGACCACAAGATCAGCAACAGACTGAAGCTATTTGCGCGGTACGACTATTCCCCTTCGGCACTTGTACAGCGTGGGGCGACTCAAACTCAAACTCTAAGCCAGCTCTTCTCGTCGAGCATACAAACCCAGACCGCAACCCTTGGTGCGACGTTCCTCTTGAGTCCAACGAGTCTGAATGATCTGCGGGTCAATTTCAGCAAGACAAGGGCGTCCAGCCGGTGGTCGTTGGATAACTTCGGGGGAGCCATTCCTTTAGGCACAGTGCCGTTCCCGAGTCCTTACACGGCTCACAATGCAGATTTTTCGTATAGCGTTCTCTCCTTGACTCCGATTCAGTACCTTGTAGGCACAGGCGGCGAGAATGTGCAACGACAGTTGAATTTCGTTGACAGCTTTAGTTCCCCAAAAGGATCACACAGTCTAAAGTTCGGTGTCGACTATCGACATCTATTTCCGATTTATGCACCACCCGCGTACCAGCAGAATGCGTTTTTCGGCGATGTGCCTTCGGCGGAAGTAGGAAGTCTGCTGTTTGGGTTTACAGCGTCAAGCGACGGTGCAACATTCTTGTTCAACAATCTCGGCGTATTCGCGCAAGATACATGGAGGGTAACGCCGCATCTGACGGTTACATATGGAGTGCGTTGGGACTTGGATTTTGTGCCATCTTCATCAAGCGGTCCTAACGTTCCTGCAGTTACCGGTTTCAATGCTAATGAGTTGTCCCAGTTAGCACTTGCCCCGGTGGGGACCCCGCCGTACAAGACCACCTATGGGAATCTGGCTCCACGTATCGGAATTGCATATCAGCTGCCTGGGAAAGAGAACTGGCCAACAGTTGTGCGCGGCGGCTTCGGGGTGTTCTACGATCTAGCAGATTCAGAATTCGGAAACCTCGTCGGGAACGGATACCCATACGCAGGAGTGAACCTGTTCTTCGGTGGTAACTTCCCACTGGACTCCCTAACTGCTGCGCCACCCGATATTACAGCCGCAAATCTCGCATCACCGTTTTCGACACTCGCTGCTGTCGATCCGGCTTTGAAGTTGCCTTACACCCTGCAGTGGAACATCGCCGTGGAGCAAGGGCTAGGAGCCAATCAGACAGTATCAGCGTCTTATATTGGTTCGGTTGGAAGGCGACTATTGCAGACCGCACGAGTGTCTTCACCGAATGCCAATATTGCGAACGCAGATCTTGTTACAAATGCGGCTACATCCGACTACCAGGCCTTACAACTCCAATTTCAAAGGCGGCTTGCGCACGGCTTTCAGGCATTGGGGTCTTACAGTTGGGCTCACTCGATAGATACTGCTTCGGCGGGATCGGTCGGGGTTGGGTCGAACGCTCTTATCCCGTCAGCCGTCGCACAGAATCGCGGGCCGTCTGACTTTGACATGAGAAACGCATTTTCAGCCGGACTAACGTACGAGATTCCGGCTCCTGTAGCGAACCCCATAATGAGCAGAGTCCTACGTGGTTGGTCCGTGCAGAATGTAATGCAGGCCTTTTCGGCGCCCCCGGTTGACGTTTATGAGGCCGCCTTCTCCCAGCTGGGTCTCTTCTATGCACTAGTGCGACCCGATTTCGTCCGCGGTCAGCCGCTCTATTTATTTGGTTCACAGTATCCTGGCGGAAAGGCATTCAATCCTGCTGCATTCACAAACCCTCCCACCATTCCAGCCGGCTGCGATCCGCTGGTCAATTTTCCGTGTGATCCCGCCCGACAAGGTAACGTCGGCAGGAATTCGCTACGTGGATTTGGCGCATTCCAATGGGATTTTGCAATTCACCGTGAGTTTGCGATTCACGAGTCTCTCAAACTGCAGTTTCGGGCGGAGCTGTTCAATGTGCTGAATCATCCAAACTTTTCGGCACCCTATGGCGGCATCAACGGGACCCTGCCTTTTGGACTCTCGAGTCAGACTCTGGCTCACGGTCTCGGATCGAATTCTGGATTTGGTGGTTTTGATTCCTTGTACCAAATCGGTGGGCCGAGATCGATTCAGTTTGCGCTTAAGTTGCAGTTCTGACCCTGTCATCTGAGGCGATGCTATGCGAATCCGATGGCCTGGCGATCCAGTGGCTACGGTCAAGGCCGTGTCGTGTATCGCCATACTGATCTCATTCCTCGGGATCACATTGTGCAGCGCACAAGAGCGAGCAGACGAATCACGGCGGCCGTTTAAGGTCAAGGACTCGATAGAGCTATCTCGCATCGTCAATCCCACAATGTGGACCGTAAACCAGGAGCGCCGAGAAGGCCCGCTGTACTCGCCTGATGGTACGAACTTCGTTGTGATTACAGAAAAAGGGGTGCTCTCGACGAACGAGATCGAGGCGACTATATGGCTTTTCAATCAACAGCTGGTGTCCGAATACCTCTCTGGAAAGCCAGCTGGTCCCGTCGGTAAACCACTCGTGAAGATGGATGCATCCATCAACACCTCCGTCATCTCGGACGTACGTTGGATTAGATCGGATCTGCTCGCCTTCTTGGGAAGGGATGGAAGCGATGTCTATCCCTGCTTGTACACCGTGGATGTAGGCAGCGGATCGCTCACAAGAGTTGCCGCAAGCGGTGAATTTGTTACGGCATATGACATTCGTGGCAACGCAATCGCGTACACGACGTTAGACATCCCTGCTAACGCCGACAACAACAGCGAAGACAATAGTGATGAACTGACTTCCGTCCTTGGGAAGGGCGGCATTTACGATCTGCTTTATCCGAGGCTTGCGAAGCCCGAGGACAGAGAGGAATCAGAGCTCCTATCTTATCCAAACACTCTTCACATTGAACGGGCGGGGAAGGAGGTTCCCGTCACTTTTTCCTGGGGCGGTGGTCCCCTTAAGCTCTACGCCCCCGTTCTGTTTCTCTCCCCAGACGAACAGTCACTGATAACAATTGCCCCGGTTCATCAAGTTCCAGAGGAATGGTCAGAGTACGAACTAGCGGATACCTACCTCCGGCACCACTTCAGCCACACAGAACAATGGGATATCGACGAGAGTAATCCCTGGAAAGCATCCGAGTATGTATTAGTCGATCTTCAGAGTGGTTTGGTGTCCCGATTGGTCGATGCCCCAGCAGGCCCAGGAACGTTCTATTTTCGCTATTCATGTTCTCAGGCCGTTTGGTCGAGCGATGGGAAGTACGTAATCCTGGCCAATACATTCCTGCCATTGGATGTTGCTCTCGATCGAGCAAAACGATTCCAGAGATCTAAAGCCGCTGCTGTTGCGCTTGTGAATGTCGCAACTCATGTGGTCAATCCAATCGCCTATATATCGAGCAAGGAAACGACCCCGTTTCGACAATACCTAAGCAAGGTCGAGTGGGATCAGGTTCACTCTCAAATACTGTTGAGTTACATCCGATTGCCTGATGGTGTTCCCGCCAAGAACGACGTGTACAAGCTGGACCCAGATGACCTGCTGAAAGCTTCGGCGCGATTAAGCAAATCAGCCTCGGCACAGAATCAACCAGAACTCTTCGTTGACGAGGACCTCAACCGGCCTCCTACGCTAGCTGCAAGGCTCAAGGAGGGTGGAGAAACCAGACATGTGTGGGATCCCAACCCCCAATTGCACGACGTGGAGTTAGGCACCGCATCGATAGTCAAGTGGAAGGATGAAGAAGGAAATCCTCGGTCTGGGATTCTGGTATTTCCGCCCAACTATGCTCCGACGCGTCGCTATCCCCTGGTAATACAAACGCACGGCTACGATGAGCACAGGTTCTTTTCCGATGGAGCCTATACCACAGGTAGCGGAGGTAGAGCCCTTGCGGCGAGTGGGATTGTCGTCTTGCAGATGGACAACGTGCCCAAGTACACGAACACGCCGAAGGAAGGTCCTTATGAGGTTGCCGGCTTTGTCTCCGCTATCAAGAGCCTGGCTGCTGGCGGAATCATCGAGCCCCGCAAGGTCGGGGTTATCGGTTTCAGCTATACGTGTTTTGCCGTCCTGTATTCATTGACGCACGAACCGGACCTGTTTGCAGCGGCCGCAATTACTGACGGTAACAACAAGAGCTATTCTCAGTATTTGTTTGACGTTGATATCGGCGGTGAAACAAATCCCTTTCTAGAGCCATTGGATGGCACCTATGGCTCATCTCCATACGGAGATGGGTTAGCAAATTGGGCAAAGGACGCTCCTGGGTTCAATTTATATCGCGTGAAAACGCCACTCTTAGTCTCTTCCTTGGAACGTGGTGCACTTTTCGGTCAATGGGAGATCTACGCGGGACTTCGCGCATCACAAAAGCCAGTCGAAATGCTTTGGGTCCCATCGCAGCGAATCATTCCACACCTGCTCGTTAGGCCGGCGGACCGCTATATGTCTCAACAGAGCGCTGTCGACTGGTTCCGCTTTTGGTTGCAAGGCTATGAAGATCCGGATTCCGCCAAGGCCGAACAGTACAAGCGCTGGCGCGAACTGCGCAAGCTGCAGGAAGCGGGAGGAGTGGCCGGAGATCTGTCAGGACACGGAGACCAATGTCGGCGACGGCTCGCCGGCGAATCGCGGCGGCGCAACGTGCCCGCTGGGCCAAATGGAGGGCTACTAAGCGGGGAAAGAAAAGCTGAAAGAGCTACACGAAAGCCAAAGCAAGGTAAGGAACGTTATCCGCAATTTGCGATGCTGCGACTCCTTCCGCTTCTCCCGATAGTCAAAGGCACGACTCGCCCGATCGGCAGACTGCAGAACCCGCCCCGATAGCTCAGTGAACCATGGCGCAGCAGTTGCGTGAGCATGGCGAGCGCTTCATACGCGAGATTCTGATTGATGAACGGCTCCTGGCGGGTAAGGGCTTCGGCAGCACTGCAAGCGGGCTCCCGCTGATCTTCGTCATCTGAGTCGATAATCTCTGGATAGAGTTCCGCCACGGTCGGCAGTCTGCACCTCTTCTTGCGGTTCACAGCATTATTTGGCTGCCCTAGAACGAATTGCCCCGTCGCTGCGCTGTTGCCGAGATCCAGCCAGTACAAGACTCGCGACTTCCGCACCCACTGATCGATCGCTCTTCGGGCCCTTCGGGTGTCAACACATCCAATCACGAAATCGACGTCGGAAGCCTTCGCGACGTCCTGGATTTCCGCTTGCATGCCCCGCCAATTCAGTCCCCAGAACGTGTTGATCCGGTGAGCCAGGACAACCGCCTTGGGAAGTCCAACCTCAGTTCGGCAGAACGGCTGACGTACACAGTTCGTTTCACTTACCGTATCCGGGTCAACGACAGTGACAGCGAGTCCTCCGGGATGACCAAAGGCAAGTAGTGCCTGGTGGAGATACGGAAGCCCGGAAACTACAGCGCTCCCGTTCCCGCCGCAACCTACCACCAGGACACGAATCGGACGCTCAAGTAGCTGCGGCTCGATTCGGTGAATCATTGCCGCGCCCCCAAGGTTTCGAGATACGCTGCCAACGCCTCAGTTTCGAGCAGCGTCTTTATGGGAAACTCCTGCTTGTCCGCCAGGCTTTTCCACAACGCGACGACCCCGCCTTTCCGTTTCGTCAGCGTTCCCGCAAAGCCAGGGTGAGTGAATTCGCTTTGGAAAAAGGCGTCTTCCCACGCTCTGATACTCGCCACACTGCTTGATTTCGGCGCGCGCATCGTGCCGGTGCAGACCGAGCCATCCTTCCCGACATTCCAATATGGGGCCGCGAAAAGCGCGGTCTCGCCGCCAGGCCTTTGGCTCAACCGTAGGGCACGTACGTAAAGCGCACTGTTACACACCACGAAAAGCAGACCGGGATGAGGGAACCGGCATCCTGACAATTCGCTCAGCTCTGATCCAGCGCGGAAGAACATTGGCCTCGTCGTCGCAGGAGCCCACCAAGCCAGCAGTTCTGCGGTTCGGGCAACGACGCGTTCAGGCAGGATCTCGATCGGGCATGCGGTTCTGAGAGCCTCGGTCAGTTCCCGCAACACCGCAGTCGTCAGCAATTGGCCTGATCCCAGGAGCGGTGTCCCGTCACTCTGGCTCTGAATGACGCTGTGCACCGTTGCCATGTGCCGGCTGCCTTGTTCGTTGCGATAGACCAGCACAGCCTGGTGCAGTTTCAGTTCAAGTTCGCCTCCGACATCGATCCCGAAGCGCATGCTTCCTCCTTCGGTTCAATCAGCTTCTTTAGTTCGATCGTCAGCACCAACAACCGCAGCAGCGTTTCGAGAACTCTTAACGCCTGTCGCACGTTGTCGGGATTGGCAGGTCTCAACGGGACAATGAGGTTCGGCTCTGGTGTTTCCTGGCCCCAAAATTCACATTCGTTGTCGAAGCACGCCATGATGGCGTCACCGGGACGGAAGTAGAGCAAAATCGCAGGTAAAGGAGAGTCCAGCGAATGATAGCTGCGCTCGCGGTCGAGCAACTCATCATCAACCTTCGGTCGCTCGACCGAAGTCGACACGCGTTGCATTTCCAGCGTAAGTTCGACGATCCGCCTCAGCTGTGGAACTGAGGGAAGAGGAAATGTTCCCAACGGCTTACCTTGCTCGCCGAATTTTCGTCCGCGCAGGCATGCCGGCAGGTCAGGCTCTAGCTTGGGGATCTCATATGAATCGAGATTCTCCTCGCCCTCCGCCCACTCTTGCATCTGCTCAATGCGCTCGCGCGCGTCCCAATCGTCGTACACGCGGACCCAACGGTACAGGGATTGTCGCAGCGAATCATAGAAAGCCTCGCCCAATCCAGCCGCGAGCGGTTCAAGTTCGTCGATCGTGCGTCCCACGCACAGTGGAAATGAAGACTCTGTGTTGAGAACAAAGAAGAGTTGGTCCGAGGCAGCCGGTTCGGCTTCGCCGTAGGCGCTGTCGATGATCGATTCGCCAAGCATAAGAGAAAGCTCAAAGTGCTCGGCGATGAGCGCCTGGCCATGGTTGGCGAGGAATCGGCGCAGCACACGATCAACCATCGTCGAAGGAACGCGCGCAGCATCGGTCCAATCGGCGCTTGTCGCAAACCCAAGCTCAACGAGGGATTGTGCTAAGGCCGTTAGACTCGACGACCCGAACCCGATCTTCCCGCCGCCATGGGTAGGTTGCAGTTTCGCAATGCTGATCAGCCCGGTGGCAGCAGCCAAATACCAGGCCCCGGCCAGAGTGGGTCTCCCTGTCCCTGCGCCGAAAGCGCTCGCGCCAGGGCCCGGCTTGCGTCTTGTGCGTCCTGACATTCGAGCCACCTCCGCATCAATCCGCCGAGAGAACTGGCAGTCGCCGACCCTTCGGACTCACGGATTTCCTGAAGCAATCGCTGTCTTTCACAGCTGTCCATCCCGATCAGCCCTTCGCGCCAATCGCCCGCTCAAAGCGGTAGCGCAGGCGGTCGCCAACCGTTTCAGGTCCGCTGATGGCCGCTGTGGTCAGCTCAGGAAACTGATTCGCGTAGAAGGACCGCACTTCTTCGATGGAGAGCTTT
>Ga0070741_10004672_pt1 | contig 31688 bp, 28 predicted proteins | sample Coa_R1_4_FD_66440 | JGI IMG/M metagenome (GOLD analysis project Ga0070741, IMG submission 66440) | Surface soil microbial communities from Centralia Pennsylvania, which are recovering from an underground coalmine fire - Coalmine... | ecosystem: Environmental > Terrestrial > Soil > Unclassified ... | reverse complement strand
GCGGCTCGTCGAGCTCCACGGCGGCCGGATCTGGGTCGAGAGCGAGCCCGGCCGCGGCAGCCGCTTCGTGTTCACCCTCCCGCTCGGGGAGGCGTGACGATGCCGGGGCTCGTGCTGATCGTCGAGGACAACGAGAAGAACATGAAGCTGTTCCGCGACGTGCTGCAGGCGACCGGCTTCGCGACGCTCGAGGCGGAGACGGCCGAGGCGGGACTCGAGCTCGCACGCGAGCACCTCCCCGCGCTCGTCCTGATGGACGTGCAGCTGCCCGGGATCGACGGCGTCGAGGCGCTCGGGCAGCTGCGAAGCGACGAGCGCACCGCGGCGATCCCCGTGCTCGCGCTCACCGCCCAGGCGATGCGGGGCGACCGCGAGCGCTTCGTCGCCGCGGGGTTCGACGGCTATCTCTCGAAGCCGGTCGACGTATCGCAGCTGATCGCTGCCGTGCGGGAGCACTGCGCGCCGTGACGACCGCGACCGGCCGGCCGCCGCGGATCCTGGTCGTCGACGACGTGCCCGAGAACGTGCGGCTGCTCGAGGCCGTGCTCGCCCCCCGCGGCTACGACGTCCTCACGGCGGGCGACGGCGTCGAGGCGCTGCGGCTCGTCGAGTCGGAGCAGCCCGATCTGATCCTGCTCGACGTGCTGATGCCCGGGCTCGACGGCTATGCGGTCTGCAGCCGGCTGCGCGAGAACGACGACACGGCCGTGCTGCCCGTGATCATGGTCACCTCGAGCGTCGGGTCGGAGAAGACGAAGGCGATCGAGGCGGGCGCGGACGACTTCATCCCGAAGCCGTTCAACCACGACGAGCTGCTGACGCGCGTGCGCTCGCTGCTGCGCATCAAGCGCTACCACGACACGATCAAGGAGCTGAACCGGACGCTCGAGGAGCGGGTCGCCGCCCAGGTCGCAGAGCTCGAGCGGCTGCGCAGGCTTCGCCGCTTCCTCTCGCCGCAGCTCGCGGATGCGCTCGGCTCGGACGAGGAGGCGTCGGTCCTCGCCAGCCACCGGCGGGAAGTGGCGATGCTCTTCGCCGACCTCCGCGGCTGGACGAGCTTCGTCGACACGGCCGAGCCGGAGGAGCTGATGCGCGTCCTCGGCGAGTTCCACGGCGCGGTCGGCCGACTCGTCAAGGACTTCGACGCGACGGTCGGGTTCCTGGAAGGGGACGGGGTGCAGCTCTTCTTCAACGACCCGATCGAGATCCCCGACGCTCCGCTCCGCGCCGTCCGCCTGGCGCTCGCCTTACGGGAGGAGATGGCGGAGCTGATCCCCCTGTGGCGGAAGCGCGGCTACGAGCTCGACTTCGGCGTCGGCCTCGCGCTCGGCTACGCGACCTGCGGCGAGGTCGGCTTCGAGGGACGCTCGGACTACGCGGCGATCGGGTCGGTGACGAACCTCGCCTCGCGGCTCGCCGACGAGGCGGCCGGCGGCCAGGTGCTGATCGCGCAGCGGCTGTACGCCGAGGTCGAGTCGGCGGTCGAGGTCGAGCACGCAGGAGAATTCACGCTCAAGGGGTTCCGTAAGCCGGTGTCGGGGTATAGCGTCGTCGCTCTCCGCTGATTGCGCTCCTCGCCGGGGGCGTCACCCCTCACCGCGCCCAACGCAGCCCGCAGGAGGCGGCGCTCCAGGCCACCCACACGATCGAAGCTGCTTCAGTTAAGCCGGAACAGGCGCCACCGGTCCGGGATGCCTTTCAGCTCGTGCTCGCCGCCGCCGTCGAAGCTCAGCCCTGAGCCGGCAACGAGGTCCCGCACGGTGCTCGAGACGAGCACCTCGCCCGGGCCTGCGAGCGCGGCGATTCGCGCGGCGATCGCGACGGCGATGCCGGTGACCTTGCCGTCGGCCTGCTCGCACTCACCCGTGTGCACGCCGGCTCGCACCTCGAGGTCGAGCGGCGCGAGCGCGGCACGGATCGAAGCCGCCGCCTGCACCGCGCGGGCCGGACCGTCGAACGCGGCGAAGAAGCCGTCCCCGGCGGTGTCGAGCTCGCGTCCGTGGAAGCGCGCGAGCTCGCGACGCACCGCTGCGTGGTGGCGTTGCAGGAGCTCGCGCCACGCGGTGTCGCCCAGCCGCGCGGCGCGCTCGGTCGAGCCGACGATGTCCGTGAAGAGGAGCGTGGCGAGCACGCGCTCGGAGGCGCCCGACCCGCCGAGCCGCGAGACGAAAGCGCCCGTCGCCGCCATCGTCGCCTCGTGGCAGTCGTCGTCGACCCACGTGTAGACGCCGCGCAGCGGCGGCAGCTCGACGAGCTCGGCACCCCGGATCCGCGCGGCGAGATAGTGCCCTGGACCGGGTTGCGCCGGCCTTGGCAGGACGAGCGTCGGCACGCGCACGGCGCCGAGCACGTCGGCGACGTCGAGCTCCATCGCACTGCGCAGCGACGTCAGGGCGGCGCCCGGGCTGAGGCTGCGACGCATGTGCCAGACGAACCACTCTCGAAAGTCGGCGTCGTGCGCCACCTCCGGCGCGTACTCGCCCGCGAGCTCCTCGAGGAAGGCGCGGTCGCCCCATGACGTGCGGACGCGTGTGAGCTGCTCGCGCCACTGTGACGCGGTCAGCGCCCACGGGTAGTCGTCCGTGCGCAGCCCGCGCACCCGCGGATCGAACTGCACGGAGCCCAGCGTGCGCTCGGGATAGGTGGCGGCGAACAGCGTGAACATGCCGGTGCTGTTGCCGCCTCCCCAGAGCACCGCCGCCGACGAGCTCGCGTCGTCCATCACGGCGCGCACGTCGTCCATCGTCGTCTCGACGCCCTGCACCTCCCGCGGACGATCCGAAAGCCCCGTGCCCCGCTTGTCGAGCATCAGCACGCGGCCGTGCTCGGCCAGGCCGAGCACATGCCGGACGAGCAGCGGCTGCTCCCACGTCGACAAGAGGTCGCCGCTGAGGCCGCGGACGAACACGATGTCCGGCGAGCCTTCGCCCACCACCTGGTAGGCGATCGCGACGTCGCCGCTGCGCGCGTAGCGGACGTCCGGTGTGTGCACGGGGTGACCCTACGCCTGGGCGCCGAGCTCGCGCGACCGCTCGGTGGCGGCGTTGATCGCGTTCAAGAAGGCGGCGCGGACGCCCGACCGCTCGAGCTCGCGGATCGCGCGGGTGGTCGTCCCGCCTGGCGAGGTGACGTTCTCGCGCAGCTCGACCGGATGGATGCCCTCGTCGCGCAGCAGGAGCGCGCTGCCGAGCATCGTCTGCACGACGAGCCGCGTCGACACCTCGCGTGAGAGGCCGAGCAGGAGGCCGGCCTCGATCATCGCCTCGGCGAGCAGCGCGAAGTAGGCGGGCCCGGAGCCCGACAGCGCGGTCACCGCGTCCAGGTCGTACTCGGCGACCCGCACGACCGCGCCGAGGTGGCCGAGCGCGTCCTCGGCGAGCTCGAGGTCGTCGGCGGTCGCGGCGCTGCCGCCGCTGATCGCCGCGATCCCCTCGTGGACGAGCGCGGGCGCGTTCGGCATCGCGCGCACGACCCGCGCGCCGGCGGGCAGGTGCGCCTCGATCTTCGCCGTCGTGACCCCGGCCGCGACCGAGAGCAGCGTGTGCGTGTCGTTGACGACCGGCGCGATCTCGGTGAGCACGCCGTCGGTGTCCTGCGGCTTCACGGAGAGGATGACGAGGCGCGCGTCGGCGACCGCCTCGGGGTTCGAGACGTCGGTCAGGACGCCGTAGCGCTCGTTCAGCTCGCCGCGCCGCTCGGGCCGCTTCGCCGTGACGACGAGGTCCTCGGCCTGCCGCCAGCCGGAGCTGAGGAAGCCGCGCAGCATCGACTCGCCGAGGCGGCCGCCGCCGATGATCGCGATCTTCCGCGCCACTCGCTCGGCTCAGCGGTGCGCGTGGGCCTCGTGGCCCGCGTGCTCGTCGATCATCCAGGAGCGGCCGAAGCGCCGCATCTCGCGGATGATCGGCAGCAGCGCCCGCCCCTTCCCGGTCAGCTCGTACTCGACGCGCGGCGGCGACTCGGGGTAGCTGTGCCGCACGGCGATCCCCTGCCGCTCGAGCATGTCGAGCCGTTCCGACAGCGTGCGCGGGCTGATCCCGGGACAGGCGTGCTCCAGCTCCATGAAGCGGCGCGGCCCCTCCGACAGGTCGTGCACGATCAGCGGCGTCCACTTCATCGCGATGATCTCCGCGGTCGCCGCGACCGCGCAGTTCTCGTCGTGCACCTCTTGCATGGTCCGTTTCATGGCGGCGCAGTCTACTCGGCGGCCCGAACGGCCGCTTCCGAAAGGAAAGTGGGCTCCGCCTCGCCGCGGCCGTCCAGCCACGAGCGCACCGCGGCCGCGCAGCGGCGGCCCTCGTCGATCGCCCAGACGACGAGCGACTGGCCGCGCCGGGCGTCCCCGGCCGCGAAGACGCCCTCCGCCGAGGTGTGGAAGCGGGGCGCGTCGGCGTTGCCGCGGTTGTCACGGTCGACGCCCAGCCGTTCGAGCAGCGCCGCCTCCGGCCCGAGGAAGCCCATCGCGAGCAGCACGAGCTCGGCCGGGCGGGACTCCTCCGTCCCCGGCACGAGGTCGAACGGCGGCGCGCCCGAGTTCCGCTGCCAGTGGATCGCGCGCACGCGGCCGCCCTCGCCGGAGAGGTGCGTCGTCGAGATCGCGAACGAGCGGTCGCCGCCCTCGGCGAGCGCGTAGGAGGTGCGGAGCTTCATCGGCCAGCGCGGCCACGGCGTCAGGTCGTCGGGGCGACTCGCGGGCGGCTCGCCGAGCAGCTCGATCTGCGTCACCGACGCGGGCCGCTCGCGGTTCGCGTGCGCGACGCAGTCGGCGCCGGTGTCTCCGCCGCCGATCACGACCACGTGCTTGCCCGCGGCCGTGAGGCCGCGCTCCTGCGTGCCGGCGACGATCCGCGCGCGGTCGTACAGGTACTCCATCGCGAAGTGGACGCCGTCGAGCTCGCGCCCGGGCACCGGCAGGTCGCGCGGCACGCGGGCGCCCGTCGCGACGACGACCGCGTCGTGGGCGGCGCGCAGCTCCTCCGGGTCGACGTCCGCCCCGACGTCGACCCCGAACCGGAACTCGACGCCCTCCGCGCGCAGCTGGTCGAGCCGGCGCTCGACCAGGCGCTTCTCGATCTTGAACTCGGGCACGCCGAGGCGCACGAGTCCGCCGCCCGCCTCGTCGCGCTCGTACACGACCACGTCCTCGCCCGCCCGCGCGAGCTGCTGCGCGCACGCGAGGCCGGCGGGCCCCGACCCGATCACGGCGACGGTGCGGCCCGTCCGCGTCTGCGCGGGCCGCGGCACGATCCAGCCCTCCTCCCACGCACGGTTGACGATCGCGAGCTCGACCTGCTTGATCGAGACGGCGTTCCCCTCACGGATCTCGAGCACACACGCCGCCTCGCACGGGGCCGGGCACAGCCGGCCGGTGAACTCCGGGAAGTTGTTCGTCCGGTGGAGCTCGCGGATCGCCTCCTCGAAGCGGTCGCGGTAGACGAGGTCGTTCCAGTCGGGGATCAGGTTTCCGAGCGGGCAGCCGCTGTGGCAGAACGGGACGCCGCACTCCATGCAGCGCGACGCCTGGTCGCGCAGCTCGGAGAGGGGCAGCGTGCCGACGAACTCCCGGAAGTCGTTGACGCGCTCGCGCGGGTCGCGCTCCGGCGGCCCGCAGCGGCCGAGCTCCTTGAACGCGCCGAGCCTCCCCACTATGCAGCCTCCTCCGTCTCGGTGCCGAGGAAGCCGATGCCGCCGGCCGACACGGTGAGGCCGAGTGCGCGCTTGTAGTCGTGCGGCATCACCTTGGCGAAGCGCGCGGGCTCCCACTCCGCGAGCAGGCGCTCGGCGACCGGCGAGCCGGTGCGGTCGACATGCTCGGCGAGCAGCTCGCGCACCGTCCGCTCGTCGTCCTCCTCGAGCTCCTCGAGCGCGACGAGCTGGAGGTTGCAGCGGGCGGGGTCGAGGTCGAGCACGTAGGCGATGCCGCCGCTCATGCCGGCCGCGAAGTTGCGGCCGGTCGGGCCGATGACGACGACGCGGCCGCCCGTCATGTACTCGCAGCCGTGGTCGCCGACCCCTTCGACGACGGCGCTCGCGCCCGAGTTGCGCACCGCGAACCGCTCGCCGGCGAGCCCGCGGAAGAACGCGCGGCCCGCCGTCGCGCCGTACAGGACGGTGTTGCCGACGATCACGTTCTCCTCGGCGGCGAACGCGGCGTCCTCCGGCGGCCGCACCGCGATCACGCCGCCCGACAGGCCCTTGCCCGCATAGTCGTTCGCGTCGCCGTAGAGCGTCAGCTCGACGCCGGGCGCGAGCCAGGCGCCGAACGACTGCCCCGCCGAGCCGTGCAGCTCGTAGCGCCATTCGCCCTCGAGCCCGCGCGAGACGACGTGGTGCGAGAGCAGGCCGCCGACCGTGCGGTTCACGTTGCGGACCTCGAAGCGGCCGCCGCCGGCCTCGATCAGCCGCCAGTCGAGCGCGTCGGCGAGCGGCGAGGCCTGCGGCTCGGTGCGCCGCAGCGGCGTCCCCTCCGGCACGTCCGGGGCTCGCAGCAGGTTCGTCAGGTCGATGCCCCGCCGCTGCCAGTGCTCGAGGGCCCGGTCGGGCTCGAGCAGGTCGACGCGGCCGACGAGCTCCTCGAAGCGGCGCACCCCGAGCGACGCCATGATCCGCCGCACGTCCTCGGCGACGTGGAACATGTACTCGATCACGTGCTCCGGCTTCCCCTGGAAGCGGGCGCGCAGCTCTGGGTCCTGCGTCGCCACGCCGACCGGGCAGGTGTTGAGGTGGCAGGCGCGCATCATCACGCAGCCCGTCGCGACGAGCGGCGCGGTCGCAAACCCGACCTCGTCGGCGCCGAGCAGCGCGGCGATCACGACGTCCCGGCCGGTCTTCAGCTGGCCGTCCGTCTGCACCCACACGCGCGAGCGCAGGCCGTTCAGGACGAGCGTCTGCTGCGTCTCGGCGAGCCCGATCTCCCACGGCACGCCCGCGTGCAGGATCGACGAGATCGGCGAGGCGCCGGTGCCGCCGTCGTGGCCCGAGATGAGGACGTGGTCGGCGTTCGCCTTCACGACCCCCGCCGCCACCGTGCCGACCCCGACCTCGGCGACGAGCTTCACCGACACGCGTGCGTTCGGGTTCGCGCAGCGCAGGTCGTAGATCAGCTGCTTCAGATCCTCGATCGAGTAGATGTCGTGGTGCGGCGGCGGCGAGATCAGCCCCACGCCCGGCGTCGTGAACCGGATCGACGCGATGTACGGGTCGACCTTGTGCCCCGGCAGCTGGCCGCCCTCGCCCGGCTTCGCCCCCTGCGCCATCTTGATCTGCAGCTCGTCGGCGTTCGCGAGGTAGCCGATGTTGACGCCGAAGCGTCCCGACGCGACCTGCTTGATCTTCGAGCGCCGCTCGTCGCCGAACCGCGCCGGGTCCTCCCCGCCCTCGCCCGTGTTCGAGCGTCCGCCGATCCGGTTCATGGCGACGGCGAGCGTCTCGTGCGCCTCGCGCGAGAGCGAGCCGAGCGACATCGCGCCCGTCGAGAAGCGCTTCACGATCTCCGCGGCGGGCTCGACCTCGTCGAGCGGGACCGGCTCGCGCTCGGCGAAGCGGAGCAGCCCGCGCAGCGTCGAGCGGCGGGCCGAGTCGTCGTTGACGAGCTGCGCGAACTGCTCGTAGGTCGGCCGGCCGCCGCCCCGCACCGCGTGCTGGAGCAGCGCGATCGTCTCCGGGTTCCACTGATGGTGCTCGCCGTCGCGACGCCAGGCGTACAGGCCGACGACCGGCAGCAGCTCCTCGCTGCCGGCCGGGTAGGCGCGGGCGTGGCGGGCGAGCGCGCCCTCGGCGATCTCGAGCGTCCCGATGCCGCCGATGCGCGACGCCGTGCCGGTGAAATGGCGCTCGACGAGCTCGGAGGAGAGCCCGACCGCCTCGAACACCTGGGCGCCGCAGTACGACGAGAGCGCCGAGATGCCCATCTTCGAGATCGTCTTCGAGAGGCCCTTGCCGATCGCCTTCAGCGCCCGCTCCTCGGCCTCGCCGCGCGGCAGGTCGAGCCGCCCCGCGTCGACGAGCTCCGCGATCGTCGCGAGCATCAGGTACGGGTTGACCGCCGCCGCGCCGTAGCCGATCAGCACCGCGACGCTCTGCACGCTGCGCGGCTCGCCCGACTCGACGACGAGCCCCGCCTGCAGGCGCGTCCCCGCGCGGACGAGGTGGTGGTGGATCGCGCCGACGGCGAGCAGCGACGGGATCGGGACGCGCTCGGGGCCGACGGCGCGGTCGGAGAGGATGAGGATGTTCGCGCCGTCCGCGAGCGCGGCGTCGGCCTCGGCGCAGATCCGCTCCAGCGCCGGATCGAGGCCCTCCGCGCCGTCGGCGACGGGCCAGGTGATGTCGACGGTGTGCGCCTTGAAGAGCTGCGAGTCGACCTGGCGGAGGCTCTCGAGCTCGTCGTCGCGCAGGATCGGGTTGTCGATCACGAGCTGCCGCGCGTGCTCGGGCGTCTCGTCGAGCAGGTTGCGCTCCGAGCCGACGAGCGAGCGCACGCTCATCACGACCGCCTCGCGGATCGGGTCGATCGGCGGGTTCGTCACCTGCGCGAACAGCTGCTTGAAGTACGAGTAGAGCAGCGGGCGGCGCTCCGAGAGGACGGCGAGCGGCGTGTCGTTGCCCATCGAGCCGATCGCCTCCTCCCCGTTCGCGGCGAGCGGCGCGAGCATCACCTTCATGTCCTCCTGCGTGTAGCCGAAGGCGAGCTGCAGCCGGCGCAGCGGCTCGTGCAGCTCGCGCGGCGCGCGGCGCGGCAGGTCGGCGAGCCGCACGTGCTCGCGCTCGAACCACTCGCCGTACGGGCGGCGCGTCGCCACCTCCTGCTTCACCTCGGCATCAGGGACGATGCGCCCCTGCGCCAGATCGACGAGGAACAGGCGCCCCGGCTGCAGGCGGCCCTTGCGCCTGATCTGCGACGCCGGGATGTCGAGCACGCCGGTCTCCGACGCCATCACCACCCAGCCGTCGGTCGTCTCGAGCCAGCGGCCGGGGCGCAGGCCGTTGCGGTCGAGCGTCGCCCCGATCACCGTCCCGTCGGTGAACGCGATCGCCGCCGGCCCGTCCCACGCCTCGGTGAGGCATTCGTGGAACCGGTAGAAGCCGCGCACCTCGTCGCTGACGTCGGGGCGGCCCTCGTACGCCTCGGGCACCATCATCATCAGCGCGTGCGGGAGCGAGCGGCCCGCCAGCACGAGCAGCTCGAGGACGTTGTCGAGCATCGCGGTGTCGGAGCCGTTCGCCCTGATCACCGGCAGCACCTTCGGCAGGTCGTCGCCGAACAGCTCGGACGCGAGCTGCGACTCGCGCGCGCGGATCCAGTTGACGTTGCCGCGCAGCGTGTTGATCTCGCCGTTGTGCGCGATCAGCCGGTAGGGATGCGCGAGCTCCCAGCTCGGGAACGTGTTCGTCGAGTAGCGCGAGTGGACGAGCGCGAGCGCGCTCGCGAACCGCTCGTCGGACAGGTCGGGGAAGTAGCGCGCGAGCTGCGGCGCCGTGAGCATCCCCTTGTAGACGAGCGTGCGCGCGGAGAAGCTCGGGATGACGAGCTCCTCGCCGGCGAGGCGCTCGGCGACGCGGCGGATGACGTAGAGCTTGCGCTCGAAGGCGAGCGGGTCGCCGGCGAGGTCGGCGGACGCGCCGACGAAGAGCTGGCGCATCGCGGGGGCGAAGAGCCGCGCGTGGGAACCCGCCTCCTCCGCGCGCACCGGCACGTCGCGCCAGCCGAGCAGCTGCTGGCCCTCGGCGAGCGCCGCCTCCTCGAGCGTCTGCTCGAGGAGGCGGCGACGCTCGGCGTCCTGCGGGAGGAAGGAGACCGCGACGCCGTAGCGCCCGGGCGGCGGCAGCTCGAACGGCACGACGCCTCGCAGAAAGACGTCGGGCATCTGCACGAGGATCCCCGCCCCGTCGCCGGTCTCTGCGTCCGCCCCCTCCGCGCCTCGATGCTCGAGGTTCCCCAGCGCGCGGAGCGCCCGGTCGACGGTCTCGTGGCTACGGCGGCCGTCGAGCCGGGCGACGAACGCGACGCCGCAGGCGTCGTGCTCGTAGGCGGGGTCGTAGAGGCCCTGCTTCTTCACTACCCCTCGCCTCCTGTGCGGCTAGTCCGGCGGGGCGAGGGTGACGCGATGCCGGCTAGCCCCTGTGCGGGCGCGCGAACGTGACCTTGCTCGAAATCGGAAGGACAGTCCGCCGCGGCATCGCTTCAAAGAGTAAAGCAACGCCGCGGCGGCCGCAACACGGATTCTCGCGCTCAGAGCAGCAGGGCGACGAGCGCCTGGGCGATCACGATCTTCGCGATCATCGCGAGCGGGTAGACGCTCGCGTAGCCGAGGGAGAGCTCCCGGTCGTCGTCCAGCTCGGACGCGGCGTAGGCGAGGACCGCCGGCTGGGTCTGCAAGCCAGCGACGACGCCGAGCAGGGTGCGCTGCGGCAGGCGGAGGAGCCTTGCGCCGCCGGCGAAGACGACCGCGAGCGCCGCGCTCGTCGCCGCCGCCCCCGTGGCGATCACGAGCAGCGCGGAGGGCTTCACGATCGCGGACGAGAACGCCGGGCCAGAGCGCAGGCCGATCCCCGCGAAGAACAGCACGAGCCCGAGCTGCCGCAGCGTCAGCCCGGCGGTGTACGGCGGCTGCCAGACGAGCGGCCCGGTGCGCCCGGCCGCGCCGAGCGCGAGCCCGACGACGAGCGGGCCGCCCGCCGAGCCGAGCGAGAACGACGCGCCGCCCGGGAACGGGATCGCGAGCGAGCCGAGCCCGAGCCCGGCGGCGAGCCCGACGCCGAGCGTGAGCCAGTCGACCTCGGCGAGCGCGCGGTACGAGTCGCCGAAGTAGCGCGCGACGTCCTTCATCCGCGACGGCGGCGCGACGATCCGGATGCGGTCGCCGAGCTCGAGCTGCAGGTCCGGGTGCGCGACCATGTCGACGTCGCCGCGGCGGACACGCGTCGCGGACGCCTCGAACGCGTCGAGGTCGAGGTCGCCGACGCGGCGGCCGGCGACGCGCCGCGAGCTGAGCACGATCCGCCGGAAGTCGAGCTCGTGGCGGTCGAGCTGGATCTCGTCGGGCGCGCGATGCCCGAGCTCCGCGACGACGGCGTCCACCTCGTCGACCGGGCCGACGACCGAGACGAGGTCGCCGGCAGCGGGCGCGAGCGCCGCGGCCGCGGCCTCGAGATGCTGCTCGTGGCGCAGCCGGCCGAACGTCACCGAGCGCGAATGCCTGCTGCTCACCTCTCCGAGCGTCCCCACCGGGCGGTCGACGACCGCGGTCTGGACGACGAGCGCGGGGACCGGCGCGTCCTCGCCGCGCCGCCGGCGCAGCGCGAGCCAGACGGCGAAGAGCGGAAGCAGCACGCCGACCGGGTAGGCCAGCGAGTAGCCGACCACCGGCTCCGCGGCGAGCGACGCGAAGTCCGGCTGCTCCTTCAGCCGCTCGATCGCCGCCGCAAGCGCCGGCGTGTTCGTCTCGGCGCCGGTGAACGCGCCCGCGGCGCGGGACGCCGGCAGGCCGAGCAGCGCGTGCCCGGCGACCGCGACGGCCGACGCGGCGAGGATGGCCGCCACCACGAGCCCGTTGGCGGCGAGCCCGCGGCGGCGAAGCGCGCCGAGGAAGCCCGGCCCGCTCGCGACGCCGACGGTGTAGACGAAGAGCGCGAGCCCGAGGATCCAGAGCTCGTCGGGCAGGACGAAGCGGTGGTCGAGCGCGCCGAACGCGATCCCCGCGAAGAGGACGGCGGCCGCGCCGAGCGAGAACCCGGCGACGCGGACCCGCCCGGCGGCCGAGCCTGCCGCGACGACCACGAAGAGCAGCAGGACGGGGTCGCCTGCGAGCGCGTCGGTGAGCGAGCCGGTCACCGACTCGAGCGTAGGCCGGCGGCCGCCCGCGCACAGGCGTTGTCGGCCGCAGGCTCCTAGCGGTTTCTACGCATCCGCGAGGTCGCGCAGGACGACGACGAGCCCCTCGAGCTGGCGCCCCCGCGGCGTCAGCCGGTACTCGGTGCGCGGCGGCCGGCCCTCGACCGTCTGCCGTTCGAGGATGCCCGCCTGCTCGAGCTCGTTCAGGCGGGTGGCGAGCGTCGCGGGCGGGATCCGGCCGAGCGCCTGCGCGAACTCGCCGAAGCGCGAGGCTCCCTCGTGCGACGCCCAGATGATCGAGACGATCCAGCGGCGCTCGAGGAGGTCCGCCGCGCGGCGGACCTCCTCCGGCATCGGGCGGCAGCTACGACAGCGCACGCGAGGCGGCTTCGGGCTCGAGTGCGAGCGCGAGCACCTCGTCCAGCGTCATCACCGGATGGAAGCGCACGTGCTCCTTCACCTCGTCCGGGACGTCGTCGAGGTCGGCGCGGTTGCGCTCGGGGATGATCATGTCGGTCAGCCCGGCGGCGTGCGCCGCCAGCGCCTTCTGCTTCAGCCCGCCGATCGGCAGCACCCGCCCCTGCAGCGTCACCTCGCCGGTCATGCCGACGGTGTGGCGCACGGGCCGCCCCGTGAGGAGCGACGCGATCGCGGTGGTCATCGTGATGCCGGCGCTCGGGCCGTCCTTCGGGATCGCACCGGCCGGGACGTGCAGGTGGAACGTGCGCCCGTCGAACGCGGCCTCGTCGATGCCGAGCTCGTCGGCGTGCGAGCGGACGAACGAGAGCGCGATCTGCGCCGACTCCTTCATCACGTCGCCGAGCTGGCCGGTGAGCACGAGGCTCTCCGAGCCCTTCATCGCAGTCGCCTCGATGAAGAGGACGTCGCCGCCGGTGCCCGTGACCGCCAGGCCCGTGGCGACGCCCGGCACAGCCGTGCGCTCCGCCGACTCCTGGAAGAACCGCTGGCGGCCGAGCGCGTCGCGGACGAGCTCGAGGTCGACGTGCACGGGCGCCTCGAGCTGCTCCGAGACGATCCGCGTCGCGGTCTTGCGCAGCAGCTTCCCGAGCTCGCGCTCGAGCTGGCGGACGCCCGCCTCGCGCGTGTACTCGGAGACGATCGTCTCGAGCAGCGCGTCGTCGACCGACACCTCGTCTTCGCGGAGGCCGTTCCGCTCGCGCTGGCGCGGCCAGAGGTAGCCGCGGGCGATCGCGACCTTCTCGTCGACCGTGTAGCCGTCGAAGCGGATCACCTCCATGCGGTCGAGCAGCGGGCCGGGGATCGTCTCGGCGACGTTCGCGGTCGCGATGAACACGACCTGCGACAGGTCGAGCTCGACGTCGAGGTAATGGTCGCGGAACGAGTGGTTCTGCGCCGGGTCGAGCACCTCGAGCAGCGCCGCCGACGGGTCGCCCCGCCAGTCGGCGCCGACCTTGTCGACCTCGTCGAGCAGGATCACCGGGTTCATCGTCCCGGCGTCCCTCAGGGCCCTGACAAGGCGGCCAGGCAGCGCGCCGATGTAGGTGCGCCGGTGCCCGCGGATCTCGGCTTCGTCGCGGACGCCGCCGAGCGACATGCGCACGAACTCGCGGTTCAGCGCGCGCGCGACCGACTCGCCGATCGACGTCTTGCCGGTGCCGGGCGGGCCGATCAGCGTCAGGATCGCCCCCGAGCGCTTGTCGGGCTCGATGCCGCGCTCCTCGCGCAGCTTGCGCACCGCCAGGTACTCGACGATCCGCTCCTTCACGTCGTCGAGGCCCGCGTGGTCGGCGTCGAGCACCTCGCGTGCGTGCGCGGGGTCGAGCCGCTCCTCCGAGGTCTTGCCCCACGGCACCGCCAGCAGCCAGTCGAGGTAGGTGCGGATCATCTGCGACTCGCCCGACTGGTCGCCCATGCGCTCGAGCCGGGCGATCTCCCGCTCGGCCTGCTCGCGCACCTTCTCCGGCATGCCCGACTCGTCGACCCGCGTGCGGTAGTCGTCGGCGGCGGACGCGTCGTCCTCGCCGAGCTCCTTGCGGATCGACTCCATCTGGCGGCGCAGGATGTACTCGCGCTGCTGGCGCTGGGCGCCCGACTCCATGTCCTCGCGGATGCGGCGGCGGACCTGCAGCTCGGCGAGCCGCTCCTTCTGCAGGCGCAGCGCGAGCTCGAGCCGCGGCACGACCTCGACCGCCTCCAGCAGCTCCACCTTCTCGGCGAAGCCCACGTCGGGCGCGTACGCGCATGTGTCGGCGAGCGCGCCGGCGCCGGTGATGGCGCGGACGAACGCGCGGATGCGCTCGTCGGCGTCGCGCAGCTCGAGGATCTCCTCGACGACGGCGCGGTACTCGCGCTCGAGCTCGACGGTCTGGACGCGCGGCGGGTCGACGTCGGGGCGCTCCTCCACCTCGACGTACAGGCGGCCGTCGGCGTCCGTGTGGGCGGCGCCCGCGACGCCGCGGTGCAGGCCGTTCAGCGACACCGCCTGGGCGCCGCCGGGCAGGCGGACGCGGTCGACGACCTCGGCGACCGTGCCCACGGATGCGTGCTCGCCCTCGTGCACCGGCACCAGGAAGACACGCTCGGCATCCCCGACCTCGACCGCCAGCGTCACCGACATGTTCGGGAAGACGACGCTGTCCTCGAGCGGGATCAGCAGCAGTTCCGACACAACGCTCTCCTTGTTCACTTCAGAAGTTGTAGCAGGTACAACGCCTGAAGCGGCGGGCTATTCCTAGGCCATCGGGACGGAGACCTGCAGCGCCGGGGCGACGCGGTCGAGGATCTCGCCGAGCGACTCGCCGGTGGCGGTGATGCCGTGGTTGCGCAGGCCGATCACGGCGTGCGCGGGGTCGGGCTCGGCGCCGAGGGCGGCGGCGACGCTCTGCGCCAGCTCCTCCGTGCCGCAGGGGTAGTTGAAGTCGGTGGTCGTGATCCCGTCGAGCCAGGCGTGCACGTGCAGGATCGCCCCGACCTGCGGGTGCGCCTGGTAGATCAGCCAGTGCTCGATCGCGTCCACGGAGACCCGCCGCGGCTCGACGGCCGGCGGCACGGAGAGCACGATCCTCGCCCGCACCTCGTCGTAGTCGGAGACGAGCAGGATGTCGCGGCCGGGCACCTCGAGGCGCGACTTGTCGACACCCGAGGCGCTCATCCAGAACCGCGTCTCGTCGAGGCGCTCGGAGAGGTTGCCGTAGGAGAGGCCGCCGATCCCGTAGAGGCGCTTGACGTGGCGCAGATCGCGTTCGTCGAGCAGCTGCTCGATCGGGAACGGCGCCGGCAGGAGGCCGAGCTCGTCGATCCGGCGTCCGGCCTCGGCGATGCTCGCGGTGTGCTCGTCGCCGCCCCAGAGCTCCGGCTCGAGGTCGGTGCGGAACTCGTTGTCGATCACGAGGCGCGAGGTCGCGAGCGGCAGCAGCCGGTCGAGCACGGCGTCGGCGAGCGACGGGCCGGCGACGCGGTAGACGCCGCGCTCCATGGTCGTGAACCAGACGGCGTCGCCCGCGTGGGAGAGGACGATGTTCGCGAGCGAGCGGACGAGCAGCGGGTAGCTCGCCGTGAGCACCTGCCGGTCGTCGGCCGGCGCGGTGCAGATGGTGGCGGCGTAGGTGCCGCGCGAGCGGCGGCGGAACGGGCGCGGGCGTTCCTCGTCGACGGCGTTCAGCACGAGCTGGGCGTCGTCGACGTCGTCCACCCGTGTGAAGCCGCGCGCGCGGAGCGCGCGGTCGAGGTCGTCCAGCAGCGCGGCGACGGCCGGGGACGGCCGTCCTCCGAGGAGGATCGCGTACGTCACGCCCGTGAAACCTGCCGTGCCGCCGCCCCGGCGGCATCGGGGGGAACTACCGAAGGAGGGCGCTGTGGACGAGGCGCGCCATGGCGATCGCACCCGCCGGTGTCAGGTGCAGGCCGTCCGGCCGGAACCAGGCGGGGTGGCTGCGGGAGTAGCGGTTCCAGTCGACCACCTGGACGTCCGGATGGCGGGCGGCGGCGGCGCGGACGGCGTCGTTCATCGTCAGGTACGGGTGGCGGGTCGCGCGCAGCGTCAGCCAGAGGATGCGTCTGACGTGGGCGCGCTCGAGCGCGGCGATCGTCAGCTCGACGTCGTGGGCGTACTCGAGCGCCGGGTCGTTGTAGCCGACCGAGACGACGACGGTCTGGCCGAGCGAGCGCCCGAGCGAGTCGACGAGCTCGAGCGTGCTCGGCGGCGCCACCCCGGCGACGCTGCAGCTCGGCTCGACGAGCCGCCGGCAGGCGGCGAGCTCGAAGCGGACGTCGGGCAGCAGGGCGCGCGCCGACGCGATGTAGCCGATCTCGTCGGCGACCGAGTCGCCGACGAACGTCGCCCGCGGCGTGCCCGCCGACGCGGCCGGCACGCAGGCGAGCGCGAGCAGCACGAGCGCGCAGAGCCCCCTCCACTCCACGCCGCTACGGTAGCCGGCATGCCGATTCTGCTTGCGCTTCTGCTCGCGCTGGTCGGGGCGCCGGTGAAGCCGCCGATCGTGCAGAAGCCGATCCCGTTCGGCGCGCAGCGGCGGGCCGAGACGGAGCGCTATGCGGTGCGCCACTACGGGCTGCACACGTGGCGGCTCGCGCATCCGCGCGTGATCGTCGAGCACTACACCGCGTCGACGACGTTCTCGTCGGCCTGGAACACGTTCGCCGCCGATGTGCCGGACGCCGAGCTGCACGAGCTGCCGGGCACGTGCGCCCACTTCGTGATCGACCGCGACGGGACGATCTACCAGCTCGTCCCGCTCGGGACGATGTGCCGGCACACGGTCGGGCTGAACTGGACGGCGATCGGGATCGAGCACGTGGGCACGAGCGACGCCTCGATTCTGGGCGACCCGGCGCAGCTGCGGGCGTCGCTCGAGCTGACGTTGTGGCTGATGTCCCGCTACCGGATCTCGCTCCCGAACGTGATCGGCCACGCCGAGAGCCTCACGAGCCCGTTCCACCGCGAGCTCTACGCTCCGTGGCGCTGCCAGACGCACGGCGACTGGCAGCACGCCGACATGGCCGTCTACCGCGCCAGGCTGGCCGCGCTCGCGGCGGGCGAGCACGTCGCGATCTCGACGGCCGGCGGCCCGGTCCGCTCGGCCTGCTGAGCCCCGGCGGCGTCTGAGCCGGCTCAGAGACGTCTCAGAGACGGCTCACCTCCAATGAGTCACGAAACGCGCACGGAAGCGTCACGAGCCCAGCGTCGATGCGCGATTGCGGCGCACCGTCCGTTCGAGACAGGCACGCGGCCGGCGCGGGGCTCGGAGCGAACCCCGGCGTCTGAGGCGCGTCTGACGCGCGTCAGACGCCGGGGGGTCCGGCGCGGCGCGCGAGCTCGTCCTCGACGGCGGCCGCGTCGAGGCCGCGCGCGGCGAGCAGGACGTACAGGTGGTACACGAGGTCGGCCGCCTCCTCGACGACCCGCTCGTCCGGCTCGTCGAGCGCGGCCACCGCCAGCTCGACCGCCTCCTCCCCCACCTTGCGCGCGACGGCGCCGACGCCTGCGTCGAGCAGCTCCGTCGTGTACGAGCCTGGAGGACGCTCGGCCGCGCGCTGAGCGATCGTGCGCCAGAGCGCCGGGGCGAAGCAGCTCACAGAGCCGGTATGGCACGCCGGGCCCGCCGGCGTCACGCGCAGGAGCAGCGCGTCGCCGTCGCAGTCGTCGCGCAGCTCCTCGACCGCGAGCGTGTTGCCCGACGTCTCCCCCTTCCGCCACAGCCGCTGCCGCGACCGGCTCCAGAACCACGCCTCGCCGGTCTCCCGCGTCAACCGCTCCGCCTCGGCGTCCATCCAGGCCAGCATCAGCACGCGCCCGCTCGCCGCGTCCTGCACGATCGCCGGCCTCAGCTCCATCGCACCGCCACCCCGAGGTCGCGCAGCTCGGCGCGCAGCGAGACGAGCCGCTCCGGGTCCTCGTGCAGGATCGAGGCGAGCAGCGCCGCCTGCGCCACTTCGAGCGCGTCCGCGACATGCCGCGCGCCGCCGGCGCCGCCCGACGCGATCACCGGCACGTCGACCGCGCCGGCGACCGCACCCGTCAGGGAGAGGTCGTAGCCGTTGCGGGTGCCGTCGGCGTCGATCGACGTCAGCAGCACCTCGCCCGCGCCGCGCGACTCCGCCTCGCGCGCCCACGCGACCGCCTCGCGACCCGTCGGAGCGGTGCCCGCGCGCGAGCGGACGAGCCCTCCCTCCGCGTCGATCGCGACCACCACGGCCTGCGAGCCGAGCCGCTCGGCGAGCTCCGTCAGCAGCTCCGGCCGCTCGAGCGCCGCCGAGTTGACCGCCACCTTGTCGGCGCCGGCGGCGAGCAGCTCCTCCGCGTCGCCCACGCCGCGCACGCCGCCGCCGACCGTGAACGGGATCGCGAGCCGCTCCGCGATGCGGCGCACCAGCTCGACGAGCGTCCGCCGCCCGTCGAGCGTCGCCTTCACGTCCAGGAACACGAGCTCGTCGGCGCCCGCGTCGGAGTACGCAGCCCCGAGCTCAACCGGGTCGCCGACGTCGCGCAGCCCCTGGAAGCGGACGCCCTTGACGACGCGGCCGCCCGCGACGTCGAGGCACGGGATCAGACGCGGGAGAGGCACAACGCCTCCAGGTAGCGCGAGCCGGCCGGGCCGCTCTTCTCCGGGTGGAACTGGCAGCCGAGGAACGCGCCGTCGCGCACCTCGGCGACGATCCCCTCCGACCAGGCGGTCGCGCACGGCGTCTCGGCGGCGTACGAATGCGCGAAGTAGAAGGCGCCGCGTCCGTCGACCTCCGCCCAGCCGATCCGCGGAATCCGCCCGCCGCGCAGCCGCACGGCCCGCCCCGGCAGCAGCCCGAGCCCCGCGACGCCGCCGTCCTCCTCCGTCTCCTCGAGCGCGAGCTGCAGCCCCAGGCAGATGCCGAGGATCGGCCGCCCCGCCGCGAAGCGCTCGCGCAGCGCCTCGTCGTGGCCGCTCGCGCGCAGCCCCTCCATCGCGGCGCGCGCCGAGCCGACGCCGGGAAGCACCGCAAGGTCGGCGCCGCGAACGTCGTCGACGCGCTCGGCGCCGAGCCGGCGGAACGCGAGCTCGACCGAGCGCACGTTGCCGGCGCCGTACTCGCAGATCGCGACGTTCACACGAGCCCCTTGGTGGACGGCAGCCCGGCGCCCTCGGGCCGCACGGCGACGCGCAGGGCGCGGCCGACCGCCTTGAAGGCCGCCTCGGCGACGTGGTGCACGTCGCGGCCGGTCGCGTCGACGTGGATCGACGCGCGCGCCGCCTGCGCGAGGCTCGACAGCATGTGCACCGCCATCCCCGGGTCGTGCTCGAGCCGAAGCTCGGCGTGCGCACGGCCGCCGAGGTCGACCGCGGCGCGGGCGAGCGCGTCGTCCATCGGCACGACCGCATCGCCGTAGCGCGCGATCCCGCGCCGGTCGCCGAGCGCACGGTCGAGCGCCGCGCCGAGCGCGAGCGCCGCGTCCTCCGCCGTGTGGTGGTCGCCGGTCTCCAGGTCGCCGTCGCCCTCGAGCACCAGGTCGAAGCCGGCGTGGAAGGCGAGCTGCTCCAGGAAGTGGTCGTAGAGACCGGCGCCGGTGGCGACGCGCACGCGGCTCGCGCCGTCGAGCGCGAGCCGCGCCGCAAGCCTCGTCTCCGCCGTCGCGCGCAGCACGCGCGCCTTGCGGCCCCCCGTCGCGGCGACCGGGGAGGGCCGGTCGAGGATGCGCGCGAGCGTCTCGACGAGGACGTCGTCGTCCTCGCGGTCGCGGACGGACGCGCGGATCGCGTGCTCGTAGCCGCGGACGACGATCCCCTGCCGGAGCAGCGCGTCGTCGAGCGCGAGCCCGTCCTCGACCGGGACGTAGAGGAAGTTCGTGTGCGACTCGAGCGGCTCGAGGCCGAGCGCGCGCAGCGCGCCGGCGAGGCGGTCGCGCTCCTCGATCACCGGCGCCGGGTCGGGACGGTCGGCGAGCGCGGCCAGCGCGAGCTCCGCCGCGAGCGTCGAGATCTGCGCCGGGGCCTGGCGCGCGTTCAGCTCGTCGGCGACCTCCCGCGCCGCGAGCGCGTAGCCGACGCGCACGCCCGCCAGCGCGAAGAGCTTCGAGAACGTGCGCAGGACGACGACGCCGTCGTCGAGCAGGTCGGCGGCGGTGACGCCGCTGAACTCGTAGTACGCCTCGTCGACGACGAGCGGCCGCGCGGTGGGCAGGTCGAACAGCTCGCCGGTCGGGTTGCCCGGGTTGCAGAGGAAGGTGAGGACGGGATCCGGGCCGTCGACGACCGCGCCGGCGAGCTGCGCGCCGATCCGGTAGAGCGGGTAGGTGGGCGGCGGCGGGATCGCGATCGAGTCGCCCGGCCCGGCCCACGAGCGGGCGCAGAGGAGGATCAGGTCGTCGGCGCCGGAGCCGAGCACGACGTTCTCCGGCTCGACGCCGGCGTAGGCGGCGATGGCGCGGCGAAGCGGCAGGTAGCCCTCGGCCGGGTAGCTGCTGACGCGGGCGAGCGCGCCGGCGATCGTGCCGGGCCGGGCCGACGGCGGCGGCAGCGGCGGCGTGTTCTGGTCGAAGCGCAGCACCTGCGACTCGTCGACGCCGGCGAGCTGCGCGACGTCCGCGGTGGACATCGCCCAGCGGTAGACGCGGAAGTCGGGGGCGAGCGGCCTCACCGGCGCGCCGCCTCGGCGTGCGCGGGCATGCCCTCGACCTCGGCGAGCGCCTCGATCGTCGGCAGCAGGAGCCGCAGCCCCTCGCGCGTGATGCGCTGCACGGTGATCGGCTTCAGGAACGTCTCGAGCCCGAGCCCGCCGACCGAGCGCGCCCAGCCGTTCGTCGGCAGCACGTGGTTGCCGCCCGTCGCATAGTCGCCCGCCGGCACCGGCGACCACGGCCCGACGAACACCGACCCCGCGTTGCGGACCGCGCCGGCGAGGCCCTGCGCCTCGCCGAGCAGCACGAGGTGCTCGGGCGCGATCGCCTCCGCCTCCGGCAGCGACGCGACCGTCGTGCAGACCGCCTCGTGGCCGTGCTCGCGCTGGGCGGCGAGCTCGAGCTCGACGATCCGCGGGTCGCCGTCGCCGAGCACGACGACCTCGGACGGGCCGCCGGGGAGGTCGATCGGCACGTCGCGCGACACCTCGAGCTTCGCGTCGTTGACGTAGGCGTTGCCCGGGCCGACGATCTTGTCGACGCGCTCCACGTACGCGAGGAAGCCGATCGCCTGCGGCCCGCCGAGCGCCCACACCTCGTCGAGCCCGAGCACGGCCGCCGCGGCGGCGACCGTCCCGGCCCCGCCGGGCGGCGTGCAGACGACGATCCGGCGAACCCCGGCGATCCGCGCGGGGACCGCGCACATGACGAGCGTCGAGACGAGGCCGCGCGGCACGTAGACGCCGACGGTGTCGAGCGCCACCCACCGCCGCTCGAGCACGACGCCGGGCTCGACCTCGAGCTCGACGTCGGCCGGCCGCTGCACCGAGTGCCAGCGGGCGACGCGGTCGGCCAGCTGGAGGATCGCCTCGACCGGCACGTCGCCGTCGGGCTCGGCGCGCTGCGGCTCGGCGCCGTCGAGCTCGAGCGCCCACTCGCGCACGGCCTCCATGCCGCGCTCCTTGATCTCTGCGACGATCGTCACGCGGCCATCCGCTCGACGGGCACGACGAGGATCGACGAGCCGCCGGCCGCCTCGAGCTCGGGCAGGAGGCGCCACACCTCGTCGGCGCGAACGAGCGCGTGCACCGCGACCATCCCCGCCTCCGCGAGCGGGAGCACGCTGGGCACGCGCGGCGCGACGAGTCGCGCGATCTCCGGCAGGGCCGCCTCCGGCGCGTTCAGCATCAGGTAGCGGTGGCGGCGCGCCTCGACGACCGCGCGCAGCATCGCCGCGAGCGGCCCGGCGTCGGCGTCCTCCCCGGCGACGAGCACGGCCTCCGACTCGAGCAGCACGCCGAGCGACCGCAGGCCGTTCGTGCGCAGCGTGTTGCCCGACGAGACGAGGTCGACGATCGCGTCGGCGAGGCCGAGCCGCGGCGCGATCTCGACCGAGCCGGTCACGTCGACGAGCGTCACCTCCGCCGGCAGCAGCTCGCGCGCGAGCCGCGGGTAGACGGTCGCGACGGTGCAGCCGTCGAGGTCGGCGAGGCTCGCCGCCGCCGACTCCTCCGGCACCGCCGCCTCGAGCCGGCAGGAGCCGAAGCCGAGCGCGACGAGCTCGCGCACGCGCGCGCCGCGCTCGCGGACGAGGTCGATGCCGGTGATCCCGCAGTCGACGACGCCGTCCTGGACGTATTCGGGGATGTCGGCCGCGCGCACGAGCAGCACCTCGACCGGGGCGTTCCGGCACGGGAACGCGAGCGCACGGTCGCCGGGCTGCTCGGGCCCGAGGCCCGCGTCCTCGAGCAGGTGGAAGGCGGGCTCGCGGAGCCGGCCCTTGACCGGGAGCGCGACTCTCAGGAGGCCGCGCGGGCGAGCGCCGCCCGGTAGCCGCCCTCGCCGTGGCGCAGCCAGTGCGCCACCCGCGTCACCGTCGTTGTCGAGGCGCCCGTTCGCGCCGCCACCTCCAGGTAGGGAAGCCCCTGCTCCAGCAGCCGGGCCACCTCCCAGCGGTGCGCCATCGCCTCCAGCTCCGAGAGCGTGCAGAGGTCCCGGAAGAACGCCTCCACCTCCCGCCGCGTCTCGAGCGACAGGATCGCGTCGAAGAGCTCTCGCATCTCCCTGGTCCGCCACGGGTGTCGGCTCCGGTCCGCCATCGCTCGTCATGTTAGCACGTTAACATGGCGTCATGTGGTTCTCGGGGCCGATCGAGGTGATCCCGGCTGTCGACGTGCTCGGCGAGGAGGCCGTGCGCCTGCACCGGGGCGACTACGACTCGGTCGTCGAGCGCGCCGACTCGCCGGCGGCGCTCGCGCGGCGCTGGGCCGCGGCGGGCGCGGCCCGCATCCACCTCGTCGACCTCGACGGCGCCCGCTCCGGCCGCGTGCGGCCGCAGCTCGTCGCCGAGGTCGCCGCCGCGAGCGGGCTGCCGGTGCAGGCGTCGGGCGGGATCCGGAGGCCGGCCGACGCCGAGGCGCTGCTCGCCGCCGGCGCCGAGCGGGTCGTCGTCGGCACCGCCGCCTGGCCCGACCCGTCGCCGTGGCTGGAGCTGGGCGACGCGCTCGTGCTGGCGCTCGACGTCCGCGACGGCGAGGTGCGGGTCGCAGGCTGGACCGAGGGGACCGGCCTCGCCTTCGAGCGGGCGCTCGAGCTCGCCGGCGCGGCGCGGGTGCTGGTGACGGCGATCGACCGCGACGGCACGCTCGCGGGCCCCGACGTCGAGCTCGTCGAGACGGCGGCGGCGCGAGGGCTTCGCGTGCTCGCGGCGGGCGGCGTGCGCTCGCCCGCGGACGTCGAAGCCCTCGCGGCCGCCGGCGCGGAGGCGGCGATCGTCGGCCGCGCGCTCCTCGCTACGCGGTGACGAGCGCCAGGTCGGCCTCCAGCGCGGCGAGGTCGAAGCCCCCGGGCGACTCGCCGTTCCGCAGGAAGTCGCGCGAGAGGACGCAGTAGGCCTCGTCGACGTAGCGATCCCAGAACGACCACGTCAGCTGCTGGAGCCTCCCCCACGTCACGACCGTGAGCACGCGCTCGTCGTAGCCGACGACGTCGACCGCGTGCCCGCCCCACGAGCCGGGCGCCGCGTCGCCGGAGAGCGAGCCCGTCCAGTCCCAGACCGGCTGCCGCTGGGCGGTGACCGGCAGCGCGAGGCCGATGTACAGGCCGCCGAAGAGCCACGCTCCCGCACGGACGAGCGCGTGGTCGTGCACCGCGACGCGCGCGAACGCCGCGATGCGATGACGGCCGACGCCGTGCTTGCGCCAGCTCGAGAGCACGTCGAGCTCGACCGCCCCCTCCTCGCCGGTCGCCGGGTCGACGACCTTGACGCGGTCGAACGCCCGGAGGACGGCGCTCTCGGAGACCTCGACCGGCTCTCCGCGGCCGGCGGCCGTCCAGGCTTCGATCATGTGCGCCGCGGCGGCGATCGTGCAGTCGCCGATGCGGTCGTTCGCGTACATCGGCCAGTCGGGGACGTGCTCGGTCAGGTCGAGCGCCGCCGGGGGCGGCGGGAGCTTCGACGTGTCGACGTAGCGCGCGAGCGAGAGCGTGCGCACGTCCGTGCGCACCGGCAGCTTGCCGAGCTTCTGCGCCGCGATCGTCGTGGTTGCCATGCGGGGCCTCCTCGTCGGAACGGGCGCCGCAGTGACCGGGAGAACCTAGCTCGGTTTCCCTCGCGGGGCAACCGGTGCCGTGGCGAGGATGTGCGCAACGTGCGGCGAGCCGAGCAGGCCCTGCGCGCGGGCGGGCTGCAGCGTCGCCGCGAACGTCGTCAGGAGCTCGTGCGCCCGCCCGTACGCCTCCGCGGCCGCGTCGTCCGCGCCGAGGGCGTACGCCGTGCGGCCGAGCGCGCCCCACGCCTCCCAGCGCCCGGGCGGCCCGACGAGCGAGTCGGCGATGCCGGCCGCCTCGCGATGCGCTGCGAGCGCCGCCTCCGGCCGGCCGGCACGCACGAGCGCGCGGCCGAGCGCCGTCAGCGACCTGGCCTCGTACTTGCGGCGGCTCGTCCGGCGTGCGAGCGCCAGGGCTCGCTGCGCCCATTCGACGGCGGTCTCCGGCGGCTCCGCCTCGACCGCGATCTCGGCGCGCGCGACGGCGAGGCGGCCGCGGATGAGCCACGTCGTCCATGCGGTCGCCTCGTCGAGGGCCGCCCAGCGCGCCTTCCACCCCGCCTGCGCCGCGCCGACGTCGCCGGCGAGCAGGTGCGTGAACAGGAGGTCCGAGCCCGCGAACTGGCGCGGCATGCTGAACGCCAGCCCGCCGGCGAGCTCGAGCGCCTCCTCGGTCCGGCGCCGGGCCTCGGCCAGGTCGTACAGCTCCCGGTAGGCGAGCGACGAGTAGTTGAGGAGCACGTGCGGGCTCCGTCCGAGCTCGCGCGCGAGCCGGAACAGCTCGTCCCAGATCGCGATCGCCTCCTCGTGCCGGCCGAGGGCGGCGAGGCTCAGCGCCTCGTGGCCGCCGCCGCGCAGGAGCGACTCGGCGCGGAAGACGTCCTCGCCGCGGGCGCGGGTGGCGCGCGAGAGCTCGAGGGCCCGCTCGTAGCGGCCGACCCAGTACGTCGTGTCGGCGTGGAGGTGCAGGTGCTCCGTGTAGTCGACGGGACGCGCACCGGGGACCCACTCCGCGAACGCACGCTCGCCGAGGTCGTACGCCCGCTCGAGGTCGCCGTCGTCGCCGCGCATCGCAAGCGCGTGGCTCTCCATGGCGACGATCGCGGGGCCGGCGGTGGGGTCGCCGACGCGGGCGGCGGTCTCGGCCGCCGCCGCCGCGGTCGCGAGGGTGTCGGCGTCGCGCTCCGTCCAGACGTAGGCGTGCCCGAGCGCGATCAGCGCGTCGAGCTCCTGGCGGCCCGAGAGCTCCGGCAGAAGCTGCTCGAGCTCGGCGGCCGCCCGCTCGTAGTCGGAGAGCTCGACGAGCGACTGGCAGCGGCGGAGCCGCAGGTCGCGGGCGAGCTCGTCGGTGTCGGCGAGGTCGACCGCCATCGCGTACAGGTCGTCGACGGTGTCCTGCGCCCAGCTCCGCCGAGCGGCGTCCGCGGCCGCGAGCAGGTAGGGGATGGCGCGGGCGGGCTCGCCGGCCTCCCGCCAGTGCCGGGCGAGCAGCGTCGGCAGGTTCGCTGCCGCGTGCCCCATCCGCTCCTCGAGCGCCGCCGCCACGACGGCGTGCCGCTCCCGCCGGACGGCTCGCGGGACGATCGCGTAGGCCGCGTCATGGACGAGCGCGTGCTTGAACGTCAGTTGCACGTCGCCCGCGAACTGGCTGTCGGCGTCCGTCCGGACGAGGTCGCGCTGCTCGAGCAGGGCGAGCGCGCCGTCCAGGTCGGGGACGCCGGCGACGGCTTCGACGACGCCCCGCCAGAACGTCCGCCCGACAACCGCGGCGGCGAGCAGGGCGGCGCGCGCCTCGGGGGGAAGCGCGTCGATGCGCGCGGAGATCGCCTCGCGAACCGTGACGGGAAGCTGGCCGCCCGCCTCCGCCTCGACGAAGGCCGCCGCCAGCTCCTCGAGGAAGAGCGGGTTGCCGCCTGCGGTCTCGGCGATGCGCGCCGCCGCCGCATCCTCAGCGCCCGACCGCCGGACGAGCTCCGCGGCGAGCAGCTCGGCTTCCTCGCCGGGCAGCGGCTCGAGGGACAGCGTGGTGTGCGCGGTGAGGCCGGCGCCCCAGCTCGGGTGCTGATCCAGGAGCTCCGGGCGCGCCGTCGCGATCAGCAGCACCCGCGACTCGCGAAGGTGCTGGGCGAGGTAGGTGAGGAGCGCGAGCTCGCTCCCCTCCGCCCAGTGCACGTCCTCGAAGACGAAGACGGTCGGCTGCTCGAGGCCGAGTGTCTCGACGAACCGCCGGGCGGCGAAGTAGAGCAGGTGCATCGCGGGGACGTCGACGTCGGCCGCGAGCCCGAGGAGGACGGAGAGATACCGGCACGACTCGTCGACCTCGGCGGGCGAGAACGCCCGCGCGACCGCCGCGCGGAGCTTCTCCTGCGCCTCCGGGGGCGAGTCGGTCTCGAGGATCCCGCTCGCCGACCGGACGAGCCGCGAGAACGCCTGGTAGCTGACCTGCACCTCGTACGGCTGGCACCGGCCGCGCAGGATCCGGCCGCCGTCCGCCGCCACCTGGGCGGCGAACTCGCGGCAGACGCGCGACTTGCCGATCCCGGGCGGGCCGAGCACCGTGACGAGGTGCGGACGCCGCGACGAGCACGCGGTCCGCCAGTGCGTCTGGAGGAGCGCGAGCTCGTTCGTCCGCCCGACGATCGGCACGAGGCCTCCGTCGGGCGCCCGCTCGCCGGCGACCGGACCGACCGCGAGCCACGCCTCGACGGGCGCGCTCTTCCCCTTCGCCTCGACCGGCGGCAGCTCCTCGTAGACGATCGCGTGCCTGGTCGCCCGGTGGGTGTCGGCGCCGACGATCAGCCCTCCGACCGGCGCGGCGGCCTGCAGCCGGGCGGCGGTGTTGACCACGTCGCCCGTCGCGAGCGGGTCGCCCGGCCGCGCCTCCACGGCCACGACCGCCTCACCGGTGTTCACCGCCGCCCGGGCGGCGAGCGCCAGGCCGTGCCGCTCGTTGAGGTCGCCGAGGCTCGCGAGGACGCGCAGGCCGGCGCGGACGGCGCGCTCGGCGTCGTCGCCGTGCGCGGTCGGGGCGCCGAACACCGCCATCACCGCGTCGCCGATGAACTTCTCCACCACCCCGCCGTAGGTCTCGACCTGGCGCTTCGCCTCGCCGTGGTACAGCTGGAGCGCCTCGCGCACGTCCTCCGGGTCGCCGCCGTCGGCGCCCGCGGTGAAGCCGACGAGGTCGACGAAGAGGATCGAGACGAGCTTGCGTTCCTCTCTCGCGCCGCCGGCGTCGAGCGGCGAGCCGCAGCTGTTGCAGAACCGCGAGGCGGGCGGGTTCTCGGCGCGGCACGCGCGGCAGACGACGACCGGGCTCTCGGTCATCCGCGCTCGGCCGCCCCGAGGAGCGGCCCGATCAGGCACCCGGACACGTCTGGGGAGATGATGCGTGATCTGGCTGCGCGACGGCGGCCCGGTCAGCGCTTCTTCCTGGAGCGGGTCTCGCGTTCGCGGAGCTTGTACTCGCGCCGGCGCTCCTGTCGCAGGAGGTGGTTGCGGCGGAGCTCGAGCGCCTGGAGCTCGCGCTGCAGCTTCACGTAGCTCCGCCAGCGCTCGTGCGGAAGCGACCCGTCGGCGAGCGCGTCGCGGATCGCGCAGCCGGGCTCGCGGTCGTGCGCGCAGTCGGAGAACCGGCAGCGGCGGGCGATCTCCTCGACGTCGCCGAAGGTCTGTCCGAGGTCGGCGTCCCAGAGCTGCAGCTCTCGCATCCCGGGCGTGTCCAGCACGACGCCCCCGCCGGGCAGCACGATCAGCTCGCGGTGCGTCGTCGTGTGGCGGCCGCGCTGGTCGCCCTCCCGCACCTCCTGCGTCGCGAGCAGCTCGTCGCCCGCCAGCGCGTTGACGAGCGTCGACTTGCCGACGCCGGACGAGCCGAGCAGCACGGCGGTCCGGTTCGGCTCGAGCAGCGCCCGCACCTGCTCGACGCCGTCGCCGGTGCGGGCGGAGACGGCGAGCACAGGGCAGGCGCCGAGGGCGACGGCCTCCGCCTCGGCGGCGAACGGCAGCGCGTCGTCGACGAGGTCGGTCTTCGTCAGCAGCACGACCGGCTGCGCGCCGCTCTCCCACGCCATCGCCAGGTAGCGCTCGAGACGGCGGGGGTTGAAGTCGTGCGGCAGCCCCTGCGTGAGGAACGCGACGTCGACGTTCGCGGCGAGCACCTGCTCGCGCGTCGCGTGCAGCGCCTCCTTGCGCGAGATCGCGGTGCGCCGCGGGAGCAGCGCCTCGACCAGCCCGGTGCCGGCGTCGTAGCCGACCCAGTCGCCGACGGCGGGCAGCTCGTCCGCTTTCACGAGGCGGTTGGCCGCGCTCGCGCGCAGCTCGCCGTCCTCGAGGGCGAGGTCGTAGGCGCCCCGATGCTGGATCGCGACGCGGGCGGGGCGCAGCCCGGCGGCGCGGTGGTCGGCGAACGCGGCTTCCCAGCCGTCGTCCCAGCCGAGGCGGTGCAGGGTCGAGTGCGTACTCGAGAGTGTCACCCAAAGCTCCTTCGTCCGTGTGAGCGGGAAACGGGCGGCCGCCCGCTCCGCGGGACGTCAGGAGACGGCGCGCGAGGCGGCGGCGCGAGCGGTGCGGGCCTTCTCCACGGTCTTCCTCATCGTCGCCACCTCCTCTGTCGGCTCGGGACGCGCCGATTCTACCGGGCTACACTGGCTTCGCCCGCGGCGCGGTGAGGTTCCGAACCGGGTCAGATCCGGGAGGAAGCAGCCCTAAGGATCCCTCACCGGTGCCGCGGCCCTTCCATTTTCCACGGGCCGTCCTAAGATCGACGGAGAGCCCTGTCCCGCCGCCTCGAGCTAGGAGCCACCCCGTGAGACGTATCGCCGCGTTCGCCGTCGTCGCGCTTGCCCTCGTCGTGACGCTCGGTGCGTCCGCGGATCCGAACGGCGGCGCCACCCGCGACCACGGACAGGGCAAGTGGTACCGGCACGCCTGCGACGCCCCGGGCGGGCACCGGGCGGCGTGCAACGCGTTCGTCGTCACCGACAGCGCCGGCAAGCCGCTCGCCTCCGGCGCTCCGCCCGCCTCGGCGCTGACGCCGGCGCAGTTCCACAGCGGGTACGCGCTGCCGACGAGCGGCGGCGGCGACCAGACGGTCGCGATCGTCGACGCGTACGACGACCCGACGGCCGAATCGGATCTCGCGACCTTCTCCAGCCAGTTCGGGCTGCCCGCCTGCACGAGCCAGTCCGGCTGCTTCCGCAAGGTGAACGAGAACGGCGGCACGAGCTATCCCGCCGTCAACGGCGGCTGGGCGCTCGAGATCGCGCTCGACGTGGAGACCGTGCACGGCATCTGCCCGAGCTGCAAGATCCTGCTCGTCGAGGCGTCGTCGAACTCGGACCTCGACCTGTACAAGGCCGAGAACGAGGCGGTCGCGCTCGGCGCGAACGTCGTCTCGAATTCCTGGGGCGGCGGCGAGTACTCCGGCGAGACGTCGGACAGCTCGACGTACTTCAACCACCCGGGCGTGATGATCACCGTGTCGTCCGGCGACAGCGGCTACGGCGTCGAGTATCCGGCCGCGTCGCGGTACGTGACGGCGGTCGGCGGGACGAGCCTGCACCTGTCGGGCGGAGTCTGGTCGTCCGAGTCCGCGTGGTCGGGCGCCGGCTCGGGCTGCTCGGCGTACGAGTCGAAGCCGTCCTGGCAGCACGACTCGTCGTGCTCGCGCCGCACGGTCGCCGACGTCTCGGCGGACGCGGATCCGAACACGGGCGCAGCGATCCTCGACAGCACGCCCTACAACGGCGGGACGGGCTGGTACCAGGTCGGCGGCACGAGCCTCGCCTCGCCTCTGGTCGCCGCCGTGTACGCGCTGACCGGGACGGCGTCGAGCGGCACCTACGCGTCGACGCCGTACGCGAACGCGGGCTCGCTGCACGACATCACGAGCGGCGGCAACGGCTCGTGCGGCGGCAGCTATCTCTGCACCGCGCTCTCCGGCTACGACGGCCCGACGGGTCTCGGCTCGCCCAACGGCCTCGCCGGCTTCACCGCCGGGTCGACGCAGCAGCCCGACTTCACGATCGGCACGTCGCAGTCGTCGGCGACCGTGACGCAGGGCACCGACGCGGTCTACACGGTCAACGTCGGCTCGGTCGGCGGCTTCAACGGCACGGTCGCGCTGAGCGCGAGCGGCCCGGCGGGGGCGACGTACACGTTCACGCCGGCGAGCGTCACCGGGTCGGGCTCGTCCACCCTGGCCGTCCACACCGGGAGCGTCGCGCCCGGCGGCCCGTACACGGTCACGATCTCCGGGACGAGCGGCGCGACCCACACGACGACGGTGTCGCTCACCGTCCAGGCGAAGCCGGCCGGCGACTTCTCGATCTCCGTCAGCCCGTCGTCGGCGCGGATCGCCCGCACCGGAACGTCGACCTACAGGGTGACGATCACTCGTCTGAACGGCTTCACCGGCACGGTGAGCCTGTCGGCGAGCGGGTTCCCGATCGGGATGACGGGGTCGTTCTCGTCGATCGTCAACAACGTGGCGACGTTCACCGTGCACGCGAGCGGCCTGCCGAGGCGTCGCACGTACACGTTGACGATCACCGGCACGAGCGGGACGCTCGCCCACTCGGCGACGCTGACACTGTCGACCTGATCGCCGGCCGGCGGCGGCTTCGCTCCCGGCGATGGCGATCGTTCGCCGGCTCGCCCGCGCGGCGCGGATCGTCGCCGTCGACGCGCGGATCCCGAAGCCGCTCCGCGCGCTCCTCGGCGTGAGCCTCCTCCCCATCCCCGGCCCGGTGGACGAGGCGCTGCTCGTGCTCGTCGCGATTCCGCTGCTCCTCTTCTACCGCCGCCCGTTCACGGACGCGTGGCGGGCAGCGGCGCCGGACCGACGAGGCTGACGCGGCGTGCGCGCGGCCGCGCTTTGGCTACAGTCCTCGTCTCAGGGCGCGTAGCTCAGCGGGAGAGCACTCGCTTCACACGCGAGGGGTCGCTGGTTCGATCCCAGCCGCGCCCACTGAGCTTGGCGGTGCGCAAACCGCCGCGCGCGAGCGGACGTGTCGTTTTCGGCCATCTGGTCGAGCTGAGTGAGGGTCGGTACGCTCGAAACGGGTATTCGTGCCGACGATCAGCGCCTTCTATGGCATCGTGATCAGGATGTTCGTCAAGGATCACCCGCCTCCGCACTTCCACGCCCTGTACGGTGAGCATCGAGCGCGCGTCGCCGTCGCCTCTGGTGAGGTGCTCGACGGCGAGCTTCCGCCCAGAGCGGCACGCCTCGTCCGCGAATGGGCGAGACTGCACCGGGACGAGCTCGAGGCGAACTGGGTGCTTGCCGAACGCATGGAGCCCGTCCGACCAATCGACCCGCTCCCGTGATCGCCCCGGCCGTCAAGACCGCCGTTCCCCTCGACCCGTATGTCGTGCGTGTCGTCTTCGCCGATGGAGAGGTACGAGACGTCGACATCGAACCTCTCCTCTGCGGTCCTGTTTTTGCGCCTCTCCGCGACCCGACCCTCTTCGCGCAGGTCGAGGTGGACGAGTTCTCCGAGACCGTGGTGTGGCCGAACGGCGCTGACCTGGACCCCGATGTCCTCTACGGATCCGCCGTACCGGCTACCGGGCCGGCACCGCTCGTCAGCATTCCGAACCGCGCTTGACAGCGGGGATTCCTGTGGAGATCGATCGTCGGTGCGCGGATCGAGGACTGGTTTGCGCAATGCCTGGTTCTGCCCACTGAGCCCAGCCTCCCTTTACTCAGAGGTGA